>Ga0136611_10003069_pt1 | contig 11658 bp, 12 predicted proteins | sample AntDrymUQ2232306_2_FD_106645 | JGI IMG/M metagenome (GOLD analysis project Ga0136611, IMG submission 106645) | Polar desert sand microbial communities from Dry Valleys, Antarctica - metaG UQ223 (23.06) | ecosystem: Environmental > Terrestrial > Soil > Desert | place: Antarctica: Dry Valley... | reverse complement strand
TCACGCACGATCGCCCGGCCCCTCGCGGCCGTGGCAGTATCGCCTTTCTCCAGCCCGAGCGTTTTCAGCAGTACTTCGGCAATCTGGTTCTGCGATGGCTTCTCGAGACGCGGAAGGATCTCTCTCAGCGGCGGTGACTGCGTCGCGAAGAGAGAATCGGCCCGCGCACCCCGCGCGATGCTCGTGTTCGTCACGATGATTCCCTTGTCCTGCAGCGCTTCACGCAACGCCGCGAGATAGGCGTCATTCTGATTTCGGTACGTGACCGTCAGCACGGACGAGTCGCCGACGGCAATGGTGCCGCCCAGCATGAGGCCGGGGCCGGCGGTATCGTGGAGCACCTCGAGTGCCCGGGTTCGCACGGAATCCTGTCGGGTCGATACGACGGTCGTCGCCAGATTCCGAACCACCGGGTGACCGCGGATCGGTGTGGTCGTAACCTTCGGCGCGTCCCCCGCCCGAGCGCCTGCCCGCACGATCACGCGCGTGAATCCCTCGTTGAAAAACAGCTCGTCAACGCCAGCCGAGTACGGGGATTCGAACTGATCCGATCCCCACGCGTATCCCCACGGCGAGTCGGAGAACACATCGGCGCCGCGCATGACCCGTCCGTCGATGCGGCGGATGCCGCGGGCCGCGAGGGAGTCCGCGATCTCGCGCATGGGGCTCATGGCGTTGGTGCGCAGCTCGCGCGCCACCGTCGTGTCGCCGCGTCGCATGCCGTCGCTGAGCGTGGGATCGCCGCGCCCCTCGACGATCAGATTGCCCTTGAGCGTACCGCCCACAACCGGACCGTCCGCCACGAACGTGGTACGAAAGCGATAGTCGGCACCCAGCTCCGACAGCGCCACGGCGCCCGTCACGATTTTCATGTTCGACGCCGGCATGAAGAGCTTGCCGGCGTTTCGTGAGTACAGCGTATCCCCACGCGCCGGATCGACGATGAGAATGCCCCAATGTGCGTTGCGGAATTGCGGCGCGTTCACCATCGAATCGATCGCAGCGACCAGGGCCTGCCTTGGTGAAAGCATCGGCGACGGCACCGGTGCCAGCGTCGCGCTCGTCCGAGTGGCGGAGCAACCGGAGAGAAGTGCCCAGGCAGCAAGACCGGGGACAATCCACGCCACGCGCCTCGAGTGCGATTGTGGGCCGTCTGACGGCGTCCGCACGGTACGCGCGGGGCATGCACTCATGTCGTTTCCGATGTGCGATTCATGACCTGTCGCTCCACGAGCGTTGCGAGCTGATCCAGCCATTGGGTATCGCCCAGTTGGATGACAGGGACGGCCAGAGAGAGTCCCGGGAGGTCAGTGACGACCGCAAGATAGCGCGCTGACGCGTGCTCCGGCGTCCCATGGAGCGGCTCCGCATGCGCTGCGGTTCGGTAGATCTCGATGCGCGGCAACCCGGATTTCTTGAAGCCCTCGCAGATCACGACATCGGCATCACCCATGTACCGCTCGGCGATCTCCTCCGGACCCAGCTCCTCGTTCCATCGCATCACGATCGCGAACTTGTCGGGTGCCGCCATCGCCACCCGCTCCGCCTTGCCCTCGTGATAGTGCCGGTAGGTATCGGTGCTCTCGGGATCGATATTGAAGGTGTGCGACCCGTGCTTGATGGTCATGACGCGATGTCCACGCCTTCCCAGCTCGGCAGTCAGCCGCACCGCGAGCGTCGTCTTCCCACTATGCTTCTTGCCGACGATGGCGACCATCGGAGGTCGTGGCATGGCGCTCCGCGAGCATCAGCTCGTCCGGGGTATTGACGTTCATGAACATGACTTCTGGATCGCCATGTCGAGCCACCTGCTCGTGCGACAGCCGAACGAGCCGGATGTCGTCGTAAAAGCCGATGACGCGACGATCGTCCGCCGCAAGCCGCTTTTCGATGGGCGTGATGCACGCCGGAGAATAGTAAGCACAGAGCGGCTCCAGCCCGCGCTTTGAACCGCTCTCCGGCACCACGGCGTCGCCTGCGGGCGCTGCCTCGCGCAGTGCTTTCAGCAGTGTAGGCGGCACGAAGGGCATATCCCACGCAACGATAATGACCGGCCCTCCCGCGGCAACCAACGCGGCGTGGATCCCGCCCAGACTGCCCTGCCCGATGAGACGATCACTGGCCACCGCCACCCCCGGCAACCATTCGTGCGCCCCGGGATCGTTGGCAACGAGGAGCAGCGCGTCCGTGGCCTCGCGCAGCGCGTTCGCCACACGATCGATGATGCGGGTTCCCGTCACCCGTTCGAGTCCCTTCGCGGCGCCGTGGAAGCGACTCGCTGCACCGCCCGCCAGGATGACGCCCGTGCACTGCGTCATCACGCGTGATGAACCTGTGGCTGGCCACTCACTGCTCGCCCGACGATGGTCATGCCGGCGCGTGTCGCGATCTCGACGGCGAGCGTCGATGGCACGGAAGGCGTCGCGACGACCGCGATCCGCGCCCTCGCCGCCTTGAACGCCAGCTCCCCGGAAATGCGTCCCGTCACGAGCAGCATCAGGTCGTTTGGCGAGCGATCCGCGATGAGCGCCGCGCCGATCACCTTGTCCACCGCGTTGTGCCGCCCAATGTCTTCGGCGTGGAACAGCAGCGTCCGGCCATCCGTCAATGCGGCCGCGTGGATACCGCCAGTCGCCTTGTAGCGCTCGCCCCGGGCAAAGAGCTCCTTGAACAGCACGCGCATCGTGGGCGTGTCGATCACCGGCGCGGCTCCCTTTCTCCGGGGCACATCGGCCATTGAGCCGAGAATGGACGTGACCGCGCCACAGCCGGACGCGAGCACGCGACGTCGCTCGGTCCGTTCGATGTTCTCGTACTTGTCGGTGGGAACATCGACCCAGAATCCGGGCTCGGCGGCGCAAGGTCGCATCTTCACGACGTCCGCCATCCGGTCGATGTAGCCCTCGCCGTAGAGCCAGCCGATCACGAGTTCATCGAGCCGTTCAGGGGTGCACATCCAAGTGACCGCCGGCGAGCCATTCAGCTCCAGCCAGACAGGCGATTCCTCGACGGCGTCGAGCGACCCTGCGGTAACGTCGGGCATCTCCGTAAGAAAACGTCCACCCGGCGTTTGGGAAGGGGACGCGGGCCGGGCCGCGACGACGGGCCGCGACGACTACAGCTTCAGTCCCCGCATCTCCGCGGCGGCATCCATCTGCGCCGTCAGCGCCCGTTCGACCATCAGGTCGAGATCGCCGTTGCCCTGGCGCTCCTTCAGATAGCGCCCGCAATGGTTGCAGATGCTCAACTCGTAACCGGGCAGGGGAGCGGAGACCCGCGCGATGGCTGGCGGGCCGTCCGCCGCGCAACCGAGGCAGCGCGAGCGATGCGCCTGCCAGCGGCCGTCGCATCGCGAACATATCAGCGTGCGATGCTCACTGTGCGTCAGCGCGAGGTCCGCGGCGCCGCCGCAGCATGGACAGACCATTCCGGCCCATCCGGTGATTGTCTTGCCCGCCCGCACGTCCATGCTGGCGCGACGGAGGATCGACGCGCCCACGATCGTCGCGGATCGCCATGCCAGCGCACGAACCGGATCGCGCGGCATGGGCTCGGCGGAAAGCCAGGACGCGATCAGTGTCAGGACCTGAAACCGGCTGTCGCGGGCACCCGCCGCTTCATCATCACGAGTCACGCCACACTGCTCGAGCGCGACGGTGACGCGAATGTACGGGATGATCAGATCGCCGGCAGAACCAATGACTTCCAGTGGATCGAAACCGAAAGAACCCGTCTGGATACGACCGCGCGCGGCGGCGCGATCGACCGAAAGATTCCATGCGAGGGTGAGCGTTCGCTGCAAATCGACGAGCGGAGCCATCTGTTCGGCGATCGTCCTGCGCACCGGATCCAGATCGGCGGGGTTTGCTGAAAGACTCACGTTATTTCGCGGCTGGTCATCCGTGAGCGGAGTAATCCGCTTGCCTGGCGAGACGCAAATTCACTGCGACGTCGCTCTCACATGTAGGAAGAACCAGCGGCGGGAAAGTCACTCGCGAGACGCGGTGACAGTGTTTTTGGGAGCTTTGTGTTCCGGAAATGAAGAACGCCGCGGCTCCGAAGGAAGGTCAGGTCAAGTCGAAGGGCTCGTAGGTGGCGCTGAGGGTCGCGTCTTCCGCCACTCTGACACGCACGACCTGATACGCATCCCCAAGTGCGACCTGCACGCGGCCCGCTATGAACCGCGCGAGGTTCTCACCCGTGGGAACGAGCAGACCGTCGGCAAACTCGGGAACGTCCACGTTGATGTTGCGGTGGTCGAAGCGCTCTACTACCTCGCTGGCAAGCGCGCGGTCCAGCAGGCTCAGATCCACCGAGAATCCGGTGACGGGATCTACCTGACCCGTAACAGTGACCTCACAGAGGTAGCTGTGGCCGTGGTAGCTGGGGTTGGCGCACGCTCCAAAAACGCGACGGTTCTCCGCGTCGCTCCATTCCGGCCTGCGATAACGGTGAGCGGCAGCGAACGTGACCTGCCGCGTGAGCGTGGTTCGCCCCATGCGAATTCAGCGCGCCGAGGACTCGCCGGCGTCCGCGTCCCCTTCGCTGAATCCTTCGGGAGTTGGACCATCGGGTGGAATCCACGGCGTCCCGTCCGCGATCGCGCGTCCGACATCATGCGTACCCATATCATCCGATTCGAGGTCGGCGCGATGCTCGGCCTCTGGAGAGATGGACAGCGCTCTATCGCCGAGGAGCAGTCCTTCCACTTCCGCCTCATCGACCAGGTGCTCGTCGATTGCTTCCGGGCTCTCCGCACGCCGGTTGGTATCCACGACCAGCTCGTTGACGACGCGCTCGATCCCGAGACCGTCGGTCAGGAGGCGCTCTGCAATGCGCAGCTCCTGGTCGGTTCCCACCCGTCCGGCGAGGTGCACTTCGCCCTTGCGCGCCGTCACGGTCACGTCCTCGACGTCGAGCGCCCTGCTGTCAGCCAGATGCTGACGTGCCAGTTCACGCAGCTCGGAATCGCTGAGGTTCCCGAGGTCGTGAATGTCTTCGAAATCGCGAGTCATGCGGTCGCTCCCGGTATGCGCCGCAGGCCGACCTCGCCGGCGCGGGGACCGCGCTACCGGAAAAAGAGGTACGATGCTCCGACGGTCAGTGTCGCATTATGCTTCCAGACACTCTTCGACTGCGTGTTCGGTAACACCCGCGTGCTGTCGCTGGCGCGGACGTAGTAGGAAGTCGGGTACGAAATCTGGTATAGGTGGTCCCCGAGGTCGGCGCGCACCTGGAATGGTCCTCCCGGAGTCCAGCGGACGCCGCCTCCGAAGGAAAATGCAAACGTGGTGCCGAACCGATATCCGCCGACATCCGCCTGCCTGAGATCCGAGGCCAGACCAACTCCCAGGTTCAGGATCGGGACGAACCGCCGGATGCTCTTCTGTCCCGTCAGATTCAGCGAGAGGCTGGCATCAGTCAGATACAGCGGCCAGGAGACGGGGTCCGAAAAGCGAGTGGCCGCCGGCTGGCTGGGATTCGCGATTCTTCGCTCCGAGAATACGCGTGCGACGCGCGCCGTGAAAAATGCCGGGCCTCCAACGCGCACTTCATACCGCGCGCCGAGGAGTGGTCCACTGCGCGGGGCGACACCCGCGGGATCCCGCCCTGCGATGAAGACGCCAGTGTAGGCGGACAACTCTTGCCTGAACTCGAGATCCTGGTAGGGGCTTTTCGATGGCTCGTGGCCGACCTGGCCCAGTGCGGGCACGGCGGCAATGAACGACATCGCGATCAGGGTAGCACGGAGAGTCACGTTCACACTCTTGCGGGTTGGTAGTCGCGTCGCCGGAATCTACACCTCATGCCTCTCACGTGGGGCGACGGGTGGCGACGGATGGCGACATCAGACGTAGGTCTACCCCCGTCATCTCTGGTGGTTGCTCGATGCCCAGCATGGATAGAATCGTCGGCCCGACGTCGCCCAGAGCCCCCCCGCCGCGCAACGGATGATCCCCTCCAGGGTCGAGCATGACGAGCGGCACGGGGTTGGTCGTGTGCGCCGTGTGCGGACCACCGGACGCCGGATCGATCATGAGCTCGCAGTTCCCGTGATCCGCGGTCACGAGAAGACGCGCGCCAGCCGCTTGCGCCGCGGCAACCACCGCGGTCAGCGACTCGTCGACCACTTCACATGCGCGGATCGTCGCCGGAAGCGATCCGCTATGTCCCACCATGTCGCCATTCGCGTAGTTGCAGAGGATGAAGTCGTGCGCACCTTCGCGGATGCCCTTCACCAGGACCTCGGTGACGCCCTTCGCGCTCATCTCCGGCATGAGGTCGTAGGTCGGCACCTTCTGACTCGGCACGAGGATGCGTTCCTCTCCCGGATACGGAATCTCGATGCCGCCGTTGAAGAAGTAGGTCACGTGCGCGTACTTCTCGGTTTCTGCGGTGCGCAACATTGTGAGTCCATGCCCGGAAAGCGTCTCCCCGACAATGCGCGCCATGGACTGTGGCGCAAAAGCTACCGGTAGAGTGAAGGTCGGATCATACGACGTCATCGTCGTCACGGCGACGTGCGGGCGGTCCGGCACGGGAAAGCCGGCAAAGGTGGAATCCGTGAGCGTCCGCACGATTTGCCGCATGCGGTCCGAACGATAGTTGAAGCAGATGATCGAGTCGCCATCGCGGATGGGCGCCACGGGCGCGCCGGCATCGCCCACGTAGGCAGGGATGAGAAATTCGTCGGTCTCGCCGCGTCCGTATGCCTGGCGGACGTACTCCACGGGGTCAGGCGTGTGCGGGCCGATCCCGCGTACCGCGCTGTTGTACCAGAGCTCCGTGCGGGGCCAGCGCTTGTCGCGATCCATGCCATAGTAACGGCCGCCGATGCTCGCGACCCGTGCCCGTCCGCGCGCATGGGCCAGGAGATCTTCCAGATAGGCGAGCCCCGAGGTGGGAAGGGAGTCACGACCATCCATGAGCGCGTGAATCGCGACGCGGTCGATCCGTGCGCGCTCGGCGAGGTCGATCAGCGCGAAGAGATGGCGATCGAGTCCGTGGACTCCGCCGGAGCCCACCAGCCCGATGAGATGCAGCGTCCCGCCTGTTCGCTTCACGGAGTCGCACGCGCCGAGGAACGCCTCATTGTGAAAGAACTCGCCGGTACGAATGGACTCGGAGATGCGCACGAGATCCTGCATGACGACGCGACCGGAACCGAGATTCAGGTGACCCACTTCGCTGTTGCCCATCTGACCTTCTGGCAGTCCGACGCGAAGTCCGGACGCCTCGAGCAGTGTCCGTGACGGCGATGACCAGAGGCGGTCCCATGTGGGCGTGCGCGCGAGGGTCACGGCGTTGCCCTCGGACTCGGCGCGATATCCCCATCCGTCGAGCACCACGAGAACCACAGGTCGCTTGCGTGTCAGGGGCATCTTTGCGGGTAGTGGGTACAGTGATATACTCGGACCGCCGTCAATGTACCCGCCGTCATGGGACCCTTCCAGCGAATGCGAACGTCACTCCTCTGTTATTTCCTGCTCGTCGTCGCGCCAGTTGGCGCGCAGCGGGTGACCTTGACCGCGCCTGCAAATCTGTTGCACGCACCCGGCGGTCGCGTGCTCGCCACGCTCAAGACGGGAGCGACAGTAACGCTGGGTGCGGCCCGATCGGGGTTTGTGCAGATCACCGTACAGGGATATGTCGCGTCGCGCGCCCTCGGCCCTCCGCGCGATTCCTTTCCCCTCACCATCAAGGATGCGGTGGTCGAGTTGAGGACCGCTGCCCTCGCAGGTTCGCAATCCAACGCGTCCTTGCGTCAGGGAATGGGACTGATACTGGTGGAGCGACGCGGGGATTGGGTGCTCGTCAGTCGCGCCGGATGGATTGCACAGTCGGCGGTGCGCCCCGATTCTGTACGTGCCCGGGTGTCACCGCAATCGTCTCAAAGCACGGATCCGACTCCGGGGAAGGGCGCGGCGCCGACGCGACGTCCGGCTCCCACGGAGGGTCGTGGGGTGCCCTCGCCTGCGTCCCGTGGCACGACTGGGGGTCCGCCGGTCGCCTCGGCCGGGAACCAGCCGGCTTCGTCCTCGATGCCCATGGCGGATTCGTCCGACCTGGTGACTCCAAAGGGGGGCGACCTCAGAGACGCACCCCACGGCAGGACGTTCGCGACCCTCGGAGACAGCGCTCGGGTGCGCGCGTTGTTTCGGGACCGCGGGTGGGTGCGGGTTCGCATCGAAGGGTGGATGCGGGATGCGGATGTCACGGAAGCGGATACCGCGCTGCGCGCCTCGCTTCTGCCCGCGGACCTGCGCGCCGATCCGGTCAGCACGCGCGGCAAGCTGGTGCGATGGGACGTCCAGAAGCTCGCCATTCAGAATGCCGATCCGCTCCAGCGTGATCTGGCGCAGGACGAGCCGTACATGCTCGCTCGCGGCCCCGGGGCGGATCATCCGCTACTCTACCTCTCACTCCCCCCATCGCTCCTCGCGTCCGCCCGCAAGCTCGCCCCACTGGGCTTCTTCACCGTCATCGCCCGAGTGAGAAACGGACGCAGCTCGCCCGGTGGCGTGCCCATTCTGGACGTGCTGTCACTGACGACGAAATAGGCAAGCGAACTCGGGCGGAACGCCCCTTGCCGATACGCGCCCTGATACCCTCGTACGTCCTACACGCCACAACCAGGATATGGAAAGCGAGCAACCCGAAAGCCCTCAACACGTTACTCCTCAGCACATACCACCCGGAGGCATCGAGCGGCGCCGAGCCGGATGGGGTGAATTTCGCCACGCGTACCCCGGCATCATCGCGACCTTCGGCGTCGCGTTGCTGTTTCTCATCGGCATGGACATCTGGATCATTGCGAAGCGCGTGCGCTATGCGTCGGAGATCAAGCGTCTTCGAGAGGGCATGACGGGTTCCGAACGCAACAAGACGGATCTCATCCTCTCGACGGAAGAGAACAAGCTCCGAGTGACGATCGAGCTGCTGAAGCGGCAGGCGCGGGGGGACAAGGCGTTGCACCTGTCGCTGAGTGTCGACAGTGGCGCCCTGGTGCTGGAGCGGGAGTCGGCGGTACTGCGCCGAATGCATGTCGACATGGGCCCGGAAAAGACCGTCGGAACGCCTCCGGACACGGTGCGCATGACGATTCCCCGCGGACAGCGCACCGTCGAGCGCATCCTCGAGGCCAGGGACAAGTGGGAGGTTCCGCTCTGGGTGTATTCGGATCGCGGTCTCGCGGCGCCCGCCGACCGTTCCATCAGGGGAGCGCTCGGTGGAACGGCCGTCGTGTTCACGGGCGGTACGGTGATGTACGCCATGCCGTCGGTAGGCCCGCTGGCGGACTCCACCTACATCATGCCGGGTTCGGTGAGAGCCAACGCCTCTGATTTGAAGGCCATCGCGCCGAACCTGAGCGCGGGCATGACCATTTACTTTTACTGACGAACGTCTGAGCCGGGCTCGGGTATCAGGGCACGGTTCACTTACGCATTCACGGACTCAAACCCATGTCGGAATTCACGCACTATTTCAAGCACGGCGGACGGGTGGCCTGGGGCCTCATTGGCGCCGTGGTACTCATTCTCACCGGCAGCACCTTCCTGCTCGCGAACATCGCCGAAGTGCGCTATGAGCGCGACGTGACACGCATGGTGTTCAATGACAACCTCGAAGTGCTGGAGGACGTCAAGCGCAGCGTGGGCGTCGCGAGCGACAGCCTCGAACAGATGCTCTCGGCGAGTCCCGAAGCGCCAAGCGACAAGGCGTATCTGGTGGTGAGCATCGCCGAGAACCGCGTGTGGTACAAGAAGGGAGAAGAGGTGCTGTTTACAACTCGCGTGGCCACCGGTAGCGGCAAGGAGCTGGTGAAGGGGCCCGGCGAGGAAAAGTGGAAGTTCGAGACGCCGAGAGGGCGCTTGGTGGTGCAGGGGAAGGAAGAAGAGCCGTACTGGGTCCCTCCCGACTGGCACTTCGTCGAGCAGGCGAAAAAGCGGAAGCTGGGCTTGATCAAGCTCAACCGTGGTGAGTTTGTGCCGACGCCTGATGGCGGCTCTATCACCATTGTTGGCAATGACGTGGTCAAGCGGACGCCGGACGGCCGGACGGAGATCATGGAAGCTTCGGACGGGCGTGAGATTGTCTCTGGTGGCAATCTGATCGTGCCGCCGTTTGGCACTACGCAGCGGAAGTACAAGGATGTCCTTGGGACGCACCGACTTCTGCTGGGCGACGGCTATGCTCTGCACGGAACGAACAACCCGTCTTCGATTGGCCAATCGGTCAGTCACGGCTGCATCCGCCTGCGGAACGAGGATATCGAGCACCTGTATCGCATTGTTCCGGTCGGTACGCCGGTGTTTATCTATTAGTACTGTCCGACTGGCCAGTTAGTTAATTTGTTACATAGATCCGCTCTGTTCGGATAGCGTCCTTGGCACTATCTTACTTCCCGTTGGCTCCTTCGTCCTAAGAGAAGAAGGGGACTCCTTGAAAAGGGCAAGTCGGTGGCATCTCCACCGATACGCAAAGCCGAGAAGCGGGTCACACCGCCAGTCTGGTTGCCAGGGAGGCAAACAAATGCTCGAAGTCATCAAGCGTCCTCCTGGTCGAGGGCGCGCTCAGTTCGTTTCAGCCCTGATGCTGGTGCTCGCCGTCGCTCCCGCAGTCGCGGTGCCGGCGCACGCGGCCAACGTTGGCGTCACCGGGGCTACCACCGGTGCGGATTCGCTCGTCGGCCGCAGCAGGAAGTTGCGTGCCCGCTTCGTTCCCGGTGCGACTGCCAAGCGCGGCGGTGCGATCCCCGTTCTCGAGTCGCATTTCGGGGACAGCTCTGCCCTCCGCAGCTTCGCCTTCATCCCGATGCTGCCGTTCAAGGACAAGCTCGCTGGCCGTATCGGCACGTACCGAATCGGCTACTGGCCTTCTGAGCGTCGTCGTCTGCGCGGCCCCTCGTCTCCGAATCCCACGGGCTTTATCCAGGTCACCCCGGAGAATCAGAATACGCAGGTGTCGGAGCACTTTCGGCTCCGTGACTTCCTCGCCCACGACCAGCAGTTGGTGTGGCCCAAGTATCTGGTGCTGCGCGAGGAGCTCATCGACAAGCTCGAGCTGGTCATCGAGGACCTCAAGGCCAACGGCATTCACGTCGAGCGCATGACGGTCATGTCCGGCTTCCGCACACCCCAGTACAATGCAAAGGGCGTCGGCAAGAAAGGAGGTCGTGCGAAGGACAGCCGCCACCAGTTCGGCGACGCCGCGGATGTGTTCGTGGATAACGATGGCAATGGCCACATGGATGACTTGAATGGCGATGGTCGCATCGACGCCGGGGATGCCGCGGTCATCATGGCATCCGTCGAGCGGATCGAGGTGCAGCATCCGGAACTGACGGGCGGTGTTGGCCTCTACCGGGCCACACGTTCGCACGGACCCTTCGCTCACATCGACGTCCGTGGCTCCCGCGCACGGTGGGGCAGGAGCTGATACCGGCCGTGGCCGTACGCCGACCCACGCCTCGGGTCGCTCCGGTCGTCCCGGAGCGTCGCCGTGTCCGCAAAGCTTCACTGCGGATACGTTGGCTGTCGGGGGCGCTGACGGCCTCAGTGGCTCTCATGGCGGGGGCGTTCTCGTGGCCCGAGCCAGCGGAGTTGCCGGTTTCCCTCGAGTATCTCTCAGCCGTTCTGCCCGCCCCGCGAGCTCGCG
>Ga0136611_10003068_pt1 | contig 11658 bp, 13 predicted proteins | sample AntDrymUQ2232306_2_FD_106645 | JGI IMG/M metagenome (GOLD analysis project Ga0136611, IMG submission 106645) | Polar desert sand microbial communities from Dry Valleys, Antarctica - metaG UQ223 (23.06) | ecosystem: Environmental > Terrestrial > Soil > Desert | place: Antarctica: Dry Valley... | reverse complement strand
TCGCCGACGCCGCCTTCCTGGCCATGGACCTCGAGCGGCTCGGCCACCCCGAGCTGGGCCGATACTTCCTCGACGCCTACCGGGAGCATCGAGGCGGCGTGTGGCCCCGGTCACTCGCCCACCACCACATCGCCTACCGGGCGCAGGTCCGAGCCAAGGTGACGGCCATCAGGTCCGCACAGGGCGAGCCGGACGCCGCCGCCGAGGCGAGAATCCTCCTCGACCTAGCGGCGGCGCACCTGGAGGCTGGACGGGTCCGACTGGTGCTCGTCGGCGGTCTGCCCGGTAGCGGCAAGTCGACGCTTGCGGATGGCCTCACCACCGAGATGGGGGCCGTCTTGCTGCGCACGGATGAGGTGCGCAAGGAGCTCGCTGGGCTCGCCGTCGACCGGCCAGCACCGGCTGCGTTCGGTGCAGACATCTACACCGAGAGGGCCACAGCCCGCACCTACGAGGAAGTCCTCCGCCGCGCCGCCGTGGCGCTCGGCACGGGCGAGACCGTCGTGCTCGACGCCTCGTTCACCCTCGCCACATGGCGCGAACAGGCGAGAGCGGTCGCCGCCGAGACCAGCTCTGACCTGGTCGAGCTCCGATGTGACGCTCCTCCCGAGGTCGCAGCAGAGCGGATGCGGCGAAGGGCCGCTGCGGGCCAAGACCCCTCGGACGCCACACCGGAGATCGCCGCCGCCCTTGCCGCCGCAACAGCACCCTGGCCCGAGGCCACGACCATCGACACCGCGGGTCACCCAGCTGCAGCCCTTGCTGACGCCCTGCGGCACGCACGGGTGCCGGCCTCCACGCAGTCCGGCATCTACGGTGCCTAGCTGATTTATGACACCGGGCCCGGCGCCCTGTGAGGCAGGCTGGCGGGATGCGGTCCAACGCCTCCTCGCCCTGGCCCGACCCGGTGCTGCGCGGCCTGGGCCAGCTATTTCCTACGGCTCAGCGAGTCCGAAGCGGCCCAAGGTCACGGGCCTCAGAGGGGCTCCATGGCCTTCAGGGTTTCCGATGCTGGCCGCCCACTCTAGGGCTCCGACGTCAGAGTCGTCGGAGGACGAGCTGACATCTTCGCGGCGACTCCGATGATCCAGCTCGGCGTTGTAGATGATGTCGTCCAGGCGGATCTCGATGTATGTGAAGGTGCCTTCGGGTCGGATGCGTGCCATCGACCTTCACCGGCGGCGGCGATTCGACTGGCGCCGAAGGAGCGGTAGGCGCAGAGAGGCGTTGACCATCGTTGGGCGGGCGAACCGCCTGCCGTCGGGAGAAGCACGAAGCCGATCGTCCGAGATGAAGTCGATCAGCTCGTACGCATCGTTGAAGACAAGTACCGCGGTCACGGTGTGGGCGCCTCTCGTGAAGGCGCTGCGAACGTGACGGCTGTCAATGGTCTGCCACACGATTGGAGCATCCAGCAAGCCTGCGGGCGCGAGCAGACAGAGGTCGTTGAACACGGTGACGGTCTCACCCTGGTCCATCTCGGCTCCCGCAACGTTCACCATGCGAACGAGGGATGCAGCCTTCACTCGCATGGTGGCCGAAGGCCGCTCCGCGCTTCGTCGTGCGCCGGTTGATGATCTTGCGGATCTCTTCGAGGCCGAGGACGGTGCTGGCGACGGCGGCGCACAGGGCCCAGTCGCCGATGGTGAGGTCTGCGGTGCTGAAGATGGACTGCACGGGCCCGGCGTGGACGGCGAGGATCTGCAGGCCGAGGACCACGCCCAGGGCGCCCCACAGCCTCGCATTGCGGAGGGTGTCGGGCGAGAACACGCTGCGCTCTTCGCTGCGCACGTTGAGGGCGTTGAAGAGCTGGAACAGGACGAAGGTGGTGAAGGCGACGGTGAGGGCGTGCTCGTCGGTGCCGATCGAGCTCTGCCAGGTCAGCACGCTCAGGGTGCCTGCGGTCATGGTGGCGCCGACGAGGACGACTCGCCCGAGGCGCCGCCGCGACAGGATTGGCACTCGGGGGTCGCGAGGCGGGGCGTCCATGGTGCCCCGGGCGGGGGGGTCGAGGCCGAGGGCCATGGCGGGCGGGCCGTCCATGATGATGTTCACCCACAGCAGCTGGATGGCGTTGAAGGGGGCCGGGAGCCCGAGCACCGGGGCGAGGACCATCGACAGGATCGCTCCCACGTTCGTGGCGAGCTGGAAGCAGACGAACTTGACGAGGTTGGCGTAGATGGCCCGCCCACCTTCGACGGCCCGGATGATGGTGGCGAAGTTGTCGTCGGTGAGCACAAGGGCGGCTGCCTCCTTGCTGACCTCCGTACCGGTGATGCCCATGGCGATGCCGATGTCGGCGGTCTTGAGGGCGGGGGCGTCGTTCACCCCGTCACCGGTCATGGCCACCACGTGGCCCCGTGCCTTCAGGGCTGTGACCACCCGAACCTTGTGCTCGGGGGCGACTCGGGCGACGACGCCGAGATCATCGACCCGCTCGGCCAGCTCGTCGTCGGTGAGCCGGCCGAGCTCGGCGCCGGTCACGACCTGACCGTGGATGCCGAGGTCGGTGGCGATGGCCAGCGCCGTCGCGGCGTGGTCACCCGTGATCATCACCACCCGGATGCCGGCTCGGCGGCAGCGAGCGATTGCTTCCCTCGCCTCCGGACGGGGCGGGTCGAGCAGCCCGACCAAGGCGACGAGGGTGAGGGCGTGCAGGCGGGGTGTCACGTCGCTCGCAGGGTCGGCATCCAGGGTCACCTCGCCGGTGGCGGCGGCCAACACCCGCATCCCCCTTTGCGCCATTGCCTCCATGTGCCGGTGCAGGTCAGCGACGGCGGTGTGGTCGAGTGGCCGGGCCCCTGCGGGTGTCGCCACCGATGAACAGCGGGGGAGAAGGGCTTCGAGGGCGCCCTTGAGGTGGGCGACGCGGCGTTCGCCTTCGGCGTGGATGGTGGCCATGAACTTGGTGGTCGAGTCGAAGGGCACTTCGGCGATGCGGGGCGCCCGGGCCCGCTCACCGGCGACGTCGATCCCTGCCTTCTGGCCGAGGGTGAGGAGTGCGCCTTCGGTCGGGTCACCGACGTTGCTCTCGTCGACGAGCGTGCTGTCGTTGCAGAGCACGAAGGGCAACAGCGCAGCTTGGAGGTCGGCGTCGGTGCCGCCGTCGGTGGGCTGGACCTGCCCCTTGTCCCCGTAGCCGTCGCCGGTGACGTCGAACAGGTGGCCCTGGGTGACCAGGCATGGGGCGGTCATCTGGTTGCGGGTGAGGGTGCCGGTCTTGTCCGAGCAGATGACTGACGTGGCGCCTAGGGTTTCGACCGAGGCGAGGCGCTTCACGATGGCCCCTCGCTTGGCCAGTTGGGAGGATCCGGCGGCGAGGGTCACGGTGACAACGGCCGGGAGGCCCTCGGGGATGGCGGCGACGGCGAGGGCGACAACCTCGAGCACGAGGTCTCCGAGCCGGTCGCCTCTCAGGAGGCTGACGGCGGTGAACAGGGCGGCGGCGACGCCAGCGACGAGGACGAGGCGCTTGCCGAGGGCGTCCAGCTGCCTCTGGAGCGGCGTGGGCCCCGAGGTTGCGGCGGCGAGCGAGCCTGCGAGCCGGCCGATCTCAGTGCGGGGGCCGGTGCCGTGAACGAGCAGCTCACCGCGTCCGCGGGTGACGGTGGTGTTCGTGAACGCCGAGCCTCGCCGCTCGGCCACGATGGTGTCCAGGTCGGAAGCTCCGACGTCTTTGGAGACGGCGGTCGACTCGCCGGTGAGGGTCGACTCGTCGATCTCGAGGGCGTGCGCGGCGAGGAGGAGCCCGTCGGCGGGGACCCGATCGCCGGCTTCGAACAGGACGACGTCGCCTGGGACGAGGGACTCCGCCTTCACGTCGCGTACCGCCGAGCTTCGCCGCACCCGGGCGGTCGGCACGAGCATGGACCGCAGCGCCGTGAGGCTCCGCTCGGCCCGTTGCTCCTGGGCGAAGCCAAGCACCGCGTTGAACAGGAGCACCACGCCGATGACCACCGTGTCCTTGAGGTCGCCGAGGAGACCGGCGACGACCGCCGCGGCCAAGAGGACGAGGACGAGGACGTTGCGGAACTGATCCAAAAAGATTGCCAGCGTCGATCGCGCTTTGGTCTCGGGAAGACGGTTGAGTCCGGCCTCGCCGAGCCGCACCTCGGCGTCCTTGTCGGCCAGGCCGGCGGCAGGGTCGACGCCGAGCGCCTCGGCAGCGACAGCGACAGGGGTGGTATGCCAGGGACGCTCGTCACCGAAGACCTCCGGCGGCATGGGGAGCTCCGGTGGGGCGTCGTGTGCCGGAGGTCTCGTTGTGTTCGTGGGTCTCAACGTCTTAGTTCCCGATGACGTTCGGGAAGACATCTGGCGAGGGCTCGCCTGACGCTGGACCGACCGCGGCCTGGAGCCGGTGGATGCCGGCGACCAGGCCGCCGGCGATGTCAGATCTCTCGAAGTAGGCGGTCATCCCGGCCACGACCTCGGTGCAGATGGCGTCGCTCACCCGGCACTGAGCCTCGGTGGAGGTCACCAGCTCCACGCGACGCTTCCCGGGGGAGACGAGCAGCAAGAAAGGTCGGCGGGTGTGCAACTCAGCCTCTTCGAACATGGCTTCAGCGTCGGCACGGGATTCTTCGCCCGTCGGGCCCAGGTATACACAGAACTGGACGCCGGTGTACTGCTCCGCATCCTCGACCGAGCGGACAACCCGGCGGTGCTCTCGGGAACTCAGGATCGGCCTACCAGTCACCGCTGGCCCCTCGTCCACCGAATCCGCCGCCGAAACCGTCGCCTCCGAAGCCGCCGCCTCCGTGGCCACCGAGCAGGACGATCCCAGCCACCGTGGCGACCGGTACCAGCCAGCGGGGCCTTCCGCCGCTTGTCACTCGGGGGATGGCGGTCATGTGGGTCTCCTGCCGTGGAAGGGGGGGTGCCCGACAAGGGCGGTCACGCCTCCCACCTTGACTGCCACGAGCGGCGCTGCCATCCGGCTGGGACACCGACCTTCCGGGGGAGAACTACTGAGAGCAGGGGCGCACGCTCCGGGAGGGTGGACCGGACGGCCCGGGTGATCTCGAGGTCCTCTCGGGCCGCGATGACAAAGGAGCGGACGCGGCCGTTGCCGGTGATCTCGCAGTCGGGGGTGGCGGCGGTGTTGGTCGCAGGGTCGATGTGCACGTCGAGGGGAGGTCCAAACCACCCCCGGGACCTGCCTGACCGAAACCGAAGTGGAAGCAGACGGTTCAGGTGGTCGTAGCGGGTGCGGCCAGGACCGGGGCCTCCAGGGCCGTGCGGATCCGGTCGATCGTGAACTCGTCGAGGTTGGAGTACACGAGCTCGGCCCCGGTGAACCGGGCGGCCTCGGCCACGAGCGCATCGCGGTCCAGGTTCTCGATGAGGAGTGCGACGGTGGCGGTCCCGGGCTTGACGGCGTCCCTGAACCAGGCGACCCAGGCATCGGAGATGCCGAGATCGACGACCTTGGCCGTGACCGCGCCGGCGCCGGCGCCGACGGCCAGACCGGCGATCCAGCCGACGGGCCCGCCGAGGATGAGACCGAAGAGCCCGGCCCACAGGGCGCCGGAGAAGGCCGAGCGGCCCGGTGAGGGGTCGATCGTCTCGTGGACCATCGTGCTGCCCCGCTCGTCCTTGACGACGGTGACGGCGTCCTGGAGCCTCAGCTCCCCGGCGGCGGCCAGGCCGCCCACTGCGAGCAGGAACTCCTCGGAGCGGAAGATGTTCTCGAAGGAGACCCCGACGAGGGTCTGGGTCGGGCCGTCATCATCGGAGCGGTGCTTGTTCATGGTGACAGGATCACCGCGGAAGGCGGTGCCCGCATCCGTGGGCGCCATCAGGCCGGCTGCGGGTTTGTACGGAGGGACAAACCGACCGGCCTCTATGCGGCGGGCGTCACGGTCGAGCTCGGCCCGACGCTGGCGGTACTCCTCGACACCGATCTGGCCGACGGCGAGGCGCTCGTCGAGCTGTTCGACGGGCGAGCGGGGCCGACGATCGTCCGTCCGCAACCAGGGTAGGGCGACCAAGGCGATCACCGCCCACATGGCCAGCATCATCGGGACCATGAACAGCAGGGCCCACGCCCAGCACCGTTCCAGTACATCATCGCGGGATCCCCTCCTGTTTCGGTCCGGTCAAGTGGCCGGTTCGGTGCCCAGCATCGGCGCCGCGGGCGGCGGACGCATCCGTGCCGACCGACCATCCGGCGGTGGGGTTCTACGCGGTGGACCCTTCAGGCGAGGCGACCGGGGCCAGCGCCGTGACCGGCCGGTTCGCTGTTCGTCCGGGCGATCGGGAGGTCGTAGGTGTCGCCGGCGACGAGGGTGTGCCGGTGCCCGGTGACGTCGACGTGGATCGGTGCAGCGACGCAGGGGTGCAGGACGAGGCGGAGGCTGTCCGGGTGGAGGTCGACGTGCAGCCATTGGCCTCGGTAGAACAGCTCGAAGGCGATGCACTCGACCTCGTCGGGGAGCAGCGGATCGAACCACAGGATGTCGTCGTGCACGGCGCCGCCGGTGTAGCCCCGCAGGACCAGGTCGACGGTGCCGGCCACTCCCAGGTGGATGCCCTCGCGGGTGGTGCCGCCCTGGGTGTCGTCGAGGTCGGACCGCAGGGCGTCGGTGAAGGTCGACCACGAACGGGCCCGGTCGAGCCGGGCCAGCACCCAGGCGTGTACGACCCGGCTGAGGGTCGATCCGTGGACGGTGCGGGCCAGGTAGTAGTCGGTGGTGCGGGCCATGGTGTCGGGGGTCAGCGGATAGCCGAGCCGTTCGAAGAGGGTGCCGAGCTCTTCGGGGGGCAGGAGGTAGAAGAGCACTGGGTCGTCTCGGTCTCGACGAGCAGCGTGTCCGGGCCGACCTCTTCGACCGCCACCGGCCGCAGATGCCGGTTGGCAAGGGCGGCGTACTCGGCGACGTTGCCGTTGACGACGTTCCCGTCGACCCCCGAGCGCACCTCGACGGCGCCGGACCAACCCTCGGCCACGATGCTGGTCTCCAGCGCGGCCACATGCGGGCTGGCCATGGACACCAGCCGGCGTTGAACGACCGCCAACGTGCGACCGTCCTCGCCGGCCAGGCGCAGCCGCCGGGTGTGCACGCCGCGGCGAAGGTGGAGCTCCTGGCGCTCCTCCAGTGCCCGGATGCCCCCCTCCGACCACCACCGGCCGCCTTCCATGCGAAGGTCGAGGGGCAACCAGCTGGTGGCGTTGACCAGGTGCTCGTCCTCCACCGTGCGGCCACCGCCCTCGCTGGTCAGCCGGTTGTAGACCCCGGCCAGGTAGGTGCCCGGGTAGTGGGTGCCGTCGTCGGCGGCCTCGGGGGCGGCGCCACGCGTGGCCATGTAGCCGTTGCCCAGGGCGCAGAGCGCCTCACGGTGACCCTGGTGGTCGGGGTCGAAGCCCTCGTAGACGAGCACCCACGGGTTGTTGAGGACGGCCCCGAGGTCGAGCTGGGCCAGGTCGTCGACGACGATGTCGGCCCCTGCCCTGAACAGGTCGCCGCGGTGGCCGGTGCGGTCGACGCCGACCACCAGCCCGAACCCGCCCCGGCGGCCCGCCTCGACGCCGGCAACGGCGTCTTCCACCACGACAGCGTCGGACGGCGCCACGCCGAGGCGGGCCGCCGCCTCGACGAACATGGCCGGGTCGGGCTTGCCGGCCAGTCCCAGGCGGGCGGCTTCGGTGCCGTCGACCCGGGCGTCGAACAGCCCGGCCACGCCGGCGGCGTCGAGGATGTCGCCGGCGTTGCGACTGGCCGAGACCAGGGCGGTGTGCACCCCAGCCTGGCGTAGGCGACCGAGGAGGGCGACCGTCGACGCGAACGCGGTGACGCCGCCGCCGATTCGCTCCAGGAACAGGCGGTTCTTGCGGGCGGCCACGGCCCACACGGTCTCCGCTCCGACCGGGTCGTCCGGGCCGCCGGCGGGCAGGTGCAGGCCGCGAGCGGCGAGGAAGGTGGCCACGCCGTCCTCCCGGGAGCGGCCGTCGACGTAGCGGCGGTAGTCGCTGTCGGCGTCGAACGGCCGAGCGTCGATGCCGGGGCCCCCCGACCTGGCCCCGAGGACCTCGTCGAACAGCTGCTTCCAGGCGGCGGCGTGCAACGAGGCGGTGTCGGTCACTACCCCGTCCATGTCGAACACCACAGCCCGGTATCGGTAGGCGCCGCCGCCGGGGGCGCGAACGGTTGTCGGGTCGCTCACGTCGACCGGCTGGCGCCGGAGGGCGCCAGGAGCAGCGCAGCCCGGGCGAGGGCGGCCACTGCGTCGGCAGGATCGGTCAGGGGTAGGTCGTGGTCGGCGCCGTGGCGGGCCCGGAGGGCGACGTGCGGCAGGTCGTCGGCCAGCCGGCGCAGGTAGCCGAGGTCGGTGACCGGGTCGTCGGTCCCGGCCACCAGCTCGACAGGGACGTGCACGTCGGCCAGCCACCGCCCCGCCTCGGCGGCGGCCAGGACGTGCCGGAAGGTCTGGGAAAACGATGTCCAGGTGTGCCGGAAGCTGTCGTGACGGAACACCGCCGGCAGTCCGGGCCGGATGGCGGCGGCGACAGCGATCGCGCCCCGAGGGTGGCGGCACGCCCACCGGCAGATGGCCTCGGCCCACGGGCTGTCGTTGGCGAGCTGCCGTTCCAGCACGCCTACACGGGCCAGGCGGGCACGGGCAGTGGCCTCGTCGGGGTACAGCGGCGGGCAGAAGGCGACGACGCCGGCCACCAGGTCAGGCCGACGCTCGGCCAACGCCAGGGCGATGAGGCAGCCGAGGGAGTGGGCGCCGACGATGATCGGCCCCCTCACGCCGAGCTCGTCGAGGACGGTTTCGAGAGCCTGCACGTGGTCGTCGGTGGTGTACCCCACGGGTGGTCGGGGCGAGGCCCCGAAGCCGAGCAGGTCGGGCACGACGAGCCGCCCGGTGCCGGCCAGGGTGTCGTACGCCGACCCCCAGAAGGCGTTGGATCCACCGAGCCCGTGCAACAGCACGACGCCGGTGGCGCCGTCGCCCAGGGTGCGGGCGTGCAGCGCCCCGTCGTGGAGCGTGCCGCCGCCCGGTGACCAGGAGATGCGCCGCCGCGCCGCCCGGGCGCGGGCCTCCTGCACGGCGACGCACGCAGCACCGGTGACCGCGGCGACGACGACGAGGTTCCTGCTGCTGTTCACCTTCTGGATGCCGTCACCGGTCGACCGGCTCGTCGGCCCGAGGCGGCTCGGCGGGTCGGCTCTGGTGGCCGCCGTGGCCCGAAGCGCCGCCGTGGGCCCATGCCCCGCATCATGAAGAACATCATCAGCGGGCAGACCAGCAGGATGAGGGCGAACGGTGCGTAGCTGCCCACGGGGACGCCGAACAGGCCGAGCACGACGACGACGGCGACCGCACCTATGGCAACTCGGAGGTAGTTGGTGTGGTTCATGACAGTTGGCTCCCTCTTTCCAGCGTGGGGCACTCGGTGCTCGGGTCGAGGGCTCGATGTTCCCTCCTGGCCCTCATGATGACGGCCGCCACCGGCCCCGCCATCCGCAGGGAACACCGACCTTCGGTGCGGACGTCCCGCAAAGTGGCTGCAACTACGCTCTAGTCGATCATGGCGTCGGCGGCGGCTGGTTTCGACGGTGGTGCGTCCCGGTGGCCGCAGAAGGTCCAGGCGTTGCTTGGGGCGGCCCAGGAGCTGGCGGGCGAGCATGAGCTCGACATCGTGCTCCGGCGCATCGCCGCGGGGGCGGCGACCATCGTGGAGGCCCGCTACGCCGCCCTGGGGATCTACGACAGCTCCGGCTCGATCGAGTCGTTCATCCACCACGGGATGGATGACGCGACCGTGGCCGGCATTGGAGCCCTCCCCCAAGGTCGCGGCCTCCTGGGGGAGGTGATCGTGGCCAGCGGCCCGATCCGGTTGGACGACCTGGGTGCCGATCCCAGCTCGGAGGGCTTCCCTGCGAACCACCCGCCGATGCGGACCTTCCTGGGCGTGCCGGTGGCCCGGGGCGAACACCGCTACGGCAACCTCTACCTGACCGAGAAGGCCGATGGCGCACCCTTCGACGAGGAGGACGAGGCGCTGGTCATCGCGTTCGCCGCCGTCGCCGTCGGGGCCATCGAGAGCGCCCGCCTGGTGCAGTCCGAACGGGCCCGGGCCAAAGCGGTCGCCGACCTGGAGGCGGAGCGGGCCAGGGCTGTGGCCAGGCGGGAGATGCTGGGCGGGATCCTCAGCGCTCAGGAGACGGAACGGGCCCGGGTATCACGAGACCTCCACGACGACGTGGGCCAGGCCCTGACGTCGGTGCTGCTCGGCCTCCGCCTGGTTGAGTCGTCGCTCGGCGACCCCGAGGTCGACGTGCGAGAGGCCCGCCAGCGTACCGAGGACGTGCGCGAGCTGGTCGTCGACGCCCTGCGCCGCACCCGCCGGCTCGCTTCCGACCTCCGCCCCACGGTGCTCGACGACGTCGGGCTGCTCGCCGCGCTGGAACGCCTGGCCCAGGACATGACCGGTCGCGGTGACGCCAGCGTCGAGCTGGCCACCGACGGTCTCACGGGCGGCCGCCTGCCGCCCGAGGTCGAGACCGTCGTCTACCGGGTCGTGCAGGAGGCGCTGACCAACGTCGTGCGCCACGCCGGCGCCCCCACCGCCAGTGTCACGGTGCTGGTGGCCGAAGGCAGGGTGCGGGCGCTCGTCGAGGATGACGGTGTCGGCTTCGACCCGCAGGTCGCCCCCGGACGTGGTCATCTCGGCGTGGAGGGCATGGTCGAGCGGGCCGAGCTGGTCGGCGGGACCGTCGAGCTGTTCTCGACGCCGGGTGCCGGCACGACCGTCCGGTTGGAGGTGCCCGTTGCCTGAGGCCGTGCGCGTCGCCCTGTGCGACGACCACCGCCTGGTCCGCAGCGGCCTGCGGCGGATCCTCGAAGCCGAGGCCGATCTCGAGGTGATGGGCGAGGCCGGGAGCGTGAAGGAGGCCGTGGCATTGGCGGCCGGCTCGCAGCCGGACGTGTTCGTCATGGACCTCGGGCTCCCTGACGGGAGCGGGATCGCCGCCACCGCCGAGGTGCTCGGGGTCAGCCCGGCCACCCGGGTGCTGGTCCTGACCGTGCACGACGACGTGGCCTACCTTCGCAGCGCCTTCGCGGCCGGGGCGGCCGGCTACCTGGTGAAGGAGGCGGCCGACGTCGAGCTGGTCCAGGCCGTCCGTCAGGTGGCCGCCGGCAAGCAGTACGTGCACCCGAGCCTGGGCGCCGCGCTGCTCGCCCCCGACGCCCCGGCGGCCCGCCTGGGCGGGCCGGGCGGTGACCTCTCCGACCGGGAGCTCGAGGTGCTGCGCATGATCGCCCTTGGCCTCACCAACGCCGAGATCGGTGAGCGCCTGTTCGTGTCGGTGCGCACGGTCGAGACCCACCGGTCCCACATCCACCAGAAGCTCAACGTCCGCAACCGGGCCGAGCTGGTCCGCCGAGCCCGGGAGGCCGGGCTGCTCGGGGTCGAACCAGCCGGTCCGTGACCGCCCGCAACTCGGCTCCGTAGCCAGCGCGGATGGCCGGACCACCGGTCGGGCCCCAGGATGGGGCATGGTCGCGACGAAGGTCGAGGTGTGCTCCGGGTCGGCCCGTCAGCCGCGTGTGGTCGTGGCCGTCGCCCACCGGGCCATGCGGGCGCTCATCGTCGACCTGCTGGCCTGCCAGCAGCCGGACTGGTACGTGTCGGCCGTCGACGGC
>Ga0136611_10003067_pt1 | contig 11659 bp, 10 predicted proteins | sample AntDrymUQ2232306_2_FD_106645 | JGI IMG/M metagenome (GOLD analysis project Ga0136611, IMG submission 106645) | Polar desert sand microbial communities from Dry Valleys, Antarctica - metaG UQ223 (23.06) | ecosystem: Environmental > Terrestrial > Soil > Desert | place: Antarctica: Dry Valley... | reverse complement strand
TCGTCATTGAACGCACCCGGCTCGGCGCCTATCTGCGCGCCGGCACCGAAAACGCCGCGCTGGTGCAGGCCTTTGGCATCAACGTGCCGGTAATGGTGATGCTGACCTACGGCGCCGGCGCCGCGCTGGCCGCGCTGGCCGGCGTGCTGGCGGCGCCCATCATCCAGGTCAATCCGCTGATGGGATCGAACCTCATCATCATCGTGTTCGCCGTGGTCGTCATCGGCGGCATGGGTTCGATCCTGGGCTCGGTCGTCACCGGCATCGGGCTCGGCCTGGTCGAGGGACTGACGCGGGTTTTCTATCCCGAGGCGTCGAGCATCGTCGTCTTTGTTGTCATGGTGCTGGTGCTCATGGTTCGGCCTGCGGGTCTTTTCGGCAAGGAAGCTTGAAGCCATGTCCAATATCCTGACCGATACCGCGCCACAGGCCGGCTCCGTACGCGGCACTGCCATGAACAAGGCCGCCAGAATGACGCGCATCACCTACCTGGCGCTGCTGGCGCTGGCGCTGGTCGCGCCGGCGATCGGGCTCTATCCGGTGTTTGTCATGAAGCTGCTGTGCTTCGCGCTGTTCGCCTGCGCCTTCAATTTGCTGCTCGGCTTCACCGGTCTGCTGTCGTTTGGTCACGCCGCCTTTTTCGGCTCGGCCGCCTATATCACCGGCTGGTTTGTCAAGTCGCAGAACTGGACGCCCGAGCTCGCGATCCTGGCCGGCACCGTCGGCGCGGGCCTGATCGGCCTGGTCGTCGGCGCGGTCGCAATCCGCCGCCAGGGTATCTACTTTGCGATGATCACGCTGGCAATCGCGCAGATGGTTTATTTTGTCTGCCTGCAGGCGCCCTTTACCGGCGGCGAGGATGGCCTGCAAGGCGTGCCACGCGGCAACCTGTTCGGCGTCTTGCCGCTGGCGTCGGACACCGTCATGTACTACTTTGTCGTGGCGGTTTTTGTGCTTTGCTTTCTTTTCATCTCGCGCATCGTGAATTCGCCGTTCGGCCAGGTGCTCAAGATGATTCGCGAAAACGAGGCCCGCGCCATCTCGCTGGGATACGAAGTCGACCGCTACAAGCTCCTTGCCTTCGTGCTGTCGGCGGCGCTGGCGGGCCTGGCCGGCTCGCTCAAGACGCTGGTGATGGGTTTCGCCACGCTGTCGGACGTGCACTGGTCGATGTCGGGCGAGGTCATTTTGATGACGCTGCTCGGAGGCGTCGGCACGTTCTTCGGCCCGGTGCTCGGTTCGGGCATCGTGATCGGGTTGCAAAACCTGCTGGCCGACAAGGTCGGTTCCTGGGTCACCGTCATCATTGGCGTGATTTTCGTGGTGTGCGTGCTGGCGTTTCGCAAGGGCATCATCGGCGAACTGCAGGCCTTCCTGGAGCGCCGGCGCGCCGCTGCCCAGCTTCGCTAGCCTGAAACGAAAGCGGTATCAGGGTTCGTCCTCCAGCAGCCGCACCCTGACGCTCTTGCCCTTGACCCGGCCCAGCGCCAACTTGTGCAGCGCATCGGCCGCGATCGCCCGATCGACCGCGACGTAGGTCGAAAATTCGTTCACGCTGATCTTGCCGACCTGCTCCCGGGAAAAGCCGGCTTCGCCGGTCAGCGCGCCCAGCACATCGCCGGCGCGGATTTTTTCCTTGCGGCCGCCGACGATCTGGAGCGTTGCCATCGGTGGGCGCAGCGGGTCCTGGCTGGCGGGCGTGAGTTCATCGAGCTTGTGCCATTCCGACTCGGTTTTCTGCAGCTGCTCGATCTTGCCGACCGATCCCATCTCGTTCAGGCTCGCAAGACTGATGGCCCAGCCCTCCTCGTCGGCGCGGCCGGTGCGGCCGATGCGGTGGATATGGATTTCAGAATCCGGCGTCACATCGACATTGATGACCATTTCCAGCTGCGTGATATCGAGGCCGCGCGCCGCCACGTCGGTCGCCACCAGCACCGAGCAGCTGCGGTTGGCAAACTGCGCCAGCACCTGGTCGCGCTCGCGCTGCTCCAGCTCGCCGTAGAGCGCCAGCGCGCTGAAGCCCTGGCCTTTGAGAACGGCGACCAGGTCGCGGCACTGCGCCTTGGTGTTGCAAAACGCGAGCGTGCTGACCGGACGGTAATGGTTGAGCACACGCGATACGGCGTGCAGGCGTTCGCTCTCCTTCACTTCGTACCAGCGCTGGCGGATCTTGCTTTTCTCGTGCTGTGCCTGGACCGTGACGGTTTGCGGATTTTTCATGAATTGCTGGCTGATTTTGGCGATGCCTTCCGGATAGGTCGCCGAAAACAGCAAGGTCTGGCGCTCTTTCGGGCACTGCCTGGCCACTGAGGCGATGTCATCGAAAAACCCCATGTCGAGCATGCGGTCGGCCTCGTCGAGCACCAGCGTGTTCATCGCCTCCAGGTTCAAATTGCCGCGCGCCAGGTGGTCCATGATGCGGCCCGGCGTGCCGACGACGATGTGCGCGCCATGCTCCAGGCTGGCGATCTGGCCGCGCAGCGGAACGCCGCCGCACAGCGTGACGACCTTGATGTTCTCCTCGGCGCGGGCCAGGCGGCGGACCTCCAGCGTGACCTGGTCTGCCAGTTCTCGCGTCGGGCACAGCACCATGGCCTGGATGGCAAAGCGGCGGGCGTTCAAATTGGCCAGCAGCGCCAGCGCGAAGGCGGCCGTCTTGCCGCTGCCGGTTTTGGCCTGGGCGATCAAATCTTTGCCCAGCAAGGCCACCGGCAGAGCGGCCGCCTGGATCGGCGTCATCGCCAGGTAGCCCAGGCTTTTAAGATTTTCCTGCGTCGCGGGGTTCAGCGGCAGGGCGCTGAAGCCGGCGCCTGCCGGGCCGATAGTCGAAAGCGAATTAGTCATGCCGCGATTATCGGCGGCCGCTTTTTACAGGCTGCTCTCGGCTCAGGCAAACTGGATCGCCGGGGGAAATAGGCTCGAAACGGACTGTTTCGCCCTATCCACGAGCGCCGCCAGCTACTTTTTTTATAGCAATCAGTAAGCCGATAACGCAAACATCGTGCGCCGGGTGTTGGTGAAGTGCGGCCGCGCCCGGCTGCTCCAGTCGGTATTGCGAACCGCCAGCCAGGGTGCGGAACCCAGCGTTTCCTGCGTCACCAGGTCATAGCAGGCATACGACAGCGGGCCGTGGTCATGGTTGAGATACCGGCTCGCCCGCACGCAGCCCGGAACGCCCGCCAGCCCTGGCATGTGTTCGGTGTTGTACCAGCGCGCGATTTCATCTGCCCAGCCGGCCTCGGGGTCGGTTTCGACCACGTAATGGAAAACAGGGCTTTCGCCGGCGGACGCGCCCGGCATGTCAAACACTCTGGACAGGCGCGACACGCTCACCTGGTCGGCTGCCGGCACACCGCGCCGGAAGCCTTGCTCCAGCAAGGCCAGGTCGCCGCTTTCCACCGGCCGGGGCGTGGGCAGATGAAGGTAGAGGTAAAGCAAACCCGGCGACACCGACCAGACGGCGCGCAAGCGCGAATCAACCACCGCTGACAGGCCAGCAAGCCATGCGCCTGGATCAGCGATGCCGGGCAGCTTCTGGCTGGAGAGCCCGGACACGTCGGCCCGAACCAGCAATGCGTCGGTTTGCACGGCCATGGTCAGTGCCCGATCCGCAAGGCGACGAGAAAACGCGAGACCATGTTGTAGGCCGCGATCGTCACCGTCAGATCGATCATCGCCTGCTCGTTGAAATGCGCTTTTACCGACTCGAACAAACTGTCGGGCACCTCGATGTCGCGGGTCATCGCGTCCGCCAGCAAAAGCACGCTGCGCTCGACGCCAGAAAACGCGGTGTCCAGCGGATCGGCGCGCAAGGCCTGGATTTTTTCATCGCCGACGCCGGCCGCGAGCGCATGCGGGACATGCGCATCGAATTCGTAGGGCGCGCGGTTGAGCACCGCGATGCGCAAGATCACCAGTTCCCGCAGGCCGGGCGGCAAGCTGCTTCGGTTGCGCACGGCTGTCAGCAATTGTTCCCAGCCCTGCGCCATGGCCGGGCTGTTGAGCAGCACCTGGTAGAGCGGCGACACGCGGCCGCGCTCGGCGGCAATGCCCGCTTCCAGCGCGGCCAGTTCCGGCCGGGTGCCGGGGACGATGGCTGCGATTCTCATACCGGACGAACCCGTCTCATTCCGGCTTGATGTTCTTGGCCTTGATCACACGCGCCCATTTGGCGGTGTCGTTCCGCAGCAGCGTAGCCAGCTCGGCCGGGCTTGACGCCGCGGGCACGGCGCCTGAAGCCATCAACCGGGCCGCGACGGCCTCGTTGCCCAGGGTGCGCCGCACCGCCTGGTTCAGCCGTTCGATGTCGGCGGCGGGCGTGGCCTTGCTGGCGAACAGCGCATACCAGTTGTCGGAGTCCACGCCGCTGATGCCCATTTCCTCAAAGGTTTTGACCTCCGGCAGCAGCGGATGGCGCTTGGGCGCGGCGATGCCGATTGGTTTGAGCTTGCCCGCCTTGACGAAGCCGATGAGCCCGGGAATATCGCCGAAGAAGCCGTCCACATGGCCTGCGACCACGTCGGTAATCGCGGGCGCCGCGCCTTTGTAAGGCACGTGCAGCAATTTGGCCTTGGTGGCGTCGGCCAGCAGTTCCATCGCCAGATGCGGCACGCTGCCGATGCCCGACGAAGCCATGGTCGCGCCTTTGGCCTGCTGCCGGGTGTTGGCGATGAATTCAGCGCCGCTATTGGCCGGGTTGGCCGGATTAACCACCAGCAGCTCGACGTTGTTAACCACCAGCGACACTGGCGCCAAGTCGCGAACAGGGTCGTAGGGCAACTTTTCATACAGGGGTGGATTGATGGCAACCGCGCCGACGCTGGTGAGCCACAGCGTCTGGCCGTCGGGCGCGGAGCGCGCCACATACTCGGCGGCGATCGCGCCATTGGCGCCGGCCTTGTTTTCGACGATGACTTGTTGCCCGAGCTCTTTGCCCAGCTGCTCGCCGATGGCGCGGGCGACGAAATCCACCGGCCCGCCCGCGGGGAATGCGACCACCAGCCGGGTGATTTTGCCCTGTGCGAAAGCCGGCACGCCAGCGCCAAGCGCGCAGGCGGCGAGCAGCGTCAGCGCCGCCCTGCGAGGAAAAGCGGAATGCTTCATCAACTAGTCTCCTTGTTTATCAATCGCAACGAACCGACATGCCCCCGTCGACCACCAGCTCGGTGCCGGTAATAAAGCGAGCTTCATCGGTAGCCAGAAAAAGCGCCGCGTTGGCGGTGTCGCGGCCGTCGCCCATGAAGGGCAGCGGAATTCGCGACTGGCGCTGCGCCAACAGCGCGGCCACATCGCCGCCGGCGCGTTGCCCGGCCAGCCGCGCATCGACCATCGGCGTGTAGAGCTGGCCCGGCACCACGGTGTTGACACGCACGCCTTTTTTGGCATATTGCACCGCCACCACGCGTGAAAACTGGATCACGCCGGCCTTGGCCGACGCATACGCGACCTGGGCCGAACCGGTCCAGCGCAGGCCCGACGTCGAAGCGATGTTGACAATCGCCCCGCTGGCCTGGCCTTCCATAAGCGGCAGCACCTGTTTGCAGGTCAAAAAAACGCTTTTGAGGTTGTGCGCCATCTGCGCATCCCAAATGTCCTCGCTCATCTCGGCCGGACCGCCGGCGGCCGAACCGCCCACGTTGTTGACCAGCACGTCGATGCGTCCGTAGCTCGCCAGACACTGGCCGACCATGGCGGCAACCTCGCCGGCTTTCGTCACGTCACAGGCGGCGGTCATGATCTCGCCGCCGAATTCTTCGACCAGGGCCACGGTTTCGCGCATGCGTTCAAGGTCGCGGTCCACCGCGAAGACGCGCGCGCCTTCCTGGGCGAAACGCACGGCGATGGCGCGCCCGTTGCCCCAGCCGGGACCCACCGAGCCGGCGCCGGTAACCAGCGCCACCTTGCCCTGAAGCCGCCCGGTCGCCGAGCTTGCACCGCTCATGCCGCGAACCGGTAAAAGCGCTGCGGGTTGTCGACCAGCAAAGCCTGGAGCGCCGCTTTGGAAGGCGCGATCTCGGCTAGCAGATCGACCAGCGCGCCGTCGTTGGGCACATGGGTGTGGTTGGGATGCGGCCAGTCGCTTCCCCAGAAGCAACGGTCGGGAAACTCGCGCAGCAAAATGCGCGCCAGCGCCACGCCCTGCGCATAGGGCGGGCTGCGGCTCACCCGGTCCACGCCGCTGAGCTTCACATGAAAAAGCGGATCTTCCATCAGCGCGCGCAAGGCTCGGAAATCGGCATGGTTTTCGCCGAGCGACGCATCGACGCGGGCCATGTGGTCGATCACCACCGGCACGGCCGATTCCCGAAGGACAGGCGCCAGTTCGTGTATCAGGCTGCTTTCGAAATGAACCTGCAAATGCAGGCCCAGCGGCGCCAGGCGCCGCGTCAGGTCCAGCACCTGCCGGACGGTCGCGCCCTGGCCCAGGTGCTTCATGAAGTTGAACCGCACGCCGCGAAAGCCGGCCGCCTGCAGCCGTTTGAGCTCGTCGCTACCCACCTCGTGCGGCACCAGCGCGACGCCGAGGTAGCGGCTGGCGCCTGCGCGAATTGCGTCCTCGGCCGCCGAGTTGTCGAAACCATGCACCACCGACTGCACGATCACACAGCGCGAAATGCCGAGCCGCCGGTGCAGCGCGAACAGCGTTTCCTTCGGCGCATCGGCGGGTGTGATGGTGCTGGCGGGCGAAAACGGAAACATGGCGACCGGACCGAACACATGCACATGCGCATCGCAGGCGCCGGGCGGCAGGTGCAGCCGGGGCGCGGACGGCTCGCGCATGTAAGTGAGAACAGCTTCGGACATGCGCCTATTCTGGTCGGAACTCGACCGATTTGCCTATCGCGCTTACCCATACGGGACATTTAAAAGACCCATGGCCCAAATCCGGCGCTTGCCCGCCCGTTTTACCAATGCCGACATCAGCGCCGCCGAAGGTCCGCTGCTCAGCCGGACCAGGCCGTTGGCAACCACCTTTTCCATTACAAAAGTGCCTGCACAATGCGGGAACCCCAGGAAAAAACGCTTATGCACACTTTTGACTACGACTTGTTCGTCATCGGCGGCGGCAGCGGCGGTGTTCGCGCCGCCCGCATGGCCACGCAGCGTGGCGCGCGCGTGGCGCTGGCCGAGGCGGCCGAAATGGGCGGCACCTGCGTCAACCTTGGGTGCATACCGAAAAAGCTTTACAGCTACGCCGCCCATTTCGCCGAAAGCTTCGAGCAATCGCACGGCTTCGGCTGGGTCGGCGCCGCGCCGACGCTCGACTGGGAAGCGCTCAAAATCAACCGCGCCCGCGAGATTTCACGCCTCAACGGCATTTATGTGCAGCTACTGAAAAGCGCCGGTGTTCAGATTCTGACGGGCTGGGCGACGCTGGTCGATGCGCACACGGTCGAAGTCGGCGGCCAGCGGCATAGCGCCAAAAATATCCTGATCGCCACCGGCGGCAAGCCCAGCACGCCCGATGTGCCCGGCCGCGAGCATGTCATCAGCTCCGACGAGATTTTCGACCTGTCGCCCTTTCCGCAGCGGCTGCTGGTGGTCGGCGGCGGCTACATCGCCTGCGAATTCGCGTCGATTTTCAACGGGCTGGGGTCGCAGGTCACCCAGCTGTACCGGGGCGCGCAGATCCTGCGCGGCTTCGACGACGAAGTGCGATCCTTCGTCGCCGGTGAAATGGTGAAAACCGGCGTTGCGCTGCATCTCAACACCGATGTCGCCGCCATCGAGAGCGCCGCGGGCGGGCTGGCGGTACGGCTGCTCGATGGCAGTTGCATGACCGTCGATACGGTGCTGTATGCCACCGGCCGGGTGCCGCTGGTCGAGGGTCTGGGACTGGCGGCGGCGGGCGTCGCGCAAAACGTCGCCGGAGCGATCGAAGTCAATGCGCAGTACCAGACCTCGGTGCCGTCGATTTATGCGCTTGGCGATGTGACGGCGCGGCTGCAATTGACGCCGGTGGCGCTGGCCGAGGCGATGGTCGTGGTCGACCAGCTGTTCGGCCCGGCGGCCGGGAAAAAGCCGCGCGGCATGAGCTACGAGTTCGTTCCGACCGCCGTCTTCACCCATCCGAATATCGGCACGGTGGGCTATAGCGAGCACGATGCCAGCGAGAAGTTCGGCAAGATCAGCGTCTTTCGCACCGACTTCAAGGCGCTCAAGCACACACTCAGCGGCAGCACCGAACGCACCTTCATGAAGCTGCTGGTCGAAGACGCGACCGACCGCGTCGTCGGCCTGCACATGGTCGGCCCGGACGCCGGCGAAATCGTCCAGGGTTTTGCCGTGGCGCTGAAGGCCGGCGCGACCAAAGCCGTTTTTGACAACACCCTGGGCATCCATCCGACGATCGCCGAGGAATTCGTGACGATGCGCGAGCCGGTCAGACCATAACTTCAGCCACGCAAAAAAACCTTCCATGCCTAATCTGCCTTCCTTCATCGCCCCGACGCGCTACACCGACCCGGCCGCCGCGCTGGCGCAAGTCAAGGCGATTTACGACCAGCAGATCGGCCATCTGCGCGGCGCCATGCAGCGCTATGTGGCTGGCGACACGCTGGCCGGCCATGTGCGCGCCTGCTACCCTTTTGTCCGCATCCACACCGAAACGGTGGCGCGCGCGACGCTGGAGACGCCCGACATCGAGCAGCTCAGCTACGGCTTCGTGGCCGGGCCGGGCCGCTTCGAAACCACGCTGACCCGGCCCGACCTGTACGGCGCCTACTACCTCAAGCAGTTCGAGCTTTTGATGCAGAACCACGACGTGGCGCTGGAAGTCGGCACCAGCGTGCAGCCGATTCCGGTGCATTTCTCGTTCGCCGAAAACGACCATATCGAAGGAACGATGAGCGCCGAGCGCCGCACGCTGATGCGCGACGTGTTCGACCTGCCCGACCTGGCGGCCATGGACGACGGCATCGCCAACGGCACGCATGAAACCCGGCCCGGCGAGCCGCGGCCGCTGGCACTGTTCACGGCGGCGCGGGTCGACTATTCGCTGCAGCGCCTGCGCCACTACACCGGCACGTCGCCGCACTGGTACCAGAACTTCGTGCTGTTCACCAATTACCAGTTCTACATCGACGAATTCGTGCGCCTTGGCCATGCGGAAATGGCCGACCCGCACAGCGAATACATCGCTTTTGTGGAGCCCGGCAATGTGGTGACGCGGCGCGCCGGGCTGCCGCCAGGGGCCGACGACGCGCTGGGCGTGCCGCCGCCGCGCCTGCCGCAAATGCCGGCTTACCACCTGGTGCGGGGCGACCGCGGCGGCACCACCATGGTCAACATCGGCGTCGGCCCGGCGAACGCCAAAAACATCACCGACCACGTCGCGGTGCTGCGGCCGCACGCCTGGATCATGCTCGGCCACTGCGCCGGCCTGCGCAACAGCCAGCAGCTTGGCGACTATGTGCTGGCGCACGGCTATGTGCGTGAAGACCATGTGCTCGACGAGGAACTGCCGCTATGGGTGCCGATTCCGGCGCTGGCCGAAATCCAGAAGGCGCTGGAGCAGGCGGTGCAAGACGTGACGCAGGCCGTCGGCCCGGACCTGAAGCGCATCATGCGCACCGGCACCGTGGCCTCGACCGACAACCGCAACTGGGAGCTGCTGCCGGCGAACCAGCCGCAGCGCCGCTTCAGCCAGAGCCGGGCGGTCGCGCTCGACATGGAAAGTGCGACCATCGCCGCCAACGGCTTTCGCTTTCGGGTGCCTTACGGCACGCTGCTGTGCGTGAGCGACAAGCCGCTGCACGGCGAGATCAAGCTGCCGGGAATGGCGAACCAGTTCTATCGCGACCGGGTCGATCAGCATTTGCGCATCGGCATGCGCGCCGTCGAGCTGCTGCGCGCCGAGGGCACGAGCCAGCTGCACAGCCGCAAGCTGCGCAGCTTTTCGGAGGTGGCGTTTCAGTAGGCGATTCGCATATTGCTATTAAAAGCATAGCTGGCTGCGCTCGCCGATAGTGCGCAAAAGCCACTTTCTCCTGATAAACCGCGCGGGGAAACGGGTTTACCGCCTGGTCAGCCATCCAAGCAGCACGAGGACGATCTCGGCCAACAGGAAGGAAATGCTTTTCCAGAACACCACCGGGTCACGCTCGATCAGCGGCGGGCGGGTTTTTTTCAGGAACTCCCGGTTCGGATGCCGCAGGTCGAAAAGAAATTCGGACAGGTCGGCATAGCGCCTGGACGGATTCGGATGCACCGCTTTTCGCAACGCCTCGTCGACCCAGACCGGAATGCGGTTGTCGATCTCGATGGCTGACTTGTATTTCAGACTCCGCTGGCCCGCTTTGCTTTTGATTTGCGCCACTTCGGCGCCATAGGGAAGCCGGGACGTCAGCATCTGGTAGGCGATCACGCCGAGCGAAAAAATATCCGAGAAGGGCGAGCCGCTTTCGCCCAGAAAATACTCGGGCGCCGCGTATTGCGCCGTGCCGAGCAGAGGGTGCTGATCGACCGAGGTGCTGATCTCGGCAATGCCGGCGACCCTGGTCGAACCGAAATCAATGATCTTCACTGTGCCGGTGCGGTCAATCATGATGTTGTCCGGCCGCAAGTCCTGGTGCAGCATTTCGAGCCGGTGAAAGGCGCGCAAGCCCTTGCCGATCTGCTCGACCACGCCGCGCACGGTTTCCAGATCTCGTTTGGGGTGATCGGTCATCCACTGGCTCAGGGTGCGGCCGTCGATGTATTCGGTCACCGTGTATAAAAAATTGCGTTTGCGGGTCTGCAGGCTGGGCTTGAGCACATAGGCGCTGTCAATGCGCCGCGCGATCCATTCCTCCATCAGAAAGCTTTCCAGGTACGCCGGGTTGCCTCTCAAATCGATCGACGGCATGTTGATGACGACCTGGCCGCCGGTATCGCCATCGACGGCAAGATACACATGGCTGCGGCTGCTGGCATGCAGCTCCCTGACGATGTTGTAGCCGTCGAACACCGCCCGCGCCTCCAGTAGCGGCGGAAACGGCAACTCGGTCAGGTGGTGGTAAATCTCGTCGGCGTTGCGGGCCGGCAGCTCGTCGATGCGCAGTATCTGAACCGTCAGGTTGTCGCCGCTGCCTCGGGCGTAGGCCTCGTCGACGATGGCCTTTGCCGCGCTGTCAAGGTCGGTTTTGTCCGCCAGGGCGGCGTCGATGAGGAACTGCGCGCTCGCATACTCATACACCCCATCGGTTGCCAGCAGAAAAACATCGCCCTTTTCAACCGGCAGCGATTCATAGTCGGCCTCAAGGCTGGGATTGATGCCCAGGGCGCGACTCAAGTAGCTCTTTCCCTCGGCGATCCAGACCCGGTGGTCCTGCGTCAGTTGCTCCAGCGCAGCGCCGCGCAGCCGGTAGATCCGCGCATCGCCCAGGTGAAAAATATGCGCCGTGGCCGACTTGAGGACCAGGGCGCTGAAGGTGCAGACATAACCCCGGTCTTTTTCGTACCGGTACTGGCTGCGCTGGGTTTGCGAATGCAGCCAGGAATTGGTCGCCATCAGCACGCGCTGCGCCGACTTCTTGACCGACCAGGCTTCGGAGGGTAAGCGTCTGGGCGTGGCATATTGATTTGATTGCGCGGTTTGCCGACCATTGCGGTCATGGTGACCATGATGACGATGATCTACACGGCGGTGGCGGGCCACTGGGTCCGCTGGGTTCGC
>Ga0136611_10003066_pt1 | contig 11663 bp, 10 predicted proteins | sample AntDrymUQ2232306_2_FD_106645 | JGI IMG/M metagenome (GOLD analysis project Ga0136611, IMG submission 106645) | Polar desert sand microbial communities from Dry Valleys, Antarctica - metaG UQ223 (23.06) | ecosystem: Environmental > Terrestrial > Soil > Desert | place: Antarctica: Dry Valley... | reverse complement strand
GTGTCAGGTGGTCCCCCGCCCGACGGCATCCCGCCGATCGACGATCCGGTCGAGCGCCGAGGGGACGTCCTCCCGGACAGAGCCCTGCACGGCTTCCCTCGGGGACCTGTCGGGCCCCGATCCATGCTCGGCCGTGCAGGCGGACAAGGCGAGTGCCGCAGCCGCGAACATGGCCGAGAGGCTGCGGCCGCGAGTCGCGGTGAGCAGGCTCACTCAGGCACCAACTGGGCGACTGCCCGTTCGGGATCCAGGCCGCGGTCGCGGCGCCGCGCGCTTCGCAGCACGAGCAGCGTCCCGACCACGACCACTCCGGCGGCGGTTGCCAGCACGGGAGCGCCGAGGCCGGCCACCGCCCTGGTCAGCGCGCCCTGCACCTCGATCGCCGCGGAGACCACGGGGTCTGACGATGCCGCCCCCGCAAGCACCCGCAGCTCGAACCAGCCGTACCACGCTACGTAGGTCCCTGCGATCAGCAGCAGGATTCCGCTCAGCCGGCTGATCACCGGGGCGGCTCGGCGCAGCCTCGCCGTCACCGACGTGCTCGCCGTCACCACCGCGATGGCAAGGACGAGCACCACCGTCCCCATCCCGATGGCATACGCGAGAAAGGTGGCGACCACGCCGATCCCGCTGCCTCCCCGCAATGAGCCGGAGGTCACGGCCAGGAATGGCCCGACGGTGCATGACAGTGATGCCAGGGCGAACGACACGCCGTACCCGACCTGCGACACCCATGAACGGGTCGGTGCGTTGCCCCAGCCGGCCAGGCCGGGCACCGCCAACGACCGACCCGCCAACAACCACCCGCCAACAGCCACCAGCAGCGCACCGATGACGAGCGTCACCACCGGCAGGTATCGCTCGACGGACAGCGCAAGGGGTGCCACTACGACGCCGAACAGCCCGAAGACGGCGACGAAACCGGCTGTCATCCCCGACGTGAAGCGCACGGCACGACGCACAGCAACGGTCCTGCTGACCTTCGTTACCGTCCCACCGGCCCGGGGGTCGTCCACCATGAGCATGGACAGATAGGCCGGAAGCAGTGCGAACCCACATGGGTTGAACGCCGCGACCGAGCCGGCAACCAAAGCCAGCGCGACGATCCCGGAATCGAGCACCGAGCCCGCCCCTGTCAGCCCGTCGCCAAGCTCGACACCATCTCGCGCAGCGCGTCCGCGGGCAAGCTCCCGGCGAAGGTTTCCGCCGTACCGTCGCCATCAACGAAGACGAACGAGGGCTGTGACACGACACCGAATCGCTGCCACAGAGATCCGTCGGCGTCGACGACATGCTCGAAGCCTGCAGTCCCGGTCTCGTCGACGAACTGGCGCATGTCGTCTTCGGGGCCTCGCCCGGGGATGCCGAGGAAGGTCACCCGGCCGTCGAACTCGGCGGCGATCGCTGCCACGTCGGGGGCCTCGGCCCGGCAGATCGTGCACCACGGTGCCCAGAACCACAGCGCCACGGGCTGACCGGACAACGTTGCTGCGTCGAGTTCGGCGCCACCCAGAGTGGTTCCGGTGAACGCAAGTGCATCGGCGGTGCCAGCCGGGGTGGATTGCGTCGTCGGACCATTCGCGCAGCCGACCAGCACCAACACGGCGCCCACGAGGAGCAGTGCCAGGCGGCTGTGGACCCGCGACTTCCTATCGCCGAGGTGGCGTGGGCCGGCGCGCCCCCCACGCCCGTGCACTGCGTCCGCCATCCGTGCAATCTCCTTCATCGCCGGGCTCGCATCGTGGGCCACTGCGCATACCGGCTGGTCACATGTCGGGATCGACACTACGGCGCGTGCGCTCGGGTCAGCGCCGGTTTCTATGTCGAGAGGATTACGAGTCTGCTGGACTGCCCTGGACGCGCTCGACACAAGCGCACGCGGGAGCTTCGGAGGCGGCCCGTACCTGGCCGCCGCCACGTTGGCGGCCGGGCAGCCAAGGGGTGTGACTCACTCGACGCGCGTCTTGGCGGCTGAATAGATGACAGTGCCCGGCATGAGGGCACCTCGGAGCGGACTCCATTGTCCCCATTCGCGGGTGCGCCCCGGTTGCCACTCGGGCTCGACGACATCAGCGAGCATGAAGCCGGCAGCGACGATCTCGCGGACTCGGTCGCCCATGGTGCGGTGGTGCTCGACATATGTCGCTCGATCCTCGGCATCCACCTCGACGTACGGCGTCCGGTCGAAATAGCTCCTCTGAACGGTCAGCCCGCCTGGGCCGGGGTCGTCGAGGAAGACCCAGCGCATGGGGTGCGTCACGGAGAAGACCCACCGCCCACCCGGGCGTAGCACCCGGGCGACCTCGGCCATCAGACCAGCAGAGTCGGCGACGAAGGGAATGGCTCCGAATGCGGAGCAGGCCACATCGAAGGACCTGTCGGCGAACGGGAGTGCACAGGCGTCGGCCTGCACCAGCGGTACGCCGACCCCGGTGCGGACTGCCGCCGCCACCCCGTGCCGCAACATTGCGGCCGACACATCGGTGCCGACAACGTGAGCCCCGTGGGTACGCAGCCATCGGGAACACGGCGCCGACCCACACCCGACCTCGAGGATTCGCCGACCCGTGACGGGTCCGAGCAGTCCCGCGACCTCTTCGGTGAGCCCTTCGGGACACCACAGGAATGCGACCTCGCCGATGTCCTTCAGATGCTCGGCCAGATAGCCGTCCGCATCCGCGTCCCACCAGCGCCGGTTCGCCCGGGCAGTCTCCGCTGCGGAGACCTGACGCCACGCGATTCCCGCCGTACCCAGAAGTTCACTGGCTGTCGGGGCGGGGTGAGATTCAGCCACCAGGCGCCTCCTTCTGCGATCATGTGCACAGCCCGTGACGTCAGGTCGACGCGACACTGTGACAGCCGCTATCCCTCGACGATCCCGCACGAGCCTTTGTGTCCGCCCCTCGGGCGGCCGGACACGGATGCTGATTGACCCGAAATTCCGACGCTGAGTACGATGGAAGATGCGCCGTGGGTCTGTGGTTCCGCAGCAGGGAGCAGGCCGCGCTCGTAAGGCAATCTCTGTCGTCGGCTGAGCCTGCGCTCGCTGCCGCAGTCATTGTTGAAACGGAGGATCCGCGACGCGTTCGCCCGACCACTAGTCGCCCTCCGGAGCATCCCACCACATGACGTCCACCATCCAGGCCCGTCCCGAGCACAGCACGCCGCAGGTAGCAATCAACGACATCGGCAGCGCCGAAGACTTCATGGCCGCGATCGACGCCACCATCAAGTACTTCAATGACGGCGACATCGTCGAAGGCACCATCGTCAAGGTCGACCGGGACGAGGTCCTGCTGGACATCGGCTACAAGACCGAGGGGGTCATCCCCTCCCGCGAGCTGTCGATCAAGCACGACGTCGACCCGAACGAGGTAGTCAAGGTCGGTGACGAGGTAGAGGCCCTGGTCCTGCAGAAGGAGGACAAGGAGGGCCGGCTGATCCTGTCCAAGAAGCGGGCTCAGTACGAGCGAGCCTGGGGCACGATCGAGAAGCTCAAGGAAGAAGACCAGGTGGTCGAGGGGATCGTGATCGAGGTCGTCAAGGGCGGCCTGATCCTCGACATCGGCCTGCGCGGCTTCCTCCCCGCGTCGCTGGTCGAGATGCGTCGAGTGCGTGACCTGCAGCCCTACGTCGGACAGCGGCTCGAGGCCAAGATCATCGAGCTGGACAAGAACCGCAACAACGTCGTCCTGTCGCGGCGGCAGTGGCTGGAGCAGACCCAGTCCGAGGTGCGCAGCGAGTTCCTCAACAAGCTTGCCAAAGGCCAGGTCCGCAGCGGTGTGGTGTCCAGCATCGTCAACTTCGGCGCGTTTGTGGATCTCGGCGGCGTCGACGGTCTGGTACACGTCTCGGAGCTGTCCTGGAAGCACATCGACCACCCGTCAGAGGTCGTCGAGGTCGGCCAGGAGGTCACCGTCGAGGTACTCGACGTCGATCTGGACCGTGAGCGGGTCTCGCTCTCGCTCAAGGCCACGCAGGAGGATCCTTGGCGTCAGTTCGCCCGGACCCACCAGCTCGGGCAGGTCGTCCCGGGTCGGGTCACCAAGCTGGTGCCGTTCGGCGCGTTCGTGCGGGTGGAGGAGGGCATCGAAGGACTGGTGCACATCTCCGAACTCGCGGAGCGGCACGTCGAGATCCCGGAGCAGGTCGTCAATGTCAACGACGAGATCATGGTCAAGGTCATCGACATCGACCTCGAGCGGCGCCGGATCAGCCTGTCGCTGAAGCAGGCGAACGAGGGCGCTGTCGGCGACTCCTCGACGTTCGACCCGGCGGCGTACGGCATGGCGGCGAACTACAACGAGCAGGGCGAGTACATCTACCCCGACGGCTTCGACCCGGAGACCAACGACTGGCTGCCGGGCTATGAGAAGCAGCGTGAGGAGTGGGAGCGGCAGTACGCCGAGGCCCAGACCCGGTTCGAGACGCATCAGAAGCAGATCGTCTCGGCTCAGGCTGCCGACGCCGAGGCCTCGGGTCCGACGTCGTACGCCTCCGAGCAGCCCCCTGACGCTGGAACGCTCGCGACCGACGAAGCCCTCGCGGCGCTGCGGGAGAAGCTCGCCGGCAACTGACGTACGCCGCGGCAACGGCGCACTGATCTGCGGAGTTACCGTGGGTGGGTGCACCACCCGCCGCCGGGCATGATGCGGGGTCTGGCCGCCCTACTCACGGCGGCCGGCCTGGTTGCCTGTACGGCGGGCTCGAATACTGCAGCCGCCCCCGAGGCCAGCAGTTCACGCCCGAGCAGCGCAGCTGCAACGACGGCGACTACCGCGCCAAGCACCCCGCCCCAGGCGCTGCCGGAGAACTGTGGCGCGCTGGTTCCCGTCACCGATCTCGACGCGGCGTTGGGTGTCGGGCTACCGGGATCGGTGTCCTACGTCCGCGGTGAGCCGCTGCCCGATATTGGCCGGACGGGGCGGATCACGTGCGGGTACGGTGTTGCGATCGGACCGCAGGGCAAGGCAGCGCCGCCGCTGCTGGAAATCTCGGTCTCGACCTACACCGACGAGGCGGCGGCCGCAGCCCGAATCGACCTCACGAGCGCCGACCGGCAGGCCGCTGGCGACCGGGTCGAGGCGACCGAGGTTCAGACCTTGCCAGCGGTAGTGCTGATCGGCGTCACCCAGACGACTCTCGTCCTCGCCGACAGCACTCGGACGTACTCCTTGACGCTCCTGGCGGCGGTCCTGCCGGCCAATCAGACCTCCGCCGGACTGTCGAGCGTCGCCGGGGCGGTGCTGGATCGAGCAGCCGCACCGAGCGGATAGCTCCCACCCAGAGGAGATCGTTCGCCCTCCGTGCATGGGCAGTACGTTCTCGCTCGACGTGCCCCGGGACAGGCTGGCAGCCGTGACTCCCACCGTCGGCACCTGCCGTGCCCCGCTCGCCGCCGTACTGTCCCTGACGTTCCTGACGGCTGGTCAGACGGCTGCAGCAGCTGGCTCCCCGGCGCAGCTGCCGGTGGCTGCGTTCCCACGGCCGTCGAGACGCCGGTGCTTTTCGACGACGACCGCGGCGGAATCGCCTCGGGTGACGACCCGGCGATCTGGGTGCACCCCAGCGGTCCGCCGCGGTCACTTGTCGTTGTCACCGCCAAAGGGCGGGCTCCGCGTCTATGACCTTGCCAGCGCAGAGGTGCAGCGCATCGCCGCTCCCTTGCCACCGACCGAGGACAGCAACCGGGCCGCTTCAACAACGTCGACATCCCGTGGGCGGTGCGAGCGGGCGGCCGCACCGTCGGCCTGGCACTGACCAGCGACCGAGGCCTGGACCAGCTCAGGGCAGACGTCATCGATCCGGCCGGAACCGCGGCTGCTGACCCGCTCACCGATGTGGCCCCCCGGCCAACCGTTCATCACTTTCCGCACGGTCTGCTGGTCACCCACGACGAGCCGGAGAACACCGGGCGGCTCGGGCGTGACCCGAGGAACTTCTCCTACATCTCATGGCCGGACGTGGCGGAGCCACTCGGCTTGCGCATCGACACCACCGCGGGCAACGATCCCCGGCTGCGCTGAGCCCGGGTGATAGGCCCGGGCTAGAGGCTGAGGATGAGTGCGAACGCAGGCTTCGGATGCCCGCCGGTGCGAACCAGCCAGGTCCAGGTGTGCCGCCCGGTCGGTCGGAGGTAACGCAGCCAGCGGCGGCTTCGCCTGGTGAGGACCTGGTCGATGGCGGCGATCCGGCGACAGTGCACCCGGTCCGATCGCTCCAGCCGGTGACGGCCGGACACATAACCCGGCAGCGCATGTGTGGCCATGGCTGACACACCCTCCTCGGACGGGGAAGACGTCCGAGCTGACACCGTAGGGTCCTGACAATCGGCGGCGGGCCAGGCGCGCCGGAGAGGGGTCAGCGTGCGGACGTGATGAGCGTCGGACTCAGCGGCGGGATCGGGGCGGGTAAGAGCGCTGTCGCAGCCCGGCTCGCCGACCATGGGGCGCTGATCGTGGACGCGGACGCCATAGCCCGCGAGGTGGTCGCTTCGGGAACCGACGGGCTGGCCGCCGTCGTCGAGGCGTTCGGATCGGGCATTCTCGCCGCGGACGGCAGCCTGGACCGAGCGCGACTGGGCGATCAGGTTTTCGCCGACGTCGAAGCCCGCGAGCGGCTCAACGCCATCATCCATCCGCTGGTATCCCGACGCAGCGCCGAGATCGCGGCCGCGGCTCCGGCCGAAGCCGTCGTCGTGCATGACATACCGCTGCTGGTCGAGAACGACCTGTCGTCGGCGTACGACGTCGTCATCGTCGTCCTCGCCGACGATGACGTGCGCATCGGTCGGCTGCGTGACGGCCGCGGGATGACCGAGGAGCAGGTGCGGGCGCGGATGGCTGCGCAGGCGAGCGACGAGCAGCGCCGAGCCGTCGCCGACGTGGTGCTGGACAACTCAGGGACGCTGGAGGCCTTGCACCGGCAGGTCGACCAACTCTGGGGCGACCGGCTGGCGCCGCACGCTCGGTAGCATCGCGGGCAAGCGGCCGACGGGAGGATCAGGGTGATGGCCTCGCGGGTTCAGACCGCCAGCCTCGTACTTGCCCTGCTGGCTCTGGCCGGGTGCAACACGACGCTGCGTGGCACCGGCGCGCAGTCCGGCGTACCCACCGGCGGCCCGCCGGCCGCGTCGGCCGGTGAGTCCAGCGAAACCTCGCCGAGCGGGGAACCGGATACCACAGCACCGCCGGAGGCCGCGGTCTTCGAGATCGGTGAAACGGGGACCGTGACCGACGAATCGGGCAACCCGTTGGCCGACATCACCGTGGCCGAGGCTGTGGAGTCGGCCGAGCCGCCGGATGAGTTCTCCGACCCGCCCGTCAACGGCAGTTTCCTGTCCGTGACCGTCACCATTGCGAACATCGGCGACGCCCTGTTCACCGTCGCGCCGTTCGACTTCCTCGTGCGCTACCCCGGCGGCACACAGGTGGAGTACGGCGACGGAAGCGCCGGCGTCTTCGGCTACGACGACCTGTTGGACTCCGTCGAACTCGAGTCGGGGGGGACGATCACCGGAGTGGTCGCATTCGATGTCGACCCCGAGGTAGACGGACAGCAGGTCGTGTACTCCGACCTGTCCGGGCGTGTTCTCGGTGCGTGGAACGTGCCCTGAAGCGGCTCCCGCTACCGGCTTCGCAGACTGCTACGCTCCGTAGTCGAATAGTAACCTGGCCTGGCGACATTGTCTTCAACAAACTCCGCACCTGGCAAGGCGGGTTGGGCGTTTCCAGCCATTTCGGAATAGTAAGTCCCGCATACTATGTGTGTCGTCCAAGGACAATCGCGAACCCTCGCTTTCTGCACTACACGTTGCGATCCACGCCCTACTTGGCCGAATTGACTCGCCTCTCCAAGTTCATGCCTCCGTCTCAGTTCGACATTCTCTGGGACGACCTGCGTAAGATGCCTTTGGATCTACCCGATCGGCGAGAGCAGCGGGCGATTGCCGACTTCCTCGACGCCGAGACCGCCCGCATCGACGCCCTCATCGCCAAGAAGCGCCAACAGTCTGGGCTCTTAAAGGAGCGCTGGGAGTCGACGGTTAGATCGATCGCCTCCAGTGCCGGTACCCGCGTCCCTCTTCGCAGGGCATGGACAGTCGTCGACTGCCGACACCGAACCCCCGACTATGTCGCCAGTGGCTATCCTGTGGTTTCACCCGGCGACGTCGTTCCCGGGCGGCTCCAACTTTCCCGATGCCATCGATTCGTCGACGAGTCCGATTTCCTCGACCTTACCGCTGGCAGGAGAAGACCCGTTCGAGGAGACATTGTTTACTCGCGAAATGCATCGATCGGCATAGCCGCCTACGTGGACGTGGATGAGCCGTTCACCATGGGCCAAGACGTGTGCCTGATTCGGTCCGACGGGCAGAACCAACTGTGGCTCACCTATATGTTGAACAGCATTGGCGTAGATCAACTTGCAGAAATTAAGATCGGCTCTACCTTTGACCGCGTAAACATTTCTCAGCTCCTTGACTTGCAGATCCCTGTGCCGTCAGTCGAAATACAAGCCACCAAGGCGGTTCGGCTCGACGCCACGCGACTCAGGCTCGATCGCGTTCAAGTGGTCCTCGCACGACAGATCAACATGCTTCACGAGCGGCGGCAGGCGCTGATCACGGCCGCGGTGACGGGCCATCTTAAAATCCCGGGCGCCGCAGCATGACCCGGGCCAACGAGGAGCGGTTTGAGGACGCGATCTGTGACTACCTGACCGAGCACGGCGGCTACAACGTGGTCAAGAACGACCGGGCGCAGGGCGCACAGCCTGACTTCGACGCGGCCCGCGGGCTGGACACCGCCGAGCTGTACACCTTCCTGGGCGCCACCCAGGCTGAGACCTGGGCCGAGCTGATCAAGCGCCACGGCGGGGACGCGGACGCCGCTCAGACGAAGTTCGCCGACCGCCTGGCGGCCGAACTGGACCAGCGCGACGTGGTCGACGTCCTCCGGCACGGGGTCACCGACCAGGGCGTGACCATCCGGCTCGCCTACTTCCGGCCGGCCCACGGCCTGACCCCCGCGCTGACAGCGCGCTACGAGGCCAACCGGCTGGCCGCGACCCGGCAGCTCCGCTACGACCCGCAGTCGACCAAGACGCTGGACCTGGCGCTGTTCGTCAACGGCATCCCGGTGGCCACCGCCGAGCTGAAGAACCCGATGACCGGGCAGGGCGTCGAGCAGGCGATGGCGCAGTACCGGACCGACCGTGACCCGCGCAACCGCACCCTGTCGCGCGCCGTTGTGCACTTCGCGGTGGACCCGCAGCGGGTGGCGATGACCACCAGGCTCGACGGGACGGCCACCCGGTTCCTGCCGTTCAACCAGGGCGACACAGGTGGGGCGGGCAACCCGGCCAACCCGAGCGGTCACGCGTCGGCGTACCTGTGGGAACGCCTCTGGCCGCGCGACGCCTGGCTGGACCTGCTCGGCCGGTTCGTCCACGTCGACCGGCCGGGCAAGGGCGCCAAGTCCGCCGCCCGCACGGTCTTTCCGTGCTACCACCAGTGGGACGCGGTCCGCCGGCTGGAGGCGGCGGCCCGCCACGAGGGCGCGGGGCACAGCTACCTCGTCCAGCGCTCGGCCGGTTCCGGCAAGTCCAACACCATCGCCTGGCTGGCCCACCGCCTGTCCACGTTGCATGCCGGGGACACCAAGGTGTTCGACAAGGTCGTGGTGATCACCGACCGGGTGGTGCTGGACCGGCAGCTGCAGGACACGATCTACCAGTTCGAGCACGCCCACGGCCTGGTCGAGCGGATCGACCAGTCGAGCCAGCAGCTGGCCGACGCTATGACCGGTGAGCGGGCGCGGATCGTCATCACCACGCTGCAGAAGTTCCCGTTCGTCATGGACAAGGTGCAGGGCCTGCCCGACCGGCGCTACGCCGTCATCGTGGACGAGGCGCACTCCAGCCAGAGCGGTGACACCGCCAAGGAGCTGCGCCGCGTCCTCGGCGTACGCACCGCCCCCGAGTCCACCGACCTGCCCGCCGACCTGCCCGCGGACATCGTGGCCGAGGCGCTGGCCGCGCAGGTCGCGGCCCGCGGTCGGCAGCCGAACCTGAGCTTCTTCGCGTTCACCGCCACGCCCAAGGGCAAGACGCTGGAGCTGTTCGGCCGGCTGGACCCGGCGACGAACCGGCACGAGCCCTACCACCTGTACTCGATGCGCCAGGCCATCGAGGAGGGTTTCATCCACGACGTGCTGGCGCAGTACACGACGTACGACACCTACCACCACATCGAGAAGGCGATCCCCGACGACCCGCAGTACGAGACCGCGCGGGCCCGGCAGGCCATCGCACGGCTCGTGACCCTGCACCCGACGAACCTGGCGCAGAAGGCGACCATCGTGGTCGAGCACTTCCGGGCCCACGTCGCGGCCAAGGTGGCCGGGCAGGCCAAGGCCATGGTCGTGTGCTCCTCGCGCGAGCACGCGGTGCGGTTCTGGCAGGCGCTGACGGCCCACCTCAGGGATCACGGGTACGACGTCGGTGTACTCGTCGCCTTCTCCGACAAGGTGACCGTCAACGGCGACGACCCGGTCACCGAGTCCAGCTGCAACGGCTTCGGTGACACCCAGACCGCGGAGCGCTTCGACACCGACGCGTTCCAGATCATGGTGGTGGCTGAGAAGTTCCTGACCGGCTTCGACCAGCCGAAGCTCTACGCGATGTACGTCGACAAGACGCTCACCGGGCTGGCCGCCGTCCAGACCCTTTCTCGGCTGAACCGCATCCACCCGGACAAGGACGGCACGTTCGTCCTGGACTTCCGCAACGACGCCGAGGACATCGCCGACGCCTTCGAGCCGTACTGCGGGCGCACGGTGGCGCCGCCGTCGGACCCGAACCTGCTCTACGACACCCGGCACGCGCTGGACGAGTTCGGCGTCCTCGACGAGGCCGAGGCCACGACGTTCGCCCGGCTGCTGCTGGCCGAGCGACTGGACCACGGCCGACTCCACGCCGCCCTCGGCCAGGCTGTCCAACGCTTCGGGGCGCTGGCCGAGGACGAGCAGGACCACTTCCGGGACGCGTTGAGCCGGTTCGTCCGGACCTACGCGTTCCTCTCGCAACTGGTCAGCTTCACCGACCCGGCGTTGGAGCGGGACTACCTGTTCGGCAAGGGACTGCTGCCGTTCATCCGGGCCGAGGCCGGCTCCGCGGTGGACCTGTCCGCCGTCATCGAGCTGACCCATCTGCGGCAGGAGCAGCAGTTCGCCGGCTCGGTGGCACTGGAGGCCACCGACGGCGAGGTGTCCACCATTTACTCGGGGACCGGACCGCAGGCCGAGCCCGAGCCCGAGCCGCTGTCGGTCATCATCGACCGGCTCAACGCGCGGCACGGCACGGACTGGGCTGACGGTGACCGGATCGTGCTGGACCAGACCGCATCCGAACTTGTCGCCGACCGCGACGTGCAGCTGGCGGCGGTGAACAACTCGCCGGAGAACTTCCGGCTGGTGTTCCCCGAGCTGTTCCAGAAACGGCTGCTCGGCCGGATGGGCCGTAACGAGAAGCTCGTCTACGCCTACCTGGACAACGAGGAGATGGCCGCGGACGTGCTGCGGGCCTACCTGCCGACGGTGCTGGCCGGCGCCCGGGTGGCCTACCAGGAGCACTGCCCGATCGGCGAACTCCTAGCCCTCGGC
>Ga0136611_10003065_pt1 | contig 11663 bp, 11 predicted proteins | sample AntDrymUQ2232306_2_FD_106645 | JGI IMG/M metagenome (GOLD analysis project Ga0136611, IMG submission 106645) | Polar desert sand microbial communities from Dry Valleys, Antarctica - metaG UQ223 (23.06) | ecosystem: Environmental > Terrestrial > Soil > Desert | place: Antarctica: Dry Valley... | reverse complement strand
TTGGAACATCATCGGCAGCAATCAAACAAGGATAACAATCCGTTCATCCTTGAAGATGATTAGGTTTGGACTTTCAGTCCTTTTTCAAACCTCTGCACTTCCAGTGCAGAGTCGTTTAGTTTCATTGTTTTTTATGTCATTTGCCCTGCACGCCGTCGGCGGCGCGAAAGAATACAACGAAGAGCAATCCGAACACGGTCAGCCGATTGTTTCGACCGTCGAATTTATGGGAACGTCGGAGTTTTGGTTTCAATCGTTTCAAAATTGGCAGAGCAAATTTTTATCAATCGGCGCGATGGTTTTGCTGTCGGTTCATTTACGGCAAAAAGGCTCGCCTGAATCGAAGCCGGTTGACGCGGCGCATTCGGACACGGGAACGAGCTAAAAAATTGGATTTCAATGCTTTGCAAAAGCCCAGTAAGCAAGTGCCGCCTGCACGACACCGATAATCAAACCGAACAATGCGCCGAAAAGTTCGATGGTTCGCAAGTGTTCTTTGGCAATGGACAGGACAAGAGATTCAAGTTTTTCGACTGGATAATGATTGATTTTTTCGCGCACAACGCCGCCGATGTCGAATTCTTTGATTGCATTGGGAAGTTTTTCCTTCGCGGCGGCGATAATTGTTTCGGTCAATGATTTGCCTGCTTCCCGGACTTTTTCTTCAGCGATGTGGTCGGAAAGTTTACCGATTGGTGCGGACAAAAGCCGCTCGATTTGTTTCGATAAAACGCGGTTGATAATCGCCGCTGTTTCGTCGCGGTTCAAAATGTCCATCAATCCGCCAGCCAGCAATCGTTTGAGTTTTTCCTCTGATTCCGGATGAACAGTTTGCAAAATCGCGTCGAGGCTGTGCGGGCGAATCTTTTCCAGCGTGTCGGTCAGATAAGCGGAAATCGAATTTTGCATTTCGTCGCCCTGCAAAACCGATACGACGGATTTGGTAATTTGCGTTTTTAATCGTTCGAGCTGGTCGGGCGCGATTTTTCCGATAATATCAGGCAGTGGTCGTCCGAGCGCATTGTCAATCGCGCCGTCCAGAAAGTTTCTCGCTTCTCGCTCAAAAAATTCGCCGCGCAAAGTTTCTTCGATGCGCTTCGGCATATTTTCATTGACCAAATCATCAACTTCCTTGAGCAAATTTTCGCGTGACACGAAAATCCTCTTAAAAAACGCCAGATTTTCGTAGTAATCGTGAACTTCGCGTTTGATAAGCGTACTGATTTGATTGCGCGTGCGTTCGCTGGTGGCGACTTGCGCGAGTTGATGGATAATCGGCTCGATTTGCTCAATGGCTTTTTCCTTCAAAAGCTGAACCGCATCGGGCGTGAACATCTCGCCGAGCGGTGTGTTTGTGTTCGCCAAATCGTCAACTCGTCTCCCGATAAAATCTCGGATTTTCCCTTCCAATACAGGCTCTTTGGCGATATTGCGAACGCGTGTTTCCAGAAAACTCAAAATTTTATGAAACTGCTCGTCTGTAATCGCTTCGGAAACTCTTTGCGATAAAAACTCGTCAACGCGCCGCTCGACAAACTGGGTGATTGACTGCGCCGTTTCCTCATTTTTCAAAACCGTCTGAATATGCGAGCCGATTTTTAACTGCAATGATGCAACCGCATCCAGAACCGGCTCGCGCAAATTAGCTGGCAACGCTTCGATCAGCGACGGATAATCTTGCGCGAGCAGATTTTCGGTGTAAGAATCAACGACGCTCTGAATTTTCTTTTTTAAGAATTCTTTCCCGAAAAGCTCTTCGACAATCGTTTCCTGCGAAACCAATTCGTCGCCGACAGCTTTTCCAATCGCATTTGCTAACTTTTCTCTGTGACGCGGAATCATTCCCTGCGGAAAAACAGTGATGCCTAAAAGTTTTACCGGATTGCGCGGACGAAAAAGCATCCGCACGGCGAGCCACGCGCCCGCGTAGCCGTGAAATGTTCCGACGACAATCAAGGACGCAAACTGAACGTAAGGATTTCTGAAAAAATCCTGAACAGCCAGCCAGATGTGATACAAAAAATCCATTTAAAAAACTTGAAAGCCTTTCGATTGCAGACAAAAGTCCGAGAAATCTTTCAGCCAATCGTAACTCGCGCTGTAATTTTTCCACTGCTCGTCGTCGCCTTTGTGTAAGGTTCCGTCGTCGGGCGCGTCGGTTATTGACAAGTCTGCGAAGATGCGTTTGTTCGGCTCTAATTTCGGCAGAATCTCGCCGCGGATTCGTTCGCCGATTGTGTGCGCTTCTTCGTGCGAAAACGTCGCGCCCGTCGCATTGTAATTCATCTGGCGCAACTTCCCTTCGTCAACGATGTCGAAACTCTTAATAATTTCTACCGTCGGCTTCCAATTCCAGATGTTGGCACGAAACTCATATTTTTCGGAACCCAAATCAATCAATGTAAAACTCATATTTTTCTCCAACAAAATGCTAAACGCGATGAAGAAGTAAGTCAATAAATTTTAGCCGCGAACACGCACGAACGGCGGCGAACAAAAAAGAAAATCATTTTTCGCTTTTTTAGTATCTTTCTTTTTCGTGTTTTTTCGTGTCTTTTCGTGTGTGTTCGTGGCTAAAATTTAGCTCTCGGTTTATAATTTCGTTTTCAAAAATATATGTCAAAATCAATTTCATATTCGGACGCGGGCGTTTCGATTGACAACGCCAATCTCGCGCTCGACAAAATTAAAAACTACGCTAAATCAACTTTTAACGAAAAAACTCTGACGGAAATCGGCAGCTTTGGCGGGATGTTTTCGGCGATGTTTCCCGAAATGACCGAGCCGATTCTTGTCGCTTCGGCGGACGGCGTCGGGACAAAATTGAAAATCGCTTTTGAAACGGGAATTCATCACACAATCGGGCAAGACCTCGTAAATCACTGCGTCAACGACATTCTCGTGCAAGGCGCGAGACCGCTTTTTTTTCTCGATTATTTCGCGACCGGCAAACTTTCGCCCGACGTGACGGCATCGGTCGTCGAAGGAATTTCCATCGCCTGCAAAGAAAACGGCTGCGTTTTGCTCGGCGGCGAAACGGCGGAAATGCCTGGATTCTATAAAGATGGCGAATACGATTTGGCGGGTTTTATCGTTGGCGTGGTTGATAAGTCAAAAGTTGTTGACGGCAAAAATATAAAAGTCGGTGACGTTGTTTTAGGTTTGCCGTCGAGCGGTTTACAGACGAACGGATATTCACTGGCGCGAAAATTATTTTTTGAAATTGGCGGCTTCTCGGTTGATTCACACGTTGACGAACTCGGCGAAACCGTCGGCGAAGCTTTATTACAACCGCACGCGAGTTTCTTAAAACCGCTCGACGCGCTGCTCGGTTTGAGGAAAATAAAGGGCTTGGCGCATATCACCGGCGGCGGACTGCTCGAAAACATTCCGCGCATTTTACCCGAAAATGTTTCCGTTGAAATTCATCGCGGAACTTGGACGGAACTTCCAGTTTTCGGCTTGATGCAAACGCTCGGCAATGTCGAAACTAGCGAGATGTTTCGGGCGTTTAATATGGGCGTTGGAATGGTCGTGATTTGTGCTGAAGAAGATAAAGAGTTTTTGAAAAAACATCTGGGCGAATGTTTTGAGATTGGACGAGTTGTTGAGGGAAACAAGGAAGTTTCAATCATTTAACCGCCGCTCGATTGAAAAGAAAAAACTAAAAATTAATTTAAAGATGAAAGTTTGCCCGAAATGCGCCCGCTCTTTTGATGAATCGTTTTCCTTTTGTCTGGAAGACGGAACGATGCTTTTATCGTCAACCGCGCCGGGTGAGACGCAGCGAATTTCTACAAAATCGGCGGCAAAAACAGAAATATTTCCGGCGAAATTTCAAAATCTTGAAAATAGCATTCCGAAAAAACAAGGCGAGAAAAACGGCTGGAAAACGTCTTTCCTCATAATGACGGGGGTGGCTATAATCGGCGCAATTGTTCCGGCTTTTTTATTTTTCAGTCCGCCGCTTCCCGATAACAAATCGCGAAATCAGATACAGCCGAACGGAAACGAGCGCGCATCGTCCAGGCAATCAAACAAAAACGCTAATGTCGCGGCATTGAATCGAGCGGACAACACGCAAAACTCCGCAAAATCCGGTTCACCCGCAAATGTGAAAACGGATTCCGCCAATCAGACTTCGCCAAACGAGAACGCGGAAAAGTCGAGTGGAAATAATGTGGAAAGTGTTTTGCCGAACCTTAAACAGGAAATGTCTTATGCAACGGCGCGAAAGGTATTAATTGAAAGTGGTTGGCAGGCGGCAACGTTGCCTCCGAATCGAGAGTTTTTCGGCAATATGGATTACATCGTTAACACGTTAGGCTTTTATGAAGTTGAAGACTGTTCTGGAACCGGTTTAGGATTTTGTCGTTTTTTATTCAAAAATTCAAAAGGCGAAAAGTTAATTGTCGTGACCGTTAATAATGAAGAAGATTCGCTTGGCGAACCGACTGTGTCGAGTTGGACGCTTAAATAAGAAGTGATTGCGAATGGAATTATTGGTTATTCTGGTTTGTTTTGAAAAATTACGAGCAAAGAAAGTTTAACTGCGAAACTTTGAGGTTATGGAAACTTCTGAAAAGACAATTGATTTTTGGCGAACTCCAATTTTCATCGCTTACATGCTCGCGCTTTTCAAGATTTTTCTTTTTCTCGTTGCAGGTAACAGTTACGGTTATTTCCGCGACGAGCTTTATTTTCTCGCGTGCGCCGAACATCTCGCTTTCGGTTATCCCGACCACGCGCCTTTGAGCGTTTGGCTGACGAAATTCAGCCGCGAAATTTTCGGCGAATCGCTGTATGCGATTCGGTTTTTGCCGGCGCTGGCGGGCGCGTTGAAAATCGTTTTGACGGGCTGGCTCACGCGCGAATTCGGCGGCAGACATTTTGCGACGCTGCTGGCGTGTTTGTGCGTTTTGGTCGCGCCGGTTTATCTGGCTGGCGACAATCTTTTATCAATGAACGCTTACGAGCCGCTTTTTTGGATGGGCTGCGCTTTCGCCTATGTGCTAGCAATCAAGCGCGAGAATCCGCGTTATTGGCTTTTATTCGGCGCGTTCGCCGGATTGGGTTTGTTGAACAAACATTCTCTCGTTTTTTTCGGTTTGGCGTTTGTCATCGGCTTACTTATCACGCAAGACTGCAAAATTTTTCTCGACAAATATATCTGGTTCGGCGGCGCGATTGCCTTTCTGATTTTTCTGCCGAATTTGATTTGGCAATACGAAAATGATTGGGCGACGCTCAAACTTCTTCAAAACGTTCAGAGGACAGGCAAGAATATCGTTCTCGCGCCGCACGAATTTCTCTTTCAGCAGATTTTTATTTTGTTTCCGTTGACCGCGTTCATTTGGCTGGCGGGACTTTGGTATTTGCTCGCTGATAAATCGGGGAAACGGCTTCGGACACTTGGCATCGCTTATCTCGTCACGCTCGCGCTGATGATTTTGCTGAAGGCGAAAAATTATTATCTCGCGCCGGTTTATCCGATGCTTTTTGCGGCGGGCGGCGTTTTTTGGGAAAATCTGACAAAGCGATTTCGTTTCGGAAAATTCGTCCGCTACATTTTTCCGGCGCTTCTGCTAATTGGCGGTTTGATTGTTCTTCCGATAGCGATGCCTGTTTTGCCCGTCGAGCGATTCATCGCGTATCAAAACGCTTTGGGCATTGCGCCGCCGAAAACCGAAGTCGGACATCAGGGCGTTTTACCGCAGTATTTCGGCGACCAGTTCGGTTGGGAGGAAATGACGGCGAAGGTGGCGGAAGTTTATTACTCTTTGCCGCCGGAAGAACGCGAAAAAGCCGCGATTTTCGCCAATAACTACGGCGAAGCGGGCGCAATTGATTTATTTGGCGGGCGATACAATCTGCCGAAAGCTATCAGTAATCATCAAAGTTATTATCTTTGGGGACACGGAAATTATGACGGAAGCATAATTATTATTTTGGGCGATGAGAAAGAAGACGCGGAAAGATTTTGCCAAAGCGTCGAGGAACGAACGCGCGTCGGCGCGCCGCTGGCAATGCGGGAAGAAAATTTTAACATTCTGATTTGCCGCGGGCTGAAAGAACCGTTTCCCGAAGTTTGGAAAAGAATTAAACATTGGAATTAATGAAAATCGGTATTTTAATTTCCGGGCGCGGGTCGAATATGGCTGCGATTGTTGAAGCCGTTCAAAGCGGTTTGATTCCTGAATCTGAGGTGACAGTCGTCATCAGCGACAAAACAAGCGCAGAAGGCTTAGTAAAAGCTAAAGAGTGCGGAATTAAAACGCTTGCTGTCACCAGAAAAGGGCGTGCGCGGGAAGAACACGACGCGGAGATTATCGCCGAACTCAAAAAGCGGAAGGTCGAGTTAATTTGTCTGGCGGGTTACATGCGTCTTTTGTCGAAAAAGTTCATTAGTGCCTTTCCGGGTCGAATTATTAATGTTCACCCAAGTTTATTGCCGTCTTTCAAAGGTTTGGACGCGCAGCGACAGGCAATAGATTACGGCGCAAAAGTTTCGGGCTGCACTGTTCATTTCGTTAACGAAGCCTTAGACCACGGCGCGATAATTTTGCAGAAAGCGGTTGAAGTTAAAGACCACGACACGGCAGAAAGTTTGGCGGCGAGAATTCTGGAATACGAACACGCGCTTTATGTTGAAGCGGTAAAACAAATTGTGGAGAGGAAAATTGAGATCGTCGGACGGCGCGTCGTATCGGTTAATACTTAAACTAATTTTCTGAAAATGCTCTGTATTATCTCTCTGACCCTTAATTTTCTGTCGCGTTCCTTCAGCGCGACTGTGAAAACCAAAAAGAAGATAAAAGCTACGGGAAAAATATAAATCATCGAGTAATAAACCAGGTAATAAAAAGCGGCTTGCAATTCTTTAAACACTTGCTCTTTCACCGCGAAGGCTCTTGAAAGTTGCAGATTTTAATTTGCATTAACGGTTTGTTTTGACATAATTGCCCTCAACGCTTAAACTCTAGGTTTTCACTTTATCGTGAGGAGATGAACATTTATGCCAAAGAGAACTTTTCAACCAAACAACCGCCGCCGCGCCAAGAAACACGGGTTTCGCGCACGGATGGCAACCAAGAACGGACGCGCCGTTTTGAAACGCCGCCGCGCCAAAGGTCGCAAAGTATTGACCGTCAAACATTATTAGATTTTCGGCTGCCGAAGGACGGGCGACTGCGAAAACCGGCGGAGTTTCGCCGTGTTTATGAATGCGGCAAGCGTTTTGAAGGGCGTTTTGTGACGGTTTTTATCGTGCCGTCGGAAACCATTTTTCAGCGGCTCGGCATTACGGCTTCAAAGAAAATCAGCAACAAGGCGCACGACCGTAATCGGGCGAAACGTCTATTGCGTGAAGCCTTTCGTTTGAGCCGCGCGGAACTCGATGAATTAGATACAAAATTCGATTGGGTTTTGAATGCGCGGCGAAGTCTTCTGAGAGTTAAGCTCGAAAAACCTCTTGAAGAATTTCGGCAAATCATAAGGAAAGTCAAAAATAGTGGATTGAACAAAGGCGAAGAAAACGTCAAAGCGCGGGCAAAATGAAGTTTTTGGTTCTAGATTTTTTGCGGCTTTACAAGACGGTTCTCTCGCCTTTTTTGCCGCCCTCGTGCCGCTTTACGCCGACTTGTTCCGAATATACGCGGGAAGCCGTCGAAAAATACGGCGCGTTGCGCGGAACATGGTTGGGTGTGAAACGTATATTACGCTGTCAACCGTTTTTTAAAGGCGGCTACGATCCGGTGAAATAGTTTAAGGTTGTAAACCGGTTTGAAATTTGAAACCTGAAACTTTTAAGAATGGCAGACAACAAACAATCAACCCAATTTCGTTTTCTTCTGGCGGCGACGCTTTCGATGGCGGTTCTTTTCGGCTGGACTTATCTCTTCCCCGCGAAAAAAATCGAGCAGACAAATTCAAATACGGCGCAAGTCGTTGCTAATGACGCGACAACGCCCGCGCCTCAAATTCAGCCGGCTCAACCTGCGGTTGCAGTTTCCGCTTCAGATAATACGCCGAACCGTCAAATTACAATTAATACACCCCTTTATCAAGTTAAACTTGATTCAAAAGGCGCGTTGGCGACGAGTTGGATTTTGTTGAAAAACCAATCGAAACAGGGCGAGTATCCCGTCTTCGCCGATGGTTCGACGACGGATAATCAGAAACCGCTTGAATTAATTTCGCAGGAAGCATTAAATCGCAATCCTCGTGAAATCCCGTTTCGACTCGTTACCGGCGACGGAAACTTGAATGCCGTTTTGAACGACCGCAATTATCAAATTTCAGCGACCGAGGATGTGATTACGCTTGAAGCTGGACAGGAACGGAAAATTGATTTTACGCTGACGGATGAGAGCGGCATCGAAGTGACGAAGAGTTTTCTTTTTCGCGCCGACAATTATGTGGCTGATCTGGCGGTTAAACTAACGCGCGGTGGTGAAACCGTTCCGAATACGAAACTGCTCATCGGCGCGAGCATCGGCGACCACGCTATCAATCATCACAATTTTTATCACATCGAATCGGAAGCCGTTGCTGCCGTTAACGGCGATATTGTTCGTCATCAAGGGAATTACGCTTTCACGTTCGACGCGAATAATCAAAGTTCCCTTGGCGTTCCCGGCGTGGTTGACTGGGCTGGAGTCGGCGACGCTTATTTTGCAATGGCGGCGATTCCGGCAACGCAGGCGCGTGGCGGACTTGAATACCACGCTTCAAAATATGAAGTGCAGACGCAGCCTTACTTTGACGGAATTTTTAGCTGGATTACGAGAAACGAGAAAACCAGCGAAACTCGCCATTTGGTAACTGCTCACGTTCCGATTACCGCCGACGGTTCAGTGACGAGAATTTATACCGGAACGAAAGATTATTTCGCCCTTAACGACTATAACGACATTCTGACGAACAGCGTCGGCAGACCGATCAGCATTGAGAACTTAATCAATTTCAGCAATTATGCGCCGGTTCGATGGTTTGTGAAACCTCTTTCGGTTCCGATTCTTTCCGCGCTGACTTTTATCAACAATTTCACGCACAATTACGGCGTTGCCATTATCATTTTCACGTTTTTCTTTTATTCGCTTTTGTTCCCTCTGCGCTGGTCGCAGTCGCGTTCATTCAAAAAAGCGGCGGGAAATGCGCCGAAAATGAAAGAATTACAGGATAAATTAAAAGATTTTCAGAAAAAAGGTATTCCGGCAGACGACCCGCGGATGCGCGAGTTGCAGATGGAGCAGCTCAAGATGATGAAAACCGCCGTCCCGCTTGGCGGTTGTCTGCCGATGCTTCTGCAATTCCCTCTGCTGATTTCATTTTATACGGCGGTTACGATTTCGTTATCTATTCGACAGGCAAATTTCTTGTGGCTCCCGGATTTATCGGCTGGCGACCCTTGGCATCTGCTCGAATTTGCGTTCGCAATTTCGATGGTTTTGGCGATGAAATTTACTCCGACCGCCGCCGCCGTTACACCCGAACAACAAATGCAGCAGAAAATGATGATGTATTTGATGCCTGTAATGATGCTCTGGGTGATGTGGAGCGCGCCTGCCGGACTGCTTCTTTACTGGTTTTTCGGCAATATAGTTAGCTTCGGACAACAAATGGTTATTAATCGGATGAATAAATCAGACGAGCCGCCCAAAGAGGAAGTTGTTGATTCGATTCCAAAAAACGTAAAAAATGTAAAGAAGGTGAAACCGAAACTTTCTACATCTTAATTCAAAAGTTTTTGCTTTAGGTATAATAAAGATAAGCTTTAGATTTATAATTTATGAACGAAACTTGTCAGAAAGCCGAAGCCTTTTTGAGTGGCATTTTAAGTGATCTGCGTTTTGATTTGAGCGTTTCGTCTGAAATATCTGATGAAGGCTGTTTGCTGAACTTAAACGGTAAAGACGTGCCGCTGCTTTTAAGCGAAAACGGCGAAATGCTTGACGCTTTTGAAACTATTTTATTTCAAATTTACGGAAGAGAGCTTGATCGAACAGAACGATTTGTTTGCGATGCTGACGGCTTTCGGCGAACTCGCAAAGCCGAGCTTCAAGCGATGGCACGTTTTGCCGCGCAAAATGTTCGCAAAAATGACAGACCTTTTACCTTCGGCGTTTTGAATTCTACCGAACGCCGCGTAATTCACCTGACCTTGCAGGAAGAAAGCGATTTGATAACCGAATCAGTTGGAGCGGGGAAAGAACGGCGGTTACAAGTTCGCTTGAAATAATGCGACTTCAACAGGGATGAGCAATTTAAACGGGATGAACTTATACCGATTAAATTGCTCATTTTTATAATTTTTATGGACACAATTGTCGCATTAGTAACGCCTTTAGGACGAAGCGGAATCGGCGTAATTCGTTTGAGCGGTAGCTCATCGCTCGAAATCACGCGAAAACTTATACGCGATGAAGACTTCTCACCGAAACCTCGATTAGCCGTTTTACAAAAAATTTATCATATCGAAACATCTGATATTCTCGATGAAGTATTAGTAACATATTTTCAGTCGCCACAATCATTTACAGGCGAAGACGTGATCGAAATAAGTTGCCATGGCTCACCTGTCGTTCTCAGACAAATTATAGATTTTTGTCTTAAACTGGACGCGCGTATGGCAGAAGCGGGCGAGTTTTCACTTCGCGCTTTGGCAAATGGGCGAATGAATTTGAGCCAAGCCGAAGCGATTCGAGACTTAATTGACTCTCAAACCGTCGCCGCCGCTCGTCAATCAGTTCGCCAATTGCGTGGAGAGCTTTCCAATCAGCTACAACCGTTGAAAGATGAATTGCTAAATATTATCGTTATTTTAGAATCTTCATTGGAATTTGTCGAAGACGATCTGCCTAACTTTCAGGTTGAAAAAATCAAATTCGACTTACAAAAAATCGTAGAAAATCTAAGTAAAATAGCTTCGACTTTTCAGGCTGGAAGACTTCTCCGAGAAGGATTGAGAGTTGCGCTTGTGGGACGACCAAACGTCGGTAAGTCTAGTCTTTTCAACGCTTTACTTGGTCTTGAAAGATCAATCGTAACGGAAATTGCCGGAACGACACGCGACCAAATACACGAAAAAATTACGATCAACAACATACCAATTTCTCTGATTGATACGGCAGGACTTCGTGAAACTTCAGACTTAGTTGAGAGCATTGGCGTTGGGCGTTCGAAACGTACGATGGTTGATGCGGATTTGGTGATTGTTTTGCTCGACGGATCAGAGAATTTAACGGAAGAAGACAGAAAAATTCTTTCCCAAGCTGACAAGTTAAACCATATTATTGCAATAAATAAAAATGATTTAAGGCAGAATGGGATGAAAAATTTTGATTTTGCGAAAGCAATCAATATCTCCGCAAAAACAGGCGAAGGAATAGATAAGTTGCAGCTTGCCATTGTTGAACCCTTTTTATCTCAGAATATCGAAAACGCAGGTTTTTTGATTACAGATGCGAGACATCACGATTTGCTTTTGCGAACAAAATTAGAAATTGGGGCTTCAATATTTTCTATTGTTGAAGGAGCAAGCGAAGAGATAAGTTTAATTGGTCTGCACAACGCTTTGAGATTCTTAGGGGAGATTACTGGCGAAACTACAACGGAAGATATGCTGACACGGATTTTTTCGACCTTCTGTATCGGAAAGTAAG
>Ga0136611_10003064_pt1 | contig 11663 bp, 10 predicted proteins | sample AntDrymUQ2232306_2_FD_106645 | JGI IMG/M metagenome (GOLD analysis project Ga0136611, IMG submission 106645) | Polar desert sand microbial communities from Dry Valleys, Antarctica - metaG UQ223 (23.06) | ecosystem: Environmental > Terrestrial > Soil > Desert | place: Antarctica: Dry Valley... | reverse complement strand
GGCGCATGGATCGTCAGCTCATCGAGCGTGCGCGGCAAGAGCCGGCCTTCCTCGAGGTGGGAGGCAATCAGCGCGTGCAGCGCGGCCGCGTCGGCGGAGACCGCCGCGCGCAACACGATCTGCGGTTGCGCTGATTTCAACGAACGGCCGGTCCAAGCGCGACGCTTCCCCGGGCCGTTGTCAACAACTACTCGCATCGTCATCTTAAGCTTTCACCTCTTCCACCGACATCGACGCCAGCACGCCGTCAAGCACCCGGATCGCTTCGTCGATTTCCTCCGCCGTCACCGTGAGCGGCGGCAACATTCGCACCACGCGTTCCGCGGTGCGATTCACCAGCAAGCCGGCCTTCAGCGCGCCTTCGACCACCGGCTGTGCATCCACCGCCAGCGCGAGTCCGCGCATTAAGCCCGCGCCACGAACGCTCGTGACGACTTGGTGTTTCCTCTGCAGTCCGATCAACTTCTGCTCGAATACACTGCCCAACTCTTTGATGCGCGGCTTTAGCGATTCGATTCGCTCGAGAACATGGAGCGCCGCGCGCGTCGACAGCAGGTTGCCGCCGTACGTCGTGCCGTGGTCGCCCGGGAAGATCTCCTTGGCGACATGCTCGGCGACGAGCGCGGCGCCGATCGGAATTCCCGAGCCAATCGCCTTGCCGACGGTAACCAGATCAGGCGTCCATCCAAATGACTGGAAGTGGAACGGCCAGCCGGTGCGTCCGAGGCCGCACTGGATCTCATCCGCAATCAACAGCGTGCCGGTCTGCTTGGTCACGCGTGCGATCGCCGCCGCAAACTCCGGCGACAGCGGCCGGACGCCGCCTTCGCCCTGGATTGGCTCGGCGATCACCGCCGCGGTCTCCTCGGTCACCGCCGCTTCGAGGCCGGCGATGTCGTCCGGCGAGACGAACGTCACGCCGGGAATCAGCGGACCGAACGGCTCGCGATAGCTCTTGTTTGCCGTGACCGACAGCGCGCCCATCGATCGACCCGAGAAGCCGTGTTCGAGCGCCACGTAGTGCGTGCGGCCCGTGACGCCCTTGGAATACCAGTAGCGGCGCGCGAACTTAAGGCAGGCTTCCACCGCCTCCGTGCCGCTGTTGCAAAAGAACGTGCGCTGCAACCCCGACATCGCCGCCAGCTTCGCGGCGACCTGTCCCTGCAGCGGGTGATAGTACAGGTTCGACGTGTGAATCAACGTTTTCGCCTGATCCGCGATGACGGCCGCCAGGCCGGAATCCGCGTGACCGAGCACGCAGACGCCGATCCCCGAGATGAAGTCGAGATAGCTCCGGCCGTTCTCGTCGAACAGGCGCGCGCCGTCACCGCGGACAAACACCACGGGCTGCCGCTTGTAGGTCTGCAGCACGTGCTGCGCTTCGAGTGCCGTGACGTTGCTCATTTCTCTACCTTCGTCGTCGCGGTCGTCTTCTCGCCGGCGAGGGCTTTGACCAGCCGGGCCGGCGAGCGTCCATCAACGATGACCACGGCTTTCGCGCCGCCCTTCAGCGCCATCTGGCAGGCCGCCAGCTTGGCGACCATTCCGGCATTCGCCGTCCCCGACTTCACCAGCTTTTCGATGCGCTCCGAGTCGAGTTTGGCGATCGTCTGGTTTTTCTTGTCGAGCACGCCCGCCGTTGCACTCGCGATTACCAGGCGCTTGGCCTGCAGCCGCGCCGCAACACTGCCCGCCAACGTATCGGCGTTGACGTTGTATAACTTTCCGTTCTTGCCGGCGCTGACGCACGCGACCACCGGCACATACCCGGCTTTGCAGAGCGCCTCGATCACCTTGGGTGACGCGGACTTAATCGGCATTCCGACCATGCCGAGGTCGATTGTCTCGCCGCTGGTTGCCTTGTGCGGCGCGGCCTTTTCCACCGGCGCCACTCCGGCGTCCGCTCCGGTCAGCCCCACCGCCTTGCCGCCCGCGGCGTTGATGGCGGCGACGAACTTGGTATTGATCGTGCCAGCCAGCACCGAAACGACGATGTTGAGCGTTTCGGGATCTGTGACCCGCAGCCCGTCGACCTGGCGCTTCGGGATCCCGACCTGCGCGAGCGCCGCGTCGATCTCGCGGCCGCCGCCATGGACGACGACGATCGGGTGACCTTTCTTCGCCGCGCTGGCGATCGCCCTGCCCATTGCCTTGAGGCGCTGATCGTCCTCGATTAATTCTCCGCCGAGCTTCAAGACCGAGACGCGCTTCACAGCAGACCCGCCTTCTGATCGAAGCCGTGCATCACGTTGAAGTTCTGGATCGCCTGGCCCGACGCGCCCTTGACGAGGTTGTCGATCACGCTCACCACGAACACACGTCCGGTGGGGGGATCGACCTTCCAGCCGATGTCGCAGAAGTTGGTGTGCGCCACGTGCTTGATCTCGGGCAGCGTCTCGCCGGTCAATCGCACAAACGGCGCATCGGCATACGCCTTCTCAAACGCGCCGCTGACCGCATCCGCGGTCGTCCCAGGCACGAGGTGCGCATACATGCTCGAGAGGATGCCTCGATCGAGCGGCACCAGGTGCGGCACGAAGGTTACCGGCTGGCCGAGTGCCTGCTCCATTTCCGGCGTGTGGCGATGGCCAAACGGGTTGTAGGCCGCCACGCTGCCGTGGTTCTCCGAAAAATGCGTGCGATCCGTCGCCGCCTTGCCGGCGCCGGAAATGCCGGATTTAGCGTCGATGATAATGTCAGCCCCCGCCTTCAAGAGGCCCGCGCGCTGCAGCGGCAACAACCCAAGCAGGGTAGCGGTTGGGTAACAGCCCGGATTCGACAACAGACGCGCCGACCTGATCGACTCGATCTCGAACTCGGTCAACCCGTAGGCCACGCCGCTGGGCAGCGCTGTCGTCGCGGGATAGAACTTCGTGCGCAACGCCTCATCACGCAGGCGAAACGCGCCCGAGAGATCGATCACCCGCATGCCCTTCGCAAGCAGGACCGGCGCCAGCTCCGCCGAGGCCTTTTCTGGCAGCGCCAGAAACACCACGTCAGCCGACAGCGCCTCGGGATCGAGCGGCACCACGGTGCCGTCCCATATCTTCGCGAGCGACGGCAGGCTGCGCGGAGCGCTGGTGGATTGCGAACCGGTCGCCGCCGCGATGGTGACGTGGGGGTGGCGCGTGAGAAGGCGGATCAATTCCTGGCCGGCAAAGCCGGTAGCGCCGGCAATCGCCACACGCACGGGAAGGTTGGTATGCATCGACATGTATCTATGGACGTTCGAATGACTATGCGTCCAGAAGAATAGTTATACATGTATACTTTTCCGAGTGTCAACAGAAAACACGAATAATTCAACACTTGTTGTGTATACTGATTCACTCGAACGTATAAGTATGAAGACCAGAAGGCAGTCAGCAATTCTCGACGTGGTGGAGCAGGAGGCGGTCCGCAGCCAGGAACAGCTGCGCCAGCTGTTGACCTCGCGCGGCTTCGATGTGACTCAGGCGACGCTGTCGCGGGACATCAAGGAACTAGGCCTGCTGAAGCGTTCCTCTGATGGCGCCTATCAAGCGTCGACGGTCGAAACCACGTCGGCCGCCTCGTCGATCGAGACGCTCGGCCGCGCGCTGGCGGAGTATCTGGTCAACATCGAACCGGTCCAGCAGCTGGTCGTGCTCAAGACGGGTCCGGGACAGGCGCAATTACTCGGGCTGGCGATCGATCGATCGCGGCTGCCCGACGTGGCCGGCACGCTTGCCGGCGATGACACCATCTTGATTATCGCGCGTGATGCGAAGGCCGCACAGGCGGTGGTCAAGCAATTGAGGGACCTCGCGAGTTGAATAAAACCGTCGTGTTGGGATTTTCGGGGGGCGCGCGTTCAACCGCCGCCGTGTCGTGGCTGGCCAAGCATCACCAGGCCGACGTCGTTACCGTCACGCTCAACCTCGGGCAGTCGGGCGACATGGCGGAGCTGCGCGATCACGCGCTCAACGCCGGCGCGATCCGCGCGCACGTGCTCGACAAGCGCGAGGAGTTCGCGCGCGAGCTGGTGCTGCCGTCGCTCAAGGCCGGCGCGCTGTCGGACACGCGCTATCCGATGGCGACCGCGCTCAGCCGGCCGTTGATCGCCAAGACGCTCGTCGAGATCGCGAACATCGAAAACGTCAAGTTCGTAGCGCACGCGGCGACCGGCCGCGATCGCCGCCGCCTCGCCCAGCCGATCGCAACGCTCGATCCCTCGCTCATTGAGATCGCGTGTGCCGAGGAGATCGGCTTCGCGAAAGAGCTCCGCCCGGATGCGGCGGCCGCCACCAGCCGGATCGACGACAACTTGTGGGGCCGCACCATTGGCCGCCGCGGCGATAACGGTTCCACCGAACCGGAGGAGGCGTTCTTCAAGAAAACCAAGCGCCTCGACGACACGCCGGCACGTCCGGCGCACGTCGAAGTGGAATTCGAGCGCGGCGCCGCGGTCGGCATCAACGGCGTCACCCTGCCGTTCATGGAGATGATCGAAAGCCTCGCGACCATTGCCGGCGAGCATGGCGTGGGCCGTCTTGATCGCATCAAGGTGCGTGCCGACGGCACCCGGTCACGCGCGTTCTATGAAGCGCCGGCCGCCGTCGTGCTGCACATCGCGCACGCTGAGCTGTGGCGTTTCGTGTCGTCCGAGTCGCAGCAGCGGTTCGACAACGCGGTGTCCTCGTCGTACGTCGAAGCGATCGATCGCGGCGAATGGTTCGATCCGCTGCGCATCGGCCTCGATGCGTACGTGAATGCGACCTCGGAACAGATGACCGGTACGATCCGCGTGCGGCTTTTCAAAGGCGCCGCCCAGGTCGTCGGCAGGAAAACGTCCACCGTCGCTGGAGCCGCTTCGGCGGACAAGAACCATGTCTAAGCCGTTATGGTCCGGGAGGTTTGACTCGGCGCCCGATCCCGCGGCGTTTGATTTTGGCGTGTCGTTCCCGTTCGACCGGCGCCTGTTCGAAGACGACGTCACCGGCAGCCTGGCGTGGGCGGACGCGCTGGCGCGCGCCGGCGTGCTCAACGCCGCCGACACCATCGCTATCAAACAAGGCCTCCAGGCGATCCTCGACGCGGGCCGCGCCGATCCCTCGTGGGTCAACGGCGACGATGAAGACGTGCACTCGTTTGTCGAACGCCAGCTGGTGGCGCGGATCGGCGATGCCGGCCGGCGTCTGCACACTGGTCGATCGCGCAACGAACAGGTCTCGGTCGACCTGCGTTTGTATTTGCGCCGGAGGATTCCGCGCCTGCAGGAGAAACTTCGCGCGACCATCGCCGCGTTTGTCAATCAGGCCGAGCAGGCCGGCGATGCGTTGATGCCGTCGTACACGCACATGCGCCGGGCGATGCCCGTCCTGGTGTCGCACTTTCTGCTGAGCCACGCGGCGCCCCTGCGCCGCGATCACGATCGCCTCGAGGCGGCGCGGGCAGAGGCCGACGCGCTGACATTGGGATCCGGCGCGATCGCCGGTACCGGCTACGCGATCGACACCAAGTTTCTCGCCGACGCGCTCGGCTTCAGTCGCGTCGTCACCAACAGCATGGACGCGTCATCCGATCGCGATTTCGCCGCGACGTTCCTGCACGCCGTCTCGTTGTCGATGGTGCATCTCTCGCGCATCGCCGAAGATTTCATCCTGATGACCGGCGAGGAGTTCGGGTTTTTCGAGCTGGCTGATTCGTCGGCGACCGGCAGCAGCATGATGCCGCAAAAGAAAAATCCCGATCCGCTCGAGCTGGTGCGCGGCAAAGCCGGCCGCGCGATCGGCAACCTCACGGGATTCCTGGTCACGATGAAGGGCCTGCCGACCGGGTACAACAAGGATTTGCAAGAGGACAAGGAACCGTTGTTCGACGCGGAAGACACGCTCGCCGTGTCGCTCGATGCGACCGCAGCGGTCGTCCGCAACCTGACGCTGCATCCGGATCGCACGGGACGCGCCGCGTCCGGTTTACTGCTGGCGACCGACGTGGCCGACTACCTGGTATCGCGCGGCATGCCGTTCAGGCAGGCGCACGAGGTTGTCGGCGCCATGGTTCGCCGGCTGTTAGCCGAAAAACGCGACTTCGAATCGATGTCGCTCGAGGAATGGCAGCGTGACAGCCACCTCTTCGGTGCCGACGTCAAGGACCACGTCACGGCGGCCGCATCGGTAAAGGTCAGGAAGACGCCGCAATCTACCAATCCCGACGCCGTTCGCGCGGCGCTCGACGAAACGCGCAACTGGCTTGCCGGGAGCACCTCCCTCTGATATGCTCCGGCTTGCCCTGCGCCATGGGTTTCTCGACCCACTAGCGCTTCCCGCACTCAACAACCAAGGCCGTTCTGCAGTTTACGGTCCATGGACCACGGTTCGAAGCAGTAGATAGACCAGTACCGATGCGGCTTGGCGGGAAGCTGAATCGGCTTTTCGGGGGAGTTGCATGCAAGACCGCCGGCATCGGCCCGGCGACGTGTTGGACGATTATTGTCCACGCGAGCGCCGCATCACCGATCACGCGATAGTCGCGATGATCGACGATCAAATCAGACGGACGCGTTGTGGAAGTTGCGACGCCGAGCACGAATACAAGGGGGGCAAAGTCCCGTCGCCGCGACGCAAGACGCAGCCGCCCGCCTTGTTCACCCAGGTGCTCGACAACTTGAATGGCTCGACACCGCGGCCGCAATCTATGGCCGCCACTACCGAGCCGGTCATCAGCCCCGAACCCGTTTCTCCCGAACCCATCGCCATGGCCGCTGTCGCGGTGGCCGAACTGCCGCCGCCGCTCATCGATCCCGACCTTCCCGCCGCTGTCGCGTCTGAAGCCAACGATGACGATCAGTCGCCCGAGGACGACAGTCGCGAGCAAGGCGGATTCCGCCGATCGTTGATACGCGCGACGTTCCCCCGGCCCGAAGGGCAGGCGCCTCCGCCGCGTGCGCTTCCGGAATTCACGATTCAATCCCTTCAAAATCGACGCAACAACAATCAACGCAACGCCGGCGGTCCGAATAAGTTCCGCGGTGGCGGCGGTGCACGCCGTCGGCCTGGCGGCCCAGGGGGCCAGCAGGACAACCTCGGGCCGATGCGGTTCCGCGACGGCGGGCACGGCCAGAGTCAGAATGGCGACGGACGGCCGCAGGGACCCGGCGGCGGTGGCGGACGCCGGCGCCGCGGCGGTAAGAAGAACCGCTGATGGCGGATTTCACGGGCAAAGTCGGACTGATCGTCGGCGTCGCGAACCATCGTTCGCTGGCGTGGGCGATTGCGCAGGCGACGTCGAAAGGCGGCGCCAATCTTGTCCTCACCTATCAGGGCCGTTTTGAAGAGCACGTCGGCGAGCTTGCCGACACGCTCACGCCGCGGCCGCTGGTGTTGCCCCTCGACGTCACCAGCGACGAGCAGATCGCCGCGGTCTATGCGAAAATTCAGGAGACGCACGGCGGTCTGGACTTCGTCGTGCACGGCGCCGCGTTTGCCTCACGCGAAGAGATTACCGGCCGCTTCGTGAATACCTCGCGCGAGGGATTCAAGCAGGCGCTCGACATCAGCGCCTACTCGATGATCGCGCTCGCCAAAGGCGCGCAGCCGCTGATGGCAGCGCGCGGCGGCGGCAGCGTGCTGACGCTGACGTTCCTCGGCAGCGATCGCGTGTTTCCGAACTACAACGTGATGGGCGTAGCGAAGGCCGCGCTCGAATCGTCGGTGCGCTATCTCGCCGCCGACCTCGGTCCCGAGAACATTCGCGTCAACGCGATCTCCGCCGGACCGGTGAAGACTCTCGCCGCGGCCGGCATCGGCGGCTTCTCGACGATCCTCGGCGTGGTGCGCGAAAAGGCGCCGCTCCGCCGCGCGATCGAGACCTCCGAAGTGGGCGACGCGGCCGCGTTCCTGCTCAGCGATGCAGGCCGAGGCGTGACCGGCGAAGTGATGATGGTCGACGCCGGTTTTCACATTCTCGGGATGTAAGAGGTCTTAAGGCCTCGAGGCCTGCATGATCACCGTTCCGGTCAGGCAAATCACCCGCGCGACCCCGCGCATTCGCATCCTGAATCTCGACCTGCGCGCTGTTGAATTTTCTTTCACGGCAGGTCAGGCAGTGATGCTCGGCCTGAGCGGTTCGCCGTTACGTAAGCCGTACTCGATCGCTTCGGCTCCCTGGGAAGTCTCCAAATCCGGCATCATGCAGGTCCTTGTCCAGGTGGAGGATAGCGGCGGCCTCGATCCGCATCTCGAGCTCGCGTCGCCCGGGACGATGCTCGATCTCGACGGACCGTTTGGTTCATTTGGATTGCCGGCACGCGTCAAGAGTCCGCTGCTGTTTGTCGCGGGCGGCACCGGCATCGCGCCGCTGCGCTCGATGCTGATCGAGCACGTGTCGCGGCCCACGACCTTTCCAGCTGCACTCATCTACAGCGCCCGATCGGTCGAGGAGTTTGCGTTCCGGCCGGAACTTGCCGCTCTCGAGTCCGCGGGGCGAATCGCCTCGTACTTCACGGTGACCCGCGAGGAAAGCTCGGGCTGGCAGGGCCGAAGGGGCCGGATCAGCGAAGCGCTGCTAACCGAAGCGCTGCCGTCCAGCAACAGCACCTGCCTCGTCTGCGGGCCGCCTCAACTTGTCAACGACACCCGATCATTACTGGCGCAGCTTGGTGTGAATGAGTCGAGCATTCTCGTCGAGAAGTATTGACAGCCGATCGCAAGACCTCAGAGCACTCCGAACCCTGCTCGCAGGATGTCGATCTCGGTGATTTCGATCGGCGGCTGCTGCAGCGGGATCGAGACGGCCGGGAGGCCGTCGGTGCCGGTCGCCGCCGGCTGGACCTGCACACGCTGCTTGCGGCGGGTCTTGTCGCGGTACATGCGACTGTCGGCGGTCGCCAGTAGCGCTTCGTATGAATCTCCGTCCTGCGGGAAGATTGCCGCGCCGATGCTGATCGCCAGCGGCAAGCGGCGGCCCGGGCGCGCCTCGAACAACACCTCATCCACCGCCCGCTGTAGTTCGGCGCGTTTGCACTCTGCTTCGTCGGCGGCGCAACCCGAGAGCACGACGATGAATTCGTCGCCGGCGTAGCGGACGCAGACGTCGTACGGCCGAATTCCGGCTCGCAACACCGTCGCGACTTCGCGCAGCGCGCGGTCGCCGACATGGTGGCCGTGGTTGTCGTTGATTTCCTTGAAGTTGTCGAGGTCCATGACGAGGAGCGCGACTTCGCCCTTCAAGCGTTCGGCGCGGGCCAGCTCGCGCGTCAGGTGCATGAACATGAAGCGCGTGTTCGGCAGCCCGGTGAGCGGGTCGGTCAGCGAATCTTCCTGGGTCTGTTCGAACACGATCGAATTGTGAATAACCGCGGAGGCCTGTTCGCTGACGCGATCGAGCAGGCGGCGGTGATCGTCGGTATAGAAATCCGGGTGTGTCGAGTAGACCGCGAGCGTGCCAATGAAGCGATCGCTGAACACCAGTGGCGCGACCAGCGCGGATTGCAAGGTCGTGGCGTTCGCGAGCCCGGCTGCTTCGAATTCGGCGCTCGGACGCGCGTTGACGAGCGGGCGGCGATTGCGCGCGACCCAACCCGCGAGCCCCTGGCCGGCGCGCACGGTCATGCCGCCGATCGCATCGGCCTCGACGCCGGTCGCGAAGCGGCAGCGCAGGGTGTCGGATTCTTCGTCGAACAGGAACAGCGCGCTGGCCGAGAACGGCACGAGGTTGGACAGCTTCGATGAAATCAGCGCCATCGTATCGGCCACGCCGAGGCTGGTGCCCATCGTCTGCGCGATTTCATACAGGGCGTAAATTTCGCGGTGCGCGAGCGCGATGTCATCGAACACCGTGTTGGTCTTGGTGGTTTCCGGCTGGAACCCGACGGCGGGGCGGCCACGCTCGTTGGTCGGTTCGAGCGACAATCGGCGCGGTGTCGCGGTCTCGATGGTGCTGGCGACCGCCTCCAATTCCGCCGCCATCTTGACGAACATCAGCACCACCGTGGGATCGAGCGCGCGGCCGGCTTCCTGCTGCAGCAGGGCGAGCGCCGCCTCCGGCGTCATCGCCTTGTGGTACGGACGATCTGACGTCAGCGCGTCGTAATAGTCGACGACAGAAAGGATTCGCGCCCCCAGCGGAATCTCTTCGGCCTTCAGGCCTTGCGGGTAGCCCTTGCCGTCCCAGCGTTCGTGGTGACTCAGAATCAGCGGCGCGACCGGATACGGGAACGGCACCGCGCTGATAATCTCGGCGCCGACCTGTGGGTGCACGCGAATCTTCTGGAACTCTTCCTGGGTCAGCGGACCGGGCTTCGACAGGATATGTTCCGGCACCGCGAGCTTGCCGATGTCGTGGAGCAACGCCGCCGTCTTGACGCCCTGGATCTCGGTGTCCGACATGCCGAGTCCACGCGCGACGCTGGTTGCATAGACCTGGACGCGGCGAATGTGTGATTGCGCGGTCTGATCCTTGGCGTCGATCGCGAGGGCGAGCGCTTCGATGGTGGCGAGGTGCAAATCGGCCATCTCCTCGACGTGACGACGCTCGTCATCGATCCGGCCGAGATATACCTTATAGGTGCGATAGGTGATGTAGAGCGGGGCCGACATCAACGCCGCTAGCCACACGCCCGTGGTCATCACCGACCACGTGCCGACGGCCGCGGCGCCGGCGCCGACATAATAGCTCGGTGCGCTCCACAGGAAATTCTGGTACCACACGCTGACGAACGACTGGCGCGTCGCCAGCGCCACGGCGACCGCGATCAGGCAGGTGTTGAAGATGAAATAGATCGTCGCGGCTGCGACGAGCGGACGGGCAATGGCGGGCAGGTCGTGCGCGAGGCTGCCGGGGACGCCGCCAAGCGCCAGGTAAGCAAAGCCGGACGCCTGCACCGTGATCGCAAGACACGCCATGCTGAACATGGTCCGGTAGACCGGGTTCTTGGTCTTCATCCGGAACGTGCACTGGCTCCAGGCGCTCGCGACGGCGACCAGCATGGTTTCGTTCGGGCCCAGCAGCAGCAGCGCCGCGAAGTCGACCGCGTACGACACCGACATGGTCGAGCCGCTCTTGGCCAGCGGTAAGCTGACTTTGAACGCCGACGTCACGGCCGACATGATGAGGAGGAAAGCGAAGAGTGGGAGGTTAGGGAAAGTCGATCTTGGGCCGAGCGACACCACTAGCAGGGCGCCCAGTGCAATGGTGGCGCCGACGTACAAACGTGCTGGTAACGGCAAGGAGCGCATGGGCGCGGATATTAGTTATGAACCCCACACCGCCTTGGTCCGGATAGCCATCACCGCAATTGGCCAGAGCGAACCTCGACTCACGTTGGTGGGGCGCTGGGGGGCGCATTGAATGCTCAAGACAGATCGAGCATACATGACTAAAGAGTCACATAACAACCAAATATTAAACACCGCGCGGTTTTCCGCGAAGAGCTAGGCAGATAAGCGCCATATTATGAGCAGTTTACGCCCACTAGCACATCAGAAAGATTGTGCAAACGCCCTAGGATTAATTGGTATTGATAGGACACTAGAGTACACTATCGTCAAAGAGGCCTAGGCTTGCGGCCGGCCCCGCCGCCGCGCGCTGCCCGCCGCCGGCTCGAGTCCATATTCTTCAATCTTCCGATACAGCGTGCCGCGGCTGATTTCGAGCACTTTCGCGGCCTCGAGCTTGTTCCACTCGGTGGCTTCGAGGACGCG
>Ga0136611_10003063_pt1 | contig 11666 bp, 4 predicted proteins | sample AntDrymUQ2232306_2_FD_106645 | JGI IMG/M metagenome (GOLD analysis project Ga0136611, IMG submission 106645) | Polar desert sand microbial communities from Dry Valleys, Antarctica - metaG UQ223 (23.06) | ecosystem: Environmental > Terrestrial > Soil > Desert | place: Antarctica: Dry Valley... | reverse complement strand
CTTGGGCTGCCCCGTCATTATTGCTGTCGACATAAATGCGACCGGAGAGACTTGCGATGGCCGGAACCGTAATCGCGGTTGCAGCAGTGGCTGTGTTGTTCCCTGACGCAGTATCGTTTGTGGTCGTAACGGTAACGGAATTGGTCACGTTGCTCGGGGCGGTGGATGGTGCTGTTGCCAGAATCGTGACGACTGCGGTTTCACCCGGCGCCAAGGTTGGGATCGTTACGTTGGCGGTGTTGTTCGTTCCTGACGCCACAGTGCCAGCCGCAGTCGATCCAATCAACGATGTTCCCGAGACAAACGTGACGCCAGTCGGTAACGTGTCCACGACGCTGACCGATGTTGCTGTGGAAGGACCGTTGTTCGTCACGTTAATCGTGTAAGTGACTGTGGTTCCGGCCACAGCCGAGGTCGGGCCTCTCTTGCTGATTCCGACATCGTTTTGTTGCGTAAGTGTTGTCGTAAACGAGGCGGAGTTATTATTGGTTGGTGTTTCAACTGTGGCCGAATCGGTTGTGCTGATCACGGCGGTATTGACCAAGGCTGCTGTTGAGGCGGGAAGAATCGCTGCGACGATAATAATGGTGTTGTTGGTACCTGCTGCTGCGATGTTTCCAACCGCGAAAGTGATGTCGTCAGGATTGGAAGCGGTCGTGTCGGACGCTGACGCCGGAATTGTGGCGGTATTGCCGTTGACCGTAGCGCTAAGGATCCGGATGCCGTCAGGTATGTTGTCAACAACCTGAACACCGATCGCATCGGAAGGTCCATTATTCGTGGCGGTCAGCGTGTAGGTGATTGTGTTTCCGGACACAGCCGTGGCTGGGCCGGATTTCGCGACGGTCAAGTCGACGGTACGCGGTGCGTTGGCCGTGACTGAGCTTGAATTGTTGTTGGTGATCGTCTCGATGTTGGTGACGGTATCGGTGGCGGAGATGGTGGCAACGTTAATGAAGTTTCCTTGCGTGGCTGTAAGCACAACGCCGACGATGGTGATCGTGGTTTGGTTGCCAATGCCAACGCCAAGATTTCCCACATCGATAGTGATATTGTCAGCGTTAAGAGCTGTTGTGTCCTGCGCCGAAGCTGGTATGGTTACGGTGTCCGTGACATCGCTGGATGTGGCGGAAACAACTCGAATCCCATCGGGAATATCATCCACCACAAGAACAGTAGTGGCATCCAAGGGCCCGTCATTTCGCGCAACAATCGTATAGGTGAATGTCGAGCCAGGGAGGGCCGTGGCTGGGGACGCGGTCGAGGCAGGATTTGTAACGATGGACTTTGCCACGACCAAGTCGATGTTGCGTTGTGCATTGGCAGCGACCGAGCTATCGTTGTTCGTTGTAAGGACTTCGCTATTCACCGTAGTATTGGTAGCGGCGATATTTGCCGAATTGGTGAACAAGCCGGAGGTCGTTCCCAGAACCACGGCGGTAATCGTGATGGTCGTTTGGTTGCCGGCACCGATCAAGAGGTCACCGACATCGACTGTTAGATTATCCGGGTTGCCTGGCGTAGTATCTTGTGCGGACGCGGGGATTGTGACCGTGTCCGTGCCGTCGCTGGAAGTCGCCGTGAGAACACGAATGCCATCCGGAAGATCGTCTGTTACCCGGACGGTTGTCGCTCGAGATGGCCCATCATTGCGAGCGACCAGCGTATACGTCAGCGTCGTACCCGGCGCAGCTACGGCTGGGGTACCAGTGGAGGCAGGGTTGGTCGTAATGGTTTTAACAACCACTAAGTCGTTGCGAAGCTGAACTGGCAAAGACAGCGTCGCCGTATTCGGAAGGGCTGTCAGCTCTGTACCGTTACCAGCAATAGTAACGCTGTTGACGATGTTGGCCGGTGCACCTGTTCCTGTCGTCAACGGCAACACTTCGGCTACGATCGTGATCGTTCTCTGCGTGCTTCCACTTGAGGCCAAGGTCCCAACTTCGATCGTGATGTTATCTGGATTGGCAGCCGTGGTATCGCTTGCCGATGAAGGAATTGTGACGACGTCTGTCCCTGAGCTGGATGTCGCTGTGATAATACGAAGTCCATCTGGAATGTCGTCCGAGAGGGTCACTCCCGAAGCGGGCGATGGACCATCGTTCCGTGCAGTAATCGTGTACGTTATGGTTGTTCCTGTCGTGGCAACTGTTGCCGTCGAGGTCTTCGCCACAGTCAGATCAAACTGAGGAACTAATCCGATGTCGAAGCTCAAGTCGGTGTTCGCGTTGGAGTCGCCATCGGTCGTCGGTGCGGTACCCGCGTTGAGCGAAATGAGCGACGTTACAACACCGGTCCCATTGACCGCTACGCCTTTATTGGTGTTGTTGGTGCCGGCTGGGGTTGTGGAACTAACCACGAAGCCTGCCGCTGCCGCTCCGGTCAGAAACTGACTGCTCGGAATGACCGTAAAGTAACGGCCGGGGAATAGGTTTGTGAATGTGTAATTTCCCGAGCCGTTTGAGGTCGTCGTGATCGGTTGGTTCGTGCTGTCGAGAGTGGCAGCGTCTGTTCCAGCGTCGAACACACCGTTGTTGTTCGTATCGGTGAACAGTTGCAGGGTCACATTGCTGATACCCACTTCGGTGGGCGAGCTCGTATCGAAGAGTCCGTTGTTATTGCGATCCGAAAACACGAGATCGCCGATGCTCATGGGAGTCAGGTTGGCTATGTTTCGCGTGATCGTTGTGTCCCCGAAGGTAGCGATATTGTCGATGATGGCGTCCGCGGCATTTGGTCCCGTGACGGATATCTGAATGGCTCCAACGCTTTCGAAGTCAGCGCCAGTACCGCTACTCGTGGTGAAGTCCGTAAACAGCACGTCTAGCAAGGCAGTTGGGGATGCGCCGGAGGTCGTTGGAATGGCAACGGTGAGCGTCGATGCGTTGGCACCGCTATTGATTTGAATGGTAATCGATGTACCTACTTCGCCGCCAACCTGGAATCGGAACCCAGTCGACGCACCTGCCGAAGTCAAATCCAGTCCGCCAAGTCCATTCGTTGCAAGCACTTGTGCGTCATTATCGACACCGTCGTAACTCAATATTCTCGTTCCGTTAGCACCAGCGCCAACGTCGAATGCTATGAAATTCGTAGTCGAGGGCGTGTCGGCTTGCATGGAGATCGTGCCTGAAGTAGCGTTCACGAACAAGTCGCGTTCGCCACCAATCGCTTCCGTGGCAGCCGTAGCATTAAAATCAGGATTTGTTGTCCCGAAAACCGCTGTTACTGTTTGCGCTGTGGTGTCGAAGGAGTCGATCGACTGGAGCGCGACACCCGCGAGGTCTGTCGTCGTCACGATGACTGTCTGAACGCGCTGCGTTGAACGTTGGATCAATCCGGTTGCAACACTCGACTGCACTACGAAATAGGTTCCAGCAGTGTTCACATTGAACGAGTACAATCCAGTCGTAACCGCCGATGTCGTGGTGGAAACCAAGATATCATCGCCAGCAGCGACAGTGCCCGTACCGCTGTCGTAAGATGTGTTGCCACCATCCCGAAATAGAGCGATGGTCACGCCTGATAGATTGGGGTCGACGCCCGTGTTGAAACCGTTGTCCGTGAGGTCCTGGAAAACCGTGCCCGTAATATTGGCTGCCATCAATTGACGGCCCTCAAGCAATTCCACTCGAAGCTTTCGTTTGGCACGATTTTGGCTCGCTTCGGATACGCGACCTTTTTTCGAGCCGCCCAACATTGCATAGAGTCGATTGAGAAGTCCAGCCATTTTTGTTATTGCTCCGTCCGAGTGCTCGATCGATGGGGGAAAAGGGGAGCGCGAAACTGTTCACGCTATCCGGCTTCCTCACCGACATCGTTATCTTGTTTTGAGTGAATTAGGAGTCGTTGAGCCCGTTCCTTAACGAACCTAGGGCTTGATGATCCTTCGAATCCATCATGCCCTAGAGTGTTAACGTCCTTAGCTGACTATTATCGATTTATTACCATCGATAGTCGCCGCCGAGACTCAACCCCTGTACCCAGTAATCGGAATCTTGGAAGGCAAACCTGGGGTTCAAGAATGCAGTTTGTGTCGGATTCTCTGGAGGTAGTAGGTTTGGGTTAACGGTTGTATCGATTTGGTCCCCTGGGCGAACTACGTTGCTCCAGTAGATGAAGGAGTAACCTGCGGTCAAACGCATTCGTTGGGTAAGTTGATAACCAAGTGTTGCTCCCAATTCTGGAATCACCCCAAACTGGTTGCGTACAAACGTTCCGCTATTGGTTCGTTGAGCTAGCAATCCACCGTTGGAGGTCGTTGTGTTCCCGTTCTGAGTTGCTTGTGTCGTGCCGTTAATGACGACTTCTTGACGTGTGTTACCGAGTCCCAATCGCATGAGCATGTCGAGTGACCAGTAACCTCGTCGCCCCATCCAATGGACTCCAAGTTCACCACCGTTGAATTGGTTTCGTGTGCGAAAGTTATCGTTGAGGACGAAGCTGCCAGGGTTCGCCGTGCTGAGCGAGGTAAGGTCTTCTTGAATTCCTAAGGATTCCTTGAGTTGAAAGAATCTCCAGCCCAAAGTGGCGTCAATTCGGGATTGAGAAGGGACCGGACCGCAAGCGATCGGTGAGAAACCACAGCCGCTGCTGCAACAAAGCAAGCGTCGGAAACGAACCGCAGCCCCATCGAGCTTGGAAGTGGCTGTTGTTCGTACGCGTCCTGACAAAACACCTGGGAACGAAACCAGTTCCGAGTCTTCCAATCCGGTGATTGCGTTGTAGAACGGACGAGCCAAGATAGCGGCACCGTTGGATTGCTGATCGAAATTCTCTGTTCGTGTTCCAAAGCCGAGGTATTCTCCTTCGATGCCGAGGTTAGGATTGTTTGCAAACCACCAGCCGAACCGAACTCGGGTGCCACTCATTCGGTCGTCAAGGATATCGTTGTTTCCACCGTAGAGAACACTCGTCGTAGAGTTCCCCAACACGCCAGCTTGACTTTGCGGTGTTGTGGTTGGAGTTGAGGTCGTGACCAAGGCTGGGGTTTCCATGCCGTATTGATACCAATTCAAGTATTCGACGCTTACCCACCCGTGCGAGGGCAATCCGATGCATAACTGTCGCCCTCCCATTCCACCGGGATTACATAGGTCGAAGCCAAACATATTGGAGCAAGTGTCGCTGCAGGAGTCACCACAACTGCTGCAACCGTCGCCGCCGCAGGAAGTGCATCCGCCACCGATTTCCGCGAGTCCTTCGTTTGGATTGTACGACTGGCCGAGAACGATGCTTTCCGGTGCGTCCTCGTACATGACTTCTTCGCTGTCGTCGGCCATCACTCTTTGCTGAGAGACAAGTTGCCCAACGGGGCGAGCCGGTCGTGGAACAGCCGAGGATCTAGCTGGTACGACATGTGAGTGAGCGACGCGGACTCCTGAATTGCCTGCGCGTCCCGACGCTTGGGATTGTCCGAAGGCGTTGCCGCCAGCGAGCGAAGTCCCAACGAGTAAGAGGAGGGTGAAGCGGTTCACGACTGTATCTTCCATGTTTTGAGGCCGGAGACTCACGCCAGACGTGCCTGTCGACGCAAGTGAAAATCTTTACCTAGGCGGAATACTGTCCCGCCTTGTCTTGTATCGATCAATTCACGCCGAATATTCAGCCTATTCCGAAAATATCCCCGAGAAAGAAAAGCCGCCGCAAACGCCGCATGCATCGCAGCTTGCGCAAGCCTCCCAGACCGAGTCGGCCGCGTGCAATCAAGAAAACACAGAACGGAAAGCGAGACGCCATTCAAGCCCGATCGAGATATCTCTTATAACCATTAGAAGATTGCTCTTTTTTCTTTACGCAAATTTCGTGTAGTATCGTCTGGATTGAAAGGACTTTACGGATGGCTTACTTTGCTCGCCAGAAAAGGCAATCACGATTTTACTGGGCAGAGCTTGGCTTCATGACGTTGGGGTTGCTTGGCTTGCAACCAAGTCTTTTCACCAATCTCCTCGCAAGTGCGCAGAGCAGGACGAACTCATATACGGACGCTCACTATCTAACTCAGCAGGGCCAAGCCTTGCGTGGATACGAGAATTTCCCGCCCCACCAATTTGCATCGTACTTGCCTGCCTATTTAACAATTCCTCCGAACTCAGTCAGTGGCTGGCAGCAGCAAGTAGCTCCTCAGTACCCGTACGCTCAGCAGCAGCTCTACAGTGCACCCCAGCAACTTTATAGCACAACGCAGCCATACGTTGCGACGCAGCCATACGTTGCGATGCAGCCATACCTTGCGAGGCAGCCATACGTTGCGACGCAGCCATACGTTGCGACGCAGCCATACGTTGCGACGCAGCCATACCTTGCGACGCAGCCATACCTTGCGACGCAGCCGTATAGCGCGATGCAAGCCTATGACGCGTTCCAACAGCCCAACACGCCGCTTTCTCCCTATTCGCAACAAAGCTATTCACAACCCTTCCTACCGACTAACAGCGCAACGACTAACTTACTCGCGCAACAGTTCAACACGGCTTCTCCGTCGTATGCCCAGCAACATGACTTTCAACCCGCTAGGCCCAGCTTTCCAAACGGCAGTCAAAACTCAACAAACTACCTTGCTCAGGCAGTTTCAAGCAACAACTGGTCTACCTCCCAGCCGAACACTTATTATTCACAGCCAAAGACTAACCTCAACAATGCATTGAACCCGTACAACGCGATCGCACCGAGGCTGACGCAGAACCAACTCTTTGAGAACGGAGCCAGTTCCAATTACAGCGGATCTAACTCGGCGCAGAACTATTTGAACCAATCCAATGCTGGCAACTCAAGCAGCTTTCAGCGTTATCTCGCGCCAAGCCCTCTCTACCGATAAAAGACAGGCGCTCTGTGACTCCGTAATTTTAGGGTGCACTTGAATGTGGGATGGGCGTCTCGCCCATAAAAATCATTGGCGAGACGCCCGTGCCACTTTGCCGATCGCCTAAAATTACGACGCGGAGCGCCTAAAATTACGACGCGGAGCGCCGTGCAAAGTAGGATGGACTTCCAGGTCCGTCATTTTTCGGACGGACTGGAAGTCCATCCTATGGCGAGCCACCCCAAGTTTTTACGTTGGACGACGGATTGGTCCTACAATCGTAACTTTTAGCAAAAGCCGGATTGCTCGAACAATTGTTGCATACAGTTCAAGCGTCATTCGGTGGCTTCTTGTTCAGCCTCCCAAGTGGGCGATTCGATATGAACCGGGAATGCGAGAAAATCGATACGAAATAACAATTGCTTGCATTGATTGTTATCGTACTCTTCGCACATAATCGGATAGTTCACGTTCGCCGACCATGGTGTTTAACCAATCACTGGGCCAATCATGAAGTTTTCTCTTAAACACAACGCTTTGTTTGGAGTCGCATTGTCTCTGGTTTGCTGCGTGGAGGCACAGGCACAGCTAACCAACCAAACCGGTGCCACAACGGGTGCAACCAGCCGAGGGCTGCCAGGTGCGTTCGGCGGGCTGGGAGTGACAGGCCAGTCCAAAATTGATTTCTCTGGAAAAGATCCATCCACCGCGTTTAACAATGGCTCAACCGTTTCCGGCGGGACAACCGGAAGCGGTACAACCGCAGGTGGGCTAGGAGGTCAGACAACCGGGACCGCATTTGGTGCAAACCCTTTTTCTAATGGGACTGGAACTGGAACTGCCGGCGGTCTTGGTGGTGGTTTAGGCGGAGGTTTAGGCGGAGGTTTAGGCGGAGGTCTTGGAGGAGGTTTAGGCGGAGGTCTTGGAGGAGGAATAGGTGGATTTGGCCGCGGAGGTTTTGGTGGTTTTGGCGGATTAGGTGGGCTTGGTGGAGGCGGGATGGGAAACACCTCCGCGAATGCTAAGAAAATGATTCGGCCAATCATTCGTCCCGATATCGAAGTAGAACGACCGAGTGCGTCAACCACGGCAACGATTGCACAGCAGCGATTGACTCGCATTCAAATGCCCAAGCGGCTCAAGGGAGTCAGTTCGTCCGTCGAGGGAGACACCGTGGTGCTTCGGGGTCAGGTCGCTAACGAGCGGGATAAGGGGATGGTTGAGCGGCTTGTGAAGTTGGAGCCTGGAATTGATTCGGTACGGAACGAGGTGACAGTCCTGACCAATCCGCGTGAGAATATACAGGCGAAACCCACCCGTTAGCATTCATCGTTGACATTTTGTTTAGTGAGCTGCTTACAGTTGGTTGTCCGACATCGCTGGCTGGCTGTTGCACCTGCTCCTGTTGGGACGGAAAAAACTGCTGAGCGGGCAAGCTATTTGGATTGAGCAGGTTTGGATCAAAGCCGTTCGACGAAACGTTCGTTCCGGGAAGGTGCATTTCCGGTGAGCGTGTTTGTCGCATCAATGAGCTCGAGGGGACTTGTATGGTCGTGGTCCGCAATCCACTCGTTTCGTTCGAAGTGCTTTGAGGGTTGAAGTTTGAGAGTGCGTTTGGCATCAATGCAGATGCTTGTTGGACCGGCATTTCGTTTTGGTCGTGTTTGACTACGCCTGGCAAATTAAGACTCGCGGCAACACCACGCAACGTCCGACCTTCCTTTGTTAAGAAAGTCGGGATGAGCATGATTTTCTTTGGGGCTCCATAAGCCTCATCCCATGGTATCCAAACGCTGTAGGAAGCGCCCAGCTCACCTTCGGTGAAGTGCGTTGTAAACTGCTCGGCCGTGAACCGGAAACGCTTGTTCGCTTGGCTCAAGTCCTCGGTTACCTGCTGTTTGTTGGTGTCATCGAAACCATAGACCACAAGATCACCATCAACTGGAATCGCCTGCGTTTTCTCATTGTAGAAGTAGAATCGCCCCCCGAAGCCGCGCGTTGGAGGTTTGCCGGGGAGTGTCAAGACGTCACTTGCCCAAGTCGCTGTCATGCTTTGAGGAATCTGATACTCCTTTTTCTTGAACGAGAACCAGCTCGAGTCTTTTTTCTTTTTCTTGCTGGCCGCGGTATCTGCGGTCAACGACTCGCAGCCAACCGAAGTGACAGCCAGGGCGATCGCGGCCAAGCCTAACAAATGTCTTTTCGCAAGTTTCATTGAGTTGATTTTCATGATGGCTGCCGTTGGTTTCGGTGATGATGGATTGGGTTGCCGCTTGGATAGTGACGCGACTTGTCGCGGCCGGGCGCGAGCCCTCCGGTTTCGGTGCATTTATTAGGAACTAACCGGACGGCTTGCGCCGTTCCGCTAACCCGATTATTCAAAACCTGACGCGTAAGCGAGAGACCGGCGATAAATCCCTCGCTAACGCGTCGGGTTACGAAAAGTGTGTTCTTTAGCGTCCGTTTGCAACGCGCGCCACTGGCGGTTGAGTAATAGGTTGGTACGAGGCGGGAGCCACACCATACGAACCTTGTTGCATGCTCTGCTGGTAGGAGGAGTTCTGAATTGGCGATGCTGTATTCACCGCTGGTTGCTCCGATCCGCTGCCACCTAAATCAATGAGCGATTTTCCGCTACGCGAGTTGGATCGCACCGGAGTATTGATAGGATAGCCATCAATCATTTCGACACTGGGTGCATCGTTCATCGGCTCAGGCTCACCAATAATCATCCTCCTCGGTCCACCGCCGTTTTCATAATCAACGGTTGGCTGCAGATCCGGATAAATGATCGGCGAAGCTGCAGGTCCCCAAAGTCCATTGCCCGGTGAGAGTCCAACATCCCCATGAATGTTCAGGATGTCCGCTAGGCAGTAGCTCATTCGGGACGATTCCACTTGTTTGATCAGTTCCAGCTTTTCATCGTTGTTGAAATTGATCACGCGTGGTGTCATGACAACCAACAGTTCCGTGCGGTTCTCGATTTGGGTATCGAACCTAAAGAGTGCACCGGCCAAGGGGATATCCGCCAACCAAGGAATACGACGTGATCGAGTCGAACGATTCTTGGTAATCAAACCAGATAGAACAACAGTCTGTCCGTCGTAAGCGGTTACTCGTGTTTGAGCTTCCGTGGTGAAGATGATTGGCGAAAGAATGGCATTTCCATTAATATCGGTACCAACCGCGACTCCGGAAGATGTTGGTCCAAGCGTCGAACGCGTAATTGCCACGATCATGTTGATCAGACCGTCTTGATTGGTGCGCGGTTGAACTTGCATCAGCAATCCCACGTCCACGTCGAGAACGGCGTTTGTAGCGATACCGTTGGTAACCGTTTGGCCATTAAATCGAGGCACCCTTGAACCCACCTGGATATTGGCGATATTGTTGTCGATAGTCATCAATTGAGGTCTCGACAGGATCTGCACTCGGTTGACATCCTGCAGTGCTCGAAAGAGCATGCTCACGGATTCGCTACCTGCTGCCAAAACAAGTCCGCCGTAGCCGAGCGTAGAATTTGATCTACCGAGAGCGAACCCCGAAGATCCTTGACCGGCTACATTTTGAGTGCGGCGTTGTTGCGCTGCGGGAGTGTTTATCGTCAAAGCTGCTCCTTGATTGAATCCAGGGCTGCTCAGCGTTCCACCGCTTGCGCTATTGCGATCGAACAACAGTGAGTCTTGAAGTCCAAACTCGGTTCCAAAGTCAAATTGGTCATCGAGCGTCACTTCCGCAATCAAAACATCGACTGAAATCATCGGTTGTTGGCGATCGAGCCGTTCGACGATTTGCCGAATCATTGGCATGTAGCTTGGCATAGCACTGATGATAATGCTGTTCGTATTCGCTTCTGGAACGACATACACCTCGCGATCTGTTTGCTCGATTACGCTGTAGATTTGCTGTTGCTGACCACCTAGGCCCTGGGGAGCTTGAATATTTCGCAAATTGGTACGCTGCGCGGTAATCAAGTTCGTGATCGCGTTGGACACGTCGGCTGCTGAGCTATTTCGCAGCCAAATCACTTCAATCGTACGTTTTCTTGCGTTGTCTTCGTCCAAACGGAGGAGCAGCACCTCGATGACTTCGAGATCCGCTTGGGAGCCCGACACGATGATGGAGTTGGTTCTTGTTTCCGTTGCGATTCGCAATGGAACCAGCGAGCTCTCGGCACTGCCGCTTAGAGCCGCTTGATTTTGAAGTCCGAAGAGCCCTAGACCATTGTTGTTATTGGCGTTGTTGTTTTGGGTCGTTGGCAAGCCAAACGCTTGTTGCAGAGCAGTCGCCAAAGTTGACGCGTCTCCGTTTCGGACTTCAAATACTTTGATTCGTGCCTCGACACTCGACGGAATGTCCAGTTGCTTGACCAACGCTTCGACCAGCGCCATGCTCTTGCCAGGGGCTCGTACGATGAGCGCGTTGATCGTACCACTGCTGTTGACAACAACGCCGGTCAACAAACCCGAGTCGACGCGTTCTCCGTTTTTACTGGCCGCAATCGTAATTTTGCTGCTCGGTACCTTGGCCGTGGTGGTAGCGTTTGCGCCACCCTGAGGCTGTTGCTGCTGTTGATTGGTGCCGGTTGCTGCAGCTTGTGTGCCATTGATGGCAGATGTCAAGATGGGTTGCAGTTCCGTTGCAAGCGCGTACTTGAGCGGAATGATTTTGATTTCGCTTTCGGCAGTGCCGGAATCCGCATCGACATCGGCGATGAGACGAGCTACCTCGGCTTGATCGCGGGGTGAAGCTTGCACAATCAGGGAGTTCGTGCGATAGTCCGCGACAGCTTTCACTCGGACCTTCAGTCCCAATGTGTTTGTAGTATTCGCGGCTCCAGCGTTCCCGCCCGGAGCCGTCGTGG
>Ga0136611_10003062_pt1 | contig 11668 bp, 7 predicted proteins | sample AntDrymUQ2232306_2_FD_106645 | JGI IMG/M metagenome (GOLD analysis project Ga0136611, IMG submission 106645) | Polar desert sand microbial communities from Dry Valleys, Antarctica - metaG UQ223 (23.06) | ecosystem: Environmental > Terrestrial > Soil > Desert | place: Antarctica: Dry Valley... | reverse complement strand
TCCACAAAGTCTCCTTCCTAATTTCGTTGCTCTGCTAGAGCTCTCGGCGTCCAGCCGATAATCTGCTCCTAGCAACAAAACCAAGACCGCCGAGTGGTATTTCCCGCTCGGCGGTTTTTTTTTTGCTTTCTCGGTATCGGGTACAGGTGCCAGGCAACGCCGTGCAAGTCTTTCGAATGAAAACATTTATCATCCGCACGGCGTCAGAAAATGGCACTCAGTTGGTTAGCGGGACGGCGCAAGGCGTCCGGTGAGTGGCTGACAATGCTGCGAAACTGGACGGCTCGCGCCCTGCCGCTAGAAAAATACTCTCAAATGTGTGTGCCAAAGGTTAAACCAAAAGCATCCTCACTTTTCTCTCTTACCCTGCTTACACAACCGGAAAAATTAGCTCAACCCGCTCCAACCTTTGTGACGATATCCAATTCATGCGATCGCTTGTCACGTAGCTCGATCATGATAGCAATCGATACTCGCAGGCAAACGACGCACCAAGGAAAGAAGGAGGGACATGATGGCAGGGAGGAAGCTCAAAAGACGCTTATTCGCTTTGCTGTTGCTAGTTCTACCATCTAACACGGGCTGTGTTTCCATTCGCAAAACGCCACAAAAAAGCGTTTCATCGGTTACCAACTGCGGTATGAATAGCACTCCAAAGTCGGGCGAATGGATCGAGTTGTACGACCGGGGAGCCGTCATGAAGCGATGTGCGAGTCAGCTTAATCCCATAAAGCTCGTGCCGTCCCGGGTATCCGAATTCGTTTCTCAACAACTGGGCCGCTGCGCTGCCGCGAAAGCGTCGGTTCAAGGTTGGATTCATGCAAAGAAGGAAGAGGCGAATCCTGCCCCATGGCCTCGATTTCATCCAGTGCCAACCAAGCCAGTTTTCGAAGCCGAAGAAGCAGAGTCGTCCGCAATGCCAGAGACATATGGCCGTTTTGGAAAGGGCTAGAGTTGCTTTCCCCTGTAGGCGGACTATTCATTTGGAGCTATCGACCGTCGCCGAACTGCCGCATGGCCTAACGTGGCATTCATTTCTGCCAATTGCTTGAAAGCCTGCTGTCTTTCCAAGGATTTCTCTCTCGACCTACCAGTCCCCAGTTCACTAGACTCCGGGACGATAGCTCCAAGTAGCTGTTTTTTGATAGCTTTCGATTGCGAAACCGAAATCTCCACGGAAGGACGACTCGGAAAATGACACAGCAAACCAGCGCCGAACTTGCTTATACAAGGCCAACAAAACCCAAGCGTTTTAAGAGACGCAAGATTTTGCTTGGAATGTTTCTCGCCTTGATCGTAGCCATTATTGTCGGGGTTCCCATTGCGTTTCAGAACCGCGACCTCGTGGTTTCGCTGATCAATCGCAACGCGGGAATCGCTCCGATGCGCATCGACTTGACGAGTATCGAGGGTGGCTGGCTCCGATCGATCAAAGTTCGCGGACTTCGATTGGTGGATGACAAAGGTTCCGAACTGGTCAAGGTGGCGGAGATCGAGACCGAACTTAATCTGATTCGGCTGGCAACCAGTTACAAGAATCTAGGTACCATCACGATTCGAGGCGCAGAGGCTGTCGTGGACGTACAGCCAGGCACAACCAACATTGAGGAGGCCATCAAGCCACTTCTTGTCTCCAGTATGCTAACGACTGCGACGAATAAGACCGCCCCATCGACAACATTCAGCTTGCCGACCGGTCGAATTCGTATTGCGGACGCGATGATTCATGCTCGAGATAGCGTCGATTTAACCTCGTGGGACTTTAAGGTTAGCGAAGCCGACATTCCCTTGCCGACGAATGAGCAGCCCATACCTCCGATGACATTAATTGGAATCGTGCAGCAAACGGCATCGTTACCTGGCGAGACGTTGATGGGTGGCCAATTTACAGTTCGAACGCAGCCACTTGCGGACTCTGCAAGTACATCGACCGGTGGCGTGATCCCAACGAAGATGAACATCTCAACGAACGGCTTGCCGCTCCAATGGTTCAGTTTGATCAAGCGACGCGTTCCCGAGATTCCGATCGATCGGCTACTTGGCCTTGCGACCGTCCAAGCGGACATTGAGATGCGCAGCAACAGTAACATTCAGGCTCAGATACAAACCGCACAGATCGATTCGCTTCAAATTGTGGCTCCAACGCTCGTGGGCAAACGCGGAGCAGGCATTCAGCAGATTAAGTTAAGCGGGAATGTTCAGATCCACCAGAATCGACTGTTGGCACAGAATGCAACGCTGCAATGCGACATCGGTGCGCTTGCTGCAAATGCAGATATCGCTTGGCCTCTACCAATCCCGACGTTGACTCAACCCTGGCTCAACGATTCCGATTTTGAGGTCCAAGGCAACGTCGACTTGGCCCGACTGATTCAAGTGGCACCGGACTTGATCCAAATGCAGGACCAAGTGCAATTGCTCGCGGGCAATGCAACGATGACCGCCAGTCAACGAAAGGCACCCAATGGTGTCGGAATTGTCAGCGTCACACCTCCTACGAGCACCTATCGAATGCAGCTTGGTGGCCTGCAAGCAAACGTGCAGGGAACATCCATGCGATGGGATCAAGCGATTCAAGCGTCAGTCGATGTTTCGGCGAATGCCCAGGGGCAGCCGAGTTTCAAGGCCGATTGCACCGCCGAGTTTTGCAAGATTGAAGGCAACGGAGACTTGCAGGAAGGGCAGCTTATTGGACGATTCGATTTAGCAAAAATGCAGCAACGCCTTTCCCAATGGTTCGCCGTGCCCGTTGAAAGCTTAAGTGGATCCGCCGATTGCAATATTGGCTGGAAACAGGATGGCAGCAATCGGCTTTTGGCCAATGGCAAGCTTCAAACGACCCCTGTCAAGATTGTGAACAAGAATGGTCAGCTCGATGAACCGGCCTGGGATGGGGCATTCGACTTGGTGGCAAGAATCGACCAGGGACGAATCATCCAAATCGACCATGGTCAAGCTTCGCTTCACGCAACGGGTGAAATGCTCTCCGCACAAATCGTAGAGCCGATATTGCTTTCGAGCGCCACGCCTGGGATGGCTCCGTTGCCTCCAGCAGGTATTCAGCTCAAGCTCGTCGGGGATCTCGGCGGTTGGCAGCGTAGAGGTCAGTTATTTGCCGGTGTCGACCCTGGTATCAAGCTGGGAGGCAAATGCGAACTGGAAGCCCGCGGGGCCATGGACATCAATCATATCGAGGTCACTAAAGCGAACTTTGTCACCGAACCGTTTATGGTCACGAGTGGTGAAACCGTTTTTCGCGAACCACGTATGGTCGGAAACTTTGCTGGGCGAATTGATTCTCAAAGCATTGGGCGGTTGCAAGTCGATAGTTTGCTTGTCCAGTCTGAGTCGTTTGCAATGCAAGCCCGTGACGCTGCAGTTCCAAATCGCGAATTGGCTCGTCAAGGACAAGCCGGATATCGCATCGACCCTCGCAGCCTGATGTCTGCCGTTCAATTTGAAAATGCCAACGGAAGTTCTTCGAGTGATCTATCTGTCGAGGGGGATATCACGGGTGAAATCGCGTGGCAGGTCGATCCGCAGCAACTCGTTTTTCAAATGATTACCGACGCAAAAAATGTTCGAGTATTGCAACGCAATGCGACAGAAAATCCAACCCCAGCGTCAAGACAGTTCGTCAACACCGTCGCCGCCACGACGAATAACTCGTCCCTATTGTGGGAAGAGCCACAAGCCAAAATGCTGATCAATGGTCGCTACGAAGTCAGTACAGGGAATATCGATATTCCAAAGGCGGAACTCATGACCGAGTGGATCGCGTATGCCGGTAAAACAAAGATGACCACACAAGCGAAAAAGTCCGTGTTGGTCTCACAGGGAAACATGACATACGATGCCGCACGTGTCGCTCAGCGACTCCGCCCTTGGATAGGTGATTCCTTGACGGTTCAGGGGCAACGGACCCAACCACTCGAAGTCACCTGGACATCCAGTGAGAATAGCAACTGGGCAGAATCCCTTCAAGCCAAATCGCAAATCGGCTGGGACAGCGCGAGTGTCGTTGGCATCAAAATTGGAACAGCGGACTTCCCTCTCAAAATCGAAAACGGGCGTTTCGTATCGCGAGCCGAGATCCCTGTCTCGCAAGGAACGTTGCGATGGAATCTAGACGGCGACGTGGCAGGCAACCCAATCGTGATTGTTCAAAGCCCAGAAAAAGTAATCGAGAACGTTGCCATCACTCGTGAAATGTGCCAAGGTTGGTTGAAGTATGTTGCACCGATTCTTGCGGATGTGGCAAGCGTCCAAGGAAACTTGAGTCTCAAAATCGACGAGGCTGCCATTGTTCCAACGGACTGGAAACGGCAGACGATTCGAGGCCAGCTTCAGGTGCATGGAGCGAATGTCGGGCCCGGACCATTGGCCGATCAGCTACTCGGCTTGGTTCAACAGGTTCGCGCGTTACGAAAAGGGGCTGGTGCGACGGACGGAGGCGGACAACAAACAACGTGGCTTCAATTGCCTGAACAACAAATTGGATTCGATGTTCAGCAAGGTCGCGTTGCTCACAAGAACATGCAGATCCAAGCAGGTGATGTTGTTATCAACACGTCAGGCTCTGTCGGAATGGATGGCCAACTCGAACTGATTGCTGCTGTTCCCATCTTGAAAGACTGGGTCGACAGGACGCCATTGTTGCAGTCGCTGGCTGGTCAACAGATTCAAATTCCTGTTCGTGGCACGATCCAGCGCCCGCAAATGGACTTGAGTAGCTTCGCGTCGATAGGCCAACAGCTGGCAACAGCTGCACTACAGGGTGCCGCTCAGAAACAGATCGACAAGGGAATTGGCAAGTTGCTTGGACCACTGTCGCAGCAGCTTGGACCATTGCAACAAGGAATGCAGCAAGGCATGCAACAAGTCCAACAAGGGGTTCAACAGAATTTGCCTCAGTTCCCAAATCTCCAAAACTTCCAATTGCCCGGATTCGGAAATGGCGGACCATTTGGTGGTGCACCACCTCCGCAGACCCCACCTCCGCAGACCCCGCAGCCGCAACTCCCATAGCATTGGTGACAAGTCGAATCGGTAGAACGATTTCTGTTGCTTCTACTTTTTGTTCAAAAACGGTATCGGCTTTAATTTGACTTGCTTGACCGATTGAAGATACTCCAAAGTGGTCAAGGCCGACTCTCCGCCAACTTGCGCGTGAAAATGAAGAGTGAACCCATGCGGACCACGCGCGTCGATGAGAGTAGGCTGCAGCGTGAGAAAAGCCTTTACAACCTCTGAAAGACCCAACATCGTTGCGCAGAAAAGATAACTCCGCGCTCCTCGGGAAAGCAACTCCACCCCAATCGATAGTCCCGTCGGATTACGCCGCTGAAAAAGTCGAAACCGATTTTACGATCGCGCAATCATCCGGGAACGTGTGAAACGCTTGGATGAGTAGTTGTCTGTCTCGTTGCTCGACGTGAACAAAACTGACGGCACCAAAAGCAATGCGTCCGCTGGAATCAAACGAGTGTACCAATTCGTTCTCACATTGGCTTGACTGCAACTGGTTGTGCAACATCCAAAACATATCGGTCGAGACGTGCTCCAGCTCAAACTGAGTGTGGTAGGTAACGCCTAGCTTGCGATCGACCTGCTCCACGTTTTTGCCTTTAAGGTTCGAACCGATCAATCGCCGCTTTTGAGGCAGCAACTGCTTTGAGGAACAAACAACTTCCGTCATGACCACCGACCGCGAGTTAAACGTCACAAGATGACCGTCGCTGGTGATGTCGATTTTAGCAGAATACTTGCTGCGCTCGATCGATCGCGTGCGGTAGACGCTAAACAATTCTGGGTGGAGAGTTCGTCCAAAAACGTAGAAAGCATGCTCGGCAACTGTCGGTCGGATCGAAAGCACGAGGTGAACCTTGCGTTGATAGGAATGATCTATTCGAGTCGATGAGGGGGCGGGATTATAGTCCGTGAATTATGTCCCGACCAAGATCAACTTGGCAATAATTTCTTATTTGAATTTTTTACGCCAATTGGTCAACAGTGGCGTTGACAATGAGGCGACAATAGTTCCGGTATTACCAACGACCTGCACTTGGATGAATCGATGCGAATGCGATCGGCTTCGCGCTCCGATCTGTTATGATAAGAGTCGTAATTTCGAAATGCCATCAAATAGGCAACCCGACTGAATGGTAGAGAATCCCATGACCTCCAACGATGAAGACAGTAAACCATGCATGTGGTGATGGCTGCTGCGGAAGCGATTCCGTTTGCTAAAACAGGTGGGCTGGCGGACGTTTGCGGTACTCTCCCGCTCAAGTTGGCGGAACAAGGGCATCATTGCAGCGTTTTCATTCCAGCTTATAAACGCGCGTTGGCTTGTGGTCTACCATTAACCGATACCCATGTGACGTTTGTCGTCGACATGGCGGGGAGACCTATGGCGGCACGAATCCTTAAAACGACATTGGGCAATGGCTTGGTGGACGTCTATCTGGTCGATCAGCCGCTCTACTTCGACCGAGATCAGCTCTATGGCGACGACCGCGGCGACTTCCGAGACAACTGCGAAAGGTTCTGTTTCTTTTCACGATGCGTGGTCGAAGCGATTGATAGGCTTAAGCTGCCTGTCGATATCATTCATTGCCATGACTGGCAAGCAGGCCTGATACCCGCTTACCACAAAACCAACTACCGCGACTTGAAATGGTATCGCAACGCGGCCTCGGTAATGACCATCCACAACTTGGCTTACCAAGGCCGTTATTGGCGACACGACATGAGCTTAACTGCGATGGACTGGCAATACTTTAACTGGCAACAGATGGAGTTCTTCGGCGACATCAGCTTACTCAAGACGGGAATCGCATTTGCCGATTTTGTCACTACCGTCAGTCCGTCGTATGCAATGGAGATTCAAACTCCAGCACACGGTTGCGGCTTAGACGGCTCCCTGCGCATTCGGGGGAATCGTCTAGCCGGCATCGTCAATGGCGTCGACTATGGCGTTTGGGATCCTCGAATTGATATCCACCTATCGAAGACATACAGCAGCGAAGACTGGCAAGTCGGAAAGAAGCAGTGCAAGGCAGATTTGCAGAATCAGTTGGGACTTCCTTTGCGAGAAGAAGTTCCCTTAATAGGTCTGATCGGCCGTTTGGCCGAGCAAAAAGGTTGGGATTTGGTCAAGCCGCTGCTAGAGCAAATGGTCGATTCGCTGGATGTGCAGTGGGTCATTTTGGGAAATGGCGAGCAGCGTTACGCGAGCGCGCTATCGGAATTGGCTCGTCACCGCCCGGATCGTGTCGCGGTTCGACTAGAATTTTCGGATCCGTTGGCTCACAAAATCGAGGCGGCAAGCGACATGTTTCTGATGCCGAGCCGCTACGAGCCTTGCGGATTGAATCAACTTTACAGTTTGAGATACGGCACGATTCCAATCGTCCACGCCACAGGTGGACTAATCGACACCGTCAAGAACCTAAACGAAGCCAGTTTGGCGGCTGGAACGGCCACAGGATTCTCATTTCAAGTCTATGACTTCGATTCGCTCAAGGATTGCGTGCTGCGTGCCGTTGATACTTATTGGCGTGAGCCCAGAGTTTGGGATACACTTGTACGCAAGGGAATGACGCAAGATTGGTCGTGGACCAACAGCGCGATCGCTTATGAATCAGTCTACCGCCGTGCTCGCGAGATGGCAGCAATTGAGGGTAGACTCTAGAGAGCACCAATGCCATGAACGAAACGCGTTACGATTGGTTGTCGGACCGCTGGGTCATCTTTGCTCCCAATCGCGAAGTGCGGCCTGACCAATATCGCCGATCGGTTTCGGTACTTGCAAACACGTTAATCGAATGCCCGTTTTGCACAGGGCGAGAACATGAGACGCCAAAGCCAACACTTGTGTTGCCTGAAATTGATTTCGACCAGACCTCATCGAATCGCAGATCCTATCCTGGCAACTCGGTCCGTCCCGCCTGGCAAGTGCGAGTCGTCCCAAACAAATTCCCGGCCATTCCGCAACAGGATGCGTTTTCGGAATCGTGTGAGCTTCCTACGACGGCTTTGACTTCTCTCGCTGAGTCGGTAAATTCGATCGGTGGTTCTTTAGCCCAACACGTGCAAACCAAATCCGCGTCGCATCTCTTTCAGAGAAACACTTCCCGGGGAGCACACGAGGTTATCATTGAATCGCCCATTCATGTGGATAGTATAACAGCACTACCCGAAGACCATGTTGCGTACATTTTCGAAGCGTACCGTCGTCGCTTGAATCATTGGCGGGCACAACGGCACCTCAAGTACGCGGTTGTATTCAAAAATTACGGTGCGGATGCAGGTGCCTCTTTGTACCATTCGCATAGCCAGCTGATTAGCTTGGACTTCGTGCCCCGCGATGTAGAAACGACCAATCAGCGATTGGTTCAGCACTACCGCGATTATGGCTGCTGCTATATCTGTCAATTAATGAACGAAGAGGAAGAACGGCAAGAGCGGATCTTCTATAGCTCCGAACACTTTGTGGCTTTGTGTCCGTTTGCTTCACGGTTCCCTTACGCATTCTCCATCATCCCAAGAGCTCACAAGAGCAGGTACGAGGAAATCAGCGAAGAGGAACGTGACGATCTGGCGGTAGTTACCAAAAAGACACTCGGTGCACTGGAGTCGGCTCACCCCTCGGCCGCATACAACTTCGTGCTTCAAACCAGTCCGTTTGGCGACGTAAACGAGGAATCCCATCACTGGCGACTGAGAATTATTCCTCGACTCAGCAAAGTAGCCGGCTTCGAATGGGGCTCGGATTGCTTCATCAACACTGTTACGCCCGAGCAAGCCACCAAAACACTTCGATCGCACCTCGGCTGACTTTCGCTCCCACGAGGGAAACTCGTAGGAGGGCGGGTTAGCTTTGGCGGGCGAAAATCTCATTGGCTGATGTTGCAATTGTTTTGCACAGCCCCTCCAGGTCCAGGTCATCTTCGTCCAGCCCAAATGGCTCCTCAACGTGCTCTGCAACCACTTCCATTCCGATCATGAAGTAGGCTGTGATGGTGGACAATGGAATCGTCCACCAACCAAAATCCGAAATGATTCCCCACGGCAGCGTCATTAAAAATAGCAAGATGCATTGTCTCGCGAAAATGCGATACGATCGCACGATGGGAGTTCTTGCAATTCTTTCACATGCACCGCAAACCTCCAATAGCTTAACCAACTCCAAATCAATGACGCGCAATTCATCGCCATCGATTTTGCCGTTGGCTTTTTGCGAAGCAAGCCAATCGTAGATTTCATGAACAATCACAACTGGCTGATGATCGTTACTGGATGACCCTCCGTCAGCTCGCGTATCCAAACCGGCTAGCGGGGACATTCGCAAGTGTCGCATTAACACTGTTGGGAATTCGCTTATTCGCGACTGTAAAAATTGCGTGTCACTTTCCGTCAACCTAGCAAGGCATCTCAATTTTATTGCCAAGTTACGTGATGCGTTGACTAAGGTACCCCACAAACTTCTTGCCTCCCACCACCTGGCATACGCCGAGTTCGTTCGGAAGACGAGCAACCAGCCCAGGCTCAACGACATGGCCGCATGAATCTGTGACGGAATATCGCCATAGTCTTTTAGTGACGATGCTTCCTTCCAAACGGGCAGCAAACTATACAGTCCAACAAGCGACGCGATGCTCGATATGTGGAGCAACGTTTTGCTAACGGCCAAGGGCGCGAACGCGTCACGGAAAATCTTCCAAATCCCGACGTCCGGCATCTATTTAGGCAACTCAGACTTTTCCAGCACACCGTCCTTGTTGATGTCCAGCTTGTCAAACATCGGCAAGAGCTGTTTAGGAAGTTCATCCCGAATTAGCTTCCCATCTTTGTCGGTATCCAGCATGGCGAAAATTTGTGCTGGCGTAGGTCTCTCTACCTTTGCTTTTTTCAAGTTAGCGGCGCGACCAAGACTTGGATCGACGGGGATCGAAATATGGAAGTACCCGATCATCATCTCCTCGTAAGTCTGATCGCCCCATTGAACCCAAGCGTCCGGGTTTGGGTTGTTGAGATTGCTGGTGGAGTTGTCGAAGGATGCTTCACAGAAGATCCTCGTTCCACTTGGCATCTTCTTGTTTTGACTCAAGCGGTATTCGGTTTGCCAGTTGAAGTCGTATTTGGGTACGTCCAACAAAATCTCGCGATTGCCGTCGGGGTATACGGCTGTGTAGCGAAAGGACTTGCCGCGCACGTGCATATGCGGGCTCATCGAAAGCAATTCGCAGTTAGGCAACTCTTCCGGTTGCATTGCCGTAGTTTTGTAATCCCCATTGCGAGGAGGAATGCGAAAATTCGTTTGAACGGAACTTGTTGTCTGCACTTCGTGTGTTATTTTTTTCGAATCCGCAATCATAAACCCGACTTTGCTTAGGTCGGTTTGAGCTGTTCCGTTCGGAGTGTAATGAATTTGAAAGACGAGTTCACTGTTTGCAGGAATGCGCTTCGCCATACCCTCTGGCATCGGTTGAGCACGCGTGCCGGGCACGTAGCCCGCTAAGAAACCGCGTTCGCCATCCAGTCCACGCTTTTGGTTTCCCTTTTCACGTACGAATACTAATATATGGTGCACAATGGATCGATTGCCAGGAATAATTTCCATTCCATTCACCCACATATCTTGAGTGAGTTTTGGATCGGCGATAAAATATTGGTAGCGAACGTCGCCCTTGGCCGGGACCTCAAACGGTTTGTCGCTCATAGGAATCACTAGATCAGGTTCTCGAGGCAACTGCCATCCGTCCACATACTTCGTTGGAGTAGGCTCTTTGCTGGCATCTCCGCGAACGGCACCTGCTCGCGCCCAATTCTTGATCGCAGCAATTTCTTCGGCGGGCATTCTTCGGTCATTTTCAAACACACCGTGGGCTTCGCTGGCGTGCCAAGGCGGCATGCGTCCTTCGTCAAGCACCTCGACAATCATATCCGCCCAAGCCGACGCGTCGTCGTAGTTGCCCAAGTCCATGGGTGCTATTTCTCCTGGGCGATGGCAGCTGACGCAGCGAGCTTGCAAGATCCGGCTGACTTGCTCTGCATAGGTGACCGTCGACTCGGACTTGGCAAGATCACGAGGGCCTCGACCGATGAGACAGCCGGAAGCAATTGAAGTTGGAGTGACAATGTCTTCTTTCTTCACAATGGCCTCGATGGCCGAAACAAGTTCTTTTGATGTGGCCTTGTCCTTGGAATAGCCGATTCCAAATTGATCGTCGATTCGACCTCGATAACGAATTGTTCTGTCGGCATCGATCACACAAACCTCGGGAGTTCGCGTGACACCCATTCGATTTGCGAGCTCTTGAGAGGGATCCTTAAGAAAGGCAAAATCGAAGCCAAACTTGCGAGCGTGAGCTGCCATCTCCGCCAAACTGTCCTGAACATTCGAGTCAACTGCAACGAATGCGATTCCACGATCGCGATACTGTTTTTCCAACTCAACAAGTCTCGCTGAGTAGAGCTTTGCAAGCGGGCACTGCGTCCCAATGAATGCGAATACAACGGCCTTTTTGGATTCGAATTCGGAAAGCTTCCACTCTTTGCCCTGGTAGTCTTTCAGCGAAAAACTTTCGAGCTTGGAGCCGATGGCAGAAAGCGTTGTATTTGGTTCGTTGGGTTCGGCAGCGGCAGGGCTGCCGAAAGAAAT
>Ga0136611_10003061_pt1 | contig 11671 bp, 11 predicted proteins | sample AntDrymUQ2232306_2_FD_106645 | JGI IMG/M metagenome (GOLD analysis project Ga0136611, IMG submission 106645) | Polar desert sand microbial communities from Dry Valleys, Antarctica - metaG UQ223 (23.06) | ecosystem: Environmental > Terrestrial > Soil > Desert | place: Antarctica: Dry Valley... | reverse complement strand
TGCTCAGGATATGCACGGCGGGATTGGCGAGCTGACCGTGAATCCGACCGGAGCGCAGTGCTTCGAGAAACTCCAGCGGGCCGTCGAAAGCGGGCATCTGCATCCAGGTTGTACCGATCTCTGGAAACCAGTGCGCGTCGCTGCCCGCGCTCATCAGTTTGCCGTGATGCTGGGCAAAGTGCAAGGCGCGGGCGTTATCCGCCTTCAGGCTGGTGCGCGCGTTGAAGACCTCGATGATGTCTATCTCGTGGAGGATGCGGAGGAGGGCGGCGGTCTTGAGCGGCGAACCGCGCAAACGGTCGAAGGGGTGCGGGATGCAGACCAGTCCACCCTGCTCGCGGATCGCGCGTACCGTCTCCTCCGGCGAGAGGCCCTTCGCAATCCCATCCTTGAGAAAGAGACCAATGATCTCGCCCTCTGAGGATTTGATCTCCTCGGAGATGATCACCTTGAAGGGGGCGATCTTCGCCACCTCAAGCGCGCCGATGATGTTGTTGTGGTCGCTGACGGCGGCCACATCTATGCCGCGCTTGACCGCCTGACGCACATAGCGTTCCGGCGAGACCCAGCCATCACGGGAGAAATGCGTATGGGAGTGAAGATCAGCGTGTAGCATTCTATTGTGAGTTGCGGTTGCATGGCTCCAGCAGAGCGGAAAGAGCAGACTGCGGCTTGGTCACAGGTCGTCCTCGTGTTCCTCTTCATCCTCGTCTACGGCCTCCGCGAGCAGGGTTTGGACGTAGGTGATGCGAAGCTCGGCTTTCTCCAATAGGGTTTGACAGGTCTTGGCGAGCCCCATCCCTTCCTCGTAGAGGACGATCGATTGGTCGAGCGTCAGCCCGCCCTCTTCGAGACGGCGTACGGCTTCCTCAAGCCGCTTATAGACGTCCTCAAAACTCTCGGTTGCATTCATCACACGCCGCTCGCTACCCGCCATGTCCGTTGCGCTCCGCGTACCCTATCACCTCGGCGCGGAACTCGCCATCGGCGAGGGTAACCTGGATACCGTCGCCAGCGACGAGATCGCGCTGGCTGATGACGGCGCGCGCATCGGTGGCGCGGCGGACGAGCGCATAGCCGCGCGCGAGCGTGTTGGTGGGGCTGAGGGCGTTCAGTTGGACGTAGCGTTCGCCCACATCACCGTAGCGCTTGTCCAGTAGGCGGCGCAGCAGGCACTCCGCCGATGCGCGTTGATCCGCGACGCGCCGATGTTCGGTCGCGGTATCCGGCGCGGCGTAGCGGAGCGCGGTCAGTGTGCCGCTCAACTCCCAGCGCGCTTCCTGCACGTTGCGGCGGAGCGCCTGACCGAGCGCCTCGGCGAAGCCACCGGTGCGCGCGGCGATCTCCACCTGATCGGGTGCCACAATCTCTGCTGCCGCCGAGGGGGTCGGCGCGCGCAGATCCGCAACAAAGTCTGCGATTGTGTAGTCTGTCTCATGGCCGATCGCGGAGATCACGGGCACGCGGCTGGCAAAGATCGCGCGCGCGACCGCCTCCAGGTTGAAGGTGAGGAGGTCTTCGAGCGAACCGCCGCCCCGGCAGACAATGATTACGTCAATACCGGGCGCATCATTCAGGTCCTGGATCGCGTTGCAGACGCCTTCGCACGCGCCATCTCCCTGCACGAGCGTTGGCGCGAGCACGACCTCGACCAGCGGCCAGCGGCGGCGTAAGACGTGGCAGACATCATGGAAGACCGCGCCATCGGGTGAGGTCACAAGACCGACCCGCCGCGGGAAGTTCGGGATCGGTCGCTTGCGCTGCTCGGAGAAGAGTCCTTCCTCCTCCAGCTGCCGCCGCAGCCGCTCATACTCGGCCTGAAGGATGCCCACCCCTTCAGGTTCAACGTCATCCACGATCACTTGCAACTCGCCACGCTGCGGGTAGATCGAAACCATGCCATGCACAAGCACACTGTCACCGTCCGCCAGCCTGACGGCACTGCGGAGGTTGGCGCGCTTGAAGAACGCGCAGCGGAGCTGACCACTCCCATCCTTAAGCGTGAAATACATGTGCCCGGCCGCCGAGCGCAGGTAGTTTGAGATCTCGCCACTGATCCAGATATCGCGGAAAAGCGGATCGCTTTCCAGCGATGCGCGCAGCAGGTGGCAGAGATCACCGACGGAGACGGGGGGGCGAAGCATGAAAGTCCTAGGCGCGTCCGAGATACTCACCGGTGGTGGTGTTGATCATGACCTTGTCGCCCTCGCTCAGAAAGAGCGGGACATTGACGACCTTGCCGGTCTCCAGCGTGGCGGGCTTGGTACCGCCGGTCGCGGTGTCGCCCTTGAAGCCAGGGTCGGTGCGGGTGATCGCGAGCGCAACAGTCGAAGGCAACTCCACGCCAATCGGCTCGTCGCCGTAGGTGAGCACATCGGCGGTGCCGTTCTCCACCAGGTAGCCGCGCGCATCACCGACTTGATCCGGACTAAGTGCCATTTGATCGTAGGTCTCGGTGTTCATGAAGTGGTAGAAATCGCCGTCCTCGTAGAGAAACTGCATTGGGTGGCGGTCCACGCGCGCGCGCGCGAACTTCTCCCCTGCCTGAAAGGTCTTTTCAACCGTGTGACCCTTGCGCAGGTCCTTGAGGCGCATGCGAATCTGGGCGCTGCCGCGGCCCATCTTGATGTGCTCCCAGTCAACGATGTTGTAGAGCACACCATCAAGCTCGATTGCCACGCCCTTGCGTAGCTCGCCGGTGCTGATCATGGTGGGATTCTCCATGCGGCCGTAGTGGAATCGGCCCGTGTCTTCCCTCTATGGTACCGCGAGGGAACCGCATACGAGCAAAGCAGAGCGTACGCGCGGAAATCTCAAGCGTTCCTCCGCCGCGTCATGGCTACCGTCCCGCGAATCGGACCTTCGGCGCTGTCGTAAGCACACGGCAGCGTCCGTTTTCCATCACGACCAGATCCTCGATGCGTACGCCGCCCCACCCTGGGATGTAGATCCCTGGTTCGACGGAGAAGACCATGCCGTTCCGCACTATGTCTTTGGACTGCTTGCGGAGGTACGGGTCTTCATGCACCTGGAGGCCGATCCCGTGTCCGAGTCCGTGGCCGAATTGCTCGCCGTGGCCTGTCTCCTCAATCACGCTCTGGGCGATCATATGCGCCGTGTGGCCGTCCATACCCTCCTCGATCATCTCCTCCGCTGTCAGTTGGGCGGCGAGCACGATGTCATAGATCTGCTTGAATTGCGCGTCCGGCTCACCGAGGAAGATCGTGCGGGTCATGTCCGAGCAATAGCCCTGCATCAGCGCGCCCATGTCGATCACGACACCCTGGTTCGGCTGGAGGGGCACGTCCCGCGCGCGCGCATGCGGCAGCGCCCCCCAAGGGCCGCCGGCGACGATCGTCTGGAAGGACATCCCGTCGCCGCCGTGGGCGCGCACGTAGGTCTCGATTTCCCAGGCGACCTGCTTCTCCGTCCAGCCAGGCTCGATCCGCCCAACGACCGCTTCCAGCGCGGCGTCCGCGAGCTGGATCACGCGCTCAAGCCGCGCGATCTCCTCCGGCTCCTTCAGCGCGCGGAGTGCTTCGACCATGCCGGTCGTCGGTACAAGCTCCGGACGGTCAGCGGCGGGCAGGCCCTCGATCACCTCGCGGAACTGGCGGAGCAGGTCAACCGTCACGGTCGCCGCCTCGAAGCCGAGACGCTTCCCACCCTGGGGCCGGAGCACGTCAGGCAGCCACTCCGTCAACGGCCCGGTGGACTGGTAGAGCGCGTAGCCAGGGCATTGGAGACCAACCTGGTCCCAGTAGCGGAAATCGGTCGCGATCTCCGCACGGTGCCGGTCGATCAGGAGCGTGCCCGCGGAGCCGGTGAACCCGGAGAGGTAGCGGCGGTTATGGGGGTCACTCACGAGGAGCGCATCAATCTTTTGTTCGTCGAAGGCCGCGCGCAGCCGGTCCAGGCGTGGGGCGGTGTGTGCAGGCGCGGTCAGCGTCTCGTTCATCTCGGTCTCCCGGCTCGAACTCTTCTCTCGATTGTCCGAGGGTGCCCGCGCCGCCGCAAGCGGACCGAGATAACCCGCCGGGATGATCCATCGGGCGGGTGCCAGGTTTAGCGTGTGGACATCTCAGCGTATGGGGTGGCGACGATGCAGATGCGGGCGCTCGGTCGGACAGGTGAGCAGGTAAGTTGCGTGGGTCTGGGCCGCTTCCATATGGCGAAGGGCGTCTCCGTCGAGGAGTCCGTGCGGATCGTGCGCCGTGCGGTGGACGGCGGGATCAACTTCCTCGATAACTCCTGAGATTATCACGGCGGTGAGAGTGAATCACGCATGGGCCGCGCCCTGCGCGACGGCTACCGGCAGAAGGTCTTCCTGATGACCAAGCTGGACGGCCAGACGAAGGCCGCCGCCGCCGCGCAGCTTGAGCAGAGCCTGCGCCGCCTGGAGACGGATTGCATTGACCTGGTGCAGATGCACGAGATTATCCGCCACGAGGACCCGGAGCGGATCTTCGCACCCGGTGGCGCAATTGAGGCGTTGCTGGAGGCGCGCGAAGCGGGCAAGCTGCGCTTCATCGGCTTCACCGGGCACAAGGACCCGGCGATCCACCTCAAGATGCTGCATCACCGCGACTTTGCCTGGGACAGCGTCCAGATGCCGCTCAACTGCTTTGACGCGCATTTCCGCAGCTTCGAGGCACTCGTGCTGCCGGAGCTGATTCAACGAGCGATCGGCGTGCTGGGGATGAAGCCGCTCGCGGGTGGCCGTCTGCTGCAATCCGGCGCGGTGAGCGCACCTGAATGCCTGCGCTACGCGCTCAGCCTGCCGGCCTCGGTCGTGATCACCGGCTGCGAGTCGCTTGAGAACCTGGAGCAGGCGCTCCGGGTGGGGCGTGACTTCCGTCCCCTTTCAGACGAGGAACGCCGCGACCTTCTCGAGCGGACGCAGCCTCACGCGGAGAACGGACGGCTGGAGACGTACAAAACCACGGACCAACATGATGGCACGATTAAGAATCCGCAGTGGTTGGTGAGCGCGGCGGCATAGCGGGGGGTGGCGCTCCGCTTGCTCGCTCTCGCACCGTCTCGATCAACCCTTCCACCGCCGCGAGGTAGCCGCGCCAGCCGAGTCCGCTGACCTGGCCGAGGCGATATCCGCGATCACAGAATGGTGGCGGAAGGGCTCCCGCGCGTAGACGTTGGAAATATGTACATCCACGAAGGGGAGACTGGTAGCGGCCAGGGCGTCGCGGAGGGCGATGCCGTAGTGGCCGAACGCGCCGGCATTGATAATGATACCGGCTGCCTCGCCCGCTTCCGCCTGGATAAAGTCCACGAGCGCGCCCTCGTGGTTGGATTGGAAGCAGCGCACGTCGGCGTCCATGCCCGCGGCGCGCTCCGTGACCGCTGCTTCGATTTCGGCGAGGGTAGTGTGCCCGTAGATCGCGGGCTGGCGCGTGCCGAGCTTGTTGAGGTTAGGGCCGTTGATCAGGAGGATGCGCATGGCGGCAGCATACTAAACTCTTGTAGCTGGGGGAGCGCAATGGACGCGATAAGTGGGACGGTCAAGGTGAACGGAGCGAACTTGAGCTACGAGGTCGCCGGTGATGGGTATCCGCTCGTGCTGGTCCACGCGGGGATAGCGGACCGGCGGATGTGGGACGAGCAGTTTGAGCTGTTCGCGCAACACTATCGCGTCGTGCGCTATGACATGCGCGGCTTCGGTGAATCAGATCTGCCGGCGGGACCATTCGCGATGCGTGACGATTTGTATGCCCTGCTGCGCGCCCTTGAGATCAAATGTGCGCATCTGCTCGGCCTCTCGATGGGCGGGAGCACCGTGCTGGAGTGTGCGCTTGAGCACCCGGAAGTTGCCTCGGCGCTCGTGCTCGTCGCATCGGGCGTGGGCGGCTTCGACCGCTGGTCCGATCGCACAAAGGCGTATTGGGAGGCAGAGGAAGCGGCGGAGAAACGCGGAGATTTCGACGACGTGATTGAGCTGAACCTGCGCTTCTGGGTGGACGGTCCCGATCAGCGGCCTGACCGTGTGGCGGCGGCGCTGCGCGAGCGCGTGCGAGTTATGTACGAAACCAGCGTGCGCCGCCCGTGGGCAGACGCGACCGCGAAACGCCTGGACCCACCCGCGATGCAGCGACTCGGTGAAATTGACGTGCCAACGCTCGTGATTGCCGGCGACCTGGACACGCCGGAGATGATGGAGTCGGCAGGCATCCTCGAAGCCAACATTGCCGGCGCGCGCAAGGTAGTGATTCCCGGCGTCGCGCACATGGTAAACATGGAGCGGCCAGAAGCGTTCAGCCGCCTTGTGGTGGACTTCCTCGCCACCTGCCCAGCCGAGTAGGGATCAGCACGCGTCCGCCGCACCCCCACTGTTCCCTGTTCCTTGTTCCTTGTTCCCTCGCCTTGGCTGCCACTGGTTGTAGAACGCGTCCTGGTACACCTGCTGCTGGCGCTTTTCCGTGACGTGGGTGTAGATCTAGGTGGTGGTGGCGCTGGAGTGGCCGAGGAGTTCCTGGACGATACGCAAGTCCGCGCCGCCGTCTAGCAGGTGCGTGGCGAAGCTGTGGCGCAGCAGGTGAGGATGGACGCGCGCGTCAATGCCGGCGGCGGTGGCGTACTTGCGCACGAGAAGCTCGACCGCGCGCGCGGAGAGGCGGCCGCCGTCCTTGTTGAGGAAGAGGGCGCGCTGTTTGGGATCACGGGCGGCATGTGGGCGGACGGTCTTGAGGTAGGTGCGGAGGGCGCGCTCCGCCGGTTCGCCCATGAGGACGATGCGTTGCCTGTTGCCCTTACCGGTGACGCGCGCCGTGCGCTCAGGCAGATCCACGTCCTCGCGGTTGAGGGCGTACAGCTCGCGGAGACGGATGCCGCCGGCGTAGAGCAATTCCAGAATCGCGCGATCACGCACACCCGTGTCTGTTTCCAAGTTAGGCACCGCGATCAGTTGCTCGATCTCCGCCACGTCGAGCGTGCGCGGCAGGAGGGATGCCTTGCGCGGCGGCTTGAGCTCCCGCAAGGGGTCCGTGGGCAGCACCCCTTCCTGCACGAGGTCACGGTAGAAAGTGTGGATCGTGCTGACCTTGCGCGCGACGCTGCCACGCGCGATCCCATCCGCATCCAGTGCGGCGAGGTAGGTGCGGAAGCTGGTGCGCGTGATCACGAGTGGGTCGCCACGGTCGGTGCGTGTCCACCATTCAAGGAAGTGGGTGAGGTCCGTGCGGTAGTTGCGCAGCGTGTAGGCGGAGAGGTTGCGCTCGGCCTGGAGACGGGCAAGGTACGCGCTGACGAGCGGGAGCCAGGCGGGGAGTGTGGCTTCAGTTGGCGTGTTCAAAGGCCCTCACCCCCCGACCCCCGCTCACTTAGGCGCTCGCCCGCACCACCTCAGCCGGCTCCGCATCGCCGGCCCGCCACTCGCATTTGAGGCAGCGGGCACCACCGTTTGCCTCTGGGACGGTGAGATAGGCACAGAGGGGGCAGAACTCGCCGCTCGGCTTCACCCAACTGGTGAAGGTACAGGTGGGGTAGTTGGCGCAGCCGTAGAAGACGCGCTTGCCCCGACCGCGCATCTTGCGCTCCACGATTTGGCCGTTGTCTTGCGGGCAGGCGACGCCGATCTTGTTCAACAGTGGCTTCGCGCCCTTACAGGCGGGGTAGCGCGTGCAGGCGAGGAAGCGGCCGAAGCGGCCTTGCTTCACCTGCATCGCGGAGTTGCACTCCGGGCAGAACTCGTCCGCGATCAGTTCGACCTCGCGTGTGCCGTCCAGGGGCTTAGAGCCTTTGCACGCCGGGTAGCGCGAGCAGGCGTAAAACTTGCCGAAGCGGCCCCAGCGCAGCACCATCTTCGCGTTGCACTCAGGGCAATCCTCGTCTGTCTGCTCGTAGACCACCTCTGCCGTGCCCGCCAGTTTGACGGCGGCTTCAAGCGGCTGGTAATACTGGTCCACCACGGGCTGCCACTTGCGCTCGCCAGTCGCGATCTCGTCTAGCTCTTCCTCCATCCCCGCGGTGAAGCCAATGTCAACGAAGTTGGGGAAATGGAGCGTGAGGATGTCGGTGACGACGAAGCCAAGCTCCTGCGGCACGAGCGCGCGACCGGACTTCTCGACGTACTCCCGGTTCTGGAGCACGGAAAGAATCGGTGCGTAGGTGCTGGGGCGACCGATGCCGTTCTCCTCCAGCGCCTTCACCAACGAGGCTTCCGTATAGCGCGGCGGCGGCTCCGTGAAGTGCTGGTCGGGGAGCAACTCCCAGAGCCGAAGGCGCTCGCCCGCGGTTAATTCCGGCAGGCGCCCGGTTTCCGCATCCTCGTCGGAGCCGTCGTCTTGGACTTCAAAGTACACGGCACGGAAACCGGGGAAGCGCACTTTGCTCGCGCTCGCGCGGAAGAGATAGACGTCATTGTTTTGACTGGAAGGCGGCGTCACCTCTCCAACTCGCTCTACCCCCGTCTGCGGTGTGGCGCTGATATCGACCGAGGTGATGTCAAAGACGGCGTCCGCCATCTGGCTGGCGACCATGCGCTGCCAGACGAGCAGGTAGAGCTTTTGCTGGTCCAGCGTGAGGTAGCGGCGCACGGCGTCCGGCTCATGCAGCACGGACGTGGGGCGGATCGCCTCGTGCGCCTCCTGTGCGCCTTTCGCCTTCTTCGTGTAGACACGGGGCTGACCGGGGACAAAGTCACCCCCGAAGCGCTGGGTGATGTAGGCGCGCGTCTCGGTGATCGCGTCCTGGGAGACGGTCGTAGAGTCGGTGCGCATGTAGGTGATCAGGCCAGTGGCGCCTTCTTTGCCCAGGTCGCGGCCCTCGTAGAGCTCCTGGGCGACCTTCATCGTGCGGCGTGCGTTGAAGCCGAGCCGGCGTGAGGCTTCCTGCTGGAGCGTGCTTGTGGTGAACGGCGGCGAGGGACGACGGTTCAGCGTACGCTGCCGCACCTCCGCGACCGCGTAATGCGCGCCACGCAGCGTCTCCACGAGCGCCTCCGCCGCGTCCGCGCTCGTGATCTCCAGGTCGCTCTTTTTCTTGCCGGCGTAGCCGTGCAGGCGCGCGCGGAAGCGCGCATCAAGCTGGAGTTCCTTGCTCAAATCCGCCTCAATCGTCCAGTACTCTTGTGCGGTGAAGCCCTGGATCTCGCGCTCGCGCTCGACGATCATCCGCAGCGCGACGGACTGGACGCGGCCGGCGGAGAGGCCGCGACGCACCTTTTTCCAGAGCACGGGACTGATCTTGTAGCCGACAAGGCGGTCCAGCACGCGCCGCGCCTGCTGCGCGTCCACGAGGCGGTAGTCAATCTCGCGCGGGTGCTTGAAGGCTTCGTCAATCGCGGCCTTTGTGATCTCGTGGAAGACGACGCGCCGAATCGGACGTGAGGCGCGCGGCTTGATCTCTGCCGCCTCCATTACATGCCATGAGATCGCCTCGCCCTCGCGATCCGCGTCGGTGGCGAGGAAGATCGCGGAGGCGTTCTTGGCGGCGGCGCGCAGATCGCGCACCACCTTCTCTTTCTCCTCGGGCACGATGTAGTCTGGCTTGAAGCCGTGGGCCACATCCACGCCGAGCTTGGACTTGGGCAGGTCACGCACATGCCCGACTGAGGCACGGACGTCATAGTCGCGGCCGAGAAAGCCGGCGAGCGTGCGCGCCTTTGTGGGTGACTCGACGATCACCAGATTCTTTTTGCTTGCAGTTGCCATTGATCAGGTTCCCCAAGACTTCATGGAATCACGCCCAGCGTACCCAATGAAAGCCCTTTATGTTCCAAGCGCGTGACAATCTCACGCGCGGCTTCGATCTATCGTTTCGGGTTGCGACACCCGGCGTCAACCCTGCTAGACCCTCACGTATTGCATGCTGCCCACCTGGCGGATCATTCCTTTCAGTTCCAGCATCGCGAGCGCGCCGCTGACGGCGGCGACGGGGAGATTGGCTTCGCGCGTGATTTGGTCCACATGAAGCGGCTCGGTAGAAAGGAGTGTGAGCAAGGCAGTCTCCGTTGAGTCGGTCGGGAGCGTCTGGCGCAACTCGAGCTGCTGGGGGACGCGCATAAGGTCGAGCTCCGTGAGGATGTCTTCGGCGTCGCGCACCAGTTTTGCGCCCGCTTGGATGAGGGCGTTTGGCCCGCGGCTCATCGGTGCGAAGATCGAGCCGGGGACGGCGAAGACCTCACGGTTCTCCTCCAGCGCCAGCTTCGCCGTAAGCAACGCGCCGCTCTTGTCTCCCGCCTCGATCACCACCGTTCCCATCGTCATGCCGGCGACGATCCGGTTCCGTCTCCAGAAACTCTCCCGCTGCATGCGCGCGCCGAGCGGGTATTCGCTCAACAGCGCGCCATTCTCCGCGATCTGCGCGGCCAGCCGGGCGTGGCCCGCCGGGTAGGCTTCATCCACCGGGCAGGGCAGCACGGCGATCGTGCGACCGCCGACGCGCAGCACCGCCTGGTGGGCAAAGGCGTCAATCCCGCGCGCAAGGCCGCTCACGACGGTGACACCGTTGCGCACGAGGCCCTCGCAGATGCTCTCCGCCGCCTGCCGGCCGTAGGGCGTTGCCCGCCGTGTGCCGACGACAGCGACAGAGAAATCATCGGCACCGATGAGCGTGCCGCGCAGGTAGAGCACGGGCGGCCGGTCATACGTCTCCCGTAGGCGAGCCGGATAGCGCGCGTCGTGCCAGGTGAGCGGCACGATCCCGGCACGCTCCAAGCGCGCCATCTCCTCGTCCGGGTCCAGCTTTGGCCGCGCGGCGACGATCGCATCGGTCGCCTTCGCGTCCAGGCCGGCGTCCCGCAGCGCCATCCCAGGCGCTTCCCACGCCGCCGCGAGCGAGCCGAAGCCATGCTCCAGACGCTCGATCCGGGCGCGACCGATGCCGGGGATGCGGGTGAAGGCAACCCAGTAAGGCGTATCTGGCATGAAGGGAGTCTAGGGGAGGCCACCATCATTATACAACATGGAAGACCCCCCACCCTTGGCCCTCTCTCCCGCCTCAGCGAGGGAGGGGGCCGCCTTACTCCCGCTCTGGCGTGAGGTAGGTGGTGCCGCGCAGGCTGCGCTCGTAGTGGCTGAGGAGGAGGCGGGCCTGCTCCAGCGTCATGCCGCCTTGCTGGAAGGCCAGCTCGGAGGCACGGCGGATCGCGTCGAGGAGCTGTTCGCCGTCGTATTGGACGTAGTGGAGCACTTCGGCCATCGTGTCGCCGCGGATCACCTGCTCGACGCGGTAGCCACCTTCAGTGACGTGGACATGGACGACGTTTGTGTCACCGAAGAGATTATGGAGCGCGCCGAGGATCTCCTGGTAGGCGCCGGTGAGGAATACGCCGAGGTAGTAGGGCGCACCGGTGAAGGGATGGAGCTCGAGGACGTGCTTGACGTCCTGAAGGTCAATGAACTGGTCAATGCGGCCATCGCTGTCGCAGGTGAGGTCCGCGAGCGTGCTACGGCGAGTCGGCTCCTCGTTGAGGCGATGGATCGGCATGATCGGGAAGAGCTGGTCAATCGCCCAGGAGTCAGGCAGCGACTGGAAGACGGAGAAGTTTCCATAGTAGACGCCGGAGAGGATCTCCTCGAGGTTTTCGAGCTCTTCGGGGACGTGGGGCAGGTGCTGGAGGAGGTCGAGGATACTCAGGCAGGAGGCCCAGAAGAGGCGCTCGACCTGGGCACGCTGCTCCAGGGAGAGGTAGCCCAGGGAGAAGAGCGTGAGGGAT
>Ga0136611_10003060_pt1 | contig 11674 bp, 10 predicted proteins | sample AntDrymUQ2232306_2_FD_106645 | JGI IMG/M metagenome (GOLD analysis project Ga0136611, IMG submission 106645) | Polar desert sand microbial communities from Dry Valleys, Antarctica - metaG UQ223 (23.06) | ecosystem: Environmental > Terrestrial > Soil > Desert | place: Antarctica: Dry Valley... | reverse complement strand
GTCGAGGGCAGTGCGGTTTCACCACGTCTCGACCGATGAAGTATTCGGCAGCCTGACCGAGACCGACCCGCCGTTCACCGAAACGACCCCTTACGCACCAAATTCGCCGTACTCGGCCAGCAAGGCCGGCTCGGACCATCTGGTACGCGCGTATTTCCATACGTATGGGCTCCCATGCATCATGACCAACTGCTCGAACAACTACGGCCCGTATCAGCACGCCGAGAAGTTCATTCCAACCGTGATACGTTCCGCGCTTGGCGGTAAGCCAATTCCGATTTACGGCGCCGGCCTGAACGTGCGCGACTGGCTGTATGTCACGGATCACTGCCGCGCGATCGACCGCGTCGTCCGGCGTGGCCGATCGGGGCAGACGTATCTCGTTGGCGGCAGGAGCGAGCGGCGGAACATCGATATAGCCCGCCAGATATGCGGCGTGCTGGACGAGCTGAAGCCGCGGACGAGTGGCGAATACTCCGACCTTCTATCGTCGGTCACGGATCGTGCGGGTCACGATTTCAGATACGCGATCGATTGCGGGTTGATAGAGTCGGAGCTGGGATGGCGGGCAGAAGAGACTTTCGACAGCGGGATCAGAAAGACAGTGGACTGGTATCTTACCAACCTGCGGCATCTGGAGCGGCAGGGTTGACCGGACCGACCACCGCCGCGCTACTTCTGTCGACTGGGCTGTTGGGATGGGCTGTCCTCATGCGGCTGGGGACCGGGACCTGGTTACAACCGGCCGCGTTTTTCCCGTTGTGGTGGTGTGCGGCTGGAATCGCACCATTGATTCTTGCGCCCAACGAGCCCGTCGGCATCAACGCGATTGTCTGGCTGATAGTCGCGAGTGTTGCTGTCAGCGTCGGCGGAATCGCAGGCAATGGCGGCCTCCGGGCGCGAAGGCTCGCGAAGCTCCAGCCGGCAACGGATCGTGAGCTCAAGATTTTCGGAGCCGTTCTCCTGATTTCGGTAATCCTCGGTACAATCTCCAACGTCGCGTATCTGACAGGATCGGGGATACCCATCACTGAAGTTCTCGACATCGAACGTCTGGTTGTCGTTTCCAACCAGCTGTATGTGGCGCGCTATGTAGAGACCGGGGTTCAGTCGCCGCCCGCCATCAGCCAGGCGCTATTGCCGTTTGTTTATCTTGCGCCGGCCGTCGGCGGAACTCTCTTTGTGCTGCGCCGCGAGCGGCTGTGGAAATTGCTCTGCCTCTTCGCGTTCGTGCCGGCTGTCACAGTAACCATTCTCCAGACCACCAAGGCGGCGGTGCTGTTCAGCCTCGTGCTCTGGCTTGCAGGGTATTTCGCCACCCGGCTTCGATTTGGACGAATGTCGGTATTCACCGTGCCGCATCTGGTGATCGCCGGGATTCTGACATCGGTGGTCACTGTTTTCTTTTTTGCCATTGGCCTTGCGCGCATGGCGTCGACGGACATTTCACTGCTCAACATTGTTCTCGTGAAGCTGGTAACGACTGCCTTCGGTCACATGACAGTCTTTTCGCAGTGGCTCGCCGAATACACATCACAACCCCTCAACCCCAGCCTCGGCAAAGTGACATTCGCGGGCCCTCTCGAAATGCTGGGCTATCAGCAGCGCATCCCGGGAATCTTCTCGAATGTGATCGATCTCATCGCGGGCGAGTCGAGCAACATCTATACTGCATTCCGTCCGTTGATTCAGGATTTCAGCATTCCGGGAGCACTAGCCGTCCTCGCAGCACTGGGATTTATTGGCGGTCTCGGGTTTCGCCAGGTTGCTGCCGGCCACTGGAGCGCTGCGCCGCTGTTGATCGGGACATACACCACGATCATGTGGTCGCCTATCACCTGGTTCTGGATATACAACAGCCTGACGGCTACTGTGGTGGCGATCGGCGTGTTGGCGCTGCTGGTCAGATTCTGGCGCGGGCAGCGACGGATCGTACTTTCCGAGGAGAGGTAATTTGGCGGTACAGCTGGAAGAGACATACATCGAGGAAGGTGTCGACGGTCTGACGCTGCTCACGCCCCTCATCGAAAAGCGGCGCCAGATCGTGCTGGGGGTCTTTCTCATATCCGCTGCGGTCGGCGGATGGGTGTTTGCGCAGCCGCGCAAGTACAAGGCGGAAGTGGGGCTCACCCCAGTCGTGAATACACGGTCTGCACCCGCGCTCGGCGGAATCGCGGCGCTGGCGGGGGCAACGCTCAATACCGGCTATCAGCTCACTCCCGCCCGAATGGTCGAATTCCTGAGATCGCGGGTTGTGCTTGCCGGAGTGGGGTTTTCGCGCGCGGTACCCAGCTCCGGACTGCGCGTAATCGACCGGATGATGGATGAGACGTACGAGCTGAACGATGACGAGGATGTAGCCAAGCGGATTAACCGTGCGATGACGGTCGGCTCGAACAAGGAGACCGGTACCATCACGGTCGCCGTCGAGCATCGCGATAGCGCCCTCGCCCGAATAATTGCAGCGCGAGTGGTCGACAGCGCCAGCCAGAACTTCATTCGGACATCACGGGCTCAAGCGCAGCAACTCCGGCTGGCGCAGGAAGCGCGCGTGTCGAATGCAGGCTCGCAGCTTGCGGCCGCCGAAAACCGGCTGCGCCAGTTCAATTTCGGGAATCGCGCAACGCCAGCCTTCTCCATCCCGGGGCTCGAGCGGGAGCGGCTGATCCGCGAGATTCGTTTCGCAGAACAGTCCTACACTCAGGCTATTACGGAGCGGGATGCAGCTTTCGCGCGAGAGCTGGAAGCTACGCCCACTGTGATCGTACAGGATCCGCTTCCCGCGAAGCTTCCCAAGGTTCGCAAGCGCGTCATCGTCAAGACCGTGATCGCGGCGATATCGAGCTTCGTCGCGCTGTCGCTCCTGGTGCTGATATCGGATATGGTCCGCCGCCGGCTGCGAAAGCGTGACGCAGAAAGCGATCGCTTTCGTGAGGCTGTTTCGACGCTTCCGCGGCTCAGAAATCGCGGTCCGGGCTGAATATTAAGCATTTGGCTACTATTCTGCTGACACGGTCAGCGGACCAATTGCGCTTACCCGGAGTGCGCGCCTGCTGTGGACTCGATCGTTGATACCGGTGCGGTCAGCCCGCTCCCGGCAATTTGTGCATGGCTCCGGCTAGCGGCGGCGGCCGCCCCATCCCGCTGCAACCAGCCAAGCGCTGCACGTATCCCGAATGCGGCAAGAAGCGATGTGCAGAACATCCTGAACAACAAAGGAGCCCGGGCGGTTCGAAAGAAGTGAAGCGCGGTTTCGAGCGACTCTGGATAACGAAATACGGAGCCCGTGCCAGTGCACTGCCCCCCGTAGTGGATGACGCTCGCCCCCTGCAGCAGCACTACTTTCCAACCATTCTCCCGAAATCGCCTGTACCATGTGACTTCTGCCCCTCGATGGAAGGCGATCTCGGGCATCAACCCCGTCTGTTTGACTGCCCTCGAGCGAAGCACAGAGCAGCCACCGGGAAGTGTATCCACTTCGAGGGCTCTGGGGCGTTCGCGAAGTTCACGGGTAACCCCCGCAGGCACTGCGGACGCGGGCAAGATGCGTCGAAGCAGATCCAATCCGATCACGCGGCCAAGCCCCGAATGCTCAACGAGCATCCTCCGCATTGAGGGAAACCAGTAACCCGACCGCGCATGCAGGCCATCGGGGTTCAGCAGTTGGGGGCCAACAATCCCGACGCGCGAATTTTCGGGGCGCTCCATGTACGAGGTGATCAAGCCGATGGCACCGGGCAGGAATATGGTGTCGCCGTCAATGAGCCACACATATCGCGCGTCAGATTCGCGGAGCACGCTGGTGTGGACGGTCATTGCAGGGAGCGGGACCTGCGTCACGACGACGCGCACATGGGGGTAGCGCCTGGACACCCGCGTCGGGAGCAGTTCACCGGCTTCATCGCTGCACGTTACGGTAAGCGACCATTGGCATTTGGCCTTAGTCCGCATTTGAGCATGCACGGATTCCAGGCACGAGAAAAGCATTTCCTCGCTGGAGGCACTGACCACTGAAAACTCAATATCCTTGCGCACACATTCAATACGATCAGCAGCGGCGATCGGAACACTCGCCAGATGGGCACTAGCATTCAGACCCGTCGCCAATTATGCCTATACGACTTGCCGCCGGCCGCCCTCGCGGCGATTCCGTCCCCTGACTTCGCAACACCGAAAGCCGATTCCCTTGGACCTCGATCATCTCACATATTTCCGCGGCCGGGTTGCACTGGCCGCGATTCTGCGCGGACTCGGAGTAAGAGCCGGAGACGAAGTCGTGCTTCAGGCATTCACCTGCATTGCGGTTCCGGAGGCCATTCTGAGTCTCGGCGCAATCCCGAGGTATGTGGACGTCGCAGCGGGATCGCCCAACATGGACGCTGACGATCTAAGGACCAAGCTGGGCCCGCTGACCCGCGCTGTCATCGTTCAGCACACCTTCGGTCTCCCGGCCGATGTAACGCGGCTCGCCGACATCGTACGGGAGCGAGGCGTTCCACTAATCGAAGATTGCGCTCACACCATTGCTTCGCGGGTCAACGGTCGCGAAGTGGGTTCGTTCGGATCCGCGGCGTTTTATTCTTTCGAAGCATCCAAGCCTGTTTTCATTGGCATCGGCGGAAGCGCGACCAGCAACGATGGCGCGCTGTCGGAAGCGCTCAACCGCGACTACCGTCGATACGCCGAGCCCCCCCGGCTCGTGCAGTTCCAGCTCGAGGCCATGCGCATGGCGCATCGGGTTGCGTACCGACCCTCGACGTACTGGACGGTGAGAACACTGTTTCGGGCGGTGGTCGCCACCGGACTGATCCGGGGCAACTACAACAAAGTCGCGGACATGAACGACCCCGGCACTGCCGGATCCGCGAACGACAAGGCCACGCCCGCTTCGCCGGACTTTACGCGGCGCATGGGTGCGCTGCAGTCCAGGCTGCTTCGCGGTGCCCTATCGTCGCTCGGAGAACAGAGCGCTCACCGACGTTGGGTGGGTGAGCAGTACCGCGCGCGACTCGACGCCGGCGGTGTTTCGCACTTTCCTGTCGCAACAGGCGTTGAGCCGGTTTATGGACGATATCCGCTGGTGGTCGAAGACAGAGCGGCACTGCTCCACGGAGCCCGTGGAGCCAGAGTCGAATTGGCTGACTTCTACGCAACGCCGGTACATCCGTTGAAGGGCAATGAGCTGCGCCAGGTCGGCTACGAACCCGGCTCGTGTCCGCGTGCCGAGTGGCTTTCTGAGCGCATAGTCTCGCTGCCTACTGGGAGTCAGGTCAATGCGAAACAGATCGACCGCGCTGTCAACTTCTTCAATCACTACGCGCTGGCAGCGCGCGGATGAGAGTCTGGCTCGTACACGTCGGCGAACCGCTTCCGATCGACGCGGTCAACGAGCGCCAGCTCCGGATGAGCCTGTTCGCGCGCACGCTGGCGGATTCGGGTCACGATGTAGTCTGGTGGTCGTCGACGTTCGACCACACCCACAAACGCCAGCGCTTCGACCGTGATACTGTTGTCGAAGCAGGTGACCGGCTGACATTGCAGCTGATGCACGCAGCGCCGTACGCTTCGAACATTTCAATCAGTCGGCTGGTGAATCACAGGCAGCTTGCCGCGGCGTTCGTCCGCCTGGCGCGTCTGGTTCCCGCAGAAGCGATTCCAGATGTGATCTTTGCGAGCATGCCCACGCTCGAGTTGGCGGCTGCCGCAGCCCGATTTGGCCGTGATCGGAAGATCCCCGTCGTCGTCGACGTGCGCGATCTTCACCCTGACATCTACCAGGCGCTCGTGCCCGGCATCGCCCGCCCGCTTGCCAAGGTGGCACTCGCCCCGTTGTACAGCGATCTCCGGACATCGGTCACCCTCGCCACCGGGCTGGTTGCGATTGCGCCGTCGTTCCTCCAATGGGCGCTTGCCCACGCAGGACGGCAGGCGGGGCCTCAGGATGCGGTCTTTCCTTTGGCATACCCGGAGCTGATCACTCCGCCCGAAGAGGTAGAAAACGCGGCGGAACGACTTCACGCGGCGGGTGTTCGAGCCGATCGCAAGATTGTCTGGTACGTTGGCACTTTCAATCGCTGGATCGACCTGGCAACGGCGATTCGCGCGGCGCGGATTCTTGCTGACGAGGGTCGAACGGACGTGCAGTTCGTTTTCAGTGGCTCCGGCGGATTCGACGCCGAATGGCGGCGTCTCGCTGCACCGCTGCCTAACGTCGTGTTCACCGGATGGGTCGACATCCCGGGCATTGCCTACATGCGAAGCGTAGCATGGGCGGGCCTCGCGCCGTATCGAACCGGCTTCAACACGGTTGGCAACAAGCTTTTTGAGTACATGGCCGGCGGTCTGCCGGTACTGCTCAGCATCGGCGGCGATGCGAAAGCGATAATCGAAAATCATCACTGCGGTATAGCGTATAGCGGTGGCGAGCCAGCAAGCCTCGCAGCCGCAATCCACGAGCTCCTTGCCGACGGGATTCAGCCGCGGATGGCTGCCAACAGCCTTGCAGCCTATCAGAACCACTACTCGGCCGACAAAGTCTACGCGGAGATGGCGCGATTCGTACTCGGCTTCGCCGACAAGCGCGATTCATGAAGCCAGCTGACCACGGCGATGAGCTGCGGCTTATTGGCCCCGCGATAACTGATGTCGCCGGTGAGCCTGCCGGCTCTACGCAGGTCGAGCGACTGATCGCCAGATACCACTGGACAGCGTCCTACTGCGATGGCCGCGTAGTACTCGAGGTCGCGTGCGGCACAGGTCAGGGACTTGGCCTGCTGGCTTCGCGTGCGCGCACGGTGTACGGGTGCGACATCAGTAGCGAGAACCTGAGTACTGCGCGACAGACTTACAAGTCGACGATCGATTTTGTCCAGGCTAACGCTCAGCAGTTGCCCTTCGCGGATGAGTCAGTGGATGTCATTGCCCTCCTCGAGACGATCTATTTTCTGCCCTCTGCGAACGACTTCCTGCTCGAAGCGCGGCGCGTGCTGCGACCCGGCGGGTGGCTTCTCGTTTCGTCGATCAACAAAGATTGCCCGGATTTCAATCCGAACCACCCGCTCTATTTCGCGCACTACGGAGTGGTCGATCTTGCCGCGGCATTCGATCGCCACGGCTTCGAGCCCGAGTGCTTCGGCATAATCCCGATGGACAAACCCTCGCTTCGAAGCCGGGCATTCCAACCGCTCAAGCGGATGGCCGTCGGCCTTAACCTTATTCCTGAAAGCATGCAGGCCCGGCGTTTCCTCAAGCGCATCGTTTTCGGCCGGCTTCAGCCCATGCCGCGCGACATTGCAGCGCTTCCGGCGCCGGCGGCCGCGCCCATCCGGCTGTCGACCGACCGACGGAACGCGATTCACCAGGTAGTGCTCTGTGCAGGGACGCGCCGCCGGTGAGTCGACCTGCTGGGTCGAGCGAATGGCGTCCGGGGTCAACTCGTGACGTAACCATCATCACGGTTCAGTACCGCAATTTCGCCGACACCAGAACGTTCGTCACCAGCCTCGCCGCTCTCGACGATTCCAGGCATTGCGAACTGGTCATCGTCGATAACGATGAGTCGGGAACCGGAGCGGCGGATCTTGAATCAATCCGTGGTATGGGCCCCTTCCCCGTTCATCTCATGCGGCCATCGCGCAACCTCTATTATTGGGGGGGCGCGGCCTATGCGCTTGAACAACTGTCGAAATCTGCCGCGCCGCGGCCGCGCTGGGTTATCATCTGCAACAACGACGTGACGTTCGCCGACGCGTCGTTTCTCGCACGGCTTCGAGCGCTCGACGTCTTGCACTTTCCGATCATTGCGCCGACGATCGTCTCCGAAGCCACTGGACGGGACCAAAACCCCTTCCTCATTGTTCCGGCAGGCAGGTTGAAGCGACTGAAGTGGCGCGTGTACGACGTCGGCTACCCGATTGCGACGACTATGCTGGCAATCCACGCGCTGGCGAAACGCATGGCTGCACCGCTGAGCCACGCGCTGAGCCGGCCAGCCGGCGAAGCGAAGCGGCGGCAGATCTACGCGCCCCACGGTGCGTTCGTCATTCTGTCGGAAGCCTTCTTTCAGCGGGGCGGCGCACTCGACACGACGGTTCCAATGTTCGCCGAGGAGTTGACGATCGCGGCTTTGGCTCAGAGGCTGTCGCTTCCGGTGTGGCACGTGCCTGAGCTGAAGGTCTCCCACCGCGAGCACAGCACGACCGGCGTGGGGTTGACCAAACCCAAATACGAGCTGGAACGATTGGCTCGTCGGCACTACTACGATCTCAGAGTCTGACCGCCGCAGACTGGCAATCTTTGCCCCGGATGGGATAAATTGTACCCTGACAAACAGTTGGCGAGTTCAGCATCAGCACAGCGATGGGTCGCCAGGCCTCCCGAACTCCGTTCAGTTAACTGATTCGCACTGACGTATGACATCTCCGCCGTCCACCTCGATGTCTATCCCGTTTTTCCGGTATCCGCATCTCTTTTCGCAGCAAAGGGAGGAGATACTGGCCGCAATGACGGCGGTCATGGAGCGAGGTGCGTTCATTTTACAGAGCGATCTCGTCGAATTCGAGACCGCGCTCGCCAATTTTACTGGCGCAAGTCACTCGCTCGGCGTCGCCAACGGCACCGATGCTCTGATCATCGCGCTTCGTGCTGCGGAAATCGGTCCGGGCGACGAAGTGATAGTTCCCTCGCATACATATGTCGCCTCGGCGGCCTCGATACATTTCGCCGGGGCAACCCCGGTGCTGGTGGAGTGCGGCGCGGACCACATGATGGATCCCGAGTCGGCGGCGGCGGCAGTGACTCCCCGCACGCGGGCGATCATGCCGGTTCAGCTCAATGGGCGCACGTGTGACATGGACGCGATTCAGGCGCTCGCCGACCGGCACGGCCTGCTGATTATCGAAGACGCAGCCCAGGCGCTGGGATCGAAATTCAGGGGCCGGGGCGCCGGGACCTTCGGAGCAGCGGCCGAGTTCAGCTTTTACCCTGCCAAGGTTCTCGGGTGTTTTGGCGATGGTGGCGGGCTCACGACCAACGATCCGGAGATGGCGAGGAAAATGGCGCTGCTCCGCGACCACGGACGTGACGAAAACGGTACAGTCGTTTCGTGGGGGCTCAACTCGCGGCTCGACAACCTGCACGCCGCGGTGCTTAACGTGAAGTTCCAGCAGATGGACAGCGAGATCGAGCGACGACGCCAGATCGCGAGATTGTACCGGGAAGGGCTTGGGGGCCTTGAAGATTTCACGTTGCCCCCGGGACCCGACAACGATCCCGACCACTTCGACGTATATCAGAACTACGAGGTCGAATCGGGCCGGCGTGATGAGTTGCGCGCCCAGCTCGAAAGGGACGGTATCCGGACGATCATTCAGTGGGCAGGCAAGCCTGTGCATCAATTCGAGGGCCTTGGCTTCAGCGAGGTGCACCTGCCCTTCACTGACAGGCTGTTCACTCGTTGCTTCCTGCTCCCGATGAACACGTCGCTGACCGACGACGAGGTCGAGTACATCTGCGAGCGCGTCCGGAAGTTCCATGGCGGTTAGCGTCGAGTCGAACGTGTTTCGCGATGCATCTTCGCTCGGAGTACTTGCCGATGCGGAGCGCTACCACGAGCCGCTTTCGATTGACAAGGCCGACGCCGACGCCCTGCTGAGCGGCTTGCAGCGAATGATCCTCATTCGCGTCGTCGAGGAAAAGGTCGGCGACATGGTATCGCAAGGCGTCGTGAAATGCCCATGCCATCTCGCCATCGGCCAGGAAGCGCCGGCCGTCGGCGTCGCCAGCTACGTGAAACAGGGCGACAGGGTGTTCGGAGCGCACCGCTCGCACGGACACTACCTCGCGCTCGGCGGTTCCCCGCACGGTTTGCTCGCTGAGGTCCAGGGAAAGGACACCGGCGTCTCCCGCGGAATGGGTGGATCGATGCACCTCATCGACATTCCCAACGGCCTCTTTGGCACTGTTCCGATCGTCGGCGCCACTATCCCCATTGCCGTCGGTGCAGGACTTGCGGCGAAGATGGACGGGCGCGGCGAGATGGCTGTGTCGTTCTTCGGCGACGGCGCAACCGAGGAAGGCGCGTTTCACGAATCGATGAATCTTGCCGCAGTGCTCAACGCTCCGGTACTGTTCGTCTGTGAGAACAACTTTTTCTCGAGCCACCTGCACATCAACCTCCGGCAGCCCGATTCGTCTGTCTGCCGCTACGCCGAGGCGCACCGAATTGCCTGGGCTCGTGCCGATGGCAATGACCTCGCCGCGGTGAGGGCGGTAACGAAGGAAGCCGTGGACTCGATTCGGGCCGGAGGAGGTCCGCGATTCCTCGAGCTCGTCACCTACAGATGGCGCGGCCACGTCGGCCATCGTGAAGACGAGGATGTTGGAGTCAAGCGCAAGGACGACCTTACCCGGTGGAAGCTCCGCGATCCGATCAGCCGCCTGGCGGTTGCTCTCGATCGCCTTGGATCACTCAACCGCCAGCAGCTCAAGGGGTTCTGGACTGAATCTCATGCGATAGTTGAGGAGGCGTGGGCCACCGCAACCCACGACGGCTATCCCCCGGCAAAAGCGTTGCTCAGCCGTGTCTACAGCGGCACCATGGCTTCCAAACGTTGAAGCAGGCACCCGTCACCACCGGGTACGGTGCCGCGATTCGCGACGGCTTCGAGTATCTGCTGGCAAATCATTCATCGGTTTTCACGATCGGGCAGGGGCTGTGGAGCCCCTGGTATGTCGGCAATTCGATGACGGATCTCGATAGCCAGTTCGGACGTGAGCGGGTGATCGATACACCGGTCTCCGAGCTCGGTTGCACCGGTGCGGCACTTGGTGCAGCGCTGTGCGGGTACCGTCCTATCGTCATTCATCCGCGCGTCGACTTCATGCTGCTCGCGGTAGATCAAATCGTCACGCAGGCCGCGAAATGGCGGTCGATGTTCGGCGGGCAGGTTGCTGCTCCGATCACTATTCGCGCGATCATAAACCGGGGCGGTGAGCAGGGCGCACAGCATTCACAGTCGCTGCAGTCGTGGTTCGCCCACATTCCCGGTCTCCGGGTAGTGATGCCGTCAACGCCGACCGACGCGCGCGATCTGCTCATCGCCAGCGTGCTTTCCGACGATCCTGTGCTGTATCTCGACGACCGGTGGCTCTACGGGCTGGAGGAGGAGCTGCCGCCGATCGAGGAACGCAATCTCGCCAGCGAAGGCCCTCGCCTCACCCGCACCGGCCAGGATCTGACGCTCGTCGGAAGCAGCTACAGTGCTCATCTCTGCCGCGAGGCCGCGGCGCGCCTGAGCGCCAACGGCATCGAGTGCGACGTGATCGACATTCGCGTTCTGAACCCGCTCGACGCCACGCTGATGATCAAGTCGGTGAAGAAAACCGGGCGGGTGTTGGCAGTCGATGGCGACTGGCGCAGCTGCGGGATGGCGGCGGAAGTGATCGCGTCGATCGTCGAGGCGGTCGATCCGCGGCTCATGCGCGCAGCGCCGAGGCGCGTCACGCTCCCCGATGCGCCCGCGCCCACGAGCAACCCTCTCGAGCGCAGCTACTACCCAACGGTCGACTACATCGTCCAGCGCGGCCTCGCACTCGTCGGAGCCCAGCAAGAAACCTTCGAATGAAGCGTGCGCTGGACTTGCTCGTGGCCGGGGCGGGCCTGGCGTTGCTGTCC
>Ga0136611_10003059_pt1 | contig 11675 bp, 9 predicted proteins | sample AntDrymUQ2232306_2_FD_106645 | JGI IMG/M metagenome (GOLD analysis project Ga0136611, IMG submission 106645) | Polar desert sand microbial communities from Dry Valleys, Antarctica - metaG UQ223 (23.06) | ecosystem: Environmental > Terrestrial > Soil > Desert | place: Antarctica: Dry Valley... | reverse complement strand
GGGTGCGGCGGGTCGCACCCGCGCACCGAGCAGGACGAGCAGCGCGGGCAGCAGCGTCAGCGCTCCGAGCATCGCGAGCAGCACGACGGCGAGCCCCGCGGCGCCCATCGAGCGGAGGAAGGTATCGGTGAAGACGAGCAGGGCCGCGAGGCAGGCGCCGACCGTGAGCCCCGAGAACAGCACGGTCCGGCCGGCCGTCGCGAGGGTGCGCTCCAGAGCAGGCACGACCAGAGGGTCCACCGCTCGTTCCTCGCGGAAGCGGGTGACGAGCAGCAGCGCGTAGTCGACGGCGAGTCCGAGCCCGAGCATCGTGACGATGTTGACCGAGTAGATCGAGACGTCGGTCAGCACACTCACGGCGGTCAGCGCCAGCAGGGTCCCGGCGACGGAGACCAGTGCCACGAACACCGGCAGCGAGGCGGCGACCAGGCCGCCGAACAGCAGCAGCAGCAGGACCAGCACGACGGGGAGCGACAGCAGCTCGGCGCGCTTCAGGTCGTCAGCCACCTGGGCGTCCATCTCCTGGTCGAGCAGGTCCCCGCCGCCGACGAGCACCCGCGGGGCGTCGATCGCCCGAAGCAGCCGGACTGCCTCGTCACCCGTCGAGTCGGGGGAATCCGGTGCGAGCCGCACGAGCAGGGTGACGGCGCGGCCGTCGTCCGCGACCAGGCTGCGCTCCTGGGTCTCGTAGGGGGTGACGACCGCCGAGATGCCGGGCAGCGCACGGACGGCTGACGCTGCCTGCTCGACCTCGCCCTGCACCGCCGGGTCGGTCCACTCGCGCCCGTCCACGACGGCGTAGAGCTCGCCGCCGGACGGCGCCGCCGACTGCAGCTGGCGCGCCGCCAGGAGCGACTCGCTCCCGGGCACGACACCGACGCTCGCGGACAGGCGCTCGAACAGCACGGGCGCGGCGCCGCCACCGACGAGGACGAGCAGCACCCAGGCGACGACGACGGTCCTGGGTCGTCGCAGGAGGCCAGCGACGACGGGTGGTAAGGGGGAGCTCTGGGTTCCGGTCACGGGGCGGACGCTAGAGCGGCGGAGCAGGCGGCGCCTCACCCGTGACGGTCGAGCGCCTCCCCCGTCCGGGGGAGGCCGGCCGGACCCGTCGGCGGGACGAGCCCCGCCTCGTACGCGTAGACGACGGCATGCACCCGGTCCCGCAGCGCGAGCTTGGACAGGACTCCGCTGACGTGGCTCTTCACCGTCTGGTCGCTGATGTGGAGCTGCCCGGCGATCTCGGCGTTGGACAGCCCCCGTGCGAGCAGGAGCAGCACCTCGTGCTCGCGCGGTGTCAGGCGCCTCAGGGCCGGGCCCGGCGGCGCCGGCGTTCGGCGCGACGCCGCGAACGAAGAGAGCAGGCGCCGGGTGACCGAGGGTGCGAGCAGCGCGTCACCCGCCGCCACGACCCGCACGGCGTGGACCAGCTCGTCCCGCGTGACGTCCTTGAGCAGGAAGCCGCTCGCGCCGGCGTCGAGGGCGTCGTGCACGTGCTCGTCCAGGTCGAACGTCGTGAGCACGAGGACCCTCGTGGCGGGCAGCTGGGCCACGATCCGGCGGGTGGCCACGATCCCGTCGGTCCTCGGCATGCGTACGTCCATGAGCACGACGTCGGGGCGGTGCGCCCGTGCCAGGGCGACGGCCTGCTCGCCGTCCGACGCCTCCGCGACCACCTCGAGGTCGTCCTGCGCCGACAGGATGACGCTGAAGCCGGCACGGACGAGCTCCTGGTCGTCGGCCACGAGCACCCGGACGGTCATGCGGTCACCCGGCCTTCGACGTCGAGCGGGCCGACGTCGAACGGGCCGACGCGGCGGGCGTGACCGCGGTCGGCAGCACGGCCTGGACCTCCCAGCCGCCGCGGGCTCCCGGCCCGGTGTGCACCTCGCCGCCGACGACGGCAGCGCGTTCCCGCATGCCGACCAGGCCGCGCCCCTGTCGCGAAAACCCCGCCGCCGAGTGGCCGTCGTCGGTCACGGTCAGCCGCACCGCGGCCCGGCCGTCGGCGAGCGCCGTCCACTCGACCGCGACCCGCACGGAGCGCGCGCGGGCGTGCCGCAGCACGTTGGTCAGCGCCTCCTGCGCGATGCGGTATGCCGACAGGTCGACAGCCGGCGCGACCGGTTGCGGCGCGCCGATCACCACGAGCTCCACCTCCAGCCCGGCTGCGGTGACCTCGCCCGTGAGGTCAGGCAGCTGGGTGAGCCCCGGCTGGGGTGCCCGGTCGACGGACCGGCCAGTCCCGTTGTCGTCCTGCTCGTGCAGCACGCCGAGCAGCTGGCGCAGCTCCACCAGGGCCACCCGGCCCGAGCGCCCGATGGCGTCGAAGGCCGCCTCGGCGCGGCCCGGGTCACGCCCGGTGAGGACCGCCCCGGACTCGGCCTGGACCACCATGAGGCCGACCGAGTGCGCGATGACGTCGTGGAGCTCACGGGCGATGGACGCGCGCTCGTCGGCGACCACCTGACGCTCCCTGGCGGCGCGCGACTGCTCCAGGGCGGCGCTGCGATCGCGCAGCGCCTCGACCTGCTCGCGGCGGTGCCGGGCGCTGTCACCGAGCAGCCAGGCCGTGGCGAACACGAGGTAGAAGAACGTGACGTCCTGCAGATCCGGGGGAGCCGGGTCGGCGAGCAGGGCGACGGCGATGCCGACCGCCGCGATCGCTGCCGCGAGCCGGGCCCGCCGCCGGCCGGCGAGGGCGGCGACCGAGTAGAGGCCCACCAGCGCGGCGAAGGGCAGCGCCGGCTCCGGCATCGGGCTGATGCCCTGGACCGACGCGAGGACTCCGGCGGCCAGGGCGGTGCCGAAGGGAGCAGCGCGGCGCCACAGCAGGAGCAGGCACTGCACGACCACGAGCGCCCATCCCCAACCGGGGGTGCGGCCGCAGTCGCAGCCGTTCGGCGCGACCAGCGGCTGGAGCGAGAGCACCAGCAGGGCACCCACGACGAGCACGTCGACCGGTCGCGGGCGCGGCCAGGCGCGAGGGGACAGCCAGGCTGCGGACGTCACCGGCGCAGTGTGGCAGCCGGGACGCCTCGAGCGCCTCCCTCTCGCGGGGGAGGAACGGCTAGCGCCGGACCGACCGCCAGGCGTGCGTGCGGTACGGCAGGTCGAACAGGTCGTCCCCGGGGGCGAGCCCCCGCACGCGCTGCAGCAGCTGCACCCGGTCGTCCTCCGGGAGCGTGATGACGGCCGAGCGGGAGGCGACGAGGTCGACCAGCATGTCCTCGTCGAGCGACTGGTTGTTGAAGAAGTCGCCGTGCTCGGGCTCGCTCAGGCCGTCGGCGGCGCGGAACGGCGGTGCCGTGACGTCTTCGTAGCGCTCGGCGTCGAAGGCCGCCCACATCGTGCGGACCCACTCGACGGACTCGTCGCGGACGTTCCACAGCAGTCCGAGCGTGCCAGCCGGGCGGAGCACCCGCGCGATCTCCGGCAGCGCCCGCTCGGCGTCGAACCAGTGGAATGCCTGGCCCACCAGCACCGCGTCGACGGAGGCGTCGGCCAGCGGCAACGCCTCGGCCGTGCCGTCGAGCGCCTCGCAGCGGGCGGGCAGCAGCTCGCGCATCGGCTCCGACGGCTCGACCGCCACGACGTCGAGCCCGAGGTCGAGCAGCACCTGGGTCAGCTTGCCCGTGCCGGCCCCGAGGTCGAGCACCCGCCTCGCCCCGTCCGGTAGCGCAAACCGCACCGCCTCCACCGGGTAGCCCGGCCGGGACCGGTCGTAGACCACCGCAGCGGCACCGAACGATCCGGCCCGCTCCTTCCAGCGCTGTCCATCCATGGCCCCCAAACTAGGGTGTCCGGGTGTCCGCCTCCCCCCAGCCCCCCGTCGAGGACGACCTCCCGGAGCAGGTCCGCGTCCGGCGCGAGAAGTACGACCGGCTGCGGGCGGCCGGCACCCCGCCGTACGCCCTGGGTGCCCCCCGGACGACCACGCTGGCAGCGCTGCGGGAGCAGTACGCCGATCTCGAGACGGACAGCGCGACCGGCGAGGTGGTGAGCATCACAGGGCGGGTCGTGCTCTCCCGCACCGGTGGCAAGCTGTGCTTCGCCACGCTGCAGGAGGGTGCTGGACGGGAGACGGCGCAGCTGCAGGTGATGGTCAGCCTCGACGGCGTGGGCGAGCAGCGGCTGGCCGACTGGAAGTCCGACGTCGACCTGGGCGACCACGTCGGCATCACCGGCGAGGTGATCAGCAGCCGGCGCGGCGAGCTCAGCGTGCTGGCGAGCGAGTGGCTGCTCACGAGCAAGGCGCTGCGCCCGCTCCCGGACAAGCACAAGGGGCTGTCGGATCCGGAGCTGCGGATCCGGCAGCGCTACCTCGACCTGGTCGTCAACCCGGCGAGCCGGCAGCTGGCCCACGACCGCGCGACGGTCGTGCGGGCCGTGCGCGACGTGCTCCACGGCGCGGACTTCGTCGAGGTGGAGACGCCCGTCCTGCAGATGGTCCACGGCGGCGCCGCGGCCCGGCCCTTCCGCACCCACCTCAACGCGCTCGACCTCGACATGACGCTGCGCATCGCCCTGGAGCTCTACCTCAAGCGTCTGGTCGTCGGCGGGATGGACCGCGTCTTCGAGATCGGCCGTATCTTCCGCAACGAGGGCGTCGACTCCACCCACTCGCCGGAGTTCACGATGCTCGAGTTCTACGAGGCGTACGGGGACTACGACACCGTGGCAGACCTCACCCGCGTGATGGTGCTGGAGGCGGCTCGCCGTATCGGCCGCACCACCGTGTTGGACGGCGCAGGGGGCGAGATCGACCTCGAGCAGCCGTGGCGGTCGGCCACACTGCACGGGCTGGTGTCCGAGGCGGTCGGCGAGACCGTCGACGCCGGCACCCCGCTGCAGCGGGTCGTGCAGCTGGCGGCGGACCACGACGTGGCCCTGCAGCCCGGCTGGGACGCCGGTGAGGTGGTGCTCGAGCTCTACGAGAAGCTCGTCGAGCACACGCTGCTGCAGCCGACGTTCGTGCGCGACTACCCGGTCAGCGCCCGTCCGCTCGCGCGCGACCACCGCGACGACCCGCGCCTCGCGGAGGCCTGGGACCTCGTCATCGCCGGCACCGAGCTGGCGACGGGCTACTCCGAGCTCGTCGACCCCGTCGAGCAGCGGCGCCGGCTGACCGAGCAGAGCGTCAAGGCGGCCGGCGGTGACCCGGAGGCGATGCAGCTCGACGAGGACTTCCTGCGGGCACTCGAGCACGGTGCGCCACCGATGGGCGGGCAGGGCATGGGCATCGACCGGCTGATCATGCTGCTGAGCGGCGCCCCGATCCGCGAGACGATCCTGTTCCCGGTGGTGCGCCCGCAGGGCTGAGGCTCGTGGGCGAGGAGGCTCCCGCCGGGCCCGCCGCCCCAGGCGAGCGGGTCGCGACGTCCTCGCCCCACCCGGGAGGAGATCCGCGACCGGCGTCGAAAGACACAGGTGTGCGGCCCCCGTGGGGGCCCGCCTCGGGCGGACCGACTGCCCGTGATCTGGTCAGGAAGGCCCCCCTGTGACCCAGCACCCACGTCGGCGGCGCGTCCGGCTCGTCGCCCTCAGCTGCCTCGGCGGCCTGGCGATGACCGGAGCCGTGCTCTCGTCGCCCGCCGCCGTCGCCGAGGACCCGCTCGCCGCACTGGCGTCCTCCCCGACGATTCCGGAGGGCATCTCGCAGATCGTGCGCGTCTCGACGCCCGAGCTCGCCGACCGTGACCGGCTGACCGGGCTCGGGCTCGACATGACCGAGCACGGCGGCCCCGGCTTTGTCGAGGTCCTCCTGCACAGCCCCGCCGACGCCGACCTCCTGCGCGAGTCGGGACTGTCCTGGACCGTCGAGGTGCCCGATGTCGGCGTGGCCTGGGCGCGCAGCAACCAGGCCAGCGCCGCGTACGCCGCTGCCACCGAGGTGTCGCCGCTGCCCAGCGGACGGGACGCCTACCGGTCGCTGACCGACTACGAGGCCGACCTCGACCGGCTCGCTGCCGAGCACCCGGGCGTGGTGAAGCCGCTGACGCTGCCGCACCCCACGCTCGAGGGGCGCCAGGTGCGCGGCGTCGAGATCACGCAGGACGTCGCCGCGCAGGACGGCAAACCGGTCTTCCTGATGATGGGCCTGCACCACGCCCGCGAGTGGCCGTCCGGCGAGCATGCGATCGAGTTCGCGTTCGACCTCGCCGAGGGCTTCGGCACCGACCAGCGCATCACCGGCCTGCTCCAGCAGGCCCGCGTCATCGTGGTCCCCGTCGTCAATCCGGACGGCTTCAACCAGTCGTACGAGCAGGGGCAGTTCGTCGACCTGCGGGAGGTCGACGAGGGCGGGACGGTGGCGATCCTCGGCACGCCCGGCAACGCCTACAAGCGCAAGAACTGCCGGTTGGGTGACGGGCTCACCAGCACGCCCCCCGGTGCCTGCTCCGCCCCGAGCCAGGGCGGCTTCGGCATCGGGGTCGACCTCAACCGCAACTACGGCGGCTTCTGGGGCGGGCCCGGTGCCGAGGCCGAGCCGGTCGGCCCGACCTACCGCGGCGAGGGCCCGTTCAGCGAGCCGGAGACCCGCAACGTCCGCGAGCTGGTGTCCAGCCGGCAGGTCACCACCCTGATCACCAACCACACGTTCAGCAACCTCGTCCTGCGTCCCCCGGGCATCCGCTCCCAGGGCGACACCCCGGACGAGGCGGCGTACGCCGACCTCGGCGCGCGCATGACGGCCAACAACGGCTACCTCAACCAGAAGAGCTTCGAGCTGTACGACACCACGGGGACGACCGAGGACTGGTCGTACTACGCCACCGGCGGCCTCGGCTTCACCTTCGAGATCGGCGAGGAGTTCCACCCGCCGTACCCGCGGGTGGTCGACCACTACGTCGGCTCCGGCGAGTTCGCCGGGAAGGGCAACCGCGAGGCCTACCTCGTCGCGCTGGAGAACACGGTCAGCACGGCGATGCACTCCGTCGTCGGCGGCAAGGCGCCGGCCGGCGCCACGCTCACCCTGGAGAAGTCCTTCACCACCCCGACCTCGCCGGTGGTCGACTCGACGGGAGCGACCGGACCGGTGCGCCAGAGCCCGGACCGGTTGGCGACGTCCATGACCGTCCCGGCCGATGGCCGTTACACCTGGCACGTCAACCCCTCGACCCGCCCGCTCGTCGAGGAGCAGCGCCAGGCGACGCTCGCGTCGGAACCTACGACGTCGCAGACCTTCACCGGCCTCGCTCCGACGCCGGTGGTCGGCTCGGTGGACGTGCCGTTCACCGTGACCGACCCGTCCGCGGCGCTGCTGAGGGTGGACCTCGACTGGGACCTGCCCGACGACATGGACCTCGAGCTGTACCGGGTCCAGTCGGACGGCGCCCTGGTGAAGATCGGCTCGTCCGGCGGCTTCGTGGGCGAGAAGGAGGCGGTCTTCATCGAGGCGCCGCAGCCGGGCGACTACGTCGCACGCGTGATCAACTTCGTGTCGGCCAGCCCGACCTACACGGTGACCGCAGCGACGTACGCCGCTGGTCCGGACGAGGTCAGCGGTGGGCTCGTCGAGGCCTGGACGCTGTCGTGCGTCGGGCCGGACGGACGGGTGCACGAGCAGGTCGACGTGGTCGTCGACCGCGGCGCGGGCCAGCGCGTGGACCTCAAGAAGTGCGCTGCCGCGCTGGCCGGGAAGGGCCGCAGGTAGCACCGCTCGACGACCGGCAGGGGCCGCCCCGCACCGCGGGGCGGCCTCAGCCGTGCTCGGAGCACCCGGCGAGTCCCTCCGCGACGAGCATCGCCGCGACCTGCGTGGCGTCGGAGGTCCGATGCAGCAGTGCCCGCTGCCTCGTGGCCGACGTACCGCGGCCGAGCACCGCGTCGGTGAGCGCTCGGACCTCGTCCCACTCGCCGCACGCCTCGAGGTCGTCCCGCAGCTCGGCCAGCAGCCCCCGCACCATGTCGGGGGCGGGCGCGAGCCTGCCGGTGGCCACGTCGAACAGCTCCCCGGTCACACCGAAGCGGGCCGCCCGCCACCGAGCTGCGCGCAGCAGCTCGGGTCGCACGGTGGCCGGTGGCTGCCCGGCTCCTGCCCGTGCGGCCACGACCCGGGTGAGCGAGCGGAGGAGCGCGGCGTGCAGCACCGCGTCGTCGAGCGTCGTGCAGACGTCTCCGACGCGGTACTCGACCGTCGGGTAGCGCGTGGACGGGCGGACGTCCCAGTACAGGTGGCTCGCGTCGTCGATCACGCCCGCCACCCGCAGCGACTCCACGACCGCCAGGTACGACGCCGCGTCGCCGAACGGCTCGGTGGCCCCGGTGATCGGCCAGCGCGCGAACCACTGGGTGCGGAAGCTCTCGTAGCCGGTGTCCGAGCCGGCGTGGAACGGGGAGCTGCCCGTCAGTGCGGCGATGACCGGGAGGTACGGCCGTACCCGGTCCATGACGGCCACGGCCGTGTCCAGGTCGGGGACGCCGACGTGGACGTGGCAGCCGCAGATGTCCTGTTGCAGCGCGAGCAGCCCCCACCGCTCGAGCAGCTCGAGGTAGCGCGGCGACGGGACGAGCCGCTGGTCCTGCCAGGACGAGAAGGGGTGCGTGGAGGCGGCGAGCACCGTCGCGCCCAGCTCGGCCGTCACGGCCGCCGCTGCGGCTCGCCCCGCGGCGAGCTGCTGCCGGAGCTCGCCCAGGGTCTCGCACACGGCGGTCGCGGTCTCGACCTGCGTCGTCGAGATCTCGTCGCCGACCCGGACGCCGTCGCGGTCGACCGTGAGAGACCGGCCGAGCGCCGGGTCGTCGCGCATGGCGAGCGTCTCGGCGTCGACGACGTGGAACTCCTCCTCGACGCCCACGGTCACGCCGACAGCGGCCGGTGGCCCGGGTACGGAAGCCGTCACAGCACCTCCACGACGTCTGGGGCGCCTCCGTCCGGCGCCGGCTCTCACGAGTCTCGCCTCACCACATGCCGGATCCGGCTTCCGCCGGGCATTCGGTGCCCAGGACTGCCCGTCGAGCCGTTCGAACGGACATCGTGACCACCTGACACCCGACAGCCTCCCTCGCTCGAGACGGGACGACCGCGCGGCAGCTGACGGTCAGGGACCTGACCGTCAACTCCGTAACCGCACGCTGTGGATCGTGAAAATGCCCTGTGGACAGGCATTCCCGTAAAGACACCGATCCCTTGCCGCGGTAGTTTCGAACACATGAGCGAATTGGTCCTTCTCTACGAGCTGTCTGCGCCGATCTGCACCCACGACCACCGCGACCTCCACGAACACCACCGCACCCTCCGACTCAAAGGCGGCCGGCTCATCGACGAGCTGGGCTGGGTCCAGGCCGACGCGGACGCAGCGTGATGAGCCGGTCAGAGACGCTCCGGACCGACCACGTCGTGGTAGGGCTGCTGCATGACCGACGACCGCACCGACTTCCTGCTCGACGTCCTCCACGAGGCCTTCCGCGATCTCATCGAGTCCGACCCGGTCGCGTTCCGCCACAAGTTCCGCAGCATGGCGGCAGAGCCGTTCGCGTTCTACCGGGGCACGGCCTGCCTGTTCTACGCCGATGCGCAGGAGCGCGAGGACCGCTGGGCCGACGAGCGGACCAGCCGGGTCTGGATCCAGGGCGACCTGCACGCCGAGAACTTCGGGACCTACATGGACGGCGAGGGTCACCTGGTCTTCGACGTCAACGACTTCGACGAGGCCTACCTCGGGCACTTCACCTGGGACCTACAGCGGCTGGCGGCAAGCGTCGCCCTGCTCGGCTGGCGCAAGGCGCTGCCGGACGAGGACCTCGAGCACCTGATCCGCACCTACCTGCGGGCCTACCTCGACCAGGTCGAGCACTTCGTCGACAGCGACCGCGACCACTCGTGGTCGCTGCGGCTGGGCACCGCCAGCGGTCAGGTGGAGCGGGCCCTGCTGCGGGCCCAGCTCGCCACCCGGGTCGACCTGCTCGACCAGGTCACGGTCGTGGACGACTACGCCCGCCGGTTGCGTGACGCGCCCGGCGTCCGGCGGCTCGAGGCCGACGAGCGGGCACGGGTCGAGCTGGCCTACGCCGGATACCTCGAGACCATCCCGACGTCCAAGCGCCTCGGCAGCCTGACGTACACGCTCAAGGACGTGGTCGGCAAGAGCGGCTTCGGCATCGGCAGCGCCGGGCTCCCCGCGTACAACCTGCTCGTGGAGGGCCACACCGAGGCGCTCGAGAACGACATCGTCCTCACCATGAAGCAGGGCAACGTCGCCGCTCCCAGCCGGATCGTCGACGACGAGCGCTGCCGGGAGGCCTTCGAGCACCACGGCCACCGCACGGCCGTGTCGCAGCGGGCATTGCAGGCGCACGCCGACCCGTGGCTCGGCTGGTGCGCCATGTCCGGCGGTCCGCTGGACGGCATCGGGTTCGTCGTGTCCGAGTACTCGCCGTACGAGACCGACCTCGACTGGTCCGCGCTCAGCGAGCCGCAGGAGATGGCAGAGGTGCTCGAACAGCTGGGACGGGCGACGGCCAAGGTGCATTGCGTGTCCGACGCCGACGACCCGACGACCCCGCTCGTGGACTTCCAGGTGGAGGACGCGATCGCCGACGTGGTGCGCGGGCGCGAGGACGAGCTGGTTGACGACGTGACGGCATTCGCCCTGGAATACGCAGGAACGGTGCGTGAAGACCACCGGTTGTTCGTCGACGCCTTCCGCAACGGCCGGATCGAAGGGGTGGCAAGTTCCCGCAAGAAGCAGTGAACGCCGAAGCGGGCCGGCTGGTCGGCGGATTTGCGCGAAGCCGTTCCCGGTGCTTTGCTCTACCGCACCGGCAAAGGGCCGGGAACACATTCCCCCGAGGTAGCGAGGAAGAACTCCGATGGCACAGAAGGTCCAGGTCATGCTCGTGTGCGACCTGCACGACGACGAGGTAGAGGGCACCGAGACCGTGGCGTTCGGGCTGGACGGCTCCGCCTACGAGGTCGACGTCTGCGACGAGCACGGAACCCAGCTGCGCGACGCCTTCGCGCCCTACGTCGGTGCCGCCCGTCGCGCCGGCCGTCCGGCCGCCGGGTCCGGCACCCGCCGGAGCGGACGCTCCCCCCGGTCGGGCTCCGCCGGTGGCGGCCGCGAGCGGGTCCAGGCGATCCGCGAGTGGGCCCGCAGCAACGGCCACACGGTCAGCGACCGCGGCCGGCTGTCCGCCGAGGTGCTGGCCGCCTACGAGGCGGCCCACTAGCCGTCGCACCCGCTTTCGCTCCCGGCGTATCCCACCGGGGAACGGGGACGCCCGGTCCTCTGTTGGAACACGACAAGGACCCCGCTGGAGCCCCGGCGGGGACCCGGACGGGCCACTCCCCGGAGGAGCTCCGCGCTCACCCGACACGGTGGCCCGACCGGGGCTAGTGTGCGGAGGACGACGGGTACGACGTCCCCGCCCCGTGAGGAGCGACAGCATGTTCGAGCGTTTCACCGACCGAGCCCGCCGCGTGGTCGTCCTGGCCCAAGAAGAGGCCCGGATGCTCAACCACAACTACATCGGCACCGAGCACATCCTGCTCGGCCTGATCCACGAGGGCGAGGGCGTCGCAGCCAAGGCGCTCGAGTCCCTCGGCATCTCGCTCGAGGGCGTCCGCAACCAGGTCGAGGAGATCATCGGCCAGGGGCAGCAGGCGCCGTCGGGCCACATCCCCTTCACGCCGCGCGCCAAGAAGGTGCTCGAGCTGTCGCTGCGCGAGG
>Ga0136611_10003058_pt1 | contig 11676 bp, 14 predicted proteins | sample AntDrymUQ2232306_2_FD_106645 | JGI IMG/M metagenome (GOLD analysis project Ga0136611, IMG submission 106645) | Polar desert sand microbial communities from Dry Valleys, Antarctica - metaG UQ223 (23.06) | ecosystem: Environmental > Terrestrial > Soil > Desert | place: Antarctica: Dry Valley... | reverse complement strand
GGAGAATAGGCGGCAACTTGGCCAGACTCCTCGCCGGGTCTGGTCACGAAGTGGTGTTGTCATTTGCTCGCGATCAAGAGGCACTGAAGGAACGTGCGGCCTCGCTCGGCAATCGCGCGTCAGCGGGCTCCCCGGCCGAGGCTGCCGGCTGTGATGTCGTGGTCGTGTCGGTGCCGTGGAATGCAATTCCTGAGGCTCTCGAACAGGCCGGGTCCCTGGATGGCCGCATCGTGATCGACACAACCAATCAGTTCGGGTCGATGCCTCCGCCTTCAGGAATGACTGCCGCGCAGCACAACGCAGAGCGCATGGCTGGTTCGCTCTACACGAAGAGCTTCAACACACTTACCTCGGGGTTCCAGTCAGAGGCGTCGGGTCGCCACGGACCGGATCGCGTTGCCATGTTCATGTGCGGGGATGACGCATCGGCGAGGTCAACGGTGGCGGGCTTGATCGACGATGCCGGCTTTTTCCCGGCTGACATCGGCGGTATCGCGCACGCGAGCGTTATGGAGGCCCCCCGCCGTCCGGGCGCCGTATACGGCGAGGAATACCGGGTGGCCGACGCGGAGCAAGTCATCAAAGCCGTATCTGCCGACCAACCAATCCCGCCTACACCGTCGTATTAGTCATGACCGTCGGCCCTCCCTTGCGCTAAGAGTCGAGCCGGTTTCTCGGACTGACCAGTGATAGAGGTCCCACCGGCTCTTGCACAACGACGGATTTCGGTTTCGGGCGAGACCGGCCGGCAATGGATTGCCTCACTGCCGGAGAAGGTCGCCCTTTTCTGTGACGAATGGGACCTGACGATCAGCGGGCCCGCCATGCAGATGGCTTGCGGGAACCACAGGGTCATCTACTGGTGAACTCGGACTTGCACTATGACAACATCCTGGCGGCCCGACGCGAACCATGGCTCGCCATCGACCCCAAAGTCGTTGCGGGCGACGTCGAATATGGGCTCGCTCCACTTGTCTGGAATCTGTACCGGCGAATCGATCCCACCGCTCTGGCAGCGCATTTTCAAACCCTGATTGCAATCTCGGAATGTGACACCGAAAGGGCAAGGCAGTGGACAATCGTCAGGATTGTGGATTACTGGCTCTGGGCGGTTGAGACCGGTCTCACTTCGGATCCGAAAATGTGCAGGTCGATCCTCGAATGCCTCCTCTGAACCGGGCTTATGCTCGCACCGTTGGATCCAATAGGGGGGGGTCAAAGATGACACGCATGGAAACTGTCGCAGCTGTACCGAGCGACGGCGCAAACGGTCGCCACGCGGGCCGCTCGTGACCAGCCTGTTAGACAGCTTCGGACGCGTGGCCACGGACCTTCGCATTTCTGTCACTGATCGGTGCAACTTCCGGTGCACCTACTGCATGCCCGAGGAAGGTTTGCAGTGGACACCGTTGTCCGAGATTCTGAGCTTTGACGAGATCGAGCGGATCGTTCGCATCGCGATGACTTGCGGCATACGCACTGTGCGCCTTACCGGCGGTGAGCCTCTGGTCCGGCACAAGCTGCCCGACCTGGTGAGAAAGCTGTCCCAGCTGGGTCTCGATGATCTGTCCATGACCACTAACGGCGTACTTCTGACCCGCCACGCGGTTGCACTGGCTGAAGCAGGACTCCAGCGGGTAAACGTCAGCCTCGATTCGCTCGACCGTCATCGATTCGCCCTAATGACGCGGCGGGATCAGTTGAATGACGTGATCGAAGGGATCGAGGCGGCAGCAGCTGCGGGGATGCAACCGATAAAAGTGAATTGCGTCGTGCTTCGTGACATAAACGAGACCGAAGCACCGGCTTTCGCTGAACTTGCCCGCACCTCCGGTGTCGATGTGCGCTTCATCGAATACCTACCGCTCGACGCAGATAACTCGTGGTCACCGGGCGACGTCGTTCCTTCCGCCGAGATAATTTCGTCTGTGGAAGCTGTCCACCCGCTGATCCCGGCCCCAAGACACGACAACCAGCCCGCCACCGTGTTCTTGTTCGCCGATGGCGCGCCCGGCTCGGTTGGGGTCATTCCCAGCGTTACGGCGCCGTTCTGTGCCTCGTGCGATCGGGTGCGGATGACATCCGACGGGCAGTTCCGAACCTGTCTCTTCTCCACCGAGGAAATCGATTTGAAAACGCTCTTGCGCTCGGGGGCGTCTGATGCAGAGATAGCCGGCGCCATGGTGGGTGCCGTTGCCGGGAAGCAAGCCGGCCACGGCATCGGCTCAAATGTGTTCATGCGACCACGGCGAAGCATGTCCATGATCGGTGGCTGATCAAACATCGATGGCGGAGCGCTTCACTCACCTCGATGCCGCCGGCAGAGCACACATGGTCGATGTAACGGCCAAACCGGAGACGACGCGCACGGCGACAGCCTCTGCCGCCGTCGTAATCAGCAGCCAGGCTGGGATGAGCATCGAAACGGCTACAGCAGCGAGGTTCGCAGGCGTGCTGGCTGCCCACCGGACTGCGCTGCTAATTCCGCTTTGTCACACAATCCCTCTGGATCACGTTGATGTGGAAATAGAGCCGATCGCGGATACAGCCGTCTTAACTGCTCTCGTGCAATCAACTGGCAGAACGGGCGTTGAAATGGAAGCGCTAACAGCTGTTACGTGCGCCGCGCTCAGTGTGGCGCAGTCGTGCATTGCGTCGGGCATCGACTGCAGCATCAATGAAGTTGCCGTAATACATAAGAGCGGCGGCAAATCCGGCGACTGGGGTCGAACTGCGTTGTGACAGTGAGCACAGTGCTTCATGCAGAAGGCCTGCTGTTCGATCTGGACGGCGTGATCGTCGACTCGCACGAGGTCGTCGAACGACACTGGCGTCAATTTGCGTCCTGGCATGGCCTGGACGCGACCGGGCTATCGAAGCGGGCCCTCGGGCGCCCTTCACTTGAAGCAATTCAACGAGAGCTGCCGCACCTCTCCACGTCGGAGCTACAGGAGGCCGCCAGTCGTTTCTACGTGCTGGAGGAAACCGACACGGCGGGAGTCACATGGGTGGTGGGAGCAGAAACGCTTCTTGATTCGCTGCCGGATGATCGATGGGCCGTGGTTACGTCGTGTGGGAGGAAGCTTGCCGAAGCCCGTATAGACGCCGTCGGTTTGGGCTCGCCGATGCATCTCGTTACTGCCGATGACGTCCACCGAGGCAAGCCTGACCCCGAGGGATTCCTGGCGGGGGCGTCACTGCTCGACGTCGACGCCCAACGCTGCATCGTGTTCGAGGATGCTCCGACGGGACTGGAGGCAGCAGTGCGCTCCGGTGCGACACCGGTTGGCGTCGCTACGGGAACGCCGGTGGATCAATTGCGCGCCGCCATGAAGGGCAATGGCGTGGTAGTCGAAGACCTTCGGGCCGTAACAGTACGGGAAGCGGGCGGAGTGCTTCGTGTAGAGATCGAAGAATTGCAGCGGTAGCATTCGGCATGCAACCAAAGGCCTTAGTGATCCAGCACTTTCCCGAGTGATCCAGCACTTTCCCGCCGATGCTCCGTGGTACCTCGAACGAGCCATGGCGGCAGCGCGGGTGGCGATCGACTTGCGACGCGTCGACCGCGGAGACTCGGTTCCGAATTCGCTCGAGGAGTATTCGGCGCTCGTTGTACTGGGCGGCCCTGCGTCGGCAGCTCAGGAGTCGAACGGCTATCCCTCACTCGAGGCGGAAATGAGACTGTTCGTCGAAGCGCACGGCGACAACAAGCCTGCGCTCGGCGTTTGCCTCGGCGCTCAAGCGTTGGCGCGGGCCGCCGGAGCCAGGGTGTACCCGGGCACGGCCGGCAAAGAGATTGGCTGGGGCAAAATGCGAGTGACGCCCGAAGCCGCTGCCAAGGGGCCGCTTGCTCGGGTGGGTGACGAGCTGACCGTCCTTCACTGGCACGGAGACACATTTGATCTCCCTGAAGGAGCCAAGCTCTTGGCATCTAGCGACGCCTATCCCAATCAAGCCTTTCAGTGGGGATCATGCCTGGGGCTTCAGCCCCATCTCGAAGTCGATTCCCTCGACGGGGTACGCGCCTTTATCGAAGCCTTCCCCGAGGAGGCAGAGCTGGCTGAGGGCGGGGCGGACGCAATCCTGAGCGCCACCCCCGAAGCGATCCGCCGATCCGAGCCTGGACGCCTCATAGTTCTTGCCGGCTGGGCTCACTCCATAGGTGCTGAACAAAGCGTGTCTTTGACATAGAGGGGATCGGTCCGCCGTGACAACTGGCTGCACGTAACTCGCAACGGGGGGGGGCGACTTCGGCAGCTATTGCGAGAGCGCGCTTAGGGCGTGACGGGCGATGGAGCGCTCCTTATCTGAGGGAACCACTTTGATCTCGGCTAGTAGAAATGCGAGTGGCTCACAGATCCTGTGGCGGACTGATGCGGCGTGTTCGCCGATTCCGCCGGACGGTCAACCGGCGGCGGTCTTTTCCAATTTCTCGATGTCGATCTTCTTCATATCCAACATGGCTCGCATCGCTCGCTCGGCCCGCTGAGGGTCTTCGTCCAGAAGCGATTCACCGAGTTGGGGCGGAACGATCTGCCACGAGAGACCAAACTTGTCCTGCAGCCAACCGCATTGCTCTGCTTCGGGAACGGCGGAAAGTTTCATCCACAGCTCATCGAGTTCCTCCTGGGTATCGCGGGCGACTACCAGTGAGACAGCCGGGCTCAACTTGAACTGGGGCCCACCGTTGATTGCGCCGAACCTCTGACCTTCGAGCTCGAAGTCGATGTACATGACTGTGCCCTCGGGGCCGGGCATATCCTTGCCGTACCGCATAACACTGGACACCTTGGAGTTGTTGAAGACGGAGGTGTAGAAGTCCACCGCCTCTTCGGCATTGTCATCGAACCAAAGGTCGACGCTTATCGCTTGCATATTGCCTCCTGCAGTCGGCGTGCGTTTGAACGCCAAGCTACCGATCCCGGCCAGTGAAAAACAAGCCGTTTGACCGCCGATCGAGCACGGCTCCTTAGAAGGGAACCTCCTGCTTCAGGCTGCGTCGAGGATCTCGACCCGAGTAGCCTCATGCCGTTCGGCTCGTTGATCGCGCATCGTTGCCTCTAACACTGTTCGGGGTCAAGTGCGCCGTGAGTCTCTTGTCAAGAGGGACGCGGCGCTTTTGCCAGGCGAACGTCTCTCCAGGCGTGTTAGGAAATGAGCTTTGCCGAGCCGATTAGGGGAGATCATGCGTCGAGCACTGAATAGCCATGAAACGAAACAGCGCCGAGGCGCTTTGCGTATCGCCGGCATTGCCGGCGTGTTGATCGCAGCCCTTACAGTCGTTCCCGCAACGCCTGCGTTCGCCGCCCACGGGTCCATATCGGGCACGATCGGGGAATCGAACGGGCAATCGGGCGGCCCGGTCGAAGGAGCGATAGTCCGCCTTGATCCACCGGGTGACGGGGCGATCCAAACAAGGACCACCGACGCTAATGGTGCGTACAGCTTTGAAACGCTGGCCAACGGCACATATTCGATAAGCGTTGACACCCCTCCCGGTGATAAGCCGGCGGCAGCAATCAGCCGGGCGGTTACGGCCGGCGCTCACGTTACGGATGCGAACATCAACTTCCTGCCGGTGTCGGTAGCCGGATACTGGATTGCAGCCACTGACGGCGCTGTCTTCGCCTACGGCGAATCCAAGTACTACGGAGGCATGGCCGGTAAGCGTCTGGTGTCGCCGATCGTCGGGGTTCTTGGTACAAGCGCACAGTTGGGTTACTGGCTGGTTGCTGCTGACGGAGGAATATTCGCCTTCGGAGATGCCAAGCACTACGGAAGCATGGGCGGCAAGCAACTCAACGCCCCCATCGTCGGGATCACGATAGATGTCCTTGACGGCGTGGGTTATTACTTGGTCGCCTCCGACGGCGGGATCTTTGCGTTCGCCGCCGAGTTCTCCGGGTCCGCAGGTAGCCTCAAACTCAACAAGCCCATCGTGGGAATCACTCCCGACCTCGATGGCGAGGGCTACTACCTGGCTGCTTCCGACGGTGGCGTGTTCGCCTACAAAGCCATCTTCCATGGCTCAGCGGGAAGCCTTCCGCTGCACAAGCCGATTGTTGGCATCGACGCCGCTTCGGACGGCAACGGATACACGCTGATTGCTCGTGACGCGGGTGTGTTCGGATATCCCGCCGGCGGGGTGGAGTACTACGGTTCGCCGTGTTGTGGACTGCTCAACTCGATAGTTGGTATTTGGACAATCTGACGTAAAACAAAACACGACGTACTAAGAAAGTGCCGGGCCTTTATGGTCCGGCACTTTGCGTCGAGTGACAGTCAGAGTTCGAGGCCGGGCGCAGGCGTCATAGGGGGCTCGAGGAGCCGGAGGCCGGCGGCTGTATCCCACGGGTTTGTCTCCACGGTGCTGTGCGGTTCCGTCCTGACGGGTTCTGCCGTCGGGTCATTCCGCCGCCAGCCATTGTCGACCGGCTCGTCCCCGAGGTCCCTGAGTGCGATTGCCAGCGGGCTGCTGCCGGTGGTGACCGTTAGCTCTACGTCGGTGGCGATGTGCCCTTTGAAAGGACGAATGTGAACCTCAACGGCAATGTGATCATTCCCCCCAGGAACGTATCCAGCGACCCGCGCTCTGCCGTCGTGTTGGGTCGGCTTCCCCGTTGCCGCTATCAAGTCTACGTGGCCTGCCGCGGTGTTCCAATAGATGGCGTAATGGGCTTTGGGAGGCTGCCCCCAACTGCCACCAAGGATTGGGTTCGACAACGTGCCCATCCTTTTTAGAGTCGCTGATATGCCGTCGAAGCATCGCTGGCGGTTATTCCCGGAGACGATGCCGGGAGCGACAGTAACGACAGGCGGTCCGAAATTCAGTTCGTATAAGACGGGTTGACTCGCCTTGGGTCGAACAGTGAGTACTGCTCGACCGCTCACTCCCTTGCGTTCGAGAGCCTGGACTATGGGCTTCGCCCACTCGCCGAGCTCTGCCGCTGCATTCACCTCTATGTACAGTTCGCCGTCGGTCACGGCACCGGTGGACCTGAGTTGTTCGATGCCTTTGGTGTAGGGAGTCTTTTGCAAACGCGCCGCATGTCTAAACGAGTAAGCCGTAGCGTCCCAGGCCGTGCCAACGAGTGAAGCTCGGGCATCGTCTACGGTCGGCCATTGGCCCAGGACGATCGTCTGAGGGTTGTCCCGCGTTGCGCCGTGCATTCGGGCCAGCTTTGTGCCTCTGTCCCAGCTCAGAAAGCCGCTTCTCCCAGGAAAGCGGACGGTGTGATGTATATCTTCATCGACGCCCTTGATGCCTTCGAACACGGTCAAGAAGGCGGCGGTCCCTGTTTCGTAAGGAAAGCTAACGGGAGTGGGTGAGGTGGCGATCGCGTCCTGCAGGATGGCTACCGCCTTGCGCAGGTTCCCCACCTCGATGACGTCGGCGGCACCGGTCCATCCCATGATGTCGAGCAGGACAACGACGTGATGAGGGTTCTGGTAACGACCCACGCCCTCAACACACGTACCGTGTCTGTCGATTGTGGGGAAGAGGACAAGGTCACCGCGATCGGCGTTCCACCGAAGCGCGGCCAGATTGTTCGCCTCGTTGCGCACAACGCCGAGGGACACGACGGGTTCGGCAGGCTCCCATCCCAGGTCTTGCTCGGTCAGGGTTCGGCGAAGCGTGGGGACAAATGGAGGCAAGAGGGCTAAAACTGTGACAAGGACTAACGGGGGCGTCTCCTAGCTGTTTGCTCTCACGTTGCGTTGCTCGTTGTCCATAGCCATCTGAGCTGTGGTGAGTCGATCGAGCTTGGCCAAGATCGACGCCAGCGTGTCAAGGGGCACAGCTGCCATCGCTCCGACGGCAGGTGCGCTGGTTTGCGCAACCGACGTTGCCTCGGTTGTCGCATGCACAGTCGTCGACTTGACGTTGGCCTTGCTTTTACGACGGCCTGCTTGCTCATCGATCTCGACAGCGCGTAGCCCGCCGTTGCGATTCCGGCTGCCACTGCGGCCCAGTTCTGTACCTGCGACGAAAAATCCCGGTTGAACACCGCTGTCATTGCCGGCATAAGCGCCGTAAAAACAGTGATGTAGAACTCTGTTGTTTGCCAACCTGGCTTGGCCTTTAGGTCGTCGGTGTTGACACCTTCTTCTCCCATGTGTCCCCCTGATGTGTCTGTTGTCCCTCGCCCGTTCCCGAGCATGGAGCACTTTGTAGACCCTGGGCGGAATTGCTTTCGGCCGCCATGCTTGCAGTTGCGGCTGCGGAGCGATCCCTGCGCTCGCATCGGGGAAAGATCATTCGAGTTTCACCTTCTGTACACGGTGACTGGCAGTCCGTCACCAGGGATAGCGGCTACTCGAGGCTGTATCCGGGCGCGATGGCAGCAGCCCTATCGGCAACAAGGGCTCGGTCAACCGTTAGCGCCACGCGCTTGGTCAGGGCGCTTGGGTCCGCTACCCGGGCCAAGCCGATCTGGCTCCGGTAGTCGTCGTACCTTCGGTCAGCGAGGAAGTTCACGTACGACGTCAGGTAATCGGGGGACCAGAGATGCATGGCGACCAACTCGGTTGCGTCCTCGAGGACCTTGTCATCGCCGGAATAGAACGGATGGGAGCCGATTACGGTCAGGCCGGCGTTGTGCTGCGAGGCGCGACGAGATGTCGCCGCTTCTGTAAGAAGGGACTGCGTCTCGGGTGCCGACGCAGTGAGATCCACAATGCCATGGCTCACTTCGTGAATCAGCCGCAGGGATACCTCATCAGCGTAGGAGAAGAGCGCCGGATGGAAGAGAAACCAGTCACGTTCTCTCTCTCATCGTATGGCCGAACACCGAGACGTATATCGCCGGCGGCGCTGCTTCGTGAAACCCAAGTGCTCGTGTCGAGCGTCAGTTTGTTCGGGTCCACCACCCCAGCCTTTACGCACCGGTTCCAAGCGCGAGTCCCGCCCCAGCTATGGCGTGCCATGTGCCTGAACAGCAGGCCCTTGTATCGCCGCTGGTCGGAGTGAGCGAGGCTGAAAGTCGGCATTGGGCCGTGCCACTGCGTCATTGCATCCGAGGGTACCGAGGACGCCGCTACCGGTCCATGCCGGGCTTGGCTGCTGCTGCCGGCAAGTCGGCAGTCAGCGCAACGACACCGTAGCGATTACTCAGTCGCCGTGGCAGCGGTCACCGAGTGACGCAGCAACGAAACCGTCAAGGGACGTTGTCATTCCGACAATTATCATCTCTTGTCGAGCGGGACGTCAGTCATATCGGCGGATAGCGCGGACATTGAGAGCAACCATCACGAGCCCTGAGATCAGAACGACAGCGAAGCCCCAACCGATGACGCCCCATGCTGACTCTTGCAGGATGAGGGCTCGCATCCCTTCCATGATGTACGTCACAGGGTTCAACGATGCAGCGATCTCCATCGGCCTGCTGAGGTCTTCACGCGGGACAAGGCTCGGTGTCAAGAACAGCAGAGGGAAAAATATCAGGCCGCCGGAGTTCGTAGCGGCGGCGCTTCGAGACTTGAGAGCAATCAGTTGCATGAATCCCGAGTAGACCACCGCCCAAGAGGCCGACAGGATCAGCAGAATTAAGAAACCGAGCGGCCCACTGGCAATCCTTACGCCGAACGGGAGCGCCAGCAACACCATGATTGTCGTAATAGCCACGTTCTTGGCCGCTTCGGCCACGAGGCGTCCAAGCACCAACGACGCGCGGGAGGTTGGCGTGGCCCGAAGCTTGTCGAAGTATCCGCCCTCGATCTCTTCGACGAGGTACAAGGCAGCCGAACCAAACGAGGCAGCCAGCAGGATGGAACTGGGCAATTGAAATGCGGCATAGTTCTGACCCTCGAGGAAGGGTGTCTTGGCTGACGGGAAAAGCTTTGCCGCCTGGCCCACGTTCACCACGAGGAAGAACAGCGGGATGAACAGGGTGGGAAGCAGCGCCTCGGGGGTTCGTAGTGCTTCTCGCAGTGCTCGCTTGCCCAGTACCCAAATGCCGTTCATCCCTGTACCTCCTGTACGTCGCCGGCGCCACGTTCTCGTGAACGTCCGGTGGCATCGAGGAACACCTCGTCGAGAGTCGGGTCTTGGTCGAGATTCTTCCGTTGACGCAGCTCACTCTTCAACTCGGCGGGAGTGCCTTCGCGAACAATGAGGCCGCCGTCAATGATGGCCAAGCGGTCGCAAAGGTGATCGGCCTCCTCGAGATATTGGGTAGTGAGAAAGATCGTGGTTCCCTGTTCGTTGATACGCCGCAGTTCATCCCAAATGGTGATCCGGCTGGCTGGGTCGAGGCCGGTTGTCGGTTCATCAAGGAAAAGCACATCTGGTTCATGCACGAGAGCTGACGCCAGGTCCAGACGGCGCTTCATGCCCCCGGAGTAACCCTTAATACGCCGGTCGGCGGCGTCGACCATGTCAACCAACTCCAGCAACGTGGCGGCTCTCTTTTCAGCTTCCGTGCGGGAGAGTCCAAAGAGACGCCCTTGGAGCACCACAAGCTCGCGACCGGTTTGGCGGGGATCTAGCCCCGCCTCTTGTAGAGCGACGCCGATCTTTTTGCGGGCCGCGTCAGGGTGGGCGGCGATATCGATACCGGCCACGCTCGCCGTTCCCGAGGTAATTGTCATGAGAGTTGTCAGCATGCGAACCGTTGTTGACTTGCCGGCGCCGTTGGGTCCGAGGAAACCGAAAATCTCACCTTCTGCCACCTGGAGGTCAACGCCCCGGACGGCCTCGACAACTCCGCCCCGGCCGCCGTAAGTCTTGACCAGCTGTTCTGCTTGTACGGCAAGTGTCATCAGGGTCGTGACGATACAACCCGACTGTGACAGCGAGTCATGGCCGGGTTGGCGCTCTCGGGTCGCATCCGGTGACGTCTGACGACTGCAGCAATCTCGTCGAAGTCGAAGATCGTGAAATCGGACTGGATCCCAACGGCAATGCGGGGGCCATGACGGGCCCGGTGGGGTACTGGCATCTCGGGCACATCAGGCGAGCGTTGCCGATCTTGTAGAAGTAATGAGGCGAGGAGTCACAGCTGATCAAGGATCGGACGACAAGTGGACCGCCCTCACTCCGGTGGCCGGGCTCACAGGAAGGGTCTTGGGCGTCCCCATTTTCCGAGATATTGCCGTTCGGCCCTATGCATGCACGGAGAGTGTTGTTACCCTCACTTTAGGCAGAACTTCCTGCCGTATTTACTTACTCTTTTTGGGGATCACATGATCAGTTCTCTTTTGAACCGCACGGCAGGAGCCGCAGCGGTTTCGCTACTCCTACTTGGACCCGTTGTCGGCTATGCCCACGTTGCCTCGGCTTCGTCTCCTCAGACGGCATGCAACGGGCCCAGCGCTGATAACAACGTTAAAGCCAAGGGCAACGGGGCGAACACCGATGGCGCGTACACCGGTGACTGTGACGGCACGCCCTCAGCAAACGGAAGCGATAACAACAACAGCAACAAGCCGTGCGCAGGCTGCGTCGGTCAGGCCGATGACAAGAACCCCCCAGGACAGGCACCCGACGGCAGCGATAACAACAAGGGTTACGAGTGTGATGCCAACCAGGGGGTAGGTAAGACCAACCCCGCTCACACTGGCTGCACGACAACGACTGTCGCACCGACAACGACTGTCGCACCGACAACGACTGTCGCACCGACAACGACTGTCGCACCGACAACGACTGTCGCACCGACAACGACTGTCGCACCG
>Ga0136611_10003057_pt1 | contig 11678 bp, 11 predicted proteins | sample AntDrymUQ2232306_2_FD_106645 | JGI IMG/M metagenome (GOLD analysis project Ga0136611, IMG submission 106645) | Polar desert sand microbial communities from Dry Valleys, Antarctica - metaG UQ223 (23.06) | ecosystem: Environmental > Terrestrial > Soil > Desert | place: Antarctica: Dry Valley... | reverse complement strand
TCACGGATTTGCGCGGCGGCAGCGTCTATCGCGTGCGGGCCGAGGCGCGGTAACTCGCATTCCTCCCCGGTTCATGGCAGAATGAAGCTGGCGCGGGAACAGGTGCGATGACGACAGCGAAGCAATCATCGAGCAACCGCATTGTGAACCTTACCCAAGAGGACGGGCGGGCAATTCTGAACGCTCACACGTACCGGACGCTCGGCCTGAGCGCGGACGAGTTCATTCGAGCGTGGGATGCGGGCGCGTTTGACAACCCCGACCCAGATACGCGGCCAGAAATCATGTGGCTGGCGATGATGATTCCGCTTGCCCGGTAGAACGCCGTATGCGGCTGTTCAGGCGTTCCTCATCGTCCAACAGCGGCTGGTTGCGTGTGTTACGCGCACGCCTCTCACGGCCCGCACAACGTACGAGCCATCACACCCAGATCACGTCGGGATGCTCGGCGATGGCTCGTCGGTGCCACTAACCGGGGATGCACGCCTCGCGCTTCGCATCCTCTTCACCTTCGCAATTGTGCCATCTCCACAAACACGCGACCGGTGGACCACGGAGATCATGAGTTACTTCTATACACTTCACGACAGGGATGACGACCGTGAGATTGTGTCGTATCACTGGCATCCTGAGGGTCGGAGCCCAGTCACAACGCCGCACCTTCATCTGGGAGCTGGTGCGCGAATTGGTCGGTCGCAGCTCTCCGAAGCGCATTTCCCAACCGGCCATATTGTGCTCGGGAGCTTCCTGCACCTGGCGATTGCGGGTCTCTACGCCCGACCCTTACGCCGAGATTGGCACGCGATCGTCAACGATTCAGCCAGTTGATCGCCAAGAGGACGCGAAGCTGACGAGATACGATGACCAAATGGCGAGGACGAGGCGGGCGAGCTTTACGTGACAGATCTGCGCGGCGGCAGCGTCTACCGCGTACGGGCCGAGGCGCGTTAGACGCGGCTGTCGGAAGGCTTATAGCGCAGGAGCAGCAGTTGGTCTGCGCGCAGGGCAAGTTCAGCGTACGTTTGACCATCGTCGTCTGAAAACTCCACCTCATACACGCCCGGGGCAAGGTGCTCCACAACCGTACCCACCTGGCCGCGCAGTAATGCGTGCGCTGGAAGATCCTCGATCAGGGCGACAACATCCAGGAGTTCGACCTCGTCGGTTGAGGAATGGCGTTCAAAGGACATAGCAACTGGTCAACCGCGGCACATCGTCACCGTTGGGAATGATCCATGCACTTCGGACAGATGCGCTTCCGGCTGGCCCCTCCACCTCGAAATCTATCACGAACCGGCTTCCGTATGCGTCCGTGCGCGACGGCAATGTATCGTGGGTGGCCGCGGCGGCGAGGAGAGCGTCGCTCACGTATAACCTTAGTCAGATAATATATATCACAAATATATGCATGCACCTCATTTCTGGCGCAGCCGCTCGGCGCATGCGTCGGCATCCACGCATCGGTAGAGCGCGCGACTGCGCTGCCCTGGGCGGTGTATGGTCACCGGCGCCAATCGCCCGGCGGATGCGCTGGCGCCGCAGCGATGACACTGAGTGACCCATGTTCCTGGCACGCGCTGGTTGTCCCTCAGTCTGACTGGCTCTGCGTGCATGGTAGCCCACGGGCTGGATGAGTGTGCGAACCGCACGGCTGCCATGATCTCTCCACCCTCCCTACGGGGCCTGGATATGTGATATACCGAGATCACGATGACATTCCGCATCACGCTCGACGGTACGCCGGGCCTCGCCTTCAGCGCACATATTTCCGCGACTCAGGATTGGGAGCGCGGCGTCACGAGCGAAGAGGTCGCCGGATTCGTGCCGGTGAAGGCGACGGCTGACGGCGCGTCGGTCGTCGTGAGCGCGCGGATTACCAGCGGCGCGGGCGAACTGACGGTGACAGTGGCGCGGGGAGTGATCGCGCGTTCAGGCGTGATCCGCGCACCGGGCGCGCTGCTTGTTGTGTCCGCATTCCAGCCACGTCGTCCTCATACGCATATGAGAACAACACGTAGCACGATGCGCGACCGTGGCTTTCCCGTGCGCCAACGTCCAGGGGAGAGGCCGGATTGACCACGCCTACTCCACCACCACCGGCGCGGTAGGGTAGTCCATCGCGACGTGGCCCTGATGCTCCGGCGCATCGTGCGCTCCAGTGGCGCGGCTAAGAATACCGTGCCGCCTCTCTTCTTCGTAGAGCCGCTCCACCAGGAATTCCTTCATCAGGCTCTGGTAGCCCTTCTGCTTGACCTTGGAGAGCGCCTTCAGGCGTCGCAGGACGTCCTCATCCAACCGTAACGAGATCGGCCGCGTGCGCGCCGGCGGCAGGACATTCCCTGGTAACGGGCCCATGCGCTCTAGAAGGAGATCGCTCAGACGATGCGTTGCCCAATAGTCAAATTCAGCATCGTCATCCTGGAACACTGGTATCTGATCGAGGCTCTGGATCACCTTCAAATGTGCTCTCCGTTATCCCTGGTATGCACGCTCATTTCCGGTTCCGTCGGTAGCGACGCCGCTCCTCCTGCTGCCCATCTCGTGCCGAGAGCGGACGGATGCCGCCACCGCGCCTCGTAAACACGACAAAGAGGAGCCGTCCGTCCTCGGTCTCACCGAGCCAGCCGAACCGCCGCTCAGCATTCCGGTTGTAGACAGGCATCCCGATGCCGTGGTTGTCCGCGATCGCTTCCTCAACTTCATACGGCTCAATGCCGTGCCGCAGCCGCAACTTCTCGACATTACCTTCGTCCCAATCGAACGCGATGCCTGACATCTGTGTATACCATCGTATTGGCCGTGAGAGATGTCAAGCTGAGGACAGCAGTTCCAGGCGCGAGCACACGAACGGACAGGTTGCCAAGCTGGCTACTCCGCCACCACCGGCGCGGTAGGGTAGTCCATCGCGATGTGGCCCTGACGCTCCAGTTCCGCACGCTCATCCTCAGAGAGGCCGAGGATCTCGCGGTAGAGATAGTCATTGTCCTCGCCCAGGCGCACGGGGTAGCGGCGCAGATGGTTGGGGACCTGGCTCATGCGCAGGTTGAGGCCAGGATAGCGGAACGCGCCGAACTCCGGGTGGTCCAGTTCCTCAAAGAATCCACGGTCGTCCAGTTGCGGACAGGCGTAGGCGTCCTGTTCGTTCTGCACGGGGCCGGCGGTCACGCCCGCCGCCGTCAAGCGCCGCCAGAGGGCGAAGGGCTCCTTGTCGCACGTCCAGTCCGCCAGGAGTGTGTCCAGTTCGGCGTGGTGCTGCCAGCGCGAGAGCTGATCTGCAAAGCGCGCCTCGCGCGTCCAGTCCGGATCGCCGATCACGCCGCGGAGCGCGGTCCACTCGCCGTCCGTCGCCACGTCAATCGTGATCCAGCGGTCCTCGCCCGCGCACGGGTAGACGTTGTGCGGTGCGTGCGTCGGGTGCTGATTGCCCTGCGAGGGCCAGTTGCGCGCGTTCATGCTCGTGTCCAGCACGATTTCGCCGAGGTAGGCCATGAAGTTCTCCGCCTGCGCGAGCTCGATTAGCTGCCCCTTGCCCGTGCGGCGGCGGTGGCGCAGCGCCATCATCACCGCCAGCGCCCCCATCACGCCGCCCGCCGCGTCGGCGGTGAAGGCGTCGCCGGTCATGGAGGGGTCCAGGTTGGGATAGGAGCGCAGGTGGTGGTGGCCGGTCATCCCCTCCATGTGTGTGCCAAAGGAGCGGTAATTCTTGAACGGTCCGCTGAGGCCATAGGCGGGCATCCGCAGCATGATCAGGCGTGGGTTGTAGGGCACGAGGTCTTCATAGCGGATCGCCGCCTTCTCAATCGTCTCCGGCACGTTATTCTCGACGAAGACATCGGAGACCGCAATCAGACGGCGAAAGACTTCCAGCCCTTCGGGCGTCGTCACATCGCAGGTCATACTGCGTTTGTTGCGCGCATGACTGTTAAAGGCGGCGCTGCGGTTGAAGGTGCGCGGCCCTACGATCCGGTTTGGGTAGGAGTATAGAGGGATGCGGCTGTCCGCGTTGCGGTCCACCATCTCCTGCGTCACCTGCTGCTCCGCGCCGCGTGTGCTCGGCTGGATGTGGAGGAGCGGCTCGACCCGGATTACCTCCGCGCCCCATTCGGCCAGCAGCTGCGTGCAGTGCGGTCCCGCCCACACCACCGTCACATCAACGACGCGGATTCCTTCAAGCGGTAGGCGGTTCATGGCTGTCACTCGCTTCACACAATTCCCATCATGCCTAACTTCCCGATCTCTTCCTCCGCATAGCCCAGCTTGTCGCGCAGGATCTCGACCGTGTGCTCGCCCACGAGGGGCGCGCGGCGCGCGGGCAGGCGCGGCGTCTCGTACATCACGAACGGGCGGCCGGTGTAGGTGGCCGGTCCGGTGCGCGGATGGTCAATCACCTCGAACGCGCCGCGCGCACGGAAGGCCGGGTCGCTGAGCACGTCGCTGATCGTGTTAATCGGCGCGGCGAGCAGCTTGTGCTGCTGGGCGATCGCGGCGGCATCGCGCTTCGTCGTCTGCATTAACCAGCCAAGGTAGGACGCCTCGATCTCCTCTGCCAGGTCCGGGTGTTGGAGCAGCACCATCGCTGTCGCCACGCGCGGGTCCGCGACGAGGTCGTCGCGGCCGATCATGCGCAGGAAGGACTGGAGCTTGCCCTTGCCGGTGGCGTGGATATTGACATAGCCGTCCAGGCAGGGGCGCACACCGACGCCGGGGCGGATGCCTGTTTCCGGCCGGCGGCCGATGTCGCCGGTATAGGCGTGTGCAGTGAGGTAGATCACGCGCCGGTCGCGGAAGCCAGCCTGCGTCTCATAGATCGAGATGTCTATCTGGCCGCCCTCGCCGCCCGTCTCCACCAGTTCCAGCGCGAGCATCGTCGCGAAGGCGGCGATCCCGCCCGCGTGATACTGGACGACGTTCCCGCCGAGTTTCAATGGCTCATAGGCGCGGTTGCCGGTGATATTCATCGGCCCGCCCATCGCGTAGAGCGTCAGTTCGCTCGCACGCAGGTCGCGGTAGGGGCCGCTCTGGCCGAAGTTCGAGATCGAGGTGAGGATCACCTTCGGGTTGACGGCGCGCAACGCTTCGTAGCCGAGGCCGAGCCGCTCCATCACGCCGGGACGGAAGTTCTCCACGACGATGTCCACCTGCGCCGCGAGCTTGAGCGCGAGCTCGCGGCCGAGCGCCGTCTTCAGGTTCAGCGTCACGCTCTGCTTGTTCGTGTTGAGGTGGAGAAAGAGCGCGCTCCCCTCGAGGTGAGGCTCGTCCTTGAAAAACGGTCCCATCCCGCGCGCCGGGTCGCCCGCGGGTGGGCGCTCGATCTTGATCACGTCCGCGCCGTAGTCGGCGAGCACCTTCGTGCAATACGGTCCGGCGATCTGATGGCTGAAGTCGAGGATGCGCACACCCTCGAGCGCCGTCGGCGTCATGGCAGTCCCCCCCGCCGGTGTCTGCGGGCACCCTATCACGCCCGCGCCGTTGGGGTGAGGGGGCAGCCGCACGGGCTTGGAGCGGGGGCGCTAGATGGTAGGAAAGGGATCGGGATAGGGACGCAGATCGAGGCCGGCGATAAAGCGGAAATCGCGCTGGTTTTGCGAGACGAGCGGGATGCCCTCGACCAGCGCGGTCGCGGCGATCAGGGCATCCGGGATCAGTAGGCCGTGGCTGAGACGGTAGCGGCGGAGGAGATCAACGGCACGGTCGGAGACCGACGCGCTGAGGAATCGCTCGTGCTGTTGCATCTAGCTACGGTCCCGGCAGCCGAGCGGTTCGCTTCTCAGCACATGGCTCAGTTTGTTTTTATTCCAGCGAATACATGTTGACGATTCGACTTCCGTGTATTGGTGTAAATGACGGATAGACTCCCTGTGCCCGGATTATGGAGGTCAAACCATATATCGTCTTCAAGGCCACGATCTCGCGCTTTTACCACAGATGTTTGGAATATGTTACGCAGTCTGGGCATATTGTACCTTTGCTGCAAGTGATCCGGCCAATCGTCGTGGAGTTCCTCGATCTGGATATCTTCGTGACTCCGAAGGCTTGCTCTTACTTCATCGGCAATTATAGTCTTTGTTTGTCCTGCGGCACCTGAGTAAAAGATGAAACCGCCAGGTGTAAGTTCCGATACAAGATTATCAATCAAATGTTTGATGGTTGCTGTCTGCTTTGCATGCTGGTAACCGAAGGCATAAGATAAAAATGCTGCATCAATACTCGTTACTCCTCTAAAGTCCTTAATCATACTATAATCTTCGCTAAAATGATGTCGTATCGTCCGCATCTCAATTCTTTGAGCAAAGTCAATCATCATGTCACTCAGCTCTATACAATGGACAATATATGCACTATCCATTAGTTGAGACAAATCCAAGGCTAGTGATACGGAGTCGAGCCCGCTCCCAATATCAACCACGCGCTGCAAACTTGGAATATTTCTCTTTCGCACTAGTCTGTCAAGACCTGACAGAATAGTAGTCATACGCTGCACAAGATATCGAATAGCATAAACGGGAGGAACAGCCTTGGCTGCATAATATGGATCGCGCCCATCAAACGCCAATGTACGGTATCCTGCAGCCCAGTCATCACCAGTTAATCCTCCAACCGCCTCCTCGTAACTTTCCAGTGCTGCCGCGACTCTCCAATCGATGTTGGCGTAAACTTCTAGCCAGTTTCTATTTTCAAGAGCACATCCATCAGGGTGGTGGAGCATATCCTTCTGCGCCCTCCAGCAGTGGACGCCCGCTCCCGAGCGCCTGCTGGATAATGCCACGCACGCGCCGGTACTGCTCTTCGGTCCAACCGTCATCGCGCAGCTTTTGCATCGCCTCGGGCGTGCTGCCGGCGCTGAACCGTGAGCGGGCCGGTTTGAAGTACTGCGTGACGTACTCCGCCGCGTCAAGTCCGGCCAATCGGCGCGCGAATGTTTCTGGATCACGAATGGGCAACATTGGGCTGATCGAGAGGCCAATAGGCACACCCGCTTGAGAGACCTTCTCCGCCGCGCGCAGGCGTACCTCAATCGAGGGGCAGTGCGGCTCATAGCGCAGGCGCACCTCCTCGCTGTCCGTGGAGATTGTGAAGTTGACGCGGACCCGCGTGAACTGCTTGAACAGGTCAATATCCCGCGCGGCGATCGGGCTGCGCGTCTGGACCGTCAGCCGGGGCTGAACTTGTATCAGTTCCTCCAAGAGTGCGCGGGTCAGCCCGAGCTTCTGCTCGATGGGCTGGTACGGGTCGGTGACGGTGGACATGTAGACGGTATCGCCCTCGCCGAGCCGCCGCGACTCGGTCTTGGATTTGATCGCCTTCCGAAGCAGATCGACCGCGTTGCACTTGACCTTCACCCAGCGGCCCCAGTCCTGCTGCTGCGCGAGCGTGGGCGCAAAGAAACGTGCGTAGCAGTACTCGCAGGCAAACGCGCAGCCGCTGTAGGGGTTTAGCGTGAACTTGTAGGCCTTCATGAAGCCGCCGGCAGGGGAAAGCAGCGAGGTACTATCGGCGTACTCGATTGAAGCAGCGCCGAGGCGCTCTGGCCCTCGGTCGAAGACCAGAGAACGAGCGGGCGTCGCGCTAGTGAGCTGTCCCACCGCGTCATTTCCCGCCGCCAGAGCTTGTGCGGTCCGCGGCGCATCGAACATCCCGAGTTGCAGGAGTTGAGCCTGGGTATCGCGCCGCATCATCCTCACTCCCACAATTTACTGACGCTTATACAACCACCAACTCAGACAAATAGAACATTTGTTCTTCTTGAACGTATACCCACGCGTCCCGATATCACGAGCAACGCGCCACACCAGATCAAAGTTAGCAGCCCTTTCCCGTCAACGGCGTTCACAAGACGTAGGACGTGGATCGCTCTATTACGACCCGGCCGCACCAATCCGTCGCTGGTCAGAGCGAAGTCCTCTCCTGGACGCGCTCCAAGCCGTCGCCCTGTTGCACCGATCGCGGGTGGGCCAGCGGCCGCGAAGCTGATCGCGCGAGAGACGATCGGTTCCGCGGCCGGCGACTCCGCCATACCAGCGTGCTACACCCGCACCGGGATCGCCACCTTCTCATGTGCCGCGCGCTCTACCTTGTCCGCGCGGCGCTTCATCATCTGGAAGATGCGCTCGTAGAGCTTGTCCACCGGGCGCAGGCGGTCGGTGTAGCGTTTGAAGACCGCCTGGCTCTCCTGGAGCGTCCAGTTGCGCGGCTGACCCTGCACGACCGCGTCGTCCTGGTGGACAAACTGGCGGCCGGTGAACAACTCGTAGGGCGGCATCTCGCCGTAGGGGTTGTAGGAGCCGTCGCCGTTGAGCAGGTCGCCTTTGCGGTTGAGCAGCTTCAGCCCCGTGCCGCGCGCGCTGTCCGGCCAATTGATCGTCGCGGGCAGCGGCGTGAGCAGGTTCGCGGTCTGGAACTTGGAGACGCCGCGCACCCACTCCGCCAGCTTCATCACCTGCGCCTCGTCGTCGTAGGGCAGGCCGATGATCGTCATCGCCACCACATCAAAGCCCAACTGCTGCAAGGACTCCAGGTCCTTGTGCATCTGGTCGGGCTCCTGGCGCTTCTTCACCGCCGCGAGGTTCTCGGCGCTGGAGGACTCCACGCCGATGTAGAGCATCCCCATCCCGATCTCCAGAAACGCCTCCGCCAGTTCGCGGTCGGAGCCGAGCTCGGCGCGGTTCTGGGAGATGAAGAACATCCCATCCGTGTGCCCCTTCCAGTTACGCGCGCGCTGGAGGCGGTCGTTGCGGAACTTCTTCGCGCGGCTCGGTGGCGCGTGCAGGTCATCCGAGATGAACGTTGCGAAGCGGCCGTCGCGCGGCGAGCGGTAGATCAGGCCGTCCGCGGCGAGTTGCTGGAGTTGCGCGATCCGCTTCAGCTCCACCTCGGGCTTGATCATGCGGTAGCCGACGAACTGCTGGATCACCTCGCAGTAGGTGCAGGATTCGGTGCAGCCGCGCGCCGTCTCCAGCACGCCCGCCGCCATCGGGTTCGCGGGCGTGAGGTCTTTGATTGCGCTGTAGTCAGGCAACTCGACATAATCTGAGTGGATCATCCGCCGGAACGGCTGCTGGATCAGCGTGCCAACATCATCGCGGAAGGCGATCCCGTCGAACTTGCGCAGCTCGTTCACCCAGTCAGCGCGCTTCGTGCTCAGCAGCGCATCGAGCAGCGGGCCGATCACGTCCTCCGCCTCACGCTGGACCACGACCTCAATCTTGCCGTGGTGCATCGCCTCTTCGGGGAGCGGGCCGATCTGCGGGCCGCCGCCGAGGATGACGAGGTGTGGGTACGCCTCGCGCGCCGCGCTGGTAATCTCGTACGCGCGCGGTGTCTCATTGACGAGCGCCGTCATCAGGAGCGCGTCGTAGCCTTCAAGGTCGCGCACGGGGTCAATCTTGCCGCTCCGGTCTTCGAACCAGATCGTGCGTTCATAACGGAAGGGAGCATCCTCGCGCTCGCTCCACTGGGCGAGTGCGCCGGAGAGGAAGAGCATCCCCTGACGGGGGATGGCGACGTATTCAAAGTTGCCGCCGGTGGAACGCGGCTGCACGAGCATCACACGCTTGGTGGTGGCCATCTGGTGACTCCTTGGCGATTCGGGTCTGGTGTACAGCAGGGTGTCGTCTGGCAGGGTGCTTTACCCGCGCGCTGGCACACACCTGAACCGCATCGCCCGACGGGGGGCGGCGCGCCCCTCCAGCGGGAGCAATACCATCCCCGTCGCGAGCAGGAGTCGTGGCGCCTTCGCCAGACGGCGCGGCGGCGCGGCGCGTTCGAGCGCACGATAGCCCGCCTGACCAGCGCAGCGCCGCAGGCGCGCGAGCGATTGAAGGAAGTGACCGACACTGCGCGCATTGCGCGCCAGCCAGCGGATCGCGGGGACCTCGGAGGAGAGCGCCCGCGCCCGGTTACGTGCTCCGTGCGTGAGCGAACCCGCCAGCACGACCAGTGCCAGCCGGTTCCGTCCTAGCAGGCTCAGCAGGCCGACGAGTAGGTCAGCCTGGCACAGACGAGCATGTGTATTGATCGCCGCGGTCCTTCCACCGGCTGCCGCCGGTCGCGCGCTCTGCCCCGATATACCGGCTTGAGTGTAGCATGTCAAGCCCTTCCCGTTGCCAAACGTCCCGAACCGTGTGGGAGCAAAGATCGCCCGCTTGAGGCTATAGTTAGGGATGAAGAGGGGTTTATCACCCACGATCCGGATGGGGATACACACAAAGGCACGATACAGCGAATCATGAGATACGCCTGGAAGGGTATTCAGTCGGCCACCGGCCCTGTAACCCTATCGAGCGAGAACCCGCTTCATTAACCTCAGAGAAACCTCAGAGAGCCGCAGAGCGTGAGCGTGCGGTCGCGCCAACGCTCTGTCCCGCATGTGGCTTCATCCTGTCGGCAGCCGTGTCCAGCACAGGCGACACTGCATCAAACGCGCGATCGTGATATACCTCATAAGGGTAACGACTTATGTTTTGATCCCACACGTAACAGAAGGATGAAACAAGGATGCGCTTGGTCTGGGCACCGCTCGCACTGGCGACCGCAGTTGCGCTGCTCTTTGCCTTCGGCTCCCACCGCCTCTCGGCGCAAGCGCCTGTCGTCACCTCGCTCCGCGTAGCGAACATGTCCCCTGGCGTGAGTGGGCTTGATGTTTCGATTGATGGGCAGCCCTCCCTGAGCGGAATCATGTTCGCCGCCGTGAGCGCCTATCTGCCCGTTCCCACCGGTCGGCATACCGTGCGCCTCACCCTCGCCGGTCGCCCCGATCCGGTCGCGCCCGATGCGCTCCTGGACTTCCAGGGCGCGCGTCAGACGACGCTTGTCACCACGGGCGAGCCACCCGCCGTGATCCCGCTCGCCGTGACGGACGATACGACGCCTCCCGCCGCAGGTCAGGCAAAAGTGCGCTTTATCCACGCCGCGCCCGATCTGTCCGCGGTTGACATCGGCGTTGCCGACGGCCCGCCCCTTTTCACCAACATCCAGTTTGGCAGCGCCTCACCGTACGTCTCCTCCCCCGCGGGCAGTTACATTCTTCAGGTCCGCCCGACCGGGCAGACCACCGTCTTAGCAACGATTCCGACGACTATCTTTGCGGACGGGCGCGTCTACACGCTCTTCGGCAGCGGCAAAGCGGGAGATCGCACGCTCGCTTTCCCGATCGTCACGCAGCCCACGGCCGAGGGGATGATGCCGGCCCGCCTCGCCGACGCCGGCTCCGGCCTGAGCGCGGATAACGTGCCCGCCGCTTCCCTGCCGGTCGTGTTGCTGCTCGCCTTCACCGCGCTCGCCGTCGCCGTCGCCGTCTGGCAGCGGTCCGACGCCAACGGCGCGCCCGCGCTCGCGGGCTTTGATCAGGGCGCACGCGCCACCGTCACACTACTGACCCGCACCCGCACGAGCTCCGCGACCATGCCGGGGACAGAGCGGAACCGTCGCACCGATGAACCGCTCCGTCTCCTCCTCCGCGATACGCTCCGCGGCGAACTCTCCGCGCTCGCCTCCGCCGGTGCGCCGCCGCTACAACCGCGCCCCTACATCCCCGCGGGCGCGCGTTCCGCCTTCGTTTCCGCCAACGTATCGCCGCAGCAGCCACAGCTCTACATCCCCGCGAGCGAGCGTTCCACGCCTGTCCCCGCCGGGGTGCCGCCGGAGACGCTCATCTCCTACATCCCCGCGCTGGCGGTGGC
>Ga0136611_10003056_pt1 | contig 11679 bp, 11 predicted proteins | sample AntDrymUQ2232306_2_FD_106645 | JGI IMG/M metagenome (GOLD analysis project Ga0136611, IMG submission 106645) | Polar desert sand microbial communities from Dry Valleys, Antarctica - metaG UQ223 (23.06) | ecosystem: Environmental > Terrestrial > Soil > Desert | place: Antarctica: Dry Valley... | reverse complement strand
GTGTTGGCGACGCACTTGAACGAAACGCGCTCTTTTCCCGACTGGCATCGTTTGGCGCGTGGTTTAATTTCGTCCGCCGAAGAAAAATCGTTGCGTGAGGAGCAAACTGATTTGCAGTGGAAAAAGCAGGCAGAGCAATTCGAGTTCTATGGAAACCAAAAACAGCGCGCTGAGATGTTGCGCGAAGAATTGGCGGCTTTGTGCCGCCAATCTTTTCTGCAAGGTTTCATCTTGCCCAAGAATGACGCCAATCTTCCGTTGCGGCCCGGCGAGATTTTGCGATGGCACAGTTCGGCGCAGATGTGCCGGCTGCGTTCGGTGCAGGGACAAAATTATTGGGAAGTCGAGAAAACCGGCCAGTTGCTCGTCACCGATCAGCGCATCTATTTGATGGAGTCGGTGTTGGTCGAACCGTATTGGCGCTGGCTTAAGAAGCTGTCCCATATCGAAATCGTTTACGGGTCGGGGCTGCCGTTGTTGAAAATGACTTTTTTTAGCGGTTTGAAGAAACCGCTCGGCTTCGCGGTGGACGATATGAAGCTGAGTACGGAGATAGACGGCTATACCCAAACCATTTTTCTGACTGCCGAAGATTTGGCGCAAGTGTTGGCGCAAAATTCGTAGGAGCGAAAACTTTTTGAAGAACCTTCTTTTCGTTTGCAGCCGCAACCGTCGGCGCAGTCCGACCGCCGAACAACTTTTCGCGGGGCGCGACGATTGCGAAGTCGCTTCGGCGGGACTGGCTTCCGACGCCGAAGAAATTCTTTCGAGCGAAGACATCGACTGGGCCGACATCATTTTCGTGATGGAAAAAAAGCAGCGCGCCAAACTTTCGCAGCGTTTTTCCGCGCACTTGAAAAACAAGCGCGTGGTTTGTTTAGATATTCCCGACGATTATGAATATATGCAGCCGGAGTTGGTGGATTTATTGAGGGCGAAGGTGGCGCGTTATCTGTAAATAGCAAGTGTCGCTAAGCCTATTTAGTGAGGCACCGTAAAGAGTGTGTCATGTTGAGCGGAGCGCAGCGAAGTCGAAACATCTTTGCGGGCAAAACAACAAGATGTTTCGACTTCGCTGCGCTCCGCTCAACATGACACACTCTTTATTACTTCGCCCAAAACAAAAAATATAAGAAAAACAATGCGCGAAAGAATCGAGCAGGAACTGGACAATTTAGAAAAATCTGAAAACGTGCGGATTCTCTACGCCTGCGAATCGGGCAGCCGCGCGTGGGGTTTCGCTTCGCAAGACAGCGATTGGGACGTGCGCTTCATCTACGCGCGCCCGACGAATTGGTATTTGTCGATCAATCTCGAACATAAGCGCGACGTGATCGAGCGGCCACTTTCCGATGAACTCGACATCAGCGGCTGGGATTTGAGAAAGGCTCTCGTGTTGCTGCAAAAATCGAATCCGCCGCTTTTGGAATGGCTGCAATCGCCGATGGTTTATCTCGACCGCGCGGATTTCGCATCGTCGCTGCGCGCGCTTTTGTCGCAATGCTATTCGCCGGTGGCTTGCGCTTATCATTATCGGCAAATGGCGAAACGCAACTTCGATGGATATTTAACGGGCGAAATCATTCGTCGCAAGAAGTATTTTTATGTGTTGCGCCCTCTGCTGGCTTTGCGCTGGATCGAAGCTGGACGCGGCCTCGCGCCGACCGAGTTCGCGCTTTTATTGGAAGCCGAACTGCCAAATGGCGAAGTGCGCCGCGCGGTTGATGAACTGCTCGAAGCCAAAAAAGCCGGCGGCGAACTCGACGCCGGGCCGCCGATTGGGCCGTTGCAAAATTGGATCGAAACCGAAATGACGCGCGTACGCGACCGCCAATTTGCTTTGCCCGCCGCGCACGCCGACAACGATTTGCTCGACGAACTTTTTCGCGCGACGCTGGCGAGCGAATAATCCCCGGCGCGGGAGTACTCCTTTGTCGATAAATCAAGCGCCAACGCCGATCGGCGCTTCGACGATTTGGCCGTCGCGCAGCACCGGCTCGGCGTCGCCCCACAAAGCCGAACCGTCTTTATTGAGAATCGGTTCGGCGGAGTATTGCGCCAAATAAATGCGTCGCATCCGATTGGTTTCATTCGCGCCGCTGCGATGAAAAACCGTGCTGGAAAAGACCGCGACGCTACCCGCTTCGCAAATCACCGGCACGCCGGGATCGTCGCCTTTGTAGCCAATCTTGTCGTTGGTGCCTTCTTCTGTTTCGTGGCGCACCCATTCGCGCGTGCCGGCGCGATCATAGGGCAGAAGATAAACCGTGCCGTTTTCTTCATTCACGTCGTCGAGCGCGCACCAGCACGAAAGATAAGGTTTGTGATCGTGGCCGATGTAGCCCGAATCCTGGTGCCAGCCGAAGTGCATGCCTTTTTCGGCGGCTTTCACGACATATTGTTCGTTGAACAAAAAGGCGGTGTCGCCCAAAGTGTCGCGGCAGATTCCGGCCATCAGTTCGCTCCACAAAAAGCGCGGCAGGCGGTCGCTTTGATGCCACTTGCCGCCGATGAAATAGCGGTTGCCCTTGTGCGTGATGCCCAATGTTTCCACGCCCAGCGCGTCCATCTCGGCGTCGAGAACCGCCATCCAATGCGCGCACTCGTCGCGCAACAGTTCGAGATATTCGGCGGGAATCACCTTTTCGAGAATGCAATAACCCTCGTTTTGAAATTGCGCTTTTTGTTCTTGCGAAAGGGCGTTGCGCGGTGTTTCGTTCATGTTTGGTCTCCTGATAACTGTTGATATTCGGCCTATTGCCCGACGGAGCAGTACTCTCCTATTTAACACAAATTGCTAAAATTTGGGAACATGAACAAAACTCCCTTAACTTTGGTCGCTTTTGGCGACTCGATCACGCAGGCTGTCGAAGTGCCGGAATCGCAGCGTTGGCCGCAACTTCTCGAAGACGCCTTGACGCGCGAAATCGTCGGGCGCGAAATTAAGATCATCAATCGCGGCGTGGGCGGCAACACTTCGCGCGAAGGTTTGGCGCGCATCGAAGAAGTCCTCGACTGCGCGCCGCATTTCGTCTTGGTCGAGTTCGGCAACGACGCCACGCACCAGATGGATCGCCACGTTTCGCTCGACGAGTTCGCCGCCAATTTCGACGAAATGCGACGACGTTTCGCGGCCATCGGCGCGGTGATGATTCCGATGACTTTCCCGCCGATTATCGACGAATGGCACGCCGACAATCTTTTGCCGTTTCATCAGCAATATGGCGGTGGCGACGCGCATCAGGAACTGTATCGGCAACAAACGCGCGCTTTTTCCGCCGAACACGATTTGCATTTAATCGAAACCGACCTCGCCCTGCGCGCGGCCCGCGATGCCGATGGCGCGGCGAAATACTTCCAACCCGACGGCGTGCATCTGACGCGCGACGGCAACGCGCTGTTTTGCGAAACCGTGTTAAAAAACCTTCTAGCGTCCGGCGTTGTAAAATAGAAAGCCATGCCAAGCCACATCACCAAAGAAATGTCGGGCTGGGGCCGTTATCCAGTTGAAGAATGCCGCATCTTTCGTCCTGAAAAGCGCGGGGCGCTCGAAGCTCTGGTCAAAGAAAACAAAAGCACGCTGCTCGCGCGCGGATTGGGACGCTCGTATGGCGACGCCGCATTGAACCCTGAGGGCCTCGCGTTGCAAGAGCGGCTCGACCGATTTATTAGTTTCGATGAAGAAAACGGAACGCTCGATTGCGAAGGCGGCGTCAGCCTCGACGAAATCATTCGTGTTTTCGGGCCGCGCGGCTGGTTTTTGCCGGTCTCGCCGGGCACCAAGTTCGTAACTGTCGGCGGCGCGCTGGCCTGCGACATTCACGGCAAAAACCATCACCGCGACGGCAGCTTTTCTGAATTCGTCGAAGAGTTCGATTTGCTTTTGGCTTCCGGCAAGATTTTGCTTTGTTCGCGCGAAGAAAACGCCGCCGCGTTCTGGGCGACGGTCGGCGGATTAGGACTCACCGGAATCATCACCCGTGTTCGTTTTCGTTTGCGCCGCGTCGCGTCTTCCTACATCGCCGCGCAATATGAACGATTATCGAACCTGGACGCGCTGCTCGAAGCCTTTTCCCGCGACCAGGAGTACTCTTATTCGGTCGCGTGGATCGATTGTTTAGCGGCGGGCGATTCGCTGGGACGCTCGGTTTTGATACGCGGCGAACACGCGACGCCGGACCAACTTGCGCCGGCCCAGCGCGCCGCGCCACTGAGTTTGGCGACGCCGAAAAAGCGTGGCGTGCCGCTCGATTTGCCCGACTTCGCGTTGAATCCCCTAACCGTGCGCGCTTTCAACGCCGCCTATTATGCGGCGCATCCGAGCCGCTGCGCGGTCGTCGATTGGGATTCGTTTTTCTATCCGCTCGATGCGATTGAAAATTGGAATCGCATTTATGGCGCGCGCGGCTTCATCCAATATCAGTTGGCTTTGCCATTTGAAACCAGCCGCGCCGGTTTGATCGAACTGCTGGAAAAACTGGCGGCTTCGGGGCGCGCTTCGTTTTTGGCGGTCTTGAAAAGTTTCGGCCCGCAAAATCCCGCGCCACTGTCGTTTCCCCTGGCCGGCCACACGCTCGCGCTCGACATTCCTTTCGCCGACGACCTGCCGGATTTTGCGCGCGAACTCGATGAAATCGTGTTGCGCCATAACGGTCGTGTTTATCTTGCCAAAGACGCGATGCTGAACGCGGAACATTTTCGCGCGATGTATCCGCGCTGGAAAGAATGGCTCGAAACCAAACGAACTCTCGATCCGCACAATCGGTTTTCGTCGTCGTTGGCGCGGCGTCTGGAAATGTTGGAGGACAATGAATAGAATGCCGAAATGGGTTTTGATAGTCGGCGCGACTTCGGGCATCGCGCGGCCTTTGGCGCGTGAGTTCGCGGCGCGCGGGTTTGGTTTGCTGCTGGCCGGACGTGACTTAAACGAGTTGGAAACGCAAGCCGCCGACTTGCGCGTGCGCGGACGGACACAAGTCGAAACGATTGCATTCGACGCCGCCGATTTTGAAACTCACGAAGGGTTCTGGCACGATTGTTTGGAAAAATGCGACGGCGATTTAGACGGCTTAGTTTTGTGCCATGCTTTGATGCCGCCGCAGGAACAGTTGCAAGACGGCGCGACGGCGGCGCGGGCGATGATCGAAGTGAACTATTCGTCCTACGTCGCGCTGCTCAATTTAGCGGGCGATTATTATGAAAAGCGCGGGCTTGGTTTCGTCGCGGCGATTGGCTCGGTGGCCGGAGATCGCGGACGCGCCGGCAATTATTTATACGGCTCGACCAAAGCCGCCGTCGATGTCGTGATGCAGGGCTTGCGCCAAAGATTGGCCGCGACGCGCGTCGGCGTTCTCACCGTAAAACCCGGCCCCATCGACACCGCGATGACGTTTGGTTTGGAGAAACTGCCATTGTTGGCTTCTCCCGAAAGCGCGGCGCGCGACATTTATCGCGCCATCCGCCGTCGAAGCGACATCGTTTATACGCCCGCGCCCTGGCGTTTCATCATGCTGATTATGAAACTGGTGCCGGAAACGATTTGGAAAAGATTGAAGATTTGACGCGCTGGCACGACAGTTGCGAAACGGGAAAAGCCATGAAATCAAACACTCCGCAACTGGTCCAACAATTCATCGACGCGCTGCACGCTTTGGAGAAAGGTGAAGAAGCGCAAGCCGACGAAGTGGCGCAACTTTTTTCCGATGACGCGCATTTGACCAACGCCGCTTTGCAACTGGCCGGCGACGCGCGCGAAGGCCGCGACAGCATCGCGCGTTTCTGGCGCGAATATAAGGAAACGTTGGGCGAAGCGTTTTCCGAATTTCACCAAATCACGACCGGCGAAAACGCCGCCGGTTTGTTTTGGACGACCAAGGGAAAATCGCCTGAGGGAAAAGAGATCGCCTACGACGGCGCTACGTTGTTGGAGTTTGGCGAGGACGGAAAAATCGCGCGTTTTCAAGGCTACTACGACACGCGCGAATTGCAGCTCTGACAAGGAGTACTGCCGCGTGAGGGAATGTTCCTCCACGCGGCAGTACTCCTGCTACTTTCCCTATTATTAATTGGTCGCGGAGTGGGCGCTTTCCAGCAACTTGTCAATCTCGTTCAATGCTTTTAGCGAGGCAATATTATCAGCGAGCGCCTCATGAATTTCGTCCCAATTATTGGTCAAAGAAAACTTCTTTTCACCGCCCGGCCCTTTGATAATGATTGAATTGAACCCTATGTCGTCGGGATCGAACTGTATGTAAATGAGATCACTGCCGTAAGGCTGGAGGTGAACTTCAAAGCTGGGCCGCATTTTTTTGCCGGGATACTTAACTTGATAAATAACCCCGGCAGCTTTTAAGTCCTCAAGAAGGTTCCTGATTGGGCTTAGCTTGTTAGATAAGACGTTGTAATTACTTCGCCAGTCCTCGACCATTAACTGTTGCTCTTCTTTAATCTTTTGAACGTAGGCTTCCAAGTTGTCAATCACAAATCCTCTCCTGTGCCGTTTCTCGCGGCAAAATCAAACGCTACGCGCCGCTCAGAACGAACACGACTTCGCGCCGCGTTTTTCGAGATATTGCTGATGATATTCTTCGGCGCGATAAAACGGCGGCGCGGTTGTGATTTCGGTTACGATGGGACGAGAAAACGCGCCGCTTTCTTCCAATTTTTGCTTTGAAGCGCGCGCTTTTTCAGCTTGCTCGTCGTCATAATAAAAAATCGCCGAACGATACTGCGTTCCGATGTCCGGCCCCTGGCGGTTGGGTGTAGTGGGATTGTGGTTTTCCCAGAAGAGTTGCAACAGTTCGTCATAGGAAACCTGCGCCGGATCGTATTCGACTTGCACGACTTCGGCATGGCCGGTGCGACCTGTGCAAACTTCCTGATAGGACGGATTTTCCGACGTGCCGCCGGCATAGCCGACCGCCGTCGATTGCACGCCGTCAAGCGCGGCAAACTCCGCTTCCACGCCCCAAAAACAGCCCGCGCCAAACATCGCTTTTTGAGTTTGATTGTTCATAGACGGCTCCAGACGTCTCAAGGCAATCCGGCGTTGCCGCTTTTCAGCGACGCGCGAAAGTCGAAAGTGTGTCATCATAAAGGCAACCATGAATAACAGTTGCGACGAGTTCTTCACCAGCGAAAAAGCGATGGCGCGCCATTTCCGCGCGCGCGCCACAAGCGGGCGGTTTCGCGGCGAAACGCGCGCCGAAACGCGCTCCTGGCAGAAAAAGGCGCGACGACGATTTTCCGATTTATTGGGCTTGCAACATTTCGAGCCGGTCGCACCGCGCGCGCGCAAATTGGAAAGCGTTGAAGTGGACGGCTTGACGCGCGAAACCTGGCGCATCCAAACCGAGCGCGACGTATGGATGCCATTTTATCTTTTCATCCCCAAAGGCGCGAAAGACCAAAAGCTGCCGCTCGTGCTTTGTCCGCACGGGCATGGTTCCTCCGGCAAGTGGGCGACCGGCGGGCGCAGCGACATCGACGGCATGGCGTCTATTATCGAAGATTTTCGCTACGACTACGGAGTTCAAATTGCGCGCGCCGGTTTCATCACCGCCTGCTCCGACGCGCGCGGCTTCGGCGAGCGCCGCGAACCGGTCCAGCAAGACGATTCGCCCGATGCGTTTTTGACGAGTTCGTGCCACAATCTCAGCGTCGCAGGTTTGGGGCTGGGCCTCACGGTGCAAGGCATGTGGACATGGGATTTGATGCGATTGCTCGATCATCTGCAAAACGACGCGCGCATCAACGCCAAACACATCGGTTGCGCCGGCTTGTCGGGCGGCGGGCTGCAAACGCTCGACTTAGCGGCGTTGGATGAGCGCATCAAAGCCGCAGTGGTGAGCGGCTATTTTTATGGCGTGCGCGAATCGTTGCAGATTCAAAACGCCAACTGCGCGTGCAACATCGTGCCGGGTTTGTGGGAACAGTTCGACATGGGCGACATCGCAGCGATGATCGCGCCGCGCGCCCTCTTCATCGAAACCGGCGACGCCGATCCGCTCAATGGCAAAAGCGGATTGAAAAACGTGCGGTCTCAAATTGAAATCACTCGCGTCGCTTACGAAATGTCCGAAGCCAGCGAAAATCTCATCCATCACGTTTTTGAAGGCGAACATCGCTGGGACGGCGAACGTTCGATTCCCTGGCTGCGCGAAAAGCTGGCGCGGTGAAAAACAGAATACAAGATTACCATGCCCTCGACACCACAAATTGACGACCGCGACTGGAGCGCGCTTTCGACTGGCGAACGCATCCGGCAAATCGAAGTCGAGGGTTATCTGGTGATGCCGGATTTGCTGACGAAAGAACAAATCGCCGAATTGAAAAAGCAGACCGCCGCGCTTGAAACCTTTGGCGCAGACTACAGCGACAAACAGCGCGGCAAACGAAACATCCACTTTGAAGGCGGCCCCATCACCGCGCTGGCGGCGCATCCGCCGATGATAAAGTTCCTGCGCCAACTATTCGGTGAAGAGATCGTTCTCATGTCCTACGTTTACACGCGCAGCGAGCCGGGCCATCCCGGTATTAGCCTGCACACGGATGGGCAGCCTTATGGCTCGGAGATTTTCGGCTACGAAGGAAGCTGTCCCTGGCTGGTGCGCGTGCTCTATTATCTCGATGACCTGACGCCCGAAGTGTCGCCGTTTCGCGTTGTGCCGCGCTCGCAGCTTTCGATGCACGCGCAAGGCAATCCGTATCTGCGCTACGAATCTCATCCTGAAGAAGTGATGGTGCCGGTGCAGGCGGGCGGCGCAGTGCTGATCAATCATCGCGTTTTTCACGGCAACTTTCCCAACACCGGCGACCGCGCCCGCGAAATGTTGGCGATTGCTTATCGTCCCGGCTGGGCCGGCCCGGTCGATCAAATTGAAGAATGGGACGCCGAGAAAATCGCCGCGCTGCCCGATGAAGTGCGCGAACTTTTCGGGAAGCGCAACACGCGCCACTGGGATTTTCACGGCGGCAACAAGCCGGCCAACATGAAAAGCCACGCGCCCGGCATCAATGCGAGCCGATGGGGACCTAAGCGCAGTTAAAGAACTCTTTTTATCCAAGTACTGCCGAGCACAGGAATATTCCCCGGCGCGGCAGTACTTGTGATTAAGTTCGATCAACTTTTAATGAAACGACTGACAGGGGAAATGGGCGTGGCAGCCAGAACGAAACTCTGGACGCAGTTGGCGTGCCTTTTGGCGTTTTGCCTGGCGTTGCCGACGTGGGCCGCGCCGAATCCAGGAAAAGTCGATTCACTGCCGCTGGCCGAAAATAGCAAAGCGTTGCAGCCTATCGTCATCGCGGCGGCGGCGAGCGACCAAACCAAAGCTATCGCGCAGGAGTTGCAAAAATACCTGAACCAGATCAGTGGCGCGGAGTTCAAAATCGAAACCGGCGACGGCAAAAGCGGCATTGTGTTGGGAACGCTCAAACAGTTTCCGCATCCCGAATTGGAAAAACCGCTCGCCATGCGCGGCCCCTACGACGGGCGCGAAGCCTTCACCATTCGCACCGAAAAAGACCGAGTACTGCTGCTGGGCCGAACCGAACTCGGCGCGAGCCATGCGGCCTATCGTTTCCTCGAAACTCTCGGCGTGCGTTGGTTTTTTCCGGCCAAAGAATGGGAAGTCGTGCCGAACAAAAGCAGTTTGCGCTACAGTGTCAACGAAACTGAGCGCCCGAAAATTTTGTCGCGGCGGATGTTCATCAACTTCGGCATGCCCGACTCACACGGTGTTTTTACCAATCCCAAAGGCGGGCAAGATTTTGAGACGTGGAAAAAACACAACCGACAGGCGCAATCCATCAACGCCGACGTCGGCCACATCTGGGGCGTGATCGCCACGCAAAATAAGGAAGCCTTTGAGAAACATCCCGAATATTGGGCGTTGATCGAAAACGACAAAGGCGAGATGGTGCGAAGCGGGCCGAAGTTTGAACTCGCCAATCCCGCCGTTCGCAAAATGATCGTCGATTTCGCGCTTCAACAACTCGAAGACGATCCCGAAAAGGATGTCGCCAATATTGATCCGTCCGATGGCGGCGGCTGGTCGCAAAGCAAAGAAAGCCTGGCTCTGGGCGGCATTTCCGATCAATTGTTCGGCGTGGCGAACGAAGCGGCGCGAGCTGTGCAGAAAAAGTTTCCCGGCAAAATGGTCGGATTGTTGGCCTACAATTATCAGATTGATCCGCCGAGTTTTCCGCTCGAACCCAATGTTTATGTTGAGCTGACCGCCGGCTTCATCAACGGCAAGCTGACCTACGACCAACTTCTGCAAGAGTGGCCCCAAAAATCGAAGAATATGGGCTACTACGAATACTTTTCGTTTTGGCCCTGGGATCAGGATAGATTTCCCGGCGGCAAAGCCAACGATTTGCAATATCTGCAAGACAGAATTCGCGGCTATGCCCGGCGCAACGCCATTGCGCTCACTGCCGAGTCCGCCTATAACTGGGGCATTCACGGGCGCGGTTACTATCTCGCCAATAAGTTGATGTGGAATCCCGACGCCGATGTGCCGGCGATTCTCGACGATTTTTACGACAAAGCGTTTGGCCCCGCCGCCGCACCGATGAAGCGATATTACGAGCGCATGGACGCCGGCATCAACCCGCTCATCACCGACAATCTGCTGGCGCACGCCTACCGCGACATGGAAGAAGCGAGCCGTCTGGCCAAAGCCGATCCCGCAGTTTTGGCGCGGCTCGACCACCTCAAACAGTATTTGCACTACAACTTTCTGCGCCGCCAACTCGATAAGTTCGATCCGCGCGTGGAAGCTGACAAAGCGCGCCGCAAGGAACTTACGCTGGAAACTCTGACGTTTTTATATCGCACGCGCTGGAGCTACATGAACCACTGGGCGGCGGCGTTTAGCGTTTGGAGCATAGACGCCGCCAAAGAGTTCGATGAACCGACCTGGAGCCAGCAATACGAAATGGTGGCGCCCGCCGAACGCGACGCCCATCGCCAGCCCTGGCGGATCGAAGTAGCGTGGACACGCGAGCAAACCGAGAAAGATTTCCAAGAGGAACTGAACCTGTTGCAACCGCAGGAGATCGAAGAAAAGAGTTTTTCCGACGATCTGGTTGCGGTCGCCTTCGAGGACGAAAAACCGAAAGCCGGCAAACACAACTTCATGACGCCCACGCGCTACATCTTTTATTCGGACGGTTCGCCGTTTAAGATTTCAGTGTTGCCGGGCTTCATCGCGCACAATCGCAACCGTCCTGCGCCGCCATATCAAGTTTTCGACGCCAAAGGCAAAGTGGTGGCGAGCGGCCCATTGCCCCTCGACGGCCAAACGCGCGAACTGGAAATCAAACTTCCCGGCGCGGGCCGCTACACCTGGAGCTACGGCACCGGCGCGGGCCAAACCGTGCAAGTCGCCGCCGGACAACACGCGACGCTCGTCATCGAGCCGTATAGCATGAACCATCTGGGCGCGATGAGCCGCGCTTATTTCTACGTTCCCAAAGGCGCGAAAAACGTTTACTTCTACTGGGAAGGCACGCCCAACGCGCAGCAGATTTTCGATCCTGAAGGCAAGTTGGCATTGGAGTTTCAAGCCTACCGCGAGATTGTAACGCTGCCCATTCCGCCAGGTCAGGACGGCAAAGTCTGGAGCTTCGGCGGACCATATTTCGGCGTTTTTCTGTTGCGCTTTTATAACG
>Ga0136611_10003055_pt1 | contig 11681 bp, 12 predicted proteins | sample AntDrymUQ2232306_2_FD_106645 | JGI IMG/M metagenome (GOLD analysis project Ga0136611, IMG submission 106645) | Polar desert sand microbial communities from Dry Valleys, Antarctica - metaG UQ223 (23.06) | ecosystem: Environmental > Terrestrial > Soil > Desert | place: Antarctica: Dry Valley... | reverse complement strand
GTCGGGTGGTCCGCATCGGCGCGCGCGTGAAAACCGCAGGTGTCGATTACGACCAGCGTATTGGCTGGCACCGCGAACCGCGTCGGTTGCGGCAGTCCGAGCGATGCCAGCTCTTCATTCTCGACCCGAAGCGAACCGCGCTGCGACAGGCGATCAGCAATATCGATCGCGACCGTCTTGTTGCGCTCCCACGTCGCGCGCTCGGGAGTCAGCCGGTGCGAACCCGCGACATAGGTCAAGGGACGGCCGTCATCGGCCACGTCGGTCAGGAACAGCCACGCCTTCATCGACGGATGAAAGGTGTCCGAATGGAGATGGACCTGTGGGTCGGGAAGACCTGCCTGGACTCCGCCGACAATCGTTTGGATATAATAAAGCGGCGCGCTGCGGCTGCTCGCCACATAGCCCAAGATGCCCGCCCAGCGCGGGCTGTCGAGCAACGCCGCGAGCGCGGGAAAGCGGCGGCGCACCTCGGGCCCGACCGCGACTCGGCGGGTGATCGTATCGCCCTGCTGGTGAGCGCGGGTTTCAAGTTCGGCACCGAGCAGATCAGACTGGAGCAGACGAAATTCGGCTTCGGGAAGGACGTCGGGCAGGACGATAAAGCCATCGCGGTCGAACCGTTCGCGAAGCTCGGGCGCAAGGTAGCGGGCAAGGCGCGCACGGCGGCGATCGGCAAGCGCATGCGCGGTTCGCTTACGCCACACGTGAAGCCCCGCGCGGTTGAGGCGCGGCGAGCCGAGAATGGGATTGTCGAAGAAGCTTTTCGCTCCGGTGAGCAGGGCGAACGGCCAAAAGGGCGCGCGCCACCAGTTGACGGGGCGGCGGTAAGGACGGTCCTGATACACGGCAGCGATCTTTAGCGGAGCCTTGCATGGCCGCAATGGGCCTTGCCCACTCTTCCCCCCGCGTTGAAATCAAGGCGGGTGGATCCCGGATCAAGTCCGGGCTGACGAATGAGGGTTCGGGATGACGGAGCGCGCATGACCCGATCCCGGCGGGGCTGGCGGGGAATGGGCGGCGCGGGCGTTGGAATTGGCCTTGCAGTTGATGGCGGGTCCGGCGAGAGTGGCGGCAAGACCGCTTGAGCAAAATCGGCGGCCGGGGGATGCGATGATCTTCAAGCGCTTTGCAGCAAATTTGCGCGCCCAAAACTGGAGCGCGATCGCGATCGAGCTAGCCATCGTCGTGGTCGGTGTATTCATCGGCACGCAGGTGTCGAACTGGAATGCGCAGCGACTGGAGAAACGCGAGACGCAGCGGATGCTGGCGCAATTGAAGCCCAACCTGCAACTGCTGTCCGATTATTATTCGAGCGCGCAGACATATTACGCGAGCACCCGGCGCTATTCGAAAGTCGCCTTCGCTGGATGGCGCGGCGATCCCAAGGTCAGCGATTCCGAATTCGTCATCGCCGCTTATCAGGCGAGCCAGATCATCGGCATCGCCACCAACGGATCGGCGTGGGCAACGGTCCTTGGCGCCGATCAGTTGCGCCGGATCGACGATCTGGCCACCCGCAACGACCTGTCGTTCCTGATGTCGGCCGATTATTCGATTATCGACATTGCCTCCGTCAACACGCCGTATCGACAGAATGTGCGGCGATTGATCCCGATCGACGTGCAGGATGCGATTCGATCGCGTTGCGGCGACCGACCCCATCCAGCCAAGCCGTTGATGACCGTGCTGCCAGCGAGCTGCGCCCTCAGGATCGAGCGGCGGGAAGCGGCGCAAGCGGCCGCGATCCTGCGCGCTCACCCCGGTCTGATCCAGGACTTGCAATGGCATTTGGCGGCGGAAGCCGCATTGCTGGCAAACATGGTATCGTTTGAAGTTTCGACCGCCAACCTGCATCGGCGGATCGCGAAAATCCGGGAATGAGCTGATGACCGACGACCATCTCTATCGCCGCGGGGTTGGCGTGATGTTGATCAACGCGAACCGCCAGGTGTGGGTGGGCAAAAGGATCGATAACACGGACGAGGCGTGGCAGATGCCGCAGGGCGGGCTCGACAAGGGTGAGGAACCGTGGGGATGCGGCTTGCGCGAAGTCGAGGAAGAAACCGGGATTGCGCCGCATCTGATCGAACAGATCGCCTGCCACCCGCAGCGACTGCGCTACGATTTGCCGCCCGAACTGGCGGGCAAATTGTGGAAGGGCAAATGGATCGGGCAGGACCAGGATTGGTTCTTGGCGCGCTTCACCGGGACGGACGCCGATATCGACATTGCCACCAAGCATCCCGAGTTCAACGACTGGAAATGGGTCGATCCGGCGCACCTCCCCGACCTGATCGTGCCGTTCAAGCGCGACATGTACCGGGCGATTGTCGCGGGGTTTGGGGAGTGCCTCTAACCCCTTCCCTGCAAGGGAGGGGATTAAGGGGTGGGTGCGAGCGTCCGCGAGCCCAGAACGCCTAAAAGAAGGAACCCACCCCCAGCCCCTCCCTGAAGGAGGGAGGGGAGTAGAGTTTCCTTCCCCCTTTTCCCGCGCTAGGCAGCGGCGTCATGGAGCAGCTTTCTTCGATCGAGCGCAAATGCGTTGAGCGGGCGATCGCCGAGCCCATGCGCGGCGCTGTGATCATTTGGTCGGGGATTAATAGCGGGTCGCGCAACCTCGATGGGTTGGCACGGATGGCGGCCACGCTGGCCGACGAATTCTCGGCCCTGCCCGGCGCGCTCGACTTGGTCGATCCAGCGCCGGTCGAGGCAATCGACACGGCGGGCCGGCCTTACGAACTTTCGCACGGCCAGCATCTGCACCTGACCGTCCGCCCGCAAGCGCTGCTGCAACTGCTGTTCACCGGACACATGGATACGGTGTTCGCCGCCGATCATCCATTTCAGTATACGCGCTGGCTCGAGGAGGGCGTGCTCAATGGCCCCGGCGTCGCCGACATGAAGGGCGGGATCGCGGTCATGCTCGCGGCGCTCAAAGCGGTCGAGGCGTCACCGCTGGCAAGCCGTATCGGCTATGAGGTCGTCATCAACTCCGACGAGGAGGTTGGCTCGCTGGCGTCGGCCGCGCTGCTGACCAAGGCGGCGCGGGGCAAGCGCGCGGCGCTGACCTATGAGCCCTCCGCCTTGCCCGACGGGACGATGGCCGGGGCGCGGCCGGGGAGCGGCAATTTCTCGCTCACCGTGCGCGGGCGATCGGCGCATGCCGGACGCAACCCGGAGGACGGGCGCAACGCGGTACTCGCCGCCGCCGACTTGGCGATGATCCTAGCGAGGGCGAGAAGCGACGACCTGAAGATCAACGTCGCAAAGATCGACGGCGGCGGGCCGAACAATGTGGTGCCCGATCTGGCCATCGTGCGGGTCAATCTGCGCCCCGCGACCAAGGACGATGAAGTTGCCGCCAAGGCACTGATCGACGGGGCGGTGGCCGATGTCGCCAGCCGGCACGACGTGACGATCGACATCCACGGCCATTTCGCTCGCCCACCCAAGCCGATGACTCCGGGACTGGAGCAATTGTTCGGGATTGTCCGGCAGGCGGGCGCGGACCTAGGCCAGAAGATCGGCTGGAAGTCGACCGGCGGGGTTTGCGACGGCAACAACATCGCGGCGTGCGGGGTCCCGGTGATCGACACGATGGGCGCGCGCGGGGGAAGCATTCATTCGATGGAGGAATTTCTGATCGTCGACAGCCTAAGCGAACGCGCGGCCTTGTCGGCGCTGACCATCCTGCGGCTGGCGGCGGAGGCCAGGCGATGACGTTCCGGATCCGCGCCGCGTCGCCCGACGATCTTCGCGCTTTGTACGAACTCAGCAAGCTGACCGGCGGGGGCTTCACCAACTTGCCGGCCGACAAGAAGACGCTCGAAACGAAGCTCGCTAAATCGCAAGCCGGGTTCGTGCGCGAAGGCGAGAATCAGGACGACGATCTGTTCCTGTTCGTGCTGGAGAATGTCGAGACCAAGGCGATCCGCGGCACCTGCCAGATTTTCGGCAAAGTCGGCAATGACGTGCCATTCTACTCCTATCGCCTGTCGACGCTGACCCAGAAGAGCGAGGCGCTGGGGCGGATCTTCCGCAACCAGACGCTGTCGCTGTGCACCGACCTGGAAGGATCGAGCGAAGTCGGCGGGTTGTTTCTCCACCCGCACGAGCGCGCCGGGGGACTCGGCATGCTGCTGGCGCGGTCGCGTTATCTGTTCATCAAGCAGCACCGGCCGCGGTTCGGGCCGCGCGTGCTGGCCGAGCTTCGCGGGGTGATGGACCAGGCCGGCAACGCACCCTTCTGGGATGCGCTGGCCGGGCGCTTTTTCGGGATGAGCTTTCCCGAAGCCGACGAGTTCAATGCCGTCCACGGCACGCAGTTCATCGCCGATCTGATGCCCAAGACGCCAATCTATGTCGCGATGCTGCCCGACAGCGCCCGATCGGTCATGGGCCAGCCCCACCCGACCGGGCGCGCGGCGCTGCGCATGCTGGAAAACGAAGGCTTCAACTACGATTGCTACATCGACATTTTCGATGGCGGGCCGACGGTTACCGCGGCGACCGACAAGATCCGCACGATCGAGCGAAGCGATTGGCTGCGATACGCTGGGGCTCTGCGGCCGGGGACCAAGAATGAGACGATGGTGCTGGCGACCGGTCGGCTTGAGCGATTCGCCGCTTGTTACGGGCAGGCGCAGCGCGGCGACGAGGGTGAGATCTATCTCGAAGACCAGATTGCAGAATTGCTGCGGCTCGATGGTGGCGACAATGTGCTGGCGACGGCGCGCTGATGGCGATCCGCGAAATCAACTTCGACGGGATTATCGGGCCGAGCCATAATTATGCCGGACTGAGCCTTGGCAATCTCGCCTCGACCAGCCACCGCGGCGAAATCTCCCATCCCCGCGCGGCGGCGTTGCAAGGCATCGACAAGATGCGCGCCAATCTGACGCTGGGGCTGGTCCAGGGCGTGCTGGTGCCGCAGCCCAGGCCGGCACACGACTGGCTTGCACGACTCGGCACCGGCATCGCCGACGCCGAGCCAGCGATCGCCGCCAATGCAATGAGCGCTTCGGCGATGTGGGCAGCCAATGCGGCGACGGTCAGCCCCGCCCCCGATACCGCCGACGGGCGTTGCCACCTGACCGTCGCAAACCTGCGCACGATGCCCCACCGAAGTCACGAATGGGTGGCGACACTGGCGCAACTAAAGCTGGCGTTCGCCAACCCGGCGTTTGCGGTGCACGGGCCGGTGCCGGCGGCGTTCGGCGATGAGGGCGCGGCCAATCACATGCGGCTCACCGGGGGCCACGGCGAGTCCGGAATCGAACTGTTCGTTTATGGCCGGACCGGCGGCCCGTTCCCCGCGCGCCAGCATATCGAGGCATCGAAAGCGATTGCCCGCCTCCACCGGCTCGATCCCGCGCGCACGCTGTTTGTCGAGCAATCGGAAGAAGCGATCGCCGCCGGCGCGTTTCACAATGACGTGGTGGCGGTGGCCAATCAGCGGGTGCTGTTCGCCCATGCCAAGGCGTTCGCCGACCGCGCGTCGACGCTCGATGCGATCACTGGGCTAATGCCCGATGTCAAGATCGTCGAGGTCGCCGAGCAGGACGTTTCGCTCTACGACGCGATCCGATCCTATCTGTTCAACGCGCAACTGGTGACGACGCCCGACGGCACGACGACGCTGGTTGTCCCCGAGGAGGTTCGCGAGACGCCGTCTGTGTGGGCCTGGATCGAACGGCACCTGGCGTCGAATGGCGCGATCCGGCGGGTCGAGGTGGTCGATGTGCGCCAGTCGATGGCCAATGGCGGCGGGCCGGCGTGCCTGCGGCTGCGGGTCGCCTGCGATCCGGCGACGGTCGATCCGCGCTTCCTGGTCGACGAGGCCAGGCTCGACCGGATTGCGGCGGTGGTCACGCGCGACTGGCCCGAGGAGATCGCCGCAGCCGACCTGCAGCGGACGTCGCTGGTCCAAGCCGTGGAGCGAGCACGTGCGGCCTTGCTCGAAACCTTGGACCTTGACACACTGGCTTGAACGCCACCTCGCTGTCGGGATTCTTAACGCTTTGTTAACGTCGTTAACGCTTTTTTGGCGGAACTGCGGGGTTGGCACGGCGTTTGCTTAACCATGACCATGGTAAAGCGTATCGCCCGGCTATTCACGATCAAGACCCGCTTCGAGGCCTTCCTGGTGACTTACGCAATCGCCGTCGGCGCAATTGAACGCGGACGCCATTACATGGACGTCTATCCCGGCAACTCGGGGATCCTGCTGGCGGTGGTGTGCACCGGGGTCGTTTTCATCGCCGGTGCCAAACTGCTGGATTCAGTCCGGCCGCCAGAGCCGGTACCGGTCGCCGCGCGGGTTGCTCCGCGGCGCCGGATCAGTCGTAATCGACCCATGTCAAACCGGCCGCGTTCCGCCGCAAGGTCACGAGCTTCACGTCACACAGATTGACTCCGGTCCAGGTGGCGGTCGCTCCGTTGGCCAGCGTCGCACGCAAATCGAACGCGCAATCGGGGTCGGAAAATCGCACCGCGGCGGCCTTACCGGCCGGTGCCGCTGTGTTTAGCGGTTGCCATGGCGCGCTGCCGACGCGGCGAATCGCCAGGCTCGAAATGTCCGCACCGGCCGCGTTGACGATGGAAAAGCTCGACGCGCCCGCGAGCGCTGATGCGGGATGCAACAGGCTGAGAACAGCGAAGACGAGCGGCACAAGGCGTTTCATGTTGTTACAAATAATCCTTATTCAACGAAACTCAAAGCAATTCCGGCGTGCTCGTTTCTACCGCGAAATAAGTCGGCGGATGTTAACCATCTGTTAGGACATGAGTCGCATCTTCGTGCCGTCTTGGGGAGTGACGTTCATGGAGTCGAACCAGCGCTATTATCAACGCCGCGCCGCCGAAGAGCGGACCGCCGCCCGGCGCGCTGTAACGGCACAGGCGCGCGACTGGCACGCCAAGCTGGCACAGGATTTCGCGGGCCGGGCCGACGCCGCTGTGCCGGCCGCGATGAGCGCCTGAATTTTCGACCTAGCTAACGGCCGGCGGAGCGATCCGCGGGCCGTTTTGACTCGCGACCGGCCGCTAAATGCGCTGGCAGACGCCGCCCTCTCGCGCGAGCCCGACAAATGGAAATGGCGCGCCCGGAACGATTCGAACGTCCGACCCTCAGATTCGTAGTCTGATGCTCTATCCAGCTGAGCTACGGGCGCGCAGAGTATGTGTTGGCGGCTGGCGACATAGGGGCAAGGGTGGAGCCGCGCAACCCCTCTGGCGGGGCCTCGCGGCTTCGCGTTGCGTGCGTTCGCGGGCCGCCCTACACCACCATCCGATGAGAGCTTTCGCCCCCCTTTTCGCGCTCGGCCTGATCGGCTGCGCCGCGTCGTCCGTCACCGAACCCTCGCTCGCGCCGCGCCCCGCCGAAGCGATTGATCCGCGACTTCCGATTGCGTCCGAACCGACGCTCGGTCCGGTCGATGCCGCGCTTGCCACGCGACTGGCCCAGCTGGTCGCCGAGGGCAATTCGGGCGCAGCGGTATTCGATGCGCAGGTCGTTTCGGCGCGGGCATTGGTCGAGGCCGCGGGTCCAGCGCAGTCCGAAAGCTGGATCGTAGCGCAGCAGGCGCTGTCGGGGCTGGAAGCCGCGCGGGCCCGATCGACCCGCGCCCTGGCCGATGTGGATGCCATCGCCGCCGCCCGGATTCAGAGGGGTGCGGGATTGACCGCCGCCGATCGCGGCGCGGTCGAGGCAGCATCGGGCACGTTGCGCGCGGTGACCGACCGTCAGTCGTCGATCATCGACCAATTGGCTGCTCGGCTCGCGGGCTAGGCAAATGCTGCCGCGCGGGCAGCGGGCCAGGCAGCCACGTCGATTGAATAGGTGATCGTCGGGTTGAGGTCGGGCCCGTAGCGCGGATCATCATAATCGAGGTCGGCGCGGCGGGTCATGCCGAGCCGCTCCATCAGCCCCCAGCTGCCGACATTGCCAGCGACGGTGAAGGCGACGACGTGCGTCGCGGCAAAGCGGCCGAAGGCGAGATCGAGGCAAGCGATTGCGGCTTCCTTGGCCACGCCCTGCCCCCACACGTCCTCACGCAGCCGCCAGCCGATTTCCATGTCGCCGGGGTTTTTGGCCCCTTCCGAATTGACGCGCTTCAAGCCGCAGAAGCCGAGTATTTCGCCGTCCGACTTTCGCTCGACGATCCAGAAGGTATGGCCAAAGTCGCGGGCATAGCCGTCGAGCCGATCGAAGGCGGCGGCATAGGTGGGTTCATCCTGCACCCCGCCAAGCCAGCGCATTACGGCGAGGCTGTTAAGGTGCTCGATGAAAATCGCGCGGTCGCTTGCGCGCCAGTCGCGAAGGATCAGCCGCTCGGTGGTTGTCACGATCATGGGCGCTTCGATGCGATTAAATAAAGCAGACTGCCGGCGATGACGAAGGCAGCGAGCGTGCCCCATTCCTTGCCGCTCGATTGCGCCGCCGCCCAGCCGCACAGCAGAAGCACGGCGATCGGAACGGCGACCCCCATCAACGGTCGGATACGCCCGTCGCGGCGATCGAATGCGGTCACCGCCGCGGCTGAAGCGGCATAGACGAACAGGCGGGCGAGCGAGCTGACAACCGCCAGGAAAATGAACGTGCCGCTGACCGCCAGGATCAACGACAGTCCGCCATAGACCAGGATCGACGCGATCGGCGCGGCGGTGGCGGCGGAGCGCGTAGCGAACCAGGCCGGAAGACGGCGCTCGTCGGCCAGCGCCGCGGTGAGGCGCGGGGTCGCGGCGACGGCGCTGGTGATGTTGGCAAACACCGAAACGATGGCGGTCGCAGCGATCAGGGTCGCGCCCCACGGGCCGAGCCGGAGCGCGGCAAGATCGGCGAGCGGCCGGTCGCTGCCGCCGATTGCCGCGGCATGGTAGGCCAGTTGCACCAGCACATAGGTCAGCGTGATCAGAGCGACCGTCCCGAGCAAGGCGAGCGGGATGGCGCGGCGCGCGTTGCGGATCTCGCCGGCTGGAATCGACGCCGCCTCGAACCCGACGAAGGCATAAAGCGCGGCCAGCGCGACGCTTTCAACCGCGCCGAAGTCCGGCAGGGTGGCATCCGGGCTTGCGAAACCGATGCCAGCAGCGACCAGGGCCAGGATCGGCACCAGCTTGACGATTGCGAGCATGCCGAGGCCGGCGACGACGCGGTGGAGGTGAAGCAGATTGAGGGCGGTGACGATGACGATCGCCGATGCGGCAACCGGGGCTTGCGGAAGCGCCGGCCACAAGGCCGCGGCGTAAGCGGCGAGCACCGTCGCGTTGGCGGCGGTGGCAGCGATCCGGGAGGAATAGATCAGCCAACCGGCCTGGAAGCCCGCAAACGGTCCGAATGCTTCGGTTACATAAAGCTGCGGACCGCCCGACCGATCGAAGCGCCCGGCGAGATCGGCCAGACACAATGCGACCAGCATGACCGCCCCGCCGGCAAGCAGCAGCAACCACGGCGCGAAGCCGCCAACGGCTTCGTCGAGCTTTCCGGGAAGGCCGAAGATGCCGGCGCCAACCGCCCCGTTGAAGGCAATGAAGGCCGCGCCCCAGGCGCCAATCCGACGCGGCGCGGTGTGGCGCTCGATCACCCCGCGATCAGGCGCGCGGCGAGCGGTGCGTGATAGGTCAGCACGCCGGTCGCGCCGGCGCGTTTGAACGCCATCAACGTCTCGATCACCAGCGCGTCGCGGTCTCCCGCCCCGGCCGCCGCCGCCGCCTCGATCATCGCATATTCGCCCGACACCGCATAAGCGAAGGTCGGAACTCCGAATGCATCCTTCACCCGGGTGAGCACGTCGAGATAAGCGAGGCCGGGCTTGACCATCACCATGTCGGCTCCTTCGGCGAGGTCGAGCTCGACTTCGCGCAACGCCTCGGCGACGTTGGCGGGGTCCATCTGATACGTACGCTTGTCGCCCTTGAGCAGCCCGCGCGAGCCGACCGCGTCGCGAAACGGGCCGTAAAAGGCCGAGGCATATTTCGCGGCATAAGACATGATCGCGACATCGCAATGGCCTTCGGCCTCGAGCGCAGTGCGGATCGCGCCGACGCGGCCGTCCATCATGTCGGAGGGGGCAACGATGTCGGCCCCGGCGGCGGCCTGGACCATGGCCTGATCGACCAGCATCGCCACCGTGGGATCGTTGGTCACACTGCGAGCATCATGTGACAGCAGGCCGTCGTGACCGTGGGTGGTGTAGGGATCGAGCGCGACGTCGGTCAGGATTCCGACCTCGGGAACGGCATCCTTGATGGCCCGGATCGCGCGGCAGATGAGGTTGTCGGGATTGAGCGCCTCGCGCGCGTCGTCGGTGCGCAAGTCACTGGGCGTATTGGGAAAAAGCGCGATGCATGGAATGCCGAGGTCGCGTGCTTCGCGGGCGCGGTCGGCGAGCCGGTCGACGCTCCAACGCGATACGCCGGGGAGCGTGGCGATCGGCTCCTCACCATCCTTGCCGTCGGCGATGAACAGCGGCCAGATGAGGTCACTGGGGTGCAGGCGATGCTCGGCCAGCATCGAGCGGATCCACGGGGCGGAACGGCCGCGGCGCAGGCGACAGGCGGGAAAAGACGACATGCTCCATCCATAACCGCTTGTGTCGAGCTTAGTCGAGACACGTCCCTCGACGAAGGCTCGGGAAAAACGGAACTCTCGCTCCCCCTACTCGCTAAGCGGCCATGACCGATGCGCTTCGCACTGATGTGTTACCCCGGAAGGCGATCCTGATCGTCAACGCAATGAGCCGCCGCGGCTGCGATGTGTTCGACGAGGCGCGGGCCAAGCTGGAGCTGGCCGGGGTCGAATTGATCGACGCGATCGCGGTCGATGAGCCGGGCGAAATGGACAAGACCGTGATCGCAGCGATCGCGCGGGCGCCAATGGTGATCATCGGCGGCGGCGACGGCAGCCTGTCGAGCACGGTCGACCATTTCGTTGGCAAGAATACGGTGTTCGCGATCCTGCCGCTCGGCACCGCCAACAGCTTCGCCAAGACGATGGGCATGGCGCCCGACATGGACTCGGCGGTCGACGTGATCGCCAACGGACGGCGGCGGCGGATCGATCTGGGCGTGATCGACGGCGATTATTTCGTCAATGCGGCGGCGCTCGGCTTGTCGCCGCTGATCGCCGACACGGTGCCGCATTTGCTCAAACGCTATCTCGGGATGGTCGGCTATTTGATCTGGGCGGCGCGCAGCGCGTTCCATTTCCGGCCCTTCCGCCTGCGCATCACGCTCGACGATGGGAGCATGGTCAAGGCGTGGGCGACCGAGGCGAGGATCGCCAACGGGACGCATCACGGCGGGGTCGAGCTGGTCGAAAGCCAGGAAATCGATTCGGGCGAAATCGTTATTCAGGCAGTGACCGGCAAAAGCCTGTGGGGCCTCGCGTGGAGCTGGTTCGCGACCCTGTTCAAGCTGTCGGGGCGCGAGGCGACGACCACCGAATGGCGCGGCAAGTCGCTTCGTCTCGAGGCGCGGCCGCGGCAGAAGATTTCGATCGACGGCGAGATTGCGGCCAAGACGCCGGTGACGGTGTGCGTCGCGGAAGGCGCGATGGAGGTGGCGGCGCCGCGTTAGGCTACACCTGATCACTCTCGCCCTTTTGTGTCGAGCGAAGTCGAGACACGTCCGTGCGGACAGAACGTCCCTCGACTACCCTCGGGACAAACGGTTTTTTT
>Ga0136611_10003054_pt1 | contig 11682 bp, 13 predicted proteins | sample AntDrymUQ2232306_2_FD_106645 | JGI IMG/M metagenome (GOLD analysis project Ga0136611, IMG submission 106645) | Polar desert sand microbial communities from Dry Valleys, Antarctica - metaG UQ223 (23.06) | ecosystem: Environmental > Terrestrial > Soil > Desert | place: Antarctica: Dry Valley... | reverse complement strand
TGTCTGAAGGTGGGCGTCGTGGGACTCCTCGGATGGGAGCTGGAGGCAGCGAGGTCGTTCCGGGGGATCGACAACTGTGCCTGGGTCACGGTGGAGGAGCTCGCCTTCGAGGGGCGCCTGCGGCTGTCGGGTTACAACGAGTCGGTGCGCCCTGGTCACGACGCTCCGCATCGTCTTCCCGATGAGGGCTGAGCAGGATCGTTCGCTCTCGCCGGCGCCACTTTCGAGCACAGACGTCATCCTGGCCCGTTGCCCGGCCGTTCGGGAGCCACCATCGAGGCTGTGCCCGATTCTGGCGGTCCACCAGGCTGGGGGCCTCGCCACCGGTGGGGGCCCGGGTCGCCTTCCATCCGTGAGGATGGCCCGCGCGGGCATCTTGAGATGAGTCAACGAAGACTGCTTCGCGGGCATTCAGCATGAGTCAACGCGATTTCGTATCCGCTGCGCTGGTGGCCTAGGATTCCGGAGTTGCCCATCCGTGGGTGGCGGGGCTGTGGCGCAGCTGGTAGCGCACCTCCATGGCATGGAGGGGGTCAGGGGTTCGAGTCCCCTCAGCTCCACCATAAAGACGCAGGTCAGACGCTGTTTGGCTCCTCTTGAGAGAGGTGCTTCGAGCGCTCCGAGGCAAGATTTGGAGCCACTTGGAGCAGAAACCTCTTGAACTCATCAGGAGAGTGATGGTCATGACCGAACGTCTATGGGTGGCGAATCCGCAATACTGCGTGCGGCGTCACAGCAGAGGCCGTGCCCACTGCCACGCCAGTTCAGGTGCTGGCTGGCGCCCGTGCGAGTCGGTGGTCGCAACCGCTCATGCCCGATTGCCGTTCGACGCAAGCGACGAGCTCCTCAGGCTCGTCACGAAAGATCGAGGCTAACGCCGCTACCTCTCCGAAGGCTTGATGGCACACGCCGATGCCGCCGCACCCGAGCGGAACACCCCGAGATCACCAAAGAGGTGGCCACCGCCGAACTCATCGCGTCATAGGAACCGTCGCGTTGGTGCCTTCCACCGCGCGGTCGCCGAGCGCGACCGCGACGTGCTCTCGTCCGTCACAGAGGCCTTCAAAACTGAGTACCCGTGCGTTTGTGACGTAGCCCTCGGCGAAGCGGCAGCTGGATTCTGGCCGCAGACGGAGGCGGGCTTGAATGGTGACAACACGCGGCGCCCCCTTAAGGTGTCGCGACGAACCGGGAGGACAAGGCGTAGCGCAAGAGCACCACGTCTCCCATCTGTCGGGTCTCCGCGAGGTAGGCCCGGTGGCCGGGATTCCAGGGGAATGCGCCGTCACCGACGAACCGGTGCGCGCGCGGGTTTCCGACAAAGAACGGCGCTATCACCAGGTGCAGCTCGTCGGCGAGGTCGGCGGTCAGGAACTGGGTGTGGACCAGTCCGCCACCTTCGACCATCAGCCGTCGGACGCCGCGGTGGAACAGGTCCTTCACCATCTGCGAGAGGTCCACCGGCTGGCCGGCGTCGATCACGGTCGCCACCGCCCCGAGCCGCCGGTGCGCGATCGGGACAGACCGGCTGGCGCAGTAGACGAGCTTCTCGCTTTCCCCGGTCGCGAAGAACTTGCTGTACGCGTCCAGACGCGCATACTCGGTGATAGTCACCTTCATCGGCGTCTCCCGCAGCCCGCGTGCCCTTCGCTGCTGACGCAACGCTGGATTGCGCACGAGCAGGCGCGGGTCGTCGTTCCGCACGGTCGCGGCACCCACCAGGATCGCGTCGCACTGCGCGCGGACCGCGTCCACCCGCTCGAGGTCTGCTTCGTTGGACAGCACCAGCCGCTCATTGGTTCCAGCATCGAGGTACCCGTCGAGAGACATGCCGCAGCTCAGGATCGTGTAAGGGCGCTCACTCGTGGGCACGGTCCCCCTCAGCGGCGCAGTGCTGCCCCGAGGGCTGTGGCTTCACTGAGCGAGCGTCGCCACGGCGACCTGATGCCACCATCAGGACGACCGCACCGGGGAGGTTCGCGACAAGCACTATGACTCCGTACGCCACGGCAGCGGCGACACCCTGGTCGGCACCGAGTCCTGCCGCACCGAAGGACCAAGCGGCCATGCCTTCGCGCGGTCCCCAGCCGGCAATGTTCAGTGGTAGCCCCGACGCGAGGAGCACGAGTAGCGCCACGGGGAGCAGTGTCATCGTGGAGGTCGTGACCCCGACAGCCCGTGCCGCGACGAGGTACGTCGAGAGGTGAAGTGCCACAGCCACCGTGGAGGCGAGCACCGCGCCCGGCCAGGCGCGCCGGACCAAGAGACCGCACCGCAGATCGTCTCGCACCGCTCGCAGTATCCGCCGTACCGGCGAGGTCGGGTCGGCCGGACGAACGTGCCGGACGATTAATGCAGCAGCCACGAACCCGGCTGCCAGCACTACGAGCACAGCCGGCATTGATGAGCGCACTGGCGATGGAACGAGTAGCAGGACCACCATCACTATGACGGCCTGCACGACTTGGCCGGCGAGCCGTTCCCACGCGACGGCGCGCAGTCCCCGTCCTGCGTCGCCTGCGTCCCGCCCGTGGTGCACGCCGCGGTGCACATCACCGAGGATTCCACCCGGCAGGGTCGTGTTGAGGAACTGGGCGCGGTAGCAAGAAGCCACCGCGGGCCCCATATCGACCCCGACACCGAGCTCCCTCGCGACAAGATGCCAGCGCCACGCGCACGCGACGGTGGCCGGAATCGCGAGGCCGCGCCGAGGGCGAGCGTCCACAGATCGAGTGAACGGAGGCCGCTGACGACGGGACCGGTCCCCGTCCGCCACAGCACCGCACCGAGGACTGCCACACCGGCGGCAATGCGCAGGGACCTCCACGGGGCCCGGCTCATGCGCTCACCTCCACCAGGACGCGAGCTACCCGGTCAGCGGTCTCCGACCAGCCGGTCAACCCGACTCGACGGTGGTCGGCTGCGTCGCGAAGGCCGCGGCGCAGGGCCGGGTCGCACAACCAGCGCCTCAACGATCCGGCGAACGCGGCGACGTCACCGGGCGGTAGGAGCAGCCCCGGCCGCCGCCCGTCCGGGGTCACGCCGAGCGCTTCCGGAACCCCGCCCACATGCGTGGCCAGCACCGGCAGTGCCCGCGCCAACGCCTCCGTGACGACCATGCCGTAGGTTTCACCGGTGCTGGCGAGCACGAGTGCATCGGCCGCGACATACGACGCATCAAGTTCGTGTCCCGTGCGGGGGCCGGTCAGCACGAACCGATCGTCGAGATCGGCGGTGCGGATGCTACGCCGCAGTTCCGCGACGAAGTTCGGCGCCTGTGTCAGGCCCCCGACGCACAGACATCGCCAAGTCAGGTCGGCGATCCGGGTCAGTGCCGCCAGGAGCACGTCCTGGCCCTTCCCGGGCGTCACCGCGCCCACGCACAGGAGGTTGCCGCCGCGGGCGCTGCCGACCGCCCGCTCGGCGGCGTCGACGCCAGGTTGGGCGACGTGGACCCGCGCCGGGTCCAGGCTGTACGCCGCGAGCAGCCATCGACGGGACCAGTTGCTCGTGGTGACCACCGCGGCCGCCGAGCTGAGGACGGCGCATTCGCTTTCGAAAACACCGTCGCGGCCGTCCCGGCGGGCGATCGGCATGTGCATCAGGACCACCAGCCGCAGCCGCCGGGAGGCGGGCACCAGGACCTCCGGGACCGCCGAGGCGACCAGACCGTCGACCAGCACCAGAGAGCCGTCAGGCATCGCCCCGAATGCCTCGTCGAGCGCCCGGCGTGCCGCCTCCCCCGCCCACGGCCAGGCACCGCCCACGGCTCGCGCACGCACCGACCAGCCGACTTCTGCCAGGTCCTGACAGAGCCGCCGGTCGTAGGTGTTGCCGCCGCTCGGCCGCAACGGGTCCTCGACCCCTTCCGGGACCACCACGTGAACCGTCCGCGCCCAGTTCACGGGACTCGCTCGTAGCTCGCCCACGCGACGGGGGACTCGTGCAGGGTCACAACGATGCCCTTCACGAGTGTTGAAGGGCCGAGAGCGCCCGCACGCACCCGCTCTGCCAGTTGGTCGGCCAGATGCCTCGCGAGCACTTCGGTGGTGGTGTTGGTGCCGGCGAACACCGGCTCGTCGTCGAGGTTCCGGTAGCTCAGGTCGACCAGCGCGTGGTGCAGCTCGTCAGCCGCGCGACCGATGTCGACAAGGATGCCGTCGTTGTTCAGGGTATCGCCACGGAACGTCGCATCCACGACGAACGTAGCGCCGTGCAGCCGCTGGGCCGGTCCGAAAACCTCCCCCTTGAGGCTGTGCGCAACCATCATGTGGTCGCGGACGGTCACGGTGAACACGGCACCTCAGCGGCGTCGTAGGTCAGCACGTGGCACAGCGCCGGCAGCTCCCCGCGGGCAAGCTTGAGCATGACCTCGGGAAGCTCCTCAAAGCGTGACTCACCGGTCAGCAGGGTATCAAAGACCGGGTCACGAAGCAGGTCGAGGGCAAGCGCCAGCCGGTCTGCGGTCGTGCGCCGGCCGCTTCGTGCCGGGGCCACCGTGCCGACCTGGCTGGCTCGGACGGTGAGGCGGCCCGAGTGGAAGGGGCCGCCGAGGGACAGCGCGGTCAGGGCGTCGCCGTACCAGCTCAGCTCGATGACCGTGCCCTCCGACGCGAGCAGTTCGAGCGACAGCTGGAGGCCCGCCGAGGTGGCGCTCGTGTGGACGACAAGGTCGCGGCCACCGGGCGCCTGCTCACAGAGGGAAAAGCCCACGCCCAGCAATGACGCCACGTCGGCGCGGAGCGGATCGACGTCGACCAAGGTAACGGAAACGCCGGGAAAACGGGCGAGCAGCCGGGCCACGCAGCAGCCCACCATCCCCGCCCCGACGACCGCCACCCGATCCCCGATCAGCGGGCCGGCGTCCCACAGCGCGTTCACGGCCGTCTCGACAATGCCGGTAAGCACAGCCCGCGCCACAGGCACCTCCTGGGGTACCACGGTCACTGCGGAGGCGGGCACCACGTACGCCGTCTGGTGGGGATGCAGGCAGAAGACGGTGCGCCCGAGCAATCGAGATGGGCCGTCCTCCACGACGCCCACGTTGAGGTAGCCGTACTTCACCGGCCCCGGGAAGTCGCCGTCCTGGAAGGGCGCTCGCATCGCGTCGTACTGGCTGGCCGGGACACGCCCGTCGAAGACCAGGGTCTCGGAGCCCCTGCTGATCGCCGACCGCAGCGTCCGGACAAGCACCTCGTCGGGGCCCGGGGGGGCGAGCGCCACCGGCCGGATCTCGCCGGCGCCCGGCTCGCGCAACCAGAACGCCAGGGCCTCCCGGTGCATTCGACCACCTCACCCCGCTCCGGGTGAACCGGAGCAGCGACTTCCTCGTTCCTGGACGTGTAGCTCCCTGTCGGTCTGATGAACGGAGTAGACGTGCGCGCGGTTCAACGCGGTCCCGGACTGGGATGGTGTGCCGTCAGCGCGCGGTCCCTCACCGTGCTGGCCGCGCTGCTGGTACTCCTCGTGCTCACCACTCCTAACCGGCTCCAGGAGCTCGAGCCCGCGGCGTTCGTGCGGCTGCCCCTCGAGGCGTTGGTGTACCTCGCCGTCGTCCTGGCGCTGCCGCCGAGCCTCGGTCGGGTCCTGGCCCCCCTGGCTCTCGCTGCCGGGGTCGTGCTCGGCTTGACCGCCGTCTTCAAGTTCCTCGACATGGGCTTCCTGGAGGCGCTCAATCGACCCTTCGACGCGGTGATCGACTGGCGCTACGCAGGCTCGCTCGTCGAGCTCGTACGGGACTCGTTCGGCAACGGGCTCGGCACGGCGCTGCTCGTCGTGGCCGCACTGGCCGCCGTCGCGCTCCTGGTGCTGCTGCCGCTCTCGGTGCTGCGGGTCACTCGCGTCGCAGCGCGGCACCAGGGATTGGCGTCGAAGGCGTTGGCCGCGCTCGCGTCGCTCTGGCTGGCCCTAGCCGTGCTGGACGTGCGAGGCGGCGCCGGGCCACTCGCATCCCGGGACACGGCCGGTTACGTGTACGGCCAGCTCAGCCGGATCCCGTCCGAGCTACGCGACCAACGAGAGTTCGCGGAGGCTGCGGAGGAGGACCCCGTCCGGCGGGTGGCTGCGCAGAAGCTGCTGACCGGGCTTCGCGGCAAGGACGTCCTGTTCGTGTTCGTCGAGAGCTTCGGGCGGGTCGCGGTCGAGGGATCCTCCTTCTCGGTGGGAGTCAACGCGGTTCTCGCTTCGGGGACGGAGCAGCTGAAGGAGGCGGGCTTCTTCAGCCGAAGCGCGTTCCTGACCTCTCCCACGTTCGGCGCGCTCAGCTGGCTGGCGCACGCGACGCTCCAGTCCGGTCTATGGGTCGATAGCCAGCAGCGGTACGACGTGCTGGTGACGAGCTCCCGGCTGACGCTGAGCCAGCTCTTCGGACGAGCGGGGTGGCGCACGGTGGCCGACGTACCGGCCAACACAAGGGACTGGCCACAGGGGGCGTTCTACCGCTACGACCACGTCTACGACTCGCGGAACGTCGGCTACGAAGGCCCGCGGTTCGGCTACCCGACGATGCCCGACCAATACACCCTCGACGCGTTCCACCGCCTCGAGCTCGCGCAGAAGCAGCGTCGACCGGTGATGGCGGAGATCGACTTGATAAGCAGCCACGCACCGTGGTCACGGACACCGCGGATGATCGACCAGTCAGCGGTGGGGGACGGCTCGGTCTACGACGGCATGCCTGAGCAGCTGCCGTCGGAGACGGACATCTGGCCCTCCCCCCGGAGGGTCCAGGGAGCGTACGGAGAGTCCATCGAGTACTCCCTCAACGCGCTCGTCTCCTTCGTGACCACGTACGGGGACGACGACCTGGTCATAATTCTGATCGGCGACCACCAGCCCGCGACCATCGTGTCAGGCGAGGACGCGGGTCGCGACGTGCCGATCGCGATCGTCTCGCGCGACCTTGCCGTCCTCGACGCCATCTCCGGCTGGGGGTGGAACGAGGGGCTTCGCCCGGAGTCCGAGGCCCCGGTCTGGAGGATGGACGCGTTCCGGGACCGGTTGCTCGCGGCGTACGGCTCGAGCGGCGAGACTGGACCTCGGGCGGCCAGCGCGCGTTGAACCCGCGCAACCCTCAGCGCGTATCCCGGGGAGGAGGATGGAAATGTCTGACGACGAGGTAGCGCTCATGCAACAGTTGCACGACGAGCACGCCGGTGCCCTATGGCGCTTCTGCCTTCGCCTGGTGGACAACGACCGAGCACGTGCGGAGGACGTCGTCCAGGAGACGATGCTCCGCGCCTGGCGTCACCGCGCCGTCCTCGAGAGCTCGCCGCCGGCGCTGCGCGCCTGGTTACACACCGTTGCCCGCAACATCGTGATCGACGAGTGGCGCAGACACCGCGCCCACAGCGAAAAACCCGTCTCCGACGTCCCGGAGGGCGACACCCACGACGACGTGAGCGACCAACTGCTGCTGTCCTGGGTCGTGGCCGAGGCGCTCACCCAGCTCTCGCCGAACCACCGAGCCGTGCTCTTCGAGTGCTATTTCCGGGGGCGACCGGTGGCGGAGGCCGCCCGGCGCCTCGGGGTGCCGGTGGGCACGGTCAAGTCGCGCACCCACTACGCGTTGCGGGCGCTGAAGTTGGCGCTGGAGGAGATGGGGGTGAGCGCGTGAGCTGCCCGTTCGCCCGCGACGACGCGGCCTACGTTCTCGGTGCCCTGTCCCCCGTCGAAAGGCTCGACTTCGAGAGGCACCTGGGCGGATGTGACGACTGCACCCGTGCGGTTCGCGAGCTTGCGGGCCTCCCTGGCCTGCTCCGTCGGGTCGACGCGAGCGTCCAGAAGCACCCGCCCGTGGACGAACCGGTGCCGGACACGCTCCTGCCCAGCATGTCCCGTGAGGTACGCCGCGCCCGGCGTCGGCGTACCCGCGCCGACGCAGGATTGGCTGCTGCCGTGGCCGCCGTGGCCACGGCGATCGTGTCGGTGGTCGTGTCGGTGGTTGGAGACGGTGACGCGTCGCCACGGGACGTCCCCGGGGCGAGCTCCAGTCCGTCGGGGGTCGTGGCGGAGACGATGGACCCGGTCGGGGACGTTCCGGTGCGGGCAACCATCACCCTGGAGCAGGTCACCTGGGGCACCCGACTCCAGCTCACGTGTACCTACGACCCGGACTCGGTGGAGTACCAGCTACCGCCCGCACTGGACTACACGCTGTTCCTGCGGACCCGCGACGGGCGAACCGAGCAGATCGGCAGCTGGCGGTCGGTCGGTGGCAGCCCGATGCGGGTCTCGGTGGCGACCGCCGCGAGCCGCGAGGACATCGCATCAGTGGAGGTTCGTGCGCCCGACGGGCGTGTGGTGCTGAAGCTGGCCGCGTGACCGGAGCGGGTTGTCATCAAGCGGGAGCAGGACACCCGTCACCACCGCGACGACTTCCTCCGTCGACGCTGTCCAGACCGCCCCGCCTTCCCAGGTGGCATTGACGCCGAAGAGCGCGACTGTGGTGGAGATGAGGAAGGCCGACAAGGTCGAGAGGTCGAAGCCCCGCGCTAAGTAAGAACGGCGGGACTCAGTGACGCCACCCGAGCACAGCACAGCCTTTCCGCTCCGCCCACGGTGTTGAGCATGAAGGCCGGTCCGATGACGTCCTCCTCCCGGACGGCGTCGAACCACAGGGACAGGTGTACCGCCGCCGAGACCAGCACCGCTGTCGCTGCAAGGGACCCGCATGGTCATCACACGCTCCGATCACTCGGTGGTCCTGCCCCGCCACACCGTCGGTGGCGGAGGTCTCACCTTCCAGATCGGGCGCGGCACCCGCGGGGTTCATCGTCCGGCGCGAATTTCCGTGCCTTCTCGGCGACGAACGCAAACTTGCGCACCCGTCCTTCCCGCAACCAGTCGCTCCAGAGCCGGTGCGCGGCCAGCAACTCATCCAAGGCACGGCGTCCGAGATGGGCGGCGATCGCTGACTGTTCGGCGGCGAACGCGTCGATCAGCGAGTCGACCATCACCCGGTGGGGTCGGCTGCACTCCTCGACCCAGCGAACCTGCAGCCCGACCCGCTCCAAGCAGGAGAGCAGGTGCTGCAGGGGCAATAGCCACACCGTGTCGGCGGCGGGCATGCTCACTCTCTCCGCCACCGTCAGCGGTTGGCCCTCTTCCACGGTGAAGGCGAACCGCCCGCCTACCGACAGCGCCGACGAGATCTCGCGTAGCAGCGTCTCCTTGTCTGCGAAGGCGAGCATGGTCTCCAGCAACAACACCACGTCGAACCGGCCGGGAGGAACCGGCGGGATCCGAGCGACCTCGAAGCTACACGGTAGGTCGGCAGCGCGCTCACGCGCGATGTCTATCGCACTAGCGCTTGAATCCACTCCGAGATACGTGCATCCGAGCTCCGAAGTGATGAACCGTCCGGGTCCGGCCACTCCGCAGCACAGGTCCAACACCGAGACCCCCGGCGCGATCCCGGCCTGGACGGCCAAGGAGAGGATCTCTGCGGCCCGCATGAAGCTCTCCTGGTCGACGAACTCACCCGGTGGGTAGGCCAACAGGCGCGCTCGCCCCAGCGCCTGGTCGATGGAAACGCGCTGGTCCTGCTTCATGGGCGCTGCAAGCGAAGGGAACCCGATGGGCCGGTGAGGTGTGTGCGCTCTGCGAACCGGTGGCGCCACAACCACAGCACGTCCCGGCCGAACGACTCGGTCAGCAGCGCGAGCGCGACAGCCAGCGCGGCGTACGTCAACCAGCGGGGCGCGACGGAGGCTGCCACCAAGGTCAGGACGATGCCTTGAGTCGCGGCCACCACCTTGCGCCAGTAGCGAGGCGGCAGCTGCCCGCGCAGCCAGGGCAACCCCCAGCTAGCCACGGCGAACGCGTAGCGGGCCACGCCGATCGCCAGCACCCACCCGTCGACCGCAGCCGCGACGTACACACTCAGGACCAAGATCAAGAAGGCGTCGACCTCGCCGTCGAACCGAGCACCAAACATGGACGCCGTGCCTGTGCGCCTCGCAACCCAGCCGTCGACTGCGTCTAGTGCGAGGGCGGCGACCGTGAGTGCGACGAGGGTCGGTACGGCCGGCTGCTGGACGAACGAGTCCGCGACCAGTGCCGCCACAGCACAGGCGAGAGCGGCACGGGTACCTGTCACCAGGTCGGCCGGTCCCAGCGCACCGGCACCACCGCGCACTACCGTCGCATTCATGACGAAACCGCACGCCAGTCCGACGCCCCAGCCTCCATCGCCGAGGCCGACTGTTGTCCCGAGTGCGGCGAGAAGCGCGACGAGAACGGCCGAGCCGACTGCCAGGCCGCTTGGAACCGTGACCACCGCGCCTCCAACATCTCTGGGTACAGCTCCTACACGAGCGTTGCTAGTGTTTGGTTCACTGGAGGCGGTGAGCGGCCTTTGCGAGGTGAGACGTTGGCGTCCTGGTTGCGCCAGCCCTGCGGACGGTCGCCCCGCACTGTCCGGGCGGCTGCGTTGGAGGGCGTCTTTCGCATCGCAGCGGGACTGGCATGACGACCGAACCGGTCCGCGCCAGCTCCGAGTGGCTGACGATACGGGAGCCGGCCGACGCGGCAGCGCGGTCGACGGAGCTCGTCGAGACGATCCGTCCCTACCTGGCGACCGACGGCGGGACGGAGATCCACGATCTCGGTTGCGGCACCGGGTCGATGGCGCGCTGGCTTTCCGCGCAGCTGACCGGACCCCAACACTGGGTCTTGTACGACCGGGATGCCGAGCTGCTCACCCTCGTCGCCAGGGACCCACCTCAAACGGCCTCCGACGGTGCCCCGGTGACCGTCAAGACTCGTCGGCGCGACATCACCCGACTGGACCCGGGAGAGCTGGCGGGCGCATCGCTCATCACGGCGTCTGCGCTGCTCGACATGTTGACCGCGGATGAGCTCCAACGACTGGTCGCCACCTGTGCCCGGGCGGGCTGTGCCGTACTTATCACCCTCACCGTCACCGGTCGCGTCGACCTCACGCCGGCCGATCCGTTGGATCAGCGCGTTGCAGAAGCGTTCAACGCCCACCAACGACGCGCCATCGGTGCAGGAAGGCGACTCGGCCCCGGCGCTGTCGGCGCGGCGATGGACGGGTTCACCCGGTTTGGCCTCGACGTCGTGGTGCGACCAAGCCCATGGCGGCTCGGCCCTCACCAAAGCGGGTTGGCTGCGAAGTGGTTCACCGGTTGGCTGGGCGCGGCATGCGAGCAACGACCCGAACTGGGCGCCGTGGCGCCCTTGTACGCTCGACGACGCTTGGCCGAGGCAGCCGCCGGTCGGCTGTCCGTCACTGTGCACCACCAGGACCTGTTAGCGCGGCCGAGATGAGACTGAGTCGTCCTGGATCTGGTGGAGGCTGTGATCTAACCAGGAGACTGCTGCTATGCCCGCACTGAGGCAGTTTGATGAAGAGACCCGAGCCCGCGCGGTGAGGGATGTATCGCGACCGGCTTCGCGACCAGAATGAGTCCAAGCTCCAGGCCCGCCGCCAGGTCGGGGCGTTGTTGGACATCAACCCGGCGACGTTAGGGAACTGGGTTGAGCGCGAGGAGATCGATACCGGCCTCCGGCCAGGCCACAGCACCGAGGAGTCGGTGGAGCTGAGGGCGTTGAAGAAGGAGAACGCTGAGCTGCGACGTGCGGGGGAGATTCTCAAGACCGCTCAGCGTTTTTCGCTCAGGCGGAGCTCGACCGCCGAGCCGATCTGCAGGGTGCTCA
>Ga0136611_10003053_pt1 | contig 11687 bp, 9 predicted proteins | sample AntDrymUQ2232306_2_FD_106645 | JGI IMG/M metagenome (GOLD analysis project Ga0136611, IMG submission 106645) | Polar desert sand microbial communities from Dry Valleys, Antarctica - metaG UQ223 (23.06) | ecosystem: Environmental > Terrestrial > Soil > Desert | place: Antarctica: Dry Valley... | reverse complement strand
GTGCAGCCCCACCCAGCTTCTAGCAGTAGATCGGCCGCTTGTCCCAGGGCATGGTCGAGCCCATCGTACCAGCCGTGCTTGACGCAAGGCGGCAAGGCGCCGTAGATTTTCTGGACGCGTCTGTCCGAGCCAATGTCAGCCGCACGGTCGGCCGGCTGAGAGACTTCTCCGAGCCCATGGTCCTCGACCGGATCAGGAGCGGTCGGTTGCGAGTGGTTGGTGCCCGGTACGATCTTGACGATGGCAGCGTCGATTTCTATCAGCTTAGAAAACGTAGACCCAGAAGATCAGTCCGATTGGCCTCGCCAACATGGGTGGTTCGTCCAAAGGCTTGATGACTTTTACCGGGTATTCGCCAAGCGAGTTCGGCAGCTCGATGCGGATCGGTGGAAACCTGCGGGCGAGGGAGACGATTGATCCTTAGCAAGTGAAACCGGCCGGTCCGTTCGATTTTTCGAGACCGGGGCAGATGGGCAGCAAGCGACCGGCTGCCGGCGATGGGCACTAAGCTGACAGGCACTTTGGCTTGGTAGATGCGTCCCTCCCTTGCGAAAGTGCGTTGGCAGGAAACCGTGGAAAGGCGGCCGGGCGGAGTGGGACCCTGGCCCACAAGGACCCCAAACGGCGCTCCTGCCTTGGTCCACGCGCCGCTGGTGGCAAAAAAATGGGAGAGGGAGCCCAACCCGAGCACCACAGGGGATGCTCGGGCGGGTTCAGGGGCGCTTCTAGACTTGCAGTTTCATCTTTGCCGCCCCCGCCTCAACGGCAGCAAGCAGGGTATCATTGGCGAGATGCGCATAGCGTTGGGCGGTGATCGCGGGGGTGGAATGTCCCAACAGCTTGCCCACAGCATAAAGATCGACGCCGCTGTTGACGAGGTTCGAGGCAAAAGTTCGGCGCAAATCGTGCATGCATACATCCCCGACGCTAGCCGTACGCCGGGCGGTTTCCCAACTGTGCTTCAACGTAACGAACGGTTTCTTAGTCTTGGGGTTCGGTACAAGGTACGGGCAGTTCTCGAATTTCGGCAACCGCTCGATGACATCCACAGCGGCCTGCGACAGTGGAACTCGGCGAGGCTTCCCGCTCTTTGTGGTGGGGAAATTTAGACTTCGCCGCTCCAGATCGACGTGTCCCCATTCCGCGTTGAGCAGCTCCGATTTTCGGGCCCCGGTGAGCAGCAGAAGCGCCACGATCAGCTCAAGTTGCTGGTTATCGGACTCGCGCAGCGCCGTGAATAATCGCTCCGTCTCGGCGGTTGAGAGGAAGCGCTCGCGGATATTGCTGAAGCGCCGACGGGGCACGTTGCGCACTGGGTTGATCTCCGCGCCGGGCACGTCCCATTGGCGCCCCAGTTCGAACGAGCGACTGAACACCACCCTAATTTTCTCCACGGTGGCGGGTGCTAGCCCTTCTTCGTGTTTCTCACCGAGCCAACGAGCGATGTCCTGCGTCTTGATTTCGTCCAGCCGAAACTTGCCCCAGCGCTTGGTGACGTGGCAGCGAAGCACTGCCTCGGTGTTCCCGGGACACTTCTGGAAAGTCTTGGCGTGGGCGATGTGCTGCGCAGCGAGTTCACGATACAGTGGGATCGATTTCTTCATGTCCTTTGTACCCGCCGGGTCGCCGCCCAGGACAACCTCCGAACGCAACCGGAGGGCGGCCTTGCGGGCCTGATCGAAGGTGATGTCGGCGTGGCTGCCAATCTTGTGCTGACGCTGCCTGCCGCCCGGATCGAAATAGCGCAGGTAGTACGTTTTGCCGCCCGTGGAACGGCACTCGAGGACGAACCCGGTTGTGACCAGGTCCCAGTAATCGGTCTTCCGCTTGCCGGGCTGGCACGAGGCGGTGAGGCAAAAGGCGTGATCAAGTTTAATTTTAGGCATGATTGTTCTCCAACAGAGGATTCGTTCGCCGAGCGCGCCATGCGACCGGCCGTCAGGGTTGATGTTGCGATGTCGATTGGTGGCCGCTTGGCCGAGGACGCTGATTGGTCGTTTTTGACGGGCGAACGCCTGTCGCTTCAGCTGGTTAGTAGGCATGTCCGCGGCGGAGGTTGGGGGAGGGGGCGGCAGAAACCGGATCATGGGGCGGCCGGAGATTGATGAACCCCCTCTCGCAGTTACAACTTTCTGCTACCCCTCCCCCCACCGGGGCCGTCGCTAGTCGAAGGGGTCCTTTGTCCTGACGGCGAACGTCCGCTGCTGATCACGGCGAAGCGGAATGCGCCACGTGTCCTTGCCCTGGATGCGCTTAGACTCGCCGAGGTACTCCCGCAGGACACCCGCGCACTCCTTGCACTGCGGGTTGGTCGGGTATTTAATGTCCAGATGGACAAGGACGTCCCGCGCCGACATCGCGGGCAGGTCCGCCTCGTTCACACGCTCCAGCTCCAGCTCATCGAGTATCTGCTCCTCGATCGCGCTGATCGCCCTGTGCGGCCGGTTTTGCTCGTCCAACAATCGCTCCTCTTCAGCCGTGAGCCACCAGGCCGCTCCGGCTTCGAGGTCCTTGGCCAATTGCGCGAAGAGCTGCTGCATGTCGATCGAGTGCTGCCAGTCCACCCTAACGAGCGGCAGGACCCACCAACGCGAATTGCCGGTGTCATCGGCGAGAAAGCGCTGGTGATTCACCGTGGCCGCGAACACCGTTTTCCGGAACATCTCTGACTCGGCTCGCGCGTACGGCTTTCGGACCTTGTCGCTGTCGCGCGTCAGAACACCTTTCAGCCGCGCGATGTCTCTGCGCATCGCGCTGTCCAGCTCACCGATTTCCACGAGCCAGTGGCAGACCGCTCCGAGGATCGAGTCCTTGTTGTGGGCGTCCATGTGGTGGTCGAGTTTCACGACGGCCGCCCGCAGCTCGGCGTCTGGAACAAGGGAGGCAACCCACTGGGTTTTGCCCATGCTCTGCGGACCCTGCAGCGTGAGGACTCCCCGCGATCGGAAGCGGGGACGCAAGGCCGCCGCCACGGCGCTGAGGAGCCACTTATGAATGAGGACTTCCTTCAAGGCGACTGGGTAGTCGTCTCTCACTTCAAGCGTGCCGTAGATGTCCGACAATCGATCGCGTCCGTCCCAGGGCCGGCTTTCGATCCACTCCTGCACCGGGTTGTAAGGCCTCTTGTCGCCAACCGCCGCGACCAAGGCTTCCACGTCGCTTCTTGCCAGCCGGTTTAGCGAAGCGAAGCTGACGATGTTCGTGAGGGCAACGTTGTCGCAGTTGTCGGATGTGCTCGACCAAAGGTCCGAGCGCACCAGCAACTTCTTTCGTATCACGTCGTAGCGGACAGAAATTCCGTACCCGTCCAGCAGGTGTTCCATGTTCTCTATTGTGCCCGGCAGAACCCCGCTCCGCGCCTTGTGCGGAAAGGATTCCGGATCGAGCGGTCGAGGGGGTTTGTAGTTACGGCGACGATCATCGTCGACCGTTGGTGGTTCTGTCATGCTGCTAACCCTTCGAGCAGGTTGGTGTCGGCCGTGTCTCTGGGACGCGGCAACGGCCGCCCGGAGGAGAGGTCCGGGCCCTAAGGCACGTGCAAGGTAGGCGAGTTGGGAGAACACGAAAGCGGTGCCCGCGATTGACACGGGCACCGGCAGTTCAGATGTGACTAGATCTCGGCTCTGACGTTGAATTCAATCGTCAGACGGACGCGATCGTCATCCACGCCCGCCGCGCAGGCTATATGGCGCTTCGCCTGGTCGAGCAGTTGCAACGACTCCGCTGGCAGAAAGGCGTCCGCGAAACACCTGTCGACCTCTATCAGCTCCGCATAGCTCGTTGCATTCTCTGGCACATTTTTCTTAGGCAGATTCATCCCGTTGATCCTTCTGATGATAGGGCTAAATCAACGGGCGCCTAAGTTGTTGATATAAAGCCTTTGATACACTGTCTCCTGGCTATCTTAATTGCAGCAGAGATAGCAATTTGGTTAGATCTTGCCTGGGCAGACAGCACTTGCGAGTGTGAGCCCGGAGCCGGCGAAGGCACGCACCCTCTCTCCGCCGGCTCATTGGCGCTTAGAACCTCAGGTTTCTGCCCTCATGTGAGAAACGGCATACTCCAGGCACAGGGAGTGAAGATCGAACTCTGTGCCCGGACCGTTGGCAATCCAGATGATGGCGCCGAAGCCGTCGTCGCTGAGGATGTAGACGAGCTCGAACCACCGGCCGTGACACTGGATCCACTCCCAGCTGGGTGTGAACTCGGGGTCTCCGAAGCACGCCCCATCCACCACGTTTCGGAGCGGCGAGAAGCCGAGCTCAGCCTCGACCTCTCTGGGGGTATCACCGGGTTCGACGATGAGAAAGTGGACGATCTCCTCCAACTCGCCGTCGTAGTTGCTTCGGAGCTGGTGCATGCGTTCGGCGAGGAGCCGTCGAAGTTCGGGATCGGGATGGGTGGCGGCGGCGCGCTCCATGGCGGCCGTTGTGCGGAGGGAAAGCATGGAATATCTCCTGCTGGAGGCATAAAAAAGCCGCCCCGAGGGACGGCTGCGGCGGTTGGTGATGTGACCGGTCTGGAGCGGTGGTCCGGCCGCTTGAGCTGTCAGTCGGGGGCGAACTGCCCACCACCCGCCAATTCGGCGGAACGGCGTATCGATGTCATGGCTGTCTCCTTCGGACAAAAAAGCCCCCGGCGGTGAAGCCGAGGGCTGCGTGGGGAGCGGTGCCGGGGGTCACCCGGCGGCAATCATCTGAAGGTGGCGAGGACCTTCACGTCTGGTTGCCCCGCGATGCGGAGCGGTATTTCGAACAGGCTTGCGATGTTGGAGGTGGCCTGTCGTCTGGCCGCGTTGAGCAAGCCGGGTTGCTGAGCTTGCGCCACCATCGCTCTGCGGGCATTTTTGTAGTTCAGCTTGCGCAGCGCCTCGGTTTGATCGTCGTCCCAAGTCAGCACGCCGCCGTTCATGGTGGTGGCATTCTCCGGCTGGAAGGCGATGTCGCCGAGCGTGACCCTGGGCAGCCGCACCGTGACGATCTTCGCCGTCTCGTTGTAGCTGACATCGGCGAGGGAAAGACCCGACAGGTTGACGTAGTAGTTCACCACGGCCGGGACGCTCAGTTCCTGCCGCCCGCCGAACAGCCACCACTTGGTTCTTTCGGCTTTGACCTTGGCGTTGCCCTTGTAGGAGAACACCTGCAAATTGGCCTCTTCCCGGAGGCTTTCGACGGTCGTTGCGAGCACTTTGGTCGTCTCAACTTGGAAAAAGCCGGTGTGGTTGGTCTCCGTGTCCACCGGCCGCCTGTCGGTCAGGCCGTAGGTTACTCCCGCCACAGCGAGATGACTGGCGATCAGCGCGGGCGCGGAGACCCTCACTTGAGAGCGAACGTGAGTTGTGGATCGCTGCCAAGAACCAGCTTCCACGTCGCCTTGTCGAAAGCGGCCTTGTCGATTTTCCACGCAGCCTTGGTCTTCGCGGAAACATTGGGATTCAGATCGGCCACCATGCCGGTGGGGTCATCCATCATACCGGCGGCCACCGGTGAGGCCAAGTCGTCCGGGGCGTAGGTTTGGCCGTTGCTGTCCACCAGTTCCAGCCCCGGCCGCTCCATCAGCGGCAGCGGTTTGTCCGCCGTGTTCTTGATTGTGTAGCTGACGACCACGAACGTCTCGCCGGCCTCCGCCTTCGGCCCCACCCCGGCCGGACCGATCTGACTGGGTGTCGCAACACCCGTGACGGTGAAGTCGAGCCCGTCGGCGACTCCGGCCTGACCCAGCGGGAGCGGTTGAGCGGCTGGAGCCGCTGTGGTCGTGTCGTTTGTGTTGCCGCCCGCGGACGAGCCCTCGCCGCAAGCGGCAAGGCAGGTGACAAGCGCCAGCGCCACGCTCAAGTTCATGCTGTTCTTCATGGTAGTCTCCTCTGGTGGTGGTTGGTGGACGCGCAGCATCGCGCCGGGGCGTGGTCGCGCCGACGTGAATGTGGATGCTGTCATGGTGCTGCCGCCCTCGTTCGGGAGCGGCTTTCGGCTCAACCTCGTGCCGCCCCTATGTCCTCTTGGAGCGACGGCCGAAGCCGGATGTTCAGAACCCGCTGAGACAACGAGCGCATGCGCCTTTACCGGCGAACCGGCTGGACATACGCGCATGCCACCCGGCCTCAGCTTTCGCTGCGACCGAGGTGTCTCAGGAGGGGTTCTGACGCCCCGCCACCTGGCTTTCACAGGAGGCGCGACGATCTTGGGAGGTCTAAGGGCGGATCGCAATAGCCCTTTGCCAGTGCCCCGGTCGCGGCTGGCGAGTCCCTCAATAGGATTTCGCGGTTCGCGTAAGAGTGGCCCTCCATCGTTGACGGAAAGCACGCGGGTCCTGATGAAGACTAAGAGAAGCGCCCCGGAAATTCTTCCGAGACGTTCGCGTGGTTCACGGAACGCTTACGATCCTGGCTAAGCCATTGATATATCACATAAGTTACTCCGAAACCCGCAAGTCTCGGTGAGGCATCGCGCCGCTTTTCGGGAGAGCTATTTCGCGTCATCCATTTCAAGGCTTGGCTTGTGTTCACTGGCGACGCGACTCGGGTCAAGATCCGAGCTTGAGCTGCGGGAGCCCCAGCTGGGCGCTGGCAGGTAAGAGCCGATGGTGCGCGCGCATATAATCCGGAAGAAGCTTTGAACAGCATAAGCTCGCACTTGACTACGGAAGATACTTTCAGATCAGAAATAAACACGTGCTGCTTAACATGCTTAACTTGGGAACTGACCAAGTAGCACCATAATCCGTGCGGACGCAGGTATTGACACGTGACTTCAGGTTTGTATCTCATTCTTCTCGGCCGTGCGATTGTCGTCGTGCCGGATGTAAGGGTATTGAGATGTTAGACACAAACAAGACGCTTTTTCTTCGTGAACGGGCCAGAAAGCTCCCTCCTGGAGGATATGAGCTAAGCACCGTCTACGGCCTCCTGCGTTGGAACCAAGTGGATCGGCCCACGGAAGAAGGCAGAAGGGCGAAGCAGACGGTTCTGGCGGGACTTGTCCCGGGTTTAACGGTCGGCCTCAAGACCGCCACGAACCATCAGCTCTACGTCGTTGGCTAAAAGGCTCACTCCGTTGCTCCTGCTGCGCTGCAACGTCGGGTAAACTGCTGCCCCAACATGGCGTCGAGATCGGGCCGAATCGCTAACTGGCAGATCGTATACGACGCGGGGCCGTTGCCACCTTTCACCCTTCTAATCTGACTTAGTGCCTCACCGTTCCTTCGGCTTTGTCTCTTCGCTAGCCGGAAGGGTCAACCGTAGGTGGTGCGCATCCCATGCGAATCCCCTCACGCGCCGGATCGGCTCGAACGGAGGCGGACTCGCGAGAGGGTCCGCGGACACCATCAGCTTCTTGTTCGGCAGCTCCTTACGAAGCGCAATCACCGCCTGTTCATCGACAACGAAGGTGCGGGAGTTCGCACGCGTCTGCCGCCAGTCGAGCTTGCCTTCGCCCATCAGCTTCCGAACACCCTGCGCGTTCGTGCCGAGAAGCTTGGCCGCATGGGAAATTGAAAGCCAAGTCCGTCCGTCGATCGAATAGCGGTCCTTCGGCACTAAGCCTCCCATCAGCTTGCTGGGCATTCAGACACCCTGATGTGGTATTCTCGCCCGTTCGAGCAGCTTACGTTGGCCATGTCGCCCGCGCCAGAACCGATATGAGCAGCAGCGGCCGGCGGCTTAAAGCTGAATTCTCCGAGGACGAGCCATGTTCCGCGGACCGTTGGCGAAACTGCTCGTCCATCGGCTGACAGGCGACGTTGCGGCTGCTAGCCTCCAGGTAACAAACGGCTTGGCAGAGGGGGCAGCGCTGAGCAAGCAGCTCATCAACGATTACCGCAGTGAACTCGATCGACTGCGCACCGTAACCGGCAGCACTCGGGAGACGAACCTCCGGCCGGCCTTCGCGCGTCTGCTGCGAGCTTGGGGCAGACACGATCTCGACCTAATCTTCGTGGAGGAGCACCAAATCCGAACGCCGCAAGGCAATCTGATCAGCGTCGATGGTGCGCTGCTCCATGCGCTGCGTGTCCCCTTTGGCTACTGGGAAGCCAAAGACGAAAAAGACGACCTCGATGCGGAAATCGCCGCCAAGTTTCGCAAGGGCTACCCGCGCGACAACATTATCTTCTCTGATGATCGCAAGGCCGTTCTCGTTCAGAATGGCTCCGAGACAACGCGCGCGCCGATGGACGACACGGATGCGCTCTACGTCTTACTCACCCACTTCTTCGCCCACGAGCGGCAGGAGATTGCTGATTTCAACAAGGCGGTGAAGCAGTTCGCCACCGACCTTCCGGCAATCCTTCAGGCACTCCGAGAGCGCGTCTCGAGCAAGCGCAAGACTAGCTCCGCATTTGCCGCCGCCGAGAGCGCCTTCCTTCAGCACGCCCGTGATGCAATCAACCCAGGCATTAGCGAGGCCGACGTCCAGGAAATGCTGATCCAGCACGTCCTCACCGAAGACATTTTCGCTAAGGTGTTCGACAACCCAGAATTCCACGAACAGAACAACATCGCCGCCGAGCTCAAGAAGGTGGAAAATGCGCTGTTCGGGCGGGGCGAGAAGGCCCAGCTGCTGCGCGCGCTCGCCCCTTATTATTCAGGCATCGCTTCCACGGCCGCACTGATCTCCAGCCATTCGGAGAAGCAAGGCTTCCTCAAAGCGCTCTACGAGGATTTTTACAAGGCCTATAACCGCAAGGCCGCCGACCGGCTGGGCGTGGTCTACACTCCTGGCGAAATCGTGCGCTTCATGATCCGCTCCGCCGACTGGCTCTGCGAGGAGCATTTTGGGCGTAACCTAATCGATCCGGGCGTGGAGATCCTAGACCCGGCAACCGGAACGGGCACCTTCATCGTGGAGCTGCTCGAACACTTTCGCGGGAACCGCGACAAGCTGAGGCACAAATACAAGGAAGAGCTGCACGCGAATGAGGTGGCAATCCTCCCTTACTACGTCGCCAACCTGAACATCGAGGCGACCTATCACGCGATCACCGGCCAATATGCCGAGTTCGAGAATCTGTGCTTCGTCGACACGCTCGACAATGTCGATGCGCTCGGCATCCACTCCGGCCATCAGTTCGATTTGCTAGGCAGCCTCACTGACGAGAACATCGAGCGCATCAAGCGCCAGAACCGCCGCAAGATCAGCGTCATCATCGGCAACCCGCCCTACAACGCGAACCAGCAGAACGAGAACGACAACAACAAGAATCGCGCCTACGCACACATCGATAAGCGGATCAAGAACACGTACATCAAAGCAAGCACGGCTCAGAAGACCAAGCTCTACGACATGTATGCGCGCTTCTATCGCTGGGCGAGCGACCGGTTGAGCGATGAAGGTGTACTGGCGTTTGTCACTAATCGCAGCTTCATCGAAAGCCGGACCTTCGATGGATTCCGAAAGCGTATCGCCGAAGACTTTCAGGACCTTTTTCTAATTGATCTCGGTGGCGACGTCAGGGCAAACCCCAAGCTATCTGGGACGAAACACAACGTGTTTGGTATCCAAACCGGTGTAGCAATCGCATTAATGGTGCGGCGGAAGTCCAAAGCTCCTGGGACCATCAAGTACGTCCGTCGCCCAGAGGCTGAAACGGCTGAGGACAAGCTGACGTGGCTGTCGACCGCTACAGTAGCGGACCTGCCTTGGCAGACCATACGCCCAAACGAACGCTCAGACTGGCTCAACACCGAGACAATCGGCGGCTGGGACGCCATGCTTCCCGTCGGGAACCTTGGGACGAAGGCGGCGAAGGACGGCAAAAAGGAGCGAGCAATCTTCAAGCTCTACTCCCTTGGTGTCGTCACCGCGCGGGACGAGTGGGTTTACGACTGGTCTGCCAAGCACCTTGATGCACGTCTGCTGTGGTTCCTTGAGCAATATGAAACTGAGCGCCTGCGGCTGCGGCCGTTAGACAAGCGCAACCGTCGTGAAGCCATTGAAGAGCAGAAGATTAAACTCACGCGGGCGCTCAAAAACGATTTGGTGGCGGGGACTGAATTAATCTACGAGCCACAGAGAAATCGGTCCGTGGAATATCGGCCTTTTATCCGGAAAAGCCTACATTATTGGAGTCGTCTCAATGAAATGCAGTACCAGCTGAATCATCTCTTTCCCCGTAACACGATCAATCCGACGCTCGCATTTCGTTGTGTTTTCTCGAATGACCCCTTGGCCGTATTAGCAATTCAATCAGTCTTTGATTACGGATTGCTGAAGACGGGCAATGGTGGCACCGACTCGCTTCCCCGCTATCGCTACAACAAAGCTGGCGAGCGCATTGACAACATAACGGACTGGGCTCTCATCAAATTCGTAACGCACTATGGCAAGCGGGGCGTAACGAAGGATGCAATCTTTCACTACGTCTATGCCGTGCTGCACGATCCAGTCTATCGAGAGACCTACGCGCTGAACCTCAAGCGGGAATTCCCGCGCATCCCCTTTTACCCCGATTTTGCGCGCTGGGCCGCGTGGGGCGAGGCGCTGATGGCGATGCACATTGATTATGAGGAGGTCGAGCCTTGGCCGGTTGAGCGCTTAGACACGCCCACGAAGGACGCTGACGATACGACCCCTAGGCCAATCCTGAAGTCGCAACCCGAGACCGGCGTGGTTATCGTGGATGCAGGCACACAGGTCACCGGCATACCCCCCGAGGCATGGCGCTACCGCCTCGCCAATCGCTCAGCCATTGATTGGGTGCTGGACCAGCACAAGGAAAAGAAGCCGCGGGACCCCACCATCGCCGCCAAGTTCAACACCTATCGCTTCGCCGATTACAAGGAGAGCATGATTACGCTGCTGGCGAAGGTGGTGCGGGTGAGCGTTGATACCGTTGCCATCGCCGAGGCAATGGCCTCCCTGGATCGTACGACGTGGGACACTTGACTGCTCGTTCTAAGGCTGCCGGCGGAAGTGGAAGGCCTTATCAGCGAGCGCCTCAACGGCCGGACCAAACGCACCCAAACCTTACCCAAACCGCACACCCAAACTTGTGGCCGTTCGCTAGGGTCTACGGAAAATGGCTGTGGAAGTGGTGGTGCCGCTTAGGTGACTCGAACACCTGACCCCATCATTACGAATGATGTGCTCTACCAGCTGAGCTAAAGCGGCTTTCCCGGAGAGAGGCGCGCTTTATCAGCGACCTTTCGCGATGACAAGCGGCCGCCCCCCTTTCCGCCGATCGACTTAACGGTTTCTCAACCACGTCCGGTGCACTTTGCCGCCCACTGGGGAATAAGCTGCGAGGACGTCGCGAATGGATAATTTCCGAGGCTTCGAGGACGAAGCGGCCTCCGCCGCCTTGACCGATGACGAGCCGGTAATGGAGCGCCCGCCGGAAATCGGCGTCGACGAGCGCCGCATGCACGTACGCGCTTATAATTATTGGCTCTCGCTGCTCGACGGCCGATCCTACCCGTCGATCGAGGACCTTGACCCCAGCACGCTCGACGATTTTGGCCCGCACAGCGTGCTCCTGGATTTTACCACCAGCAGCAGCAACCCCCGCGTTCCTTTCATCGGCCACTCGCTGCGCCAGGCCTGCGACCTGCAAGGGCCGGTCGGCCGCATCAGTGACGTGCCCGCGCGCTCGCTGCTGTCCCGCCTCACCGATCATTATATGCAGATCATCGCCAATCGCGCGCCGATCGGCTTCGAAGCCGAGTTCGTCAGCCATTCCGGCGAGAACACCAT
>Ga0136611_10003052_pt1 | contig 11691 bp, 7 predicted proteins | sample AntDrymUQ2232306_2_FD_106645 | JGI IMG/M metagenome (GOLD analysis project Ga0136611, IMG submission 106645) | Polar desert sand microbial communities from Dry Valleys, Antarctica - metaG UQ223 (23.06) | ecosystem: Environmental > Terrestrial > Soil > Desert | place: Antarctica: Dry Valley... | reverse complement strand
CAGTAGTTGAAAAATTCCGTTGTTGAAAACAAACGAGTTATCAAATTGGGTTTTTCCAAATTGAAAAACCCAAAGTTGTAAACGGTTGATTCTACTCAACCAGTTTCAACTACTGATTCGCATTTAAGTTATTTTAATGCCTTTTGGTCTTTAACAGTTTTTCGGAAAAACAAGCTGATGGACTCGGTTTGGACACGAAAAGAAGACGTGATAGTTTAAGTGGAACAGATACAACAAATAAAATTTAGCTCACGCCCCTATTTGATTGTTTGAATTGTCAGTCATAAATAAAGAGGATTTCTCAAAATCTCTTTTTATTTTATGACTGATTGGATCTGATGGATGCGGATATCTGTGTCAAAGAAAGCTAAGATTTGCCATCAAACCATTGTAATTTCAGTCCAACAATTAATAAGTTAGTGAATAGATACAATTTACTGGAATGAAAACCTTTTACCTTACCAATTTACATACCTTTCCTTCTAAGATTTGTACAACACTATCAGGATCAATTGGGTTAAAATTTGGTGGTGACAGATCAGGCTCAATTTTTCTTATTAAAGAGCCGTCTGCCTCATAAACATAGGCTATGAGATTACGGGATTCATGTTCTTTACAATTTATTTCTTGAAGTACTAAAACATAAGAATTATCAACATTCACAGCTGTTTTCATCCAAACTTTTACTGTATTTCCATTTCTTATAATTGTTGATTGATCATATAGTGATTTCCTATCTTTGAAAGCCTTCTAAAGAATCCATTTGCTGGTAGATGTCTCCTCTTTCTGGATATTTGTTGCGGCAGTTTTTGTTTTAGTGGTTTGAGATTTGATTTTCTTTTGTCCAAAGACCACTGTTCCAAAAAGCAAAATAACTAAAACTGACAATACATATTTCATATTCAAAACTTCCAAATAGGGAGGGTTGGCTTGTTGGTTTTTCCTGACTGCTTTTCTCCAAGCCTTATTCTGTAGTTCTCTAAATTCAGATGACTTCATTACTCGCTTTTCTTAATTTCGGTAAGAGTTTCGGTATTGATTACATTAAAGATTAAAAATTATAATTTAATCCTCCAATCTCTGCCAAATTTTTCTTTATATTGTTTTTCATAGTCGGAAAACATCTGTCGGTAATTTTCGGCTTCTTTCTCTTTTTTCTGATTGTGCAGAATCCGCGCCGCGTCTGCCGCAAGATTTCCAATCCAAGTGATCGGCTCAAAATTTGAAGAATCACGACGGAATAATTCTTGAGCTAAGTCGAGTGCCGTTTTGACTTCTTTGAGCGCTGAATCAAATTGACCTTGTGCCGTGAAAATTTTTTGTTTGTTATTGAGAGCGACGACTTCATCCAAAATCAACTCACGATTATCGCCGTCATTTTTACGCATATTTTGAATGATAGCCAGGGCAGTTTGCGCATTATTCAAAGCTTCATCGTAACTTCCGAGTTTGATTAAGCCGGTAGCCACATTACTGTATGCGTCGGCTAATGGTCGCCGGTTAGTTTGTCCGTAAAAACCGAGCGGGATAAGGATTTCTTCATAATACAATTGCTGCCGATGGTATTCCAGAGATTGCCGGTAATAATCGTTCGCCGCTTCCGAATTTCCTTTAGCCTCCTCTGCTATTCCCAACCACAAAAGCAGCGTGCCGAATCTTTGATTGAACATATCCAGCAACTTGATTAACCTGACGTCGGCTTGATTTGACTGATACAGAGTAGTCGCTTCGGCTAAAGCCTGTTTATAGATGTCGTATTTATCCAAAGTCTTTCCCTGTACATCGCCGAGCGTTGCCCGCATCTTCAGCAAAAGGATTTTTCTGTCGAGATTGTCGTCACTCGCCGACGCTTCTTCGGCGAGCGCGATGGCTTTTCTGATTACCGCTTCGGATTCGAGCGGTGCGTCTAAACGATTTTTCGCCTGTGCGAGAGCATCGTAGGAATTTAACAATTCGTCTCTGAGCGCAATGTCGGAAGGCACGAGCGTAACTACTTTTTCCAGCAAATTGATGGATTTTTGGTAATTAACCAACGCTTCGTCGAGCTTTCCCAAGTTTGCGTAATACGGTTTTCCCTGCACGTCGCCGATTTTTCTGTAAGCGATTGCCGATTCCTTTAAAAGCTCAGGATTGTCCGTATTTTCGCTTGTAATCGCGTCGAGGTAATTAACGGCGTCAACGACGAGTTTTTCGCGCAGTCTGGTCGAGCCTTCGAGTCGGGCGATTTCGTCGTGATAATCCAAAATCAAAGAATTAGCGATTTTTCGCACCTGATCAAACCTCTGCTGTGCGATTTGCCGCTCGTGCTGCGCAACGTAAAATTGCCAGATCGCACCGCTAATGCCGACGGCAATCAGCAAAACCGCTGCCGCGCCGAAACCGACTAGCCACCGATTGCGTTTGATAAACTTTGAAGCGCGATACCTGAAGGATTGCGGATGTGCTTTGACGGGCAAACCCTTCAAATAAGATTTGATGTCTTCGGCAAATTGTTCGACCGAATTGTAACGCCGCTCTTTTTCTTTGCGTAAGGCTTTGAGAACGATGTTGTCCAAATCACCCCGAAGCGATTTTGGATTTTGAATTTTGGATTTTGGACTGATCGTTTTTTTGATATTTGCGGTTTGTTGATTGTCATTTTCGGAAGTTTCCGCGCCGGACTTTGGTTTTTGGACTTTAGACTTTGGACTCGAAACCGTTGACGGTGGTTTCGGTTCGGTTTCGCAGATACCGTGCAAAATTGCCATTCGCCCGACGCCGTAAATTTCGTGCGGCGATTTTTCAGTTAAAAGCTCGTAAAGAATTGTGCCGAGAGAGAAAACGTCGCTCGCGGTAGTAATTGTTTCGCCTTTGATTTGTTCAGGACTTGAATATGCCGGTGTCAGCGGTGAGTTTTGAGTTTGTGTCTGCGCATCCGTATCTGATTCAAGAATTTTCGCGATTCCGAAATCGAGCAGTTTTGCCTGTTCGTTTTTCGTAACCAAAATGTTTGACGGCTTTAAATCTCGATGCACGATAAATTGCCGGTGCGCGTAAGCGACCGCTTCGCAAATTTGCAGAAAAAGATTTAGTTTTCGGTTGGTATCAAGATTGTTTTCACGGCAATAGACGTTTATCGGCGTGCCTTCGATAAACTCCATCACGTAATAAGGCGTTTTATCACGAGTAAAGCCGCCGTCGAGCAGGCGAATAATATTCGGGTGTTCAAGCCGAGCGAGAATCTGCCGTTCTTTTTTAAAGCGTTTGACAAGTTCGTCCGAGAAAAAATTACGATTGACGAGCTTGACGGCGACGCGCTGTTCAAATTCACCGTCAGAACGCACGGCTTCAAAAACCGCGCCCATTCCGCCGCGCTCAACCTCGCGCACGATTCGGTAATTCCCGATTGTTTCTCCGATGAACGACGGAGGCGAGAAAGAATCTGATTTCAAAGAAATCGGCTCGTCCAAAAAATCTTCGGCTTCCTCATCAATCTCAATCAATCCGGCGAGTTCGTTATAGAGCGTTTCCTCGTTAAGGCGAAGTGCGGCGAGATAAGAGGCGCGTGATTCGGGCGTAAGCTCGACTGCTTCATTAAAAACGTCCTTCAATTTGCGCCAGCGATTTTGATTGTCTTTTTCGGTATTCATATTTTATAGAATCCGCTTCGCTCGCATGGTAGTTAGGTTTAACCGTCTCCGTGTAGATTTCGATAAAGCCAGTTTCGCGCAAAACGCCATTCGCGCATCACCGTGCTGAGAGAAGTTCCTAAAAGCGGAGCGATTTCTTCAAAGGTCAGACCGCCGTAAAAATGCAGTTCAATAATTTTTACTGCTTGAGCGTCGCGGTTTGCTAATTCAATAAGCACTTCTTCAAGCGCGATAACGTCAATCTCGTTTTGCTCAAAACCAATCAACGTCTTATCGTCAAGCGCATCGAGCGGAATGTTTTCCACGCCTTCGCCGCGTTTTTTGCGTCGTCTCCACTTGGCGTAATTGACCAATACGCGCCGCATAATCGTAGAAGCTATGCTCAGAAAATAAACGCGGTCATTCAGGTCGAGCGAATGCTGCCGGTGCAGCAGCAAATAAACTTCGTGGACGAGTTCCGTCGGACGCAAAGTGTGATTCGGTTTTTCGTTATGCAGATGAAAAGCCGCAAGACGTTTGAGCTCGGCATAAACTTCGGGAATGAGTTTATCCAAATCTTGACCGTCTAACGTCTGAAGGAAATCATCTACATCTGTCGCGTCCGGTTCTGACATTTTTCTCCTTAATCTTTTTTATTTGCACAACTTAACACGCACACAAAATTTATGTCAAATTTTTTGACATAAAACTTATCGTTCTGTTGCGTTACTGATTACAGCAATATTGAGATTTTATTTATTAGTAGCTGGATTTTGTCCATGAGAATTAATCTGAAAGAGTTGATTTGCTTCAAATCAGTTAAACCAATTGTTTACTACAGTTGACGAAAAGTAGTTGTTCAGATTGCTGCCATTATTGTATTTGCAAATTTATTTCTTTCAATGGATTTACAAGCAACTTCAATAAATAATGGAATTTTAACAGGAGATTAAAATGGGTTTTACAAATTTACTTAAGATAAAAACCGCACTTTGGTTGAGTTTTTCAATTTTAATAATGTTTTGCGGTTGTACAAAATTATCAGTTGACAAACAGGCGGAAACACAAACCCAATTTAATGAACCAAAGATTGAAGGTGAGTTTGAAGGAGATGTTGAAAAGCGTGAAGATTGGTTTATGCGCCAAAGGACTTATCCGTTTTCTACAGTTCCGGAAGATGCCCGCCGAGAGGCTTGGCTTTCACGACCCGAGGATGCGGTTGGCGAAAATAGTTTAGCATTAGAACCGTGGCAGTCTATCGGACCCACTCCGACCATCTCAGGATTTCCAAATAATTGGGGTGTTACAAGTGGACGAATCAATGCCATTGCGGTATCACCTTCAAATTCCCAATTAGTTTTAATTGGCGCGGCGACTGGCGGAATTTGGCGTTCGACCAACGGCGGGAATTCGTTTACGCCGACTTCTGAAAACCAAGTTGACTTAGCGGTTGGTTCGATTGCCTTCGCGCCGAGCAATCCTTTGATTGTTTATGCCGGAATGGGCGATAAAGGCAGTGGTTACAACGGCACTGGAGTTCTTAAATCTACTGATGGCGGGCAATCCTGGGCACGCGTCAACAATGCAACCTTGCCGTCGCCGGGCAGAATTTCAAAGATCGAAGTTGATGCGGCGAATCCGAATCGCGTTTACGTGGCGCAATACGCCATTCGGCAGGGCAATACGACGTCCGCCAGCGGCTTTTATTTATCGAACGACGGCGGCGTGAATTGGACGAGAACTTTGTCGGGTCTGCCGCGCGACTTAGTTCGCCACCCGGCGCAGCCTAACATTTATTATCTGGCGATGCAACGCGTTGACGGCGGGACTGACGTGACCGGCGGAGTTTTCAAATCAACCGATGCCGGACAATCTTGGACGCGCATTTATACCTCGCCGTTTACAAACACGGCAAATATCAAAATTGCCGTAACGCCCGCTGCACCGCAGAATATTGCTGTTTTGGTTGGATATGGTTACTATGATTCCAACCTTGAAAGAAACATCTATATTGGGCGTGTTGAAATTAGCAACAATGGAGGCGCAACTTGGACAAATCGCGGCTCGGGTTTCGATACCGCACAGTTTGATTACAACTGTTATTTGTTTATTCATCCGACCAACCCAAACACACTTTTTGTTGGTACACGCGACCTTTGGTTAAGCAATGATGCCGGAAATTCGTATTACAATATTACAAATAATTACGAAATCAATAATACTTATCATCCCGAACAGTCAAAAGCTCACCCGGATCAGCACCACTTTTATATATCGCCGACTAATCCGACGACGACGTATTTGGCGAATGACGGCGGGCTTTACCGTTCAACCGATAACACAGTTACGTATCAATCTTTAAACAATAGTTTATCTCTGACGATGTTCACCAGTTTAGATTTGCATCCGACCGACGCAACTAAATCCTATGGCGGAACTCAGGATAACGGAACGCAAAGACGGATAGGAAACTCCAGCTGGGCTGAATTTTTACCAGGTGATGGCGGTCAGACGGTAGTTGACGCGCTTGACCCCAGCATCGTTTATACGACTATCTACTATCACATTGTCAAACGTCATACCAACAACGGCGGCGGTTCCGGCGTAGAAATCGGCAACACAACGATTTTTGCCAATGACCGAGTAGACTTTTATCCGCCGCTGGTCGGCAACGGAGTTAATTCTAACCTGTATTTTGGAACTTATCGTTTATATGTCAGCACTAACCGAGGCGCGAGTTGGACAGCACCGGGAGGAGCACTTGATTTAACCAATGGCGGCAGTGATACGCTTTCAGCAATCGGAGTCGGACGCTCTAACACAAATGTTATTTACACCGGTTCGGAACGCGGCAGGTTAATGGTCAGCACCAACGGCGGCGCGAATTGGACAGACCGCACAGCCGGACTGCCGCAACGATTTATTAAAGCTATTATCGTCAATCCTACCAATGCAAACACGGCTTATGTAACCGTTTCCGGCTACAATTCGGGACATGTTTTCAAAACTGTCAACGCCGGAGCAAGTTGGACGGACATAAGCGGGAATCTGCCAAACATTCCGACAAACACATTACTAATAGACCCGAATACGCCGACGACAATCTATGTCGGAACGGATGTCGGAGTTTTCCGCACGATGACTGACGGCAACACCTGGGCGACCTTTAACGACGGAATGCCACCGGTTATAATTTCCGAATTAGACATGCAGGCAAACGGTTTGCTACAAGCGGCGACTTACGGTCGCGGTGCGTTTCAAATGAATCCTGGAACAATTGGTTGCGCATCGCCATCGCCAATCGCCTTTGGTCAAAACGTCAATGGAAATCTTCAAAATGGAGATTGTGTTTACACAGATGGCTCATTATATGATGCTTACACTTTCAATGGAACGGCGGGTCAAAAAATATACATAACATTAAATTCAACCCAATTTAATGCCTATCTATTATTTTATCAAGGAAGTTATCCGGGCGGCAGTTTATTGACTGAGGATAATAACGGTGGTGGCGGCACAAATGCAAGGATTCCGGCAACTTCAGGATTTTTAACATTACCGGCAACGGGAAATTATACAATTTTAGCTAATTCATTTGCCGCCGGAGAAAGCGGAAATTATACGCTTTATCTAGGAACAAATGTAACACCGACATCTAGAAAACCGTTTGATTTTGATGGCGACGGCAAAGCCGATGTATCCGTCTTTCGCCCGTCAAACGGCGTGTGGTATATAAATCAAACGGCTAACGGGTTGACCGGCATCTCCTTCGGACAATCAGGCGATAAAATCGTTCCGGCAGACTACGACGGCGACGGCAAAACCGATGTCGCCGTTTATCGTAACGGAACTTGGTATATCCAAAGAAGCCAGCTCGGTTTCACGGGCGTTGCTTTTGGAGATGCGAACGATATTCCCGTTCCCGCCGATTATGACGGCGATGGTAAAGCCGATGTTGCCGTATTCCGTCCAAGCACCGGCACGTGGTATTTGCAGAGAAGCAGCCTTGGATTTACCGGAGTAGCTTTTGGACAATCAGGCGATAAACCAGTTCCGGTGGATTATGACGGGGATGGAAAAGCCGACATCGCTGTCTATCGCAATGGAACATGGTATATCCAGAGAAGCCAACTTGGATTCACTGGCACTGCGTTTGGCGACGCGGCGGATAAACCTGTACCGGCGGATTACGACGGAGACGGAAAAGCTGACATTGCCGTCTGCAGACCATCGAATGGCACTTGGTATCTGCAAAGAAGCGAACTCGGTTTCACGGGAGTAGCCTTTGGATTAGGAACAGATTTGCCTGTGCCTGCCGATTACGACGGCGACGGTAAAGCCGACGTTGCAGTGTTTAGAAACGGCACTTGGTATATCCAAAGAAGTCAATCAGGTTTTACGGGCATTGCTTTTGGCGCGGCTACCGATAAACCTGCTCCGAATGCTTTTATTCCGTAATATCGGCAATTGAGCGAAGCACTTTCAAAATCCAAGTGCTTCGCCATTTTCAGTTACACAATAGGAGATGGAACTACTCTGACATAAGGACTTAAAGACAACCATGATTTATACGCATGTTCTCAATAAAGGAACAAATGTTAAAAGCCCGCTTGATTTATAAAATGCAAATTTTGTGTGCCAAATGTGTGCCAAGTATACCAAAACTGGCAAAACCGAAGGAAACTGAAATGAACTAACATCTGAAAAATGCTGAATACAACTAAGTAAAATGAAGTTATGCAAACTCAAACAAACAAAGATTTGAGACTACGAAACATCTGTTCTTATTTTGAATTGTTCATAGATAAATCCGGCAAAGAACCGCGAAAGATTGATTGCCTCGACCAAGAAGTAATAGACGGAATATATGCACAAGTTACCCCGGATTTGACCTGTATCTTCTCTTTGTTAAGTCTTTCTGCAATTATCTGCCACTGCCAGTAATTCATACCGTCAATAACAAATAGAGCCTTTTTAGGCGTATTATTGAATTTTATATGTTCTAAAATGCGGGATACAATTGCCGGTTTTTTTACGCCGCTTAAAGAGGACAAACGGTCATACTTAGTTTCAACAAAATTCTGAAATGACTGATTGAGCAAATTACAAGTATTAGAAAAATGGCTTTGTAATTCTTCGTCATTGGTTTCAAACGCGGCGAGCTTTGCGTTTGCGCCGTGTTCGGCATGTTCGAAATAATGTTCGACTTGATTAAATGTTAAATAGTTCCAAAATTTAAAAAGATGTCTAAAAAAACCTTGATTATTAAAATAATTTGGTTTAATATCACCAATACGCGAATTTGCTCATATACCGGCAGCGGTTTTACCGTTATGGTTTAAGTTGAGAAACTTGACACCAAACGGTTCACCTTTTTTGTTTTCAACACGACATTTCGACGGTTGATTTTTATTAAAAAGCTGTTTGAAAAGTGTAACGCTATAATTTTATTTGCTGTCCGATTGGCCGTGTGCCGATTTGTTTCAGTCTAAAAATAGGTTCGTATTTTGGCAAAAGTTTAGAGAAAGTGAGAACAAAGATATTCTCACGACAGCACCTTTCAGTGGCGGCGTTACCGGCCAACCTATTTTTCAAACAGGTTCAGTCAAAAATTAAACAACTACTTTTCGACTGATTTGCTACTTTTTTACGCCTTAGAGGTTAAAAGGCATTCAAATAGGAGAACTAAAATGAAAATTTTTGAAAAGTTTATGAGGTCAAACAAACTAAACAATCGCCGATTGTTTTATCTATTGTCCGTTTTTGCGCTCTTTGGAATAGTGAGTCTTTTTGTCTGGCAGCCGTCGGCGGAAATGCAGGATAAAAACGAAAGCGAGTGGCGTATCCAAAACATTAAGGGAGATATTTCTCCGAACGATGCCGTACCAGCAACTCGAATTCCTTCCATTACGGTCAGTACTAATATGGGTTCGGGATTCGGCACTAACATTCAGAACACCGTTAATGGCGTGGGGCTTTCATCACTGAGTTTGACGGCTACACATGCCGCGACCATTCCACCCAATTCCTGGGTTTCAGCAACAGGTCAACTTACGGGCACTGTTACGTTTAACCTAGGCGGAATCTTTACGGTGGACAGCTTTTCTTTTTGGAATCAGAATGGAGGCGGACCGGGAGCTAACGGCTCCACCGGGATTCAGGGAGTAGCCGTTTCTACGTCAACGGACGGAATTACATTTACCCCGTTATCCGGAGGTCCTACCTCGTTCGCACAGGTCACAGCTAATGCTAATGTTCCCCCTCAGATCTTCAACTTCACTCCGGTTTCAGCGGGCTTTTTCCGATTCACAATCCAAAGCAACTATGGTGATTCTGCTAGAACTGGGTTTGCCGAGGTTGGTTTCAACGCGGTGAGCGGTAATGTTTGTACGCCAAGTGCGACCGTCACTGAGGGAGATCTATTCCCTGGTGGTATCGTCTCTTTTGGCGTGTCAACTGGACCAGGTTCGGTGACGGTTGATCACGTCAACGCCGGCACCGGTTTGCAATCTCTGACAGTGGTTGATGCGCCAGTTAATGCAGTAGTCAACATTCCGGCATTCCCGGCAGGCACGTTCAATCCGGTAGTGGTGACGTTCACACCAATCAATCCGGCGCTTCCGGTATCATTCAGATTACGAGCGGCAAGCCAGTTCCACGCGGCGTTTATTGATGTGCACTGCGTCATAACGACGCCGACGCCGACGCCGCCAATTCCATAGTAGGATTTAAAAATCACTTCGCCCAAAGTCGGCATCTAAAAAAGAGCAGGCTTTGGCATAGAATAGAGATTATCGGAAATAAGAGGTAACAGATTGTTTCCAGTTTAATAGGACTTTCGCTTGAGAACCAAATTTCAACAAGTTACGAGCAGAGATAATCTAAGCGGGTCAGCATAAGTTTCAGTTGATAATTAGAATGCGGAAACACGCCCGATAGTGGACCTAGAGATTGCTGGAGTTAATCATCCGACAAAAATAGGTAGACGCCCTAATGCTTTGGTGCCATGACCTACTCTACGCGAAATAGACAATTTTATAATTTGAGAAAAAGCCGTAAGTTTTGATGCTTACGGCTTTTTGTTATTTCGCCTAAAACCAATAGTAACTAAAAAAACAGAAAGGCGCGAAACGAGTGCTCAATTCCGTTCGCACCTACCCTCGCTCTTTCTTGTTTAGAAATCGCCCCCGAAATCGCCGAATCCGCCGTCCATATCGCTGCCCGCATCGGTAGTCTCACCCGCAGTTTGATTGGTATCCGCCGCGTTTTGCCCGACAGATTCATCTGCTCCGCCAAAGCCCGAATCGCCGAAGAACGATTGGGCAATAGCACTTCCGACAACGACACCTGCGATACTCCCTAAAAAGCTGCTCGCCATCATTCCGCCAAAACCCATACCGCCGCCGCCCATACTGCCAAACGTTCGCTCCATTGTGCCGGGTTCTCTGACCTCGGCTCGCGTCGCGGCTCGCGCGAGCGATTGCGCGTCATCTCCCGTTACGGAACCACGTTCGTTTTCCGGCGCGAATTGATTCAACTGCTGCAAAATCATTTGTCTTTGCTCCGCCGTCAATTTTGCAAAAGCCTCAGCGTGCGCCTGTTCAATGGTTTCAGGCGGCGCTGTTTGTAGCATATAGCGGTAACGAGCGATTGCCTGCTCGTCGCTCGTCTGTCCGGTTGGAGATTGATTGACATCCTGTCGTTGTGTCGGTTGCGGTTCATCGTTTCCAAAAATTTTGTCAAGAATTCCCATTATTACTTCTCCTCTCTAATTTTATTTGCACCTGCCGATATTGTAATAAAATTACAATTTGTTTAACCATTTCGAGTGCTCTTTCAGTCGTAAGATAAAAATATAACGTTATAATAACAAATTAACTTGGGTTTGTTTGAGAAAATCAACGTTTCACGACACCTTGTGAAACTTGAGTCAGTACCAAAAACAATGTTTCGTTACTTAACCATCAGAGAATTCGCTTCCATTATATTTAGTAAATATATGCGAATCAGTAGTTGAAAAATTCCGTTGTTGAAAACAAACGAGTTATCAAATTGGGTTTTTCCAAATTGAAAAACCCAAAGT
>Ga0136611_10003051_pt1 | contig 11692 bp, 7 predicted proteins | sample AntDrymUQ2232306_2_FD_106645 | JGI IMG/M metagenome (GOLD analysis project Ga0136611, IMG submission 106645) | Polar desert sand microbial communities from Dry Valleys, Antarctica - metaG UQ223 (23.06) | ecosystem: Environmental > Terrestrial > Soil > Desert | place: Antarctica: Dry Valley... | reverse complement strand
GTTTTATAGGCCTGTTTTTATTTCTTCTCATGTGGTTCTTCGTGTGGTTTTCCGCAGGGCATTTGCGCGTGCAAGGGAAAAAATTGCCCCACACCTTATGGCTATCACATTTGGGCGCGATGTGCCAAGTCAGCTTGGCAGGTTATGCGGTCGGCGGCGCATTCCTTAGCCTGTCCTATTACGACCTGCCCTATAACATTCTGGTCTTGGTGGTTGTGGGCCGCCGCTGGCTGGAAGGACAGGAATGGATCAAGGAGGATGCTCAGGCGTCCGCCTTGCAAGCTGAACAACTTGCCAGCAATGCAAAGCCGGCCCAGCCATGACGCTGCTTGCACCCTTGCTTCGCGTGATGTCGCCTTCGGGCGACCGGGCCCGTCTATCGGTGCTTATTTTCCATCGGGTGTTGTCGGAGCCTGATCCGCTGTTCCCTGACGAGATGCACGCCCGTCGATTCGACGAGCTGTGCGCCTGGCTGGCGTCATGGTTCAAAGTAATGGCACTCGACGAAGCAGTCAAACACTTGAAGGCCGGCACCTTGCCCGCAGGGGCTGCGTCCATCACCTTCGACGACGGTTATGCAGACAACCATCGTGTTGCCATGCCGATTTTGCAGCGGCATGGCCTGAGCGCGACCTTCTTCATCGCCACCGGGTTTTTGGACGGCGGCCGTATGTGGAATGACACGGTCATCGAATCGGTCCGCCAGAGCCAAACTTCAGGACTGGACCTGTCCGCGCTCGGTTTAGCTCATTATTCCATAGAGTCTCTTGGCGAGAAACGGGCGGCAATTGCGAATCTTATTGGCCAAATCAAGTATCTGCCAGTTGAAAAAAGAATCGCCGTTTCCGAAGCATTGGCACAATTGGCAAAGGCACGGCCATCGGAAGACCTGATGATGACGTCGCATGAAGTCAAAGCAATGCGGCTTGCGGGCATGCAGATTGGCGCACACACGGTATCTCACCCCATCCTGGCCGGCCTCGCTGACGAGCAGGCACGGCAGGAAATTTTGGGCAGTAAAAGCTTTTTGGAGCGGCTGCTCGGGGAGCGCATTGGACTGTTCGCCTATCCCAACGGCAAGCCGAATGAAGACTTTAGCCCGCAAACCGTAGCTTTGGTTCGTTGTCTGGACTTTGACGCCGCAGTTAGCACGCAGTGGGGCGCTTCAAGCAAGCAAGATGATATGTTCCAGATTCGTCGTTTTACTCCGTGGGACAAGACCCGATCCCGCTTTGGCTTGCGCATGTTGGCTAATTTGCGTAATTAGCGGCAGATTCCGGTGCGCCTAGGCAGGTGGCGCCCGATTTGCGCGGAAAATCACGTACCTGGAAATCGTGAAGTTAAAGGCAAGGGCGCCTATCGATCCGATGGCCACGCCTGCTAGGATTTGCCGCGCTGAATGTCCGGCCCAGCGCAACCAAAAAAGATAGATTCCCATGTTGATCAGAGCACCCAACGTGCTGGACATCAAATAGGGCAGCCAGGTAGAGACGCTCGCATCGACCTGGAAAGTAAAACGCCGATTCAATGCCCACGTTACGCTGACGGCAATCAAAAAGGCCACCAAGCGCGCCAGGGTCGCCTCGACTGAGAACATCTGTGTCAGCAGGATGGTAATGCCGGCGTCCACCAAAAACCCGGTCGTTCCCACGACGCAAAAGCTCAGAAATTGCGAGCGATGCCAGTTCATCGGCGTGCGCCGAATCGCGGAACTTGCAGGTAGATCAGACGCTTGAGCTCTTGCCGCCCACGTGTCACGGTTTCCAGAACCAGACCGACTGTCAGCGATAGAAACGCCATGATCATGACGCCTGTCGCCAGGATTGCGGTGGGAAACCGCGGAACAAGGCCCGTGCGTAGCCATTCAAGGATCAGCGGCGTTCCCAGGACCACGGACAGCAGTGCCAGCATGCCAGCAAGAATTGAAAAGTACGACATCGGTCGCTCGTGTTTATACAACTGCAGGATCAGCCGCAGAATTCGCAAGCCGTCGCGATAGGTAGAGAGTTTGCTGGTCGATCCTTCCATGCGCGCGCCATAAGGGGTCTCGATCTCCATCACCGGCATGCGGAGCTCCAGCGCATGCACCGTTAACTCGGTTTCAGTCTCAAAGCCTTGCGACAACGCCGGAAACGATTTGACAAAACGGCGTGAGAAGACACGGTAACCAGAAAGGATATCCGAGAACGTACGGCCAAACAAATTGGCGACAAATCCGGTAAGCATCGCGTTGCCGAATTGGTGTCCGGACCGATAGGCCTCCGCCTCGGTATGAACGCGGCAACCTACGACCATGTCAAGGCATTCGTCAAAGAGGCAACGCACCATTGCGCGCGCGCTAGGTGCGTGGTAGGTGGCATCCCCGTCGACCAGTACGTAGGCATCGGCTTCGATGTCGGCAAACATTCGCCGAACCACGTTGCCTTTGCCCTGTCGACGTTCAATTCGCACCTCGGCTCCTGCGGCGCGCGCCACTTCTTGCGTCCGATCTCGCGAATTGTTGTCGTAAACGTAAATCACCGCCTCGGGAAGCGCAGCGCGGAATTCGCGCACCACCCGCTCAATGGCGGCCTCTTCGTTGTAGCAAGGCACAAGGACGGCTATAACCGGGCGCGCGGCGGAGGTTTGGCTCAATGGCGCCTGGGGCAGTTTTAGGACCGAAGCAATAGTCGTTTCCATTGTCTATAGAACCTTGTAAACAGTGATCTCATCAAGTGGCGCCAGCACGCGTGTTGCAATATCGGCCGGGAGGATACGTCCCATGCCCAGAGCAGCGGCCAGCCTGGCGCCGGGCCGACGCGGTCCGTCGATTTTCTGTTCTGACCGCCAAAGCGCGTTCGGCCGAAAGTCCTTCGCTTGATCGCGACAGCGTTGCATGGCCGCGCACTGCTCGACACGTTTTTTGCTATAGAAAAATCGTGCGCCTGCGGGCGGAGCGGCGGCAATCACACGCTCCATCGGAATTCCGGCAAACCGGAAATAGAACTCGGACCGCGCTCGTGTTTCGATGTCGGTGTAGATCGACTCGCCCGGGTGTTCGCGCACCCAGCCAACCAGCGCTTGCTCGACCATCCGGGGTTGGACGTTTTCGACAGAAAGCGCTGCCGCGTTGGCAAGCAGCAGAGCCACCGTGCCGGCAGCGCAAATCCCTCGTCGGCCCGCATCCCACAGGCTCGCGAGCCACCAAGCCACCAGCATCGCAGCGGCCCAGGCTACGAGAACAAAGTAGCGTGGCACCAGATACAGCTTCGGATTAGCCGCCACAAATACGAAAGAAACAAGCCCTAGTCCGGTTATCAAGGCCAGCGTGCGGGTTTGCGGCGCGTGCCGCTGGCGCCATGCGGTCAGTCCTGCTGGCAGCGCCAGCCAGAACACCAACGGGTATTTTTGCGATACAAAAAGATTGAGCAACGGATCGATAAATACATTGACGCTGATGTTTCCTTCTTTATCAATCCAGCTTCCCTGCGCCGCCACACGGGCCGCTTCGGCAAAGCGATCTACCGGGTCATGGTTGAAGTCCACTTGCATGCGGTAACCAGGGTTGCCGGTCATCAAGGTGAGATAAAGCCACTCTGCCCCCACGACACACAGGAAAGTAATCGCCATCGGGAAGTAACGCGATCGCGAAACCCCTGGGCTCAGCAGCCAGGCCAGCACTGTGAAGATGACAAAAGCGGCTGATGTCTGCCGGTTCACAAAAGCCAGTCCGGCAAGCGCTCCAGCGGCAAGCCAGAGCCAGCGCTTGCTGCCGCTATGCCCTGCGGACAGCAAAGTCCAGAAAGCGAAGGTCGTAAAGAATAGCTCCGGGATATCTGGATTCAGATACGTGGATACCACCAAAAACCCGGGCATTGTTAACGCCAGCAGGGTAGCGAAGTAGGCACAGCGCCGCCCCAGAAAACGCGAGACGAACCATCCGTTCATGGCCACGAATGCCGCGAAATAAAGCATGTTGCTAAGGCTGACCGCAAACCCATTCATTCCAAATAGGCGGATGAATGCCGCAGTAGGCAAGGTGATGGTATGGCGCAGCGTCCAGTGGCTATTACCCACGTAAGGAAAACTGTCAAGCCAGCCGAGCGCGCCGACCAGGTAGTTGCTGTCGTCGCTGGCCTGAAACCCCACGTGAAAAGCGCTCAACAAAGCCACGCCAAGCGCTAAAAACCCGATTACTGCGGCTGATGTCTCCCATCGTGGTTGCGAGCGTCTTAAGGCAGGCTGCGGGACTATTGGCATGTTATTGCATCAGTAAGAGTATGATCGTATGCCGTGCCAACTAAGCCGGAACAGATTAGTGGCCAACTGAAGGTATCTAATGCATAGTTTGCTATATAAAATATAGCAAACTATGCACTCGTCAATTTATATCCCGGCGCCTTTGCCGCAAGCCACTGCTCAAGCATCATCAAAATCCAGATCATCTCGCCGTAGTAGCCAGGATGTTCTGGAAGGCGCTGGGTCAACAGCGACTGTATAAAGTCGGGCCGCACTACGCCACGCCCGGCCAGACTGTCTAGCGAATCGGTTGCCATAGTCTTCAGGGCGGGGTGAGTATTTGCCCACACCCCGAAAGGTAGGCCGAAACCCTGTTTTTTCTTGACGATAATCTCGTCGGGCAAGAAGCCCCGCAGCGCCTCCTTGAAGAACCAGCGCAATTGCAGGCCCTTGAGCTTGTAGGCGGTCGGCAATCTTTGCGAAAAGGCCAGCAACCGGTCGTCCAGCATCGGGAAGCCGACATCTAGCCCCGCCAGCGCGGTAGTACCCACGACCTTGGGCAAGTCGCAGTCGGCCAGCGCGTAACGCCAGTCGAACGCCAGCATACGGTTGACCAAGCTATCGGTGCGCGCGAGAGCCCAGACTCCGCGCTGTTGCTGGACAGAATCTTGCGTGTCCACCTGGGCTAGAAATTCAGGTGTCAATACGTCGTGGATACCCAGGCGCATCAGCTGGTTGTACGTCATCATCCGGTCCGGCATGCGAACCTTGGCTTGGTTCACGTAACTGGCGGCTTTTCGCACCAAAGGAATTTGGCCCATGACCGACAGGCCGGACACCGGTTCCAGCACGCCGGTGCGCAGCGAAGCCGGAATGTCGTCATACCAGCCGAAGACCCGCTGTTTTGCGTAGCGGGTGTTGCCGCCAAAGAGTTCATCGCCGCCGTCGCCCGCCAGTATTTTGCTGACGCCGTCCTCACGCGCCATCTTGGCGCAGTAATAGGCAGGCAGGGCAGATGAATTGCCGAAAGGCTGGTCGTACTGCGCCGCAACGGCCGGTATGCTGCGCACCAGGTCGTCGGGCGTGACGTAATACTCGTGGTGTTCGGTCTTGAAGTGTTTGGCGGCAATGCGGGCAAACTCCATCTCGTCATAGCCCTGGGCGTCGAAGCCGATCGAATAAGTGGCTGCGGTTTTCCCGCTTGCCAGGGCGGCCATTCCCGCCACGGTGGAACTGTCGGTGCCGCCGCTTAAAAAACAGGCCGGCTTCGTGCCATCGAGCTGTGTCGCCACCGCGTCCCGCAGCAACTGGCGGAATTCATCTTTTAAAGCGCTAAACGACGTGTTGCTTTGCTCTTCAAAGGACGGCACCCAATACGGCAGTACCGTGAGTTCACCTTTTTCAAACAGCGCATAGTGCCCAGGCGGCAGCCGGTAAACGTTCTTGTAAATCGTGCGCGGCGACGGGATAACATGAAAATAAAGGTAATCGAAAATTGCCTGCGGGTCGATTTCGGCGCCGGCGCCCGCTAATTCATCTGCGCGAGCCGCAAACCTAAGTTGACCATCGTCCACGCGGTAGCACAGGGTGCGGATGGCAAAGCGGTCCACCGCCATGAAAGCGTGCCCGTCCGGTTCGACCAAACCCACCGCGAAATCGCCGGTCACGCCCTCAGCGGCTTTCGAGGCGCCCTTGCCAACAGCGTCGCGCCAGGCTGCCAACACGCCCTGTGTGCCGGCCAGCCCGGCCAGCCGTGCATCGGCAAATCGGGGGGAGCCAAGGGTCAGGGATGTATGGGTCGCAGGCATGGATCGCAATAAACTCGTTGTTGGTTCACTTAGGGCAAGCGCGGCGTGCTGCGCTGCAGCAGAGCTGGATTATGCTTGGCGCCATCGAGCGTCTGCACACTATCGCGCAGGGTTATATGGATGTTGTTCCGGTATTCGCCTGGTCCGGCCGTTTCCAGGCTGCCTTGGCCTGCCAGGCGGTTGTTATTCGCCCGGATGATGTCGGCGCCCAGCGCCACTCGCAGGAACACGCCACCCTTCGGCAGGTGATTCACCAGCGTGTTGTTCTCCAGGTGGATTTCGTTGCGAGGCCATTTGTAGCCTTCGGCACCGAAGGAAATCATGTGCGGATTCTGAGTGCTGGTGCTTTGCGCAATCACATTGCCCACGACATGGGCCTCTCCGCCAACAGGAAACTCCAGCTCATAGCTTGCTGAACCGCCGTCGCCATCGACCAGCCGGTTGTTGTAAATATGATTTACCTTGGCCCGGCTTTTGAGTAGATGGCCGACCCGGGCATGGTGAAAATAACTGTCTTTAATAGACAGCCGCGCAATTGCACCGGCATATAGGTTGTGACTCTGGCCGTCGCCATATCCGTTGTGGCCGAACTCGCTATTTTCGATTTCCAGTTCTGTCTGCGGTTCGTTACCAGTCAGAATGCCGTTCTCGTTGTCGGTGAACGAGCAATCGCGCACCCGCAGAACGCCTTTTTCGAGGCGTATGCCTGCGCCGTTTTGGTCGGGAACGCGCGCGCCGGTGAAGTCGAAGCCTTCGACCGACATTTTTCCGCCCCGCATGACCCAGATCGCCTTTCCCTCAGCCGCTGCGTCGGCGGCGATCAATTTGACGCGTCCGCCGACGGCACGCAGGGTAAGGCGCTCCTGTGTCCAGACCGCGACATCACCCGCATAAGCGCCGGAATCTATCTCAATAGTGGCTCCGGCGCCCGCCAGTTGTGCGGCATGCGCTATAGTTTTTATAGCTCTTTCGGGGCCGACGCGAATTAGCCGCTGATTATTGTTAGTCGACTGTGCATGTACAGGACTGGATGACAGGGCTGTAACGCAGGCCGCCGCCGCCACCATCAAGCCTGCCAAAGCTTGCCTGCCCTGAGGGCTGTTCGATAGCCGGCTAGCCTGACCCGCTCGGATGGTAAGCGCGAGCAGCAGCAGCAGGTAAAACAGCCACGCCAATCGCGGTACATCGAGCAAACTGTCAAAGAATCCTACAACCACAAAACCCGTCAGGCTTGCAGCCAGAGCCGGTGCCAGAGGATGCCAGCGAGCGGCCCCCAAGCTGGTGCGCCACAAGGCGCCGACAACCAGTGCACTCCAGAGCGTAAAGCCCAAAATTCCCTGGTCGAACAACACGTTCATAAAAATGCTTTTGATGTGCCACGGCAGGTGATGCCGGTCGCTCGAAAAAAACCAACGCGTCATATCTGTTGAAAAGTCGCCATTAACCAGAAGTTCGCGCCCGTCCGAACTCGTTAGGCTGATGTTGTCAATGTCTGCGGTTCCGCCCAGTGAAGAAATCGCCATCGAAAATGCCAGCAGGCGGGGGGCATACACATCGCCCCGAAGCGGGCTCGTTCCTTGCAGCACCAACCGTATCGGCTGCCAAACCCCCGGAACGCCTTTGATGCCAATTTCCTTAAGCAAGCATTCCCGGTTGTAGAGAAGATGCTTCTCGCATACTTCGAAATGAATGCCTGTGTCCTTCCCGGCACGCACGCTGGCAGTCACGATTGCCGAGGCGCCCGGCTCCGCGACACGCTGGCTGACCCGAAAAATTTCTCCCCAACCATTGATATGCAAGCCGCCACCCAGCGTAATGTAAGAATTTTCGTTTTCACGCCGCAGCCGGTAGTCCCCGGGGTGTTCTTCCGGGCGCCCCGCCAGAAAATAATTGGCCGGAAACCGACCGAAACCTTTCCCAAGCCATAGATCGGCCGGCGTGTGCAGCATGTCAAGACCGAGCCGCCAATGCACCTGTCTGCCTCCGAAGTCTCGCGAGCCGGTCGCGAACCGGTCGCTCATGTAGGTGCCGCCTCCTAGAACCGCTACGACGGCGGCGATCATTCCAAGCGCCGCCGCGACTGAGCCCTGCCAGCGCAACGCGTCCGGCCACAGTGGACGGCGGCGAATGCCCGCTACCAGGCCTACTCCTAAAACACCAGCCAACACAGGCGCCGCGCTCAGAAACCCCGCAACATCTCCCCAGTGGTAGGCAATCAATGCCGTGCTAATTGACATTGCGACATATCCGGCCAAAGCAACAGGTCCGGTCAACACATGGGGCTTGACGCTTCGGTTTAGTAAGAACAACATCGCGGCCGTCAGTAAGGCGGCGAGCCCGTACGCCACATAGGCACCCTTGGCCAGCAACCAGGCCGTCGCGCCGGCCAGCAGCACGAAGCCTACGGCGAATAGCGCACCCATCAACCATTGACCCATATCAAAACCGCGAAGAATCCGGGTCAAAGGCAGCATCAGGATGACAGTGCCAAGCAGCGCCGCTAAGCCCCGGTAACCGCTGGTCTGAAACATCAGAAAAGCGCCCACGCCGAACCCACCCACGAGCAAGCTAAAAGCGGCCGCGTGCTTCGCGGTCGCAAAGGCCTCATGTGTCTGCACATTTGACGCCAGATGTTTGCGCTGCCATGTCTGCAAACCCAGAAACACTGCAACGCCTATCGGAACTGCCAGATAAACACCCCGTGAAAAAGTGGTCAGACAAGCGTAGCCTGCCAACGCTAGCGAAACCGCAGCTAATGCCCAACGCATTGGTGTTCGCGCTACCAGCAATTGTTTAATCGCAAAAGGTACTGTCAAAGCTAAAAACCCGTCCAGCGCAGCGCCGCCAACATGCATTTCCCAAAACATGGCGGTGGTTCGGTAATTTGAAGAAAAGTCCAATAAACCAGTAAAAGCTTCGCGCTCCCACATTGTGGTCAAGCCCGTCAACGCCAAGCCGACAACCAGACCTTGCGAAAGCAAATCACAGCTAGCGATCGGATTTTTTGTGTAAACCATTCGCCAAAGTGGAATAAGAAGCAGCACCTCAAAAAAACTTTTAAAAAGCCTGAGGCTGTTCATAGGCTCGTGGTAACCCTGAAACCAACCAAAAACGAAGCCGCCGGCGTCGGCGAAACCGCGAAACAGAGCGAAGACTGACGAAATCGAAAAAATGCCTATAACCGTCCATAACAATGCCGACGGATTCTGGTGTGGTTGAGATGGTTTATGACTGCCGTCACCTGCCCGCTTTGTCCAGGCCATTCGTGCATAGCCGCCAGTTGCGATCGCCAGAATAAGGATGTCCACCTCCTCAAAAGCAATCCAGCCGCTCCAGGGCGCGAGCCCGATTACGGGAAGTAACGCCGGAAGAATCAGCAGCCACCAGTGTGGACGTGTAAAACCTACCACCCAGAACATCAATGCTGCGGCGCTCATTGCTAGGGGCGCGAGCGGGTAATGCACAGCCAATGTCATGCTTACAAAGGCTGAAATAAGCGCCATGACAGCGGGCAGTAACTTAAAGTGCATCGGCTAGGGGTGAACGTTGGGCGCTTGATACTGAATGGTAGTTACCATTGAGTTATTAGTTACTTCAAGCAAATTGATGTTTTATTAGGCCATGTGGCTATCAGCTCAGGAAATTCCTTAGCAGCAGACCAATCTCTAGGGTTGCGAAATTTTTTGAGTGCGATGCGGCTTAGGGGCGAAGTCCATAGTATTCGTCTTGCCTTGTCAGGACAGCGGTTTACCCATTCCAGAACTAATTCCGCGGCTGTTTGTGGAAGATCCGCAGGGGAGAGCCGCCTGTGCGCAAGGAAATTTTCTATTGCCCGGTTTTCCAAAATGCCTTGCGATTGCCTGAGGATTCGTTTAAGTTGCGATTTGACTTCGGCGTAGCGCCACCACTTCCGCTCGGCGGTTGTCCAGCTAACCTCCGGGTGAACGAAAATACGATTTTTAATGTCCCACTGGTGTTGCGATGGATCAAGCCCGAACGCTAGTGCGGCTCCTAAAGTCGAATCGGTGCGGTAGATGCCGAGCGGCAAATTAAAACAGCTCTGCCGGAGCTGATCCATTACCGATTCTTTAAGAGCAAACAAATTTCCATGCATACCCCCTTCGGTCAACATACTTTCACGTAATTTGGCCGCCGTTCTTCCAGTGGTAGGAACACCCGTACCGCCAAGCGATTTAGGTAAGGCTGCCAAACTCTCGGAAAGCAAGTTAAATGCGTCGGGCTTCAGGCGAACGTATCCATCCACAAAAAATGATAACTTTGCCCTGGGCCAGACAGTATGAACATATTGATTCCAGGCGTGAGCTTTATCCCCCAGCACTATGGACCATACCCTTATAACCGTCGATCCGGAAGCAGGATTGTTTTTTTTCAGTAGATCCGCAGTAGCGGTCGCAAGTGTGGCATTGCCATTTACCATCACGTCAATGGCAGTAGATGTGCCGGCTGCTTCGACTACCGAAGTAATGGTACACATTAATTCATGTGGAGTTTCGCGCGCTGCGAACACGGCAACGGCCCAAGAAAATTGCGTAGGATGACAACCTTTGTGGTTTCGAATTTCCATTGAGCGAGTTCCTTTTTAAAAAAGTGGCGCGAGTGCCATAAAGCGGTTATTAAGAAGTCTACGCCAACCAAATTAGATCGCTATGCCGTGTAAGCTGAGCATCCCATCAAGCCTGAACTCGCTAATTGCTTTTTCTTAATGCTTCCAGGACCAAAGTGAAAAAAATCCTGATGATCGCCTACCACTTCCCGCCACTGGCAGGCAGCAGCGGCATCCAGCGCACATTACGCTTCGTTCAACATTTGCCGTCGCTCGGCTGGCAGCCTTTAATACTCAGCGCTCAGCCACGCGCTTATGAAAAGACCAGTGTCGATCTAATGGCCGATGTGCCTGCAGGAACTGTGGTGCGTCGGGCCTTTGCACTGGACACGGGTCGCCACCTGCAAATCAAAGGGCGCTACCCCGGCTGGATGGCGAGACCCGATCGCTGGATCAGCTGGAAGTTCGACGCCATCCGCCAGGGGATGAAGCTGATCGAGGAGTTCAAACCGGACGTGATCTGGTCGACCTATCCCATCGCCACCGCTCACGTTATTGCCTCGGCATTGCACCACAAGACCGGCATTCCGTGGCTGGCTGATTTTCGTGATCCGATGGCGCAGGAAGGATATCCTGCGGACCCGTTGACGTGGCGGGCTTTTAAAGACATTGAAACAGATGCCGCAGAGCACGCAAGATACCTCATTTTTACGACTCCTAGCGCCGCACGAATGTACCAGCAGCGCTACCCACTGGCGGCTTCACGCATTGTGGTTCTGGAAAATGGTTATGACGAAGAAAGCTTCGAATCCGCCGCGCTCAAACCATTATTGACGGCGGGTCGCACTGCTGACGTCGGGAATGAATCGCACCGGCGGCATCGCCCCTTGATAATGCTGCACAGCGGTATCGTCTATCCCTCGGAGAGGGACCCGACCCAACTCTTCGAAGCCATTGGCCGGTTAAAGAAATCGGGCTTGTTATGCGCGGCTGACCTGCGGATTCGTTTTCGGGCATCAGTCCATGATGAGCTGTTGCGAAGTTTGATGCACACCTATGACGTTGGGGACTTTATCGAGCTCTGTCCCGCAATACCTTACCG
>Ga0136611_10003050_pt1 | contig 11693 bp, 4 predicted proteins | sample AntDrymUQ2232306_2_FD_106645 | JGI IMG/M metagenome (GOLD analysis project Ga0136611, IMG submission 106645) | Polar desert sand microbial communities from Dry Valleys, Antarctica - metaG UQ223 (23.06) | ecosystem: Environmental > Terrestrial > Soil > Desert | place: Antarctica: Dry Valley... | reverse complement strand
CTGATCGCCCTGCCGCTGTGCCTGGGCATCGCCGTGGCCTCCGGCGCTCCGCCCATCGCCGGGATCATCTCGGGCATCGTCGCCGGGACGGTCGCCAACCTGCTCTCCGGCTCCTACGTGACGATCAACGGCCCCGCCGCCGGCATGATCGTCATCGTCGTGGGCGCCGTGACCGAGCTCGGCTTTGCTACGGCCCTGGCGGTCGGCGTCGTGGCCGGCGCGATCCAGGTCCTGCTGTGCTTCGCCAAGGCCGGCAAGCTCACCGGCTTCTTCCCGCTGGCGGTCATCCACGGGATGCTGGCCGGCATCGGCCTGATCATCATAGCTGGCCAGATCCACGTGGCGCTCGGCCGCGAGAACCCCCGTGAGCACGGCATCAAGATCCTGACGTCGATCCCGGAGAGCTTCGCCAACCTGGTGCCCGCCACTGCGCTGGTAGGGCTCGCGGCGGTGCTCGTCATGGTGTTCTGGCCGAAGCTCGGCGCCGTCGCAAAGGTCGTTCCAGCGCCACTGGTGGCGGTCGTGCTCGGGACCGGGATCGCACTGGTCAACGGCGCCGGACCGCGCCTTGAGCTTGGTGAGGGTGGTCTGCTTGCCGGCTTCACCTCGCCAGACTTCTCCGGCCTGCTGTCCGGTCCCGCTGTCAAGTGGATCGTGCTGTACGTCTTCGTGGCCAGTCTCGAGTCCCTGCTCACCACGGAGGCGGTCGACAAGCTCGACCCCTGGCAGCGCCGCTCCAACATGAACAAGGAGCTGTTCGGCAAGGGCGTCGGCAACATGGTGTCGAGCGCCATCGGCGGCCTCCCCATGATCGCCGAGGTCGTGCGCAGCAAAGCCAACATCCTCAACGGGGCCCGCACGCGCTGGTCCAACTTCTTCCACGGGATCTTCCTGGGCTTGTTCGTCCTCGCCGCGCCCGGTCTGCTCGAACTCATCCCGCTGGCCGCTCTGGCTGGCATCCTGCTCGTCGTCGGCTTCAAGCTCGCTCACCCCAACGACTTCCGCCACGCGCTGCATGTCGGCAAGGTCGACTTCGCGCTGATGCTCATCACCGCGTTCGCGGTGCTGCTCACCGACCTGCTCATCGGGGTCGCGACGGGCATCATCCTGGGCCTGGTCTGGGCAGTTGTGAGGGGCACCTCGATCGGCAACCTCTTCAAGCCTGCGGTAGCCGTCAGCGAGCAGGGCGACGTGACCACCCTCCAGCTGCACAGGGCTCTGGGCTTCCACAACTTCATACCGCTGCGCTCGAAGCTCGACGCCTTGCCGTCCGGTAGGAAGGTCGAACTGGACTTCACCCAGGTCCACTACATCGACTCCACAGTCATGGAGCGCCTCCGCGACTTCGAGGTCTCCTATGCGGCCGATGGCGGCACCGTCGTGCGCATCGGCGCCGACCACCTGCGAGCCGACGGGCACAACGAGTTCTCGACCAGGACCGCGCCCAAGCACCCAGTGGCCTGACCGACAACGGCGAGGACGGATCCGGTCGGTGCCTGTTCTCAGCATCATCGCGTGGCTTCCCGTGGCCGGACTGGTCGTCGTCATGCTGCTGCCCCGGGGTCACGATGCCCTGGTCAGGGCGGTCGCGCTGACCACAGCCGGTGCCTGTCTGGTGCTGTCATGGGGCCTTCTCGGCTCCTTCGACCGGGGAGAGCCCGAGCTCCAGTTCGTCGAACGCAGGACGTGGATCGCCGAGTTGGGGATGACCTACCACCTCGGCATCGACGGCCTCAGTTTCCCTCTGGTGCTGCTGACGACGCTACTGACCGTCGTGGCACTCATCGCCTCGAAGAGCATCGTCAGGAACCCGAAGGGCTACTACTCGTGGATGCTCCTGTTGGAGTTCTCGATCCTGGGCGTCTTCATGGCGCAGGACTGGTTCCTGTTCTACGTGTTCTGGGAGATCGCACTCATCCCGATGTTCTTCCTGATCGGCATCTGGGGCGGCGCGCAGAAGGAACGGGCCGCGCTGACGTTCTTCCTCTACACCCTGGCCGGCTCGATCTTCATGCTGCTGGGCATCTTCGCGATCTACCTGGCGGCTGACCCCCACACGTTCGACATGGTGGTACTCGCCGAGACCAGCGCGGGGTGGACCAGGGCTTTCCAGATCGGACCGTTCCTCGCGTTCTTCGTCGCCTTCGCCGTGAAGATCCCCGCTTTTCCGCTCCACGGCTGGCTTCCGCTGGCCCACATCCAGGCGCCGACTCCTGTGAGCATCATGCTCTCGGGCGTGCTGTTGAAGCTCGGCGCGTACGGGTTGCTGCGCGTCGCCGACACGCTCCCGCTGGGTCTGCGCTGGTTCCTGCCCGGACTGTTCGGCATCGCCCTCGTGAGCATCCTGTACGGAGCGTTCCTCGCCTTCCGCCAAACCGATCTCAAGGCGATCGTGGCGTTCTCATCGATCAGCCACATGGGGTTCGTCCTGCTCGGGATCGCCGCGCTCAACGTCACCGGCGTGTCCGGCGCGCTCTTCATGATGCTCGCGCACGGGGTCATCACCGGAGGCCTGTTCCTCCTGGTCGGGAACCTCTACGAACGCACCGGGACCATGGACGTCACCCAGCTGGGGGGGCTGGGCAGCAAGGTCCCGATCTACACCGGCCTGCTGGCGCTGGGGCTGTTGGCGTCGATGGGGCTCCCAGGTCTCGCCCAGTTCGTGGCCGAGTTCCAGACCCTCGTGGGCGCTTTCGAGCGCTGGGGTCTGCTCGTCGTCATCGCCAGTCTGGGCATCCTCGTCACCGCCACCTTCACGCTGCGCGTGATCGGCGCGCTGTTCAATGGGACTCTCGATGAGCGCTTCAGCGCGATGGGTGACCTGAAACGGCGGGAGCTGGTCGCCGCCGTACCGCTGGCCGTGCTGACGGTGGCGCTCGGGGTGTACCCCAGCCTCGCGCTCAGCCTGAGCGAGGAGACGATCCGCGACATGACCTCCCTCGTCCCGTGACCGCCGACGCCCGCGACCAGCTGGCCCACGAGCTGGAGCACTGGGGGCACCTGCTTCCCAGCCAGGGCCCGATGACGACGTTCGTCCACCACAACACCCTGCACGGACTGCAGCACCAGCCGTTCGAACAGGCGGTGGCAGAAGGGGAGCGGTTGATCGGAGGGCGCGCCTACGAGCCCGTGGAACGCGGCCGGGCCCGTTACCGCGCCGGTCGCATCACAGACGCTGACCTCGATGCCGTGTTCGCCGCCCGTCCGGAGCTGAGCCCGGCCGAGGTCGTCGGCACCTTCGGCGGGCACACGGTCACCGACCTCGCCGTCCGCCGGTGGCACCTGCTGCACGGTGTCAACGCACTCGAACCGGCCACGTTGCGCTGGGCAGCGACCACCGGCGCGGCTACCCACCGGTTCGCGCCCGACATCGGCGAGACCGCGCGAGACCGCCTGCTCGGCACGGCTCAGCAAGAGCTCTCGAACGGGCTGCGCCGAGTCGGCGACTCTTGGACGCTCGCCGACTGGCTCGAGGCGCTGCTCGACCTCCCCCTCACCGACGCCGTGCGCGCCGAGGTCGAGGCCAGCCTCCACGACCGAGCCGAGCAGCCGGCCGGCAAGCCGGTGACCGAGCTCCTGCGCGGCCTGGGCATCACCGAGGCCCGCCAGCACGGCTACCTCGCGGCCGTCGACGCCCACTGCGACGGTCTCACCGGCGCCGACCGCGACCCCGACAGCACCCGGCGTCTCTGGTTGGGTGCCGAGGCCCGCGTCGTGCGCGGCGTCGCCCGGCGTCACTTCGGCGTGCCGGGCACTCTGGGTGGCCTGGAGGCGTACTTCACCGCCGACCTGGAGCGCTACGGCTTGACCGCGCTGTGGAACGCCTGCCTGGCCGCCTTCGGAATCCCCGACCCCCTGTCGCCGACCCACCACGTGCATCTCACGGAGCAGGACCCTGATGCAGCGCTCGAGCGCATCGCCGAGGGCTTCCGGGACATCGGACGGGGGGGTGGACCGCCGGTACCCCTCGACGCCGCACTGCGGGCGGCCGTGCACGCGGTCGCCCAGAGCGAGCTCAGCCGTCTGGAGCAGCTCGTCGCCGACGTCCCGGAAGCCGGCCAGCGCCCCGCGGTCCGCGAGGCCGCCCACGCGGCCTGGTTCGTTCTTGCCGACTCCGAACCAGGTGGGCTGTCCCGGCGCGCGCTGGAGGCGCTCGAGGTGCTCGAGGCCTTCCACCACCCGCCGGCGTCACCTCCCGCTCACGAGACGACCACCAGCTCGGTGACGGCCGTCGCCGATCAGGTGCGCAGCCATGACCCGCGCCGCGCCCTGGGTGCGTTCCTGGACGAGGTGACTGCTGCTGAGATCGATCCTGTGGGCATCGACCGCACCCATGCCGAGCTGGTGCTGCTGCTCACCGGTCAGGACATCGTGGAACGCGTCAACCGGTACATGATCCGCGTCGCTGCGGCCTTCCTCGACCAGGGCCAGGCCGCCTGGCACATGCCCGATCGCCCGCTCGGGTTCTACCTGGCCTGGCGCGCCGGCGTCGTCCACGACCGGGATCTCGACCTGGAGGGCTCGGACGGCTGGCGCACGACGCTGGCTGGTCTGCCGGACCGGGCCGACGACGCGGTCATCGCGCAGCTCGGCACCCTCGGCGTGAAGCCCGCCGACTGGGGTCCCTACATCGGGCGGGTCCTGATGGGGCTGCCCGGCTGGGCGGGCATGATGAACTGGCGTGGCAGCAACCCCGAGCACCCCCGTCAGCAGGCGCAACCCACCGACCTGGCCCAGTACCTCGCCGTACGCCTGTTCGTCGAGACCGTCGTGGTGCGCAACAGCACGCAACGCCACTGGGGGGTCGAGCCGGCCGAGCTCACCGCCCATCTGCGCGCCCGACCGCACGAGGTCTGGGTGCGCCGTGAGACCTCGGCCGGCCGTCTGCCGGACTCTCTCGCCGACCGCGCCCGGAACCTGGCTGCCGGTCACGACGCGGCCGGCGCCAGCTGGATCGAGCTGGCCGACGAGGTCTGGGTCTGGGCCGGTCAGACACAGGGCATGGACGACACCTTCACCGCCCACGACCACGCGTGGCGGCTGTTCCGCCTCGCGCAGCTGCAAGGCTGGTCGGCCCCCGTGGTCCGCGGTCTCCCGACCACCGTCCGAGATCGCCTGGTGGCCATCCTCGACGGGTTTCCCGAATCCGCGCACGGCCCGGTCTGGCTGGCGGCGTTCGAGCGCCACTACCGCGAGCAGATCCTCGGTGCGCTGGTCGCCAACCGCGGCCGCGGTCGTTGGCGCACCCGGGACCGGCGACCGAAAGCGCAGGTCGTGCTGTGCATCGACGAGCGTGAGGAGTCGATGCACCGAGCCATCGACGAGCTCGACACCGATTACGAGACCTTCGGCGCAGGCGGCTTCTTCGGGATCGCGATGGACTACTCCAACCTCGACGACCACGACGTCACGCCCTTGTGCCCCGCCAACCTGAAGCCGGCCGTCCGCGTGATCGAGGTCGGCCGTCCGGCGGCGACGGCGACCTTGGACCGGCGTGTCGGGCGCCTGCGCTGGGACGCGGTGTTCCACAACGCCTACTGGGAGAGCAAGCGCAACGCGGTGTCCGCCCTGTTCCTCACCCAGCTGTTCGGCCTGCTCCACGCTCTCCCGCTGTTCGGCCGGGTCCTGGCCCCCCGGGGCTACACCGAGCTCGCCCAGGGGATCGAACGCCGCCTGATCCCCCGCCCGACGACCGAGCTGACGCTCGACGTCGATGGAGGCAGCGACCACGGCAAGCCGATCGGCTTCGCGGTCACAGAACAGGCCGACCGGGTCGAGACCCAGCTGCGCAACATCGGGATGGTCCGAAACTTCGCCCGGTTCGTCGTGTTCTGCGGGCACGGCTCGGTGTCGACCAACAACCCGCACGAGTCCGCGCACGACTGCGGCGCCTGCGGCGGCAAGCACGGCGGGCCGAACGGGCGGGCGTTCGCCGGGCTCGCCAATCGACCTGCCGTGCGCGCCGAGCTGGCCCGCCGTGGCATCGAGATCCCCGCCGACACGCACTTCGTCGGCGCCGTCCACAACACCGCCAGCGACCTCAACTCCTACTTCGACATCGACGACGTCCCCTCCAGCCACTTGGGGGAGTGGCAAGCGCTACGGGCAGACCTCGACGAGGCTGCCGCCCGATCTGCCCGCGAGCGCTGCAGGCGCTTCGCCTCGGCTCCCAAGGACGCCTCGGCGGCGCGGTCGCACCGGCACGTCGTGGGTCGCAGCCGTGACCTGTCCCAGGTCCGGCCGGAGTGGGGGCACTGCACCAACGCTTTCGCCGTGGTGGGCCGCCGCAGCCTCACCCAAGGGGTGTTCCTCGACCGGCGGGGCTTCGTCATCTCCTACGACCCCACTCAGGACCCCACCGGCGGGATCGTCGAGCGGATCCTGCTCTCGATGGGTCCGGTCGGGGCCGGTATTAACCTGGAGTACTACTTCTCCTCCGTCGACAACAAGGTGTACGGCTGCGACACCAAGGTGCCCCACAACGTCTCGGGCCTGCTCGGCGTGATGGGGGGCGCTGCCAGCGACCTGCGCACCGGACTGCCCAAGCAGATGGTGGAGATCCACGAGCCGATGCGACTGCTGCTGGTGGTCGAGTCCACGACTGCGGTCCTGGGCGAGATCTACGGGCGCCAGCCGGTGATCGCCGAACTGCTCGACAACGCGTGGCTGCAACTGGTCGCCATGGATCCCGAGGACGGACAGCAGACCCTGTTCGTACCCGGGGAGGGCTTCGTCGCCTGGGCCGAGCACGTGCCAGACCTCCCGGTGGTGGCTTCGTCGTTCGACTACTACCGCGGGCGCACCGACTTCCTGTCACCGGCACTGATCGCCGCGTCGTGATCGGCTTGGAGCTGGCCGCGGTCCTCGCCTGCGGTCTGCCGCTGCTCGGGGCGGTCGCCAACGGGGTGAACGCGCTGGCGGCCGGGCGGTTCTACGGTCCGAGCACGGTGTCCCGAGTGTCGGTGGCCGGCGTCCTCGGAGCCTTCGTCGCCAGTCTGTGGGTGGCGGCCGCCATGGTGGGCCAGGACGGCCCGCACGAGATCGTGGTCTACCAGTGGTTCAGCAGCGGAGACCTCACGGTCGACTTCGGATTCCGCATCGACGAGCTGACGATCGTCATGATGCTGGTCGTCACCGCCGTCAGCGCTCTGGTGACGCGCTTCAGCGTGAACTACATGCACAACGAGCCGGGGTTCGCGCGCTACTTCACCGTCTTGCCGCTGTTCGTCTTCGCGATGCTCGTGCTCGTCATGGCCGACAACTACCTGCTGATGTTCCTCGGCTGGGAGGGGGTAGGCGTCTGCTCGTACCTGCTCATCGGCTTCTACCGTGATCGTTCGATGGCGGCGCAAGCCGGGACCAGGGCGTTCGTCATGAACAGGGTCAGCGACGCCGCTCTTCTGGTGGCCATGTTCCTCCTCGTCGCCCAGACCGGCAGCCTCCGGTTCGACGACGTCTTCGCGGCCGTCGACTCGATGTCGTCGGGTGTGCTGACCAGCATCTGCCTGCTGCTGCTGTGGGGCGCGATCGGCAAGTCGGCACAGCTGCCGCTCGGCACCTGGCTGGCGAAGGCGATGGAGGGCCCCACCCCCTCCAGCGCGCTCATCCACGCCGCGACCATGGTGACCGCGGGGGTCTACCTCGTCGTTCGTTCGAGCCCCCTGTTCGACCAGGCGCCGACGGCGTTGCTCGCCGTGGGGGTGGTCGGGGCCCTGACGGCCCTCTACGGTCAGCTGGTCGGCTACGTCCAGACCGACATCAAAGGCATGCTGGCCGCGTCGACGACCGCTCAGCTCGGCCTCATGTTCGTCCTGTGCGGGCTGGGTCTCTACACGGTGGCGATCTTCCATCTGGTCGCCCACGCGTTCTACAAGAGCTACCTGTTCCTGACGGCGCCGTCGATCCTGCACCATCTGCACGGCGGGCCCGACCCCGCTGCGGTCCGCAGGCCGGCAGACACCGCACCGGTGCTCTCCCAGCTGGTGTTGGCGACCGCTGTCGGGCTGCTGGCCCTGCCCTTCCTCGCAGGACTGTTGACAGACGCCGACCGCGGCCTGGCTCCAGACCGGTGGGCGTTGACCGCGTTGGCCGTGGTCGCCGTGTTCTCCGTGGTGTTCGCCACCGTCAGGATGGTCCGGGTGGGCTTCTCCGGCCACGGGCCCGACGGACAGGACCGCCTCCCGGTGAGCCGCCTGGTAGGGCCGCTGCTGGTCATCGCCGCCCTGATCGCCCTCGGCTGGGTCGCCGGCGTGCTGCCCGGTGGGCTCGAAGGGAGCTGGTTCTCCCGGTTGCTCGACGAGTCGGTCGTCGTCGATGCCGGTCTGCCGGACGGCAACCCGGTGGTGGCCGCGCTGTTCATCGGGACACTGGTGCTCCTCGCCGTCTCCGGAGTGTTCGGTCCGCGCTTCCTCGATCGCTTCCGCGCCGAGCTGCCGGCCGGTGTGGTGCCCCCCCTGGCCCGCCGGCTGTACTGGCGGGCGCTGGGCCGCGGGTTGCTCGACGAGACCTACGCACGCGCCGTCGTCGGACCAACCGTCGCGCTCGGGCAGACGCTTCGCCAGTTCGACCGGCGCGTGATCGGCGGGGCCACCGGCACCGCCACCAGGCAGTCCGCAGGGGGCGGCGACTGGGAGGCGCAGTTCGCGACCATCCGAAGGGCCCACAGCGCGGGGTTCGTCACGCTGCTCGAGCCTCCCGGGCGGCTCGACTGGCTACCCCCCCTGGCGCCGGGGACCGGGCCTGGCGCCGACCACCCGCACCGGGTGGGTGAGCACGTGCACGACCTGATGGTTGCCTCAGCGCGCCCCCGGCGCCGGGACGAGGCGGATGAGGGGGGCCTCGTCGAACAGGCCGCGACCTCCGTGGCACGGTTCACCGAGGCGGTCGAGCGGGTCGTGTTCCAGGCGAACCTCGAGCGCGTCGTCACGTTGATCACCTCCGTCATCGCGGGGTTCACCGAAGTGGTCGAGCGCGCCGTGTTCCAGAGCGGCGTCGAGCGTGGGGTGCACCGCGTCACCGGCATGGGACAGCGATCACTGCTCACCATGGAGAACCGGCTCAGCCAGCCGGTGTTCATAGGTGGTCTGCTCATCGCCGTGTTGACGATCCTCATTGCAGGAACCCGATGAGGCTCGAGGAGGTGCTGGCCACCGACCAGATCGGTTTCCCGATCCTCTCCGTGCTGATCGGTCTGCCACTGGTCGCCTGCCTCGTCCTGCTGTTCTTCCGTGGTCGCCGACCGGCAGCGCCCGTGGCCATCACCGCGGCGGCGATCGAAGTCGTGCTGGCCGGTGTCCTGGCGCTGCGCTTCGAGGGCGGGGTCGCCGACATCCAGTTCGCCGAACGCTCCGCCCCGGTGCTCGGTGTCAGTTGGCACCTCGGCATCGACGGCGTGAGCCTGCTGTTCATCCCGCTCACCGCCCTCCTCGGGCTGCTGGTGATCGTCTACGCTGTGTCCGTCGGGAAGCGCAACATCGGCGACTACGCGATAGCCATCCTCGCGCTCGAGGCGGCCATGATCGGTGCCTTCGCCTCGCTCGACCTGGTCGTGTTCTGGTTCTTCTTCGTGGTCGAGCTGGTGCCCAGCTGGTTCCTCATCACCCGCTGGGGAACCGGCCCGCTGAGGCGTCGGGCGGCGATCGAGTACGTCAGCTTCATGGGGGTCGGTGCAGCGCTCATGCTCGTCGGCATCCTGCTGCTCGGCCGGAACTTCGCCGCGACGACCGGGGAGGGTTACAGCTTCGAGTTCGCGCGCCTGCTCGAGGTCGGTGTGCCGGCCGACAAGCAGACACTGGTGTTCTTCCTGCTCTTCCTCGGGTTTGCCGTGAAAGCGCCGATCTTCCCCTTCCACACGTGGTTGCCCAAGGTGCTGGAGCACGGTCCCGTGGTGGGGCTCAGCGTCTTCCTGGTCGGGGTGAAGCTCGGTACCTACGGGCTGATCCGTTTCGTCATCCCGCTGCTGCCGGAGGCCGCCAGCGAGTGGTTCTGGCTGATGGCGCTGCTCGGCTTCGCCGGCACCCTGTACGGCTCCCTGTTGGCCCTGGCACAGACCAACCTGCGCCGGCTCCTCGCCTTTGCCAGCCTCGCCCACATGGGCGTCGTCATGCTCGGGATCTTCTCCCTCAACCGGGACGGATTCGAAGGTGGCGTGCTGCAGATGATCAACCTCGGCATCGTCGGTGCCGGGCTGTTCTTCGTCGCCGGGTTCCTGACCACCCGGGTAGGGCCACCCGAGCTCGGTGCGCTGGGAGGTCTCATCCACCACGCACCGTTCATGACGGCGGCGTTCCTCGTCATCGCCCTGGCAGGTGTCGGACTGCCGGGCACCAGCGGATTCAACGGTGAGCACCTGGTCATGCTCGGGTCCTACGAGCGCAGCTGGCTGATGGCGCTGGCAGCCGGGGTGGGGGTGTTCCTGACCGCCGCCTACTCGCTGTCGTACTTCGTCCGCGGCTTCATGGGGGACGCCAGACCACCCGTCGTCGAGCGGGTCTACGACCTCACGACCAGCGAGCGGGGCATCGTGGTCGTGCTCATCGGGCTCATCTTCTGGATCGGTCTCGGGGCCGGCCCGTTCGTCCAGGTCATCCGCCCGTCACTGACCACGCTGTCCGAGTACGTGGACTCCGCGGCGAGCGACCAGGGGCGCCAGCCATGAACGAGATCACGGCCGCGGACCAGATCGGCTTCCCCATCCTCTCGACGCTGCTGGTCCTGCCGCTGGTGGTGGGCGTACTGCTCGCCTTCCTGCGCGACGAGCGACTCATACGCGCGGTCGCGCTGGCCGGGGCCTTGGTCGAGCTGTCGCTGTCGCTGTGGCTCGTCGCCACCTTCCGTACTGGTGTAGCCGACTTCCAGTTCGCCGAACAACTCCCGTGGATCGACGCCATCGGGCTGAGCTACCACCTTGCCGTCGACGGTGTGAGCGTGCTGTTCCTGCCTTTGACCGCGCTGCTGGTGGTCCTGGTGATGCTCACCTCCTGGTCGAGCGTGCGCTACCAGCCCAAGGCGTACCTGATGACCGTCCTCGGCTTCGAGGCGGTCGCCATGGGGGTCTTCGCGGCCGTCGACCTCATCTTGTTCTTCATCTTCTGGGAGTTGTTGCTGGTCCCCATCTTCATCATGGTCAAGGTGTGGGGCACCGGGGCCGAGCGCGCGCGCGCTGCCACCAAGTACGTGATCTACATGCTGACGGGTTCGGCCGGGCTGCTCCTCGGATTCATCCTGCTCGGCGTGAACTACCGCGACGCACCGGGATCAGGCGGCGAGCTGTCGTTCGACCTGCTGGTCCTCATGGACGTCGCTGTACCGACCGGCACCCAGACCACCGTGTTCTTCCTGTTGGCCTTCGCGTTCGCGGTCAAGGCGCCGATGTTCCCGTTCCACTCCTGGATGCCTGCCGCCCTGCTCGACGGCCCGATCGGGATGGCTGTCTTCCTGGCCGGCCTGAAGATGGGTGTGTACGGCTTCCTGCGCTTCGTCATGCCACTGGCACCCGACGCGTTCGCGACCTGGAGCTGGTTGATCGCCGTGCTCGGGGTGGTCGCGATCCTGTTCGGCGCGGCCGTGGCGCTGGCTGAGCCCAGCCTCCGGAGGCTGATCGCGTTCGCCAGCATCAGCCATGTGGGAATGGCGATGTTCGGTCTCGCCAGCCTGAACGTCCAGGGCGTGCAGGGAGCGCTGTTCCTCATCCT
>Ga0136611_10003049_pt1 | contig 11694 bp, 7 predicted proteins | sample AntDrymUQ2232306_2_FD_106645 | JGI IMG/M metagenome (GOLD analysis project Ga0136611, IMG submission 106645) | Polar desert sand microbial communities from Dry Valleys, Antarctica - metaG UQ223 (23.06) | ecosystem: Environmental > Terrestrial > Soil > Desert | place: Antarctica: Dry Valley... | reverse complement strand
GTCCGACGGCTGGACCGCGGTCACGCGCGACAAGTCGCTCTCGGCGCAGTTCGAACACGCCGTCGGCGTCACCGAGGACGGCGTCGAGGTGTTCACCTACTCGCCCGCAGGGCTCGACAAGCCGGCGGCGGCGTGATCGGTCGCTCGCGGAGCCTGAAGGCTCCCGCCTGGAGAGCGGAGTCTTAGAACGTCTTCTTTGAGCCAAGAGCGGACATCAGGGCCCAGCGGCGTTTAGCCCTTGTGGTCCCCATGGGTACGGCCGGTGAACCACGCGATCTCGATCAAGGCGATTTGATCCCGGGTCGGGGGCGGTCCAGCTCGACCGCTCTGCTTTGCTCCCGGAGGCGCCCGTCCCCTTCGCAGGTCTCGAGGACCGAGCTTCAGCCGGGGAAGACGTAGGCGCAACTGGGATCTTTCGGGTCGTGAGCCAGGACCCGATCCCACAGGCCGGCCTCTTCGGCGACTTCGCTCTCCAGTTCGTCAGGGAGGAGGAAGCCGGCCGCCGCCGTCTCCTCGGCCGCGGCCCGCGTTCGAACCAGAAACTCCGCCCGGCCGCCCGGGTAGCGGGCCTCCAGCGAAGGCCGTGGGTCGCCCGCGGCGACGCGCTCCGCCTCCGTCCTGGCGAACGGCAGGAACGAGCCATCGAACCGGCCCGTGTTGTTCGCGAAGCCCGTTTCCGGCCCCCGCCGGTTCCACCCTGTCCGGGTACCCAAAGGCACGAGCAGCTCCGGAAGGCGCACCCCGGCCTGGTCCGAGCCGTCCCCGTTCGGTGCGGGGACCCGGCTTTCGAAGGGCAGGCCGAAGCCGGACGGAACGCGATCGACGATGCCTGCGGAGGCGAACCTCGCCCCCAGGTCCAGGCGGAAGGGTCGATGGTTGCTGGAGGGTGGAGCCAAGGCTGTCAGAACCGGCAAAGCGGCCTTGTAGGTGTCGACGGAGACGAGCGTCCGATCCGCCAGCCGCGGCTGATTGCTGGCCGGCGGCCCGGCGTCCCCGCGAACCCAGCGATCGAGATGAAGCAGCAGGGCGCGCATCACCGGGTAGTGGTTGGTGGTGTTGACGCAGTTGACGAAGGGCTCGCGCACCCTGGAGCGGCCGACATAGTGCTGCGAGCCGGCGAGGAAGTAGATGCGCGCGTTCGGGTCCACGGCTGCGTCCGCTTCGCCCACGGGATCGGTGTGGATCAGGGACGCCGCGCGGTTCCAGTACTCGGCCGAGGTGTTGACGAAGAACAGTTTGGGCGACGCCCCCAGCCGCCTCGCCTCGTCCAGCAGCGATCCCTCGCGGCCGGTGACGCGATCGCGCGAGGGCGTGGTGGTGAAGGGGAAGGTGTCGGTCGGGTAGCCCTGCTCCTCGAGACCGTTGGTGGCGCGGGTCGGGAGGGCGAAGCGGTGGTTGAAGCTCCCCTTTCCGGCTCCCGCGACATGAATGAAGGCGCCGTCAAAGGCCGGACGGCCCGCCTCGTCCACATGCAACCCGTCACGCAGCATGGTTTGGATCATCCGGCCCGACTGGGAGATGCCGAAGATGAGGCTTCGCTGCACCGGAGGGTGCCCCGCGACCGGCTCGCGCTCGAACCAGCTCATCAGGTCGCGCACGCCGGCGACGCCGGCCCCGACCACGTACGGATCGCGGGCCTCGTAGATCAGGTCGTAGATGCGGCCGGTGCGGAACCCCCCGCGAAGCCGCAGCTGGGTAGGCGTCGCTCCGCCGGCGTTGGTGACGAAGGACCATCGATCGCGGGCGATGGCGCGGGTCGGCGCGCCCGGCGCATCGCGCTCCAGCAGGACTGCTCGCGGAGCGCCCGGGACGGCCGGCGGATAGGGCACGCCGCGGAGCCCCACGAACGGAGCCGTCTCGCCGGCCGCGTCGACGATGATCTCGTAGTTCACCTTTCCGGTGACGCCGCGCGCCACCGGCGGCTGAAGCACGAAGGCGCGCGCACCCGGCTGCGCCGGCGAGGCGTCCCACGTCCACGCCGACCAGAGCAGGGTCAGGCCCTGCCTGAACAGGAACTGGTTGCCGGCGTCCTCCAGCGTCGTCGGGTCGTTGTTGGCCGGAGCGCGGCCGCCGATCTGGCCAAAGATGCCGATGCCGCCCCGATTGTTCACCTCGTACAGCAGCGTGCCGTTGCGGCGCGCGGGGTCCGCCGGGCGAAGAAGCAGGAACTCACTCTGGAACAGGACCTTCCCGCGCGCGTCCCGGGGCGCGAGCTTCAGGTCGACGATGCGCGTGTTCGCCGGCGCGTCCGGGTCGAGCGCGAACCAGGCCCGGCCGCGGATCTTTTCGTACGAACCGGAGGCGCCGAACGTCGCGCCCGGCGCGAAGGGCACGCGCTCGGTGATCTCCAGCCGCTCGACTTCGGCGCGTACCGCCGACGCCGAAAAAAGCAGCAGCACAGCGACGAAAAAGGCGCGGAGCATCTGAGGTCCTCTCTCGGAGGACGACTATGAAGCGCTGACAACCCCGTGAAAAGGCACGTTGATCCTCGCACGCATGCCCTGCGAGCCGGACGCGGAAGCCCAACGTCAGCTGTTGGCCAGGAGCGGACATTCGGCTCCAGCCGAAAGGCGGATGCCGTTTCAAGAGTGATTGTGAGAGGCGGCACGCTCAAGCTCTTCTCGATCCTAGGGGCGCTTGGCTGGGATTTTCAGCCCGACAACGCGCCTGCGTCGGCTGGCGCGCTCGCTTATGTCCCAAGCACCTCCCAAGCTGGCCCACACATACGACGCCTTCGCCGTCAGCGGGCGTGCTGCCAGCCGCCAGCACGCCTGCCATCTCACCGGCGCCATCATCGCGCTGAACGAGCGCCCTAGCGGCCTGTCTGCTGCGCCTCGACCATCCGCTGCAGGGCGACGATGAAGCCGATCTCAACCATGAGATCCGCCTCGATGCGATCCCCCGCGGGGCGATCGCTGACTTCGGTGAGGAGCCAGTCGCCGACGATGGCGGCCGAGGCCCGGACGTAGGTTGGGCCACTGTCGCCGGAGCCTTCGAGCCCGGCGCTGCTATGGGGCGGCAGTCCGCTCTTCGCGCCCACGCTCGCCGAAAGGGCAGGACCGGACGCCGGCCGGAGGCGTCCATCCCGGCTCAGCCCCTGGACCAGCGCCCGTAAGGCCCGGTTCGCGTCAAGACGATTGCTGTTGCGCTGCACGCCCAGCGTGGTCGTGTGCCGCCCGGTAGGGTCGAGCGTGATGCAGGCCGCGACTTCTCGGGCCGGATCGCCGATTGCCAGACGGCCGTTGGTTGGCTGGAAGCTGCAGGTGAGCCCGCTGGCCCGATGGCCGTACATGACCTGGCCGTCCCGCTCGACGGCTTCGAACTTCCCGCTGGCGCCGGAAGCCTCGATGATCCGGAGCACGTCAGCGCGTTGCTGTTCGATGGGCTGCTTGGGGACCGGCTGCAGGCCGAAAGGCAGCGCCGGTCCCTGCACGGCGGGCGGAGCCGCAGGTGACGCCGGCGCGGCTGGGTTCGCACGGCGGCGATCTCGCTCGAGCACGGTCGTGAACCAGAAGGTATCCAGCACGCCGCCCTGTCTGCCCACGCCCGGCGGCGCGGTGTAGCGGAACTTCACCAGCCAGCCGTCACGCTTGCCGACCTCGACCCGTTCGTCGGCCTCGGCCCGGCTGAGGATGGCCACCTTTGGCCGCGGCGCGCCCACGGGGAGGACCAGCGACACGCCCGGGTTCGGAGCCGACTGCGCCGGCGCCGGCTGCGCGTCGGGAAAGCGCCGGCGAATGTCGGCCACTGCGCCTTCCAGCGCCATTTCCTCGGTGATCTCCGCCTCCGGCGCGTAGGTGAAGTAGCGCGTCTGCGTGCCGGTCACCGTGGAGGTGCCGCAGCCCACGTTGTGACCGGGCTGCGGGTGAGGATAGACGCTCACCCGGTTCGCCGGCGCGCCCGGGTTGAACATGCAGACGTAGCCGCTGGGCGTGTGCCGAAGCAGGATGACGCCGCCGCGCGTCCCGGTCTCGTTGACGAAGAAGGCCTGCGCGCCTCCGGCCGTCAGCAGCGCGTCCCCTTCGGCGCGGAGCTTCGCCAAATCGGCGGCGGCGGGGGCTGCCTCGGCGGGCGTCTGAGCCTGGGCGGCGCCCGCAACGAGCACCAGGGCGGCGAGCGCGGAAATCAGTCGCATGGCGGGCTCCGGATCCTCCTGCGACCTTACGACCAGCGCCGCGCTTCGGTCGAGGCCGCGGCAAGACTCGCATCCTTCTCTGGCGTCGAGACCTCAGCCAACCGCCTGCCGCTACAGCCGTAAGCCTACTTTGGTCCCAGCAGCGGCATCACCTCCACCCCGTCACAAGGGAAAATTGTGAAGTGTGGGTGGTTCTCAAAGAGCTTGGCAGCCGCCTCGACCAGGCGTCTGCGGAGCCTGCGAGGCTGAGGCGGTGCTAGCGAGTATCGAAGACATGCGCCGAGCCGCTGAAGACGCTAGCAGGCAGCGAAACCCGCAAGCAGACCACTTAGGCGCGGACGCCTGCTCCTCGCCAGAAGCGACATTCACCTGAACGTCAGGCACAGCAACGTGACCAGCCGCCCCTTGCGCGATCACCGCTCAAAAGCGCCGCAACGCCGATCACGGTCGCGAGTTCTGTCCTGGGGTCCGTCTGCATGCCTCCTTGTGGGCGAACCCGCAGGACGAATCCAAGCGGATGGCGTGAACTGTGGCCAACTGCATCACGGGCGTGACCCGGTAGTCGATGCGCGGGTCCGCCGCCGCCGTGCAAAGCAGCCCCGCTATCGCCGCCGTCGCTCCGGTCACTCGCCGCATGCCGCCTCCGCGATTTTCAAGCTAAGGTTCTACGAACCGGCATCTAAGCCTTCGGAAGGGCGGAAGCGTCCGCGTGGACAGCCAGCGCCAAATCTGGAGACCGCTTTCTCCTATGGTCGAGGTTCGGGCTCGGTTGCTACGCTTACCCACAAGTCGGGGACGGCACGGCCGCTGGCCCGGTCGCGAGCGTCCGCTCATCGCCAACTCCGGACATTTGGCTCCTAGTGAGTTGGTGACCGAGCGGGCGCCTGGCCGAAGCGGGTCGGTTCGATCGCACTTACCCTCGCGACGGCGCCCACGTAAGCTCACTTTCAGGCAGGGAGAATATGATGGGAACGCTGACGCTTCTTCTCGCGGTTGCTGCCGCCGTGCAGACGCCAGCGGCGCAGGCGGTGAACGTCGTTGACCAGGCTTTCAAGGGTCAACCGACGGAGGTCATGGTATTAGGCACGCCGCACCTGTCCCAGCTAGACGAGCGGTTCAAGGCGGATCGCCTGGAGCCACTGATCGCCCGCCTCGCCGCCTGGAAGCCGGCAGTGGTGACGGTCGAAAACCCCACCGGACGGGACTGCGACGAAGCCGCCGCACGGCCTGACCTCTTCGGGAGGGACGTCGACCGCTACTGCCAGGACGCAGCGACCGCCCGGACGGCGCTCGGTGTGAGCCAGACCGGAGCCGAGGCCGCTATCGACGCCGTGCTGGACCAGCCGGCAGCCGAGCGCGCGCCCGTCGAGCGTCGCCGGCTCGCGGCCCTGTTCTTCGCCGCCGGCGACCCGAGTTCCGCGTTGGTCCAGTGGCTGCGGCTGCCGGCCGCCGAGCAAAAGGCGGACGCCGTGCTGCCGGAGGCGCTTGTCATCCGCCTCGGCCGCATCGCCGCTAGCCGCAATGAGAGCCATGCGCTCGCCGCGCGCGTAGCCGTGCGAGCGGGCCTAGAGCGTGTTCACCCTGTGGACGACTACAGCGGCAGCCGCATCACCAGTCCCTACACCAAGGCCCTGAGCGATCGTATCGACGCCATCTGGAACAACGCGCACGTCAAGGCGCAGGAGACGGCCAGCAAGGCGGCGACCGAGCGGCTGCTCACAGGTGGAGATATCTTCGCGTTCTACCGCTGGACTAACGACCCCAGAACCCTGGCCAACAAGATGCGCGGCGACTTCGCCGCCGCCGCCGCCGACACCGGAGCCGATCGCGCCGGCCGTCGCTATCTGGCCTACTGGGAGACGCGCAACCTGCGCATGGTCGCGAACATCCGCCACGCCTACGGGAAGCACGCCGGCGAGCGCGTGCTGAGCGTCGTCGGCTCCTCCCACAAACCGTACTTCGAACGCTATCTCGGCATGCTCAGCGACACACGGATCGTGGACGCGGCCGCCGTCCTGCGCTGACGCGGGGGCGGCGCGGGCGCATGGGGGCCTCCAGCCGAGGCGCTCGCCCTGATCCGGACCTCTGGAACGTCCGCAATGGGCCATGAGCGGACATCCTTCGCCCTGACGCGAGCGCATGCCGAGGCTCCGCGCCTACCGCACGACGGTCAGAGCCACCGCGGCCGCTATGCAAAGCAGGCCAAGGCCCAGCCGCTGTCCCGCCTCCACCGGACGGCCCAGCTTCACCGCGGCCCATCCCCCCAGCGCCCGCACGCCCGCGAACGCCGCCACGAACCCTATCGCCAACCCCACGAACAGGGCTGCGCGGCGGCTCAAAGCCGCGTAGACGTCGGGCGTATTTCAGAGAGGTGAGCGATGCCTCCCAAGACCTTACGCGCCGTCTGCGGCGTCCTGCTGCTGTTGATTCCTGTCGGAGCCGCGGCGGAGTGGACGAACCGCTACCCGAAAATCGCGAACGTCGCCCACCACGTCTATGTGGAAGGCTTCAACCTCCCGACCTTGGCCGCGGGACCGACCGATCCTGCAGCCAGTCCGGACGGGGCCACCGTCGCCTTCGCCGCCCGCGGATGGCTCTGGTTGATGGACCAGCGCACCCGGCGCGCCCGGCGCCTCACCCGGGGCGCGGGCGTGGACTCCGGGCCCGCCTGGTCTCCGGACGGCAAGCAGCTCGCCTTCGTGCGCGACGACAGCCGCGACACCAGCATCGTCGTGGCGGACGTGGCGACCGGCCGTGAGCGCACGATCGTGGACACCCCGACGCTCGACCTCGATCCGGCTTTCTCCCACGACGGGCGTTCGCTATTCTACAGCTCGGCGGCGGCGGGCGACCTCGACCTCTGGCGCCTCGACCTGGCCAGCGGGCGCAGCACCCGGCTGACCACCGCCGCAGGTCTCGAGATGCAGCCTCGTCCGCTGCCGGGCGACGCGGAGCTGAGTTTCATCACCAAGCCCTCGCCGGAGGCGATCGGCCCCACCGACTCCGTGGCGTTGCTGAACCTGCGCGACGGCACGCAACGCCTCCTGCGCGGCGAGGGCATCGCCTCGCAGATGCGCGCGGCGCCCGCGCCCGACGGCCGCAGCGTCGCCATGACCGTCCCGGCGGAGGACCGCGGGGAGCTGTTGCTCATGGGCGTGCGGGGCGGCCCGCCGGTCCATCTCGCGACCTCGGCCAGGCGCCCTCTGGAGCCCGCCTGGAGCCCCGACGGCGCGCACCTCTACTTCGTGCAGCCCGACGCCGAAGAGCGCTTCCAGCTCCACCGCACGGCCTCGGCCGGCGGCCCGGTCGAGACCCTCACCCCCACCGCGTGGGACTGGGGGGAGCCGACCGGCCGGATCACCATCCGCACACGTCTGGCGGGCGGCGCCCGCAACGTCCCGGCCCGGCTCTCGGTCGCCGATCGGAGCGGGCATCCGGCCGTGCCGTCCACCGGCATGGCGCGCTTCGACGGACAGCACGGGCGGGTGTTCTTCTACAGTCCTGGAAGCATCTCGGTGGAGGCGCCCGCCGGCCCCGTCCGCGTGCGGGCCAGCCACGGCTTCCAGGGCGCGACGGAGGTCACCGCGACGGTGAGTGCGGGCGCAACCACGATCGTCGACGTGGAGATCCCGCAGACGGGCTTCAACGCCGCCCAGCGCGGCTGGTCTTCGGCCGACCTGCACAGCCACCTGAACTACGGCGGTCCCTACGCGCTCTCGCCCGAGGACCTCGTTGCGGACATGCGTGGGGAGGACCTCGACCTCGCCACCCCGCAGATCGCCAACCTGCACACGATCATCATGGACGACGAGTGGTGGGGCTGGCGGCGCACGGAGAAGCCGCTCATCGCCTTCGCCCAGGAGGTCCGCTCCCACTTTCTCGGCCACGTGGCGGTGGTCGGCGCCGATGCGATGTACCGGCCGGCCTTCTACGGGCCTGGGTACCCCGTGTACGAGGCTCTGGACCTTCCGAACGCCGCCGCCCTGGGCTTCGCCCGGGAACACGGCGGGCTCAACGTCTATGTCCACCCGGTGTCGGTGAAGGATCCTTTCCCCACCGAGGGCGCGCCTCGCGGGCTGCCGCTGGAATTGGTGCCCGACGCCCTGCTGGGCGATGTCGACACCCTCGAGGTGGTTTGCCTCTGGAGCGATGAACTCGGCACCAGCGAAGCCTGGTACCGCCTCCTCAACCTCGGCCTGCCCATCCAGCCGTCGGCCGGCAGCGACACCATGCACAACTTCCACCGGACGATGGCGGTGGGGTCCACGCGCATCTACGCCAAGCCCCGCGGCCCGCTGAACGTGAAGAGCTTCCTCGACGCGGTGCGCGCGGGCCGGAGCTTCGTCAGCAACGGACCGACGATCGAGTTCAGCGTCGGCGGGGTCGAACCGGGCGGCGTGCTGAACGCCGTGGGCGGCCGAGTGGAGTGGACGCTCGACGCCTGGTCGGCGACGCCGGTGGAGAAGGCGGAGATCATCGTCAACGGCAGGGTGGCGTGGAGCGGCCCGGCGCTCGACCGGGCCGGACGGCGCACCTTCAGCGGCAGGGTCGAGGTCCCGGCCGGCGGCTGGATCGCGGCTCGCGTCCATGGCGGCGAGTCCCGCTGGCCGGTGCAGGACAGCTATCCCTTCGCCCACACGGCCCCGATCTGGCTCGGCAAGGTCGGCAGCCGGGATCCCGAAGCGGCGCGCGCCTCGGCGCGGGATTTGCTCCGCTGGATGGACGTCGCCGACAAGCGTCTCGACGACAACTATCCCGCTCCAGGCGGCGCAAGCCTCAAGGCGCGTTTCGCCGAAGCCCGCGAGATCCTGCGACGCCAGGCAACGCCCTGACGAACGAGCCGATCGGGCCTGCCCCCGAGCCTTACAGGCGGCTGAGCATCATCAATCGCCGGCGACGAGGACCGTCATCAGCCATCGGCCGTCGCGACGCTCGAACCGTGCGCGCCAACCCACGGGCGAGACCGGATCAGCCGCGGCGACGAAGCCGTATTGACCTTCGGAGGTTTCGACACTCGCCAGCTCGAATGGGGCGAACCCACGCCACGAATGCCCTGCCGATTGACAGCCCGAGCAACTCGGCGAAATTGCACCGCCGTGTGCAGAGTCGCGGCTTCCTTCTGGAGAAGACGGTGCGCGCGGTTCTTGTCTGTTCCCTTAGCCTCCTCGTGGCCGCGTGCGCCACGCCGCAGGCCGTCCCGAACGCCCGGCCGCTGTCGCAGGCCAACATCGCTGCGATCGGACCGACCCGGGCGAGCGTCACCGGGACGGAGCAGGGCGTCGCCAAGTCGTGGTTCTATACCGACGTGAATGGCGCCGGCGGCGGGCTGGTGGGGGCGCTGGTCGGAGCTGTCGCCGCCGGGATCATGAATGCGACGCCGGGAGCGCGAGCGCGCCGGCAGGCGAACGAGGCCGCGGAGCTGGTGACGCCGCAGATGCTGAACGACTCGCTCGCCGCCAGGCTGAGGGAGGTCGCCTCCCCTCCGCGGGAGGGCGCCGTCACCCTCAGCGACGTGGTCGTCACCCAGAAGGTGGTGACCAAGGGGGAGCTCGCCGACGTCCTGGAACTCACGACCACCTACACGCTATCGGAGGACTCCAGCGTCCTGCGCGTGGCCTCGATGGCGACCTACAGGAATCCGGCGATCCCCTACAGGTCGCCGTACAGCTTCGCCAAGGCGCCGCCCAAGTCCGAAACGATGGGCCCCCTCTACCGCAACATCTTCACCTATTATTCGACTCCACTGCCGGTCCCGGCCCTGACGCCCGAGCTGAAGGAGCGGCTCGTGGCTTCGGTCCAGGAGAGCATGAGAGACGCCAGCGGCAACCTGCCGGCGGAGGGCGCCAAGGAGTACAAGGACCTGCAGCGCGAGATCGAACTCGCTCGCGACGACAGGCTCACGGGGGGTGAGAGCTCCGTCTTTCTCACCCGGGAATGGCTGCGCGACCGCGGCGGTCCCCTGCAGCGTGAAGTCGACAGGGCGCACGAGTTCCTGGCGAAGTACCTGGCGCTGGACATCAACCGCACGGCCGTACCGTCGCTGACCGGAACGGACGAGCTGCTCGAGACCCTGGCCGACGACCGCACGGTTCGCCGCCTCGGCGCCGGTGTCGAGGCCGGCTCTTACGTGTCCTCGGCGGCGAACGTCACGAGCCCGGCCACCTACGGCAACACCGCCGCCGTGGGCAAAGCCACTCAGGACTACGTGCGGGGCCTGAAGCCCCAGAGGAAGTAGCTTGCGGCTGAGGCTCCTTGCTGCGGCCCTGATGGCGGCAGGCGTCCAGGCGTGCGCCACGCCGCCGCCGCCCGCATACGGCCCGATCAGCGACACGGTCCGATTCGGCTACAGGGATCGGCCGAACCCTGACGGGGGCCACACTCTGCTGGTCGTCATGCCGGCCCATTCGGCGCTTGCGGACGCTCGCGCCACCTGGGATCGCCGGGCTGGAGAGCTGTGTCCCGACGGCGTCGCCAAGCGCAACATCTTCCGCTCCGATCGGAAAGAGCACATGGCGCCGGCCGGCTACGTCCACGGCAGCGTCGGGGTCGGGACCCGGTTCCCCGTCGGTTACGAAATCGAGGGCTACGTCTACTGCAAGGCCGCTCCGCCGACGCCGTAGAAGCTGCAGAAGCACATGCGCGCCGCGGCACTGCGAAGAAGCCCGGTCGATGCGTCGGCGCAGGCCCAGCATGTTCTTCACCATCGAGCCGATGGTGAACCTCGGCGCAAGGACATGAAGGTGCTGTCCGACGGCTGGACCGCGGTCAACGCGCGACAAGTCGCTCTCGGCGCAGTTCGAACACGCCGTCGGCGTCACCGAGGACGGCGTCGAGGTGTTCATCTACTCCCCCGCGGGGCTCGGCAAGCCGGCGGCGGCGGCCGGAGCGGCGCGTTGGGAAGGGCTTGCAACCCTCGAACAGATGGGGAACACTGCGGCCGCCATGAACGGTGCGCGCACCCTCGAAGAAGCCTCTTCACCGCCGGAGTTCTGGCGCCCCGCCGACACGCCGCAGGCCGCGCATGCCCGCGCCTCGACACCGCACCACGCCGGTCATCGCGACCGGCTCCGCGAGCGGGCGAGCGCGGGGGGGCTGGACGCGGTACCCGACTACGAGCTGCTCGAGCTGCTGCTGTTCCGCAGCTTCCCGCGCGGGGACGTCAAGCCGATCGCCAAGGCGCTGCTGGCGCGGTTCGGGTCGCTGCAGGCCGCGCTCTGCGCTCCTCTGAGCGAGCTGCGGCAGGTCGGCGGCATAGGCGAGGCCGCGGCGCTCGATCTCAAGCTGCTGCACGAGGCCACGGTGCGCGCGGCGCGCGCCGAGGTGCTGCGCCGTCCGGTGATCTCCTCCTGGTCGGCGCTGCTGTCCTACGTCCGCGTCGCGCTGGCGCACGAGCCGCGCGAGCAGTTCCGCGCGCTGTTCCTTGACAAGAAGAACCAGCTGCTGTGCGACGAGCTGGTCGGTGACGGCACGGTCGACCACGCGCCGGTCTATCCGCGCGAGATCATGCGCAAGGCGCTGGAGCTGTCGGCGAGCGCGGTGATCCTGGTGCACAACCACCC
>Ga0136611_10003048_pt1 | contig 11696 bp, 12 predicted proteins | sample AntDrymUQ2232306_2_FD_106645 | JGI IMG/M metagenome (GOLD analysis project Ga0136611, IMG submission 106645) | Polar desert sand microbial communities from Dry Valleys, Antarctica - metaG UQ223 (23.06) | ecosystem: Environmental > Terrestrial > Soil > Desert | place: Antarctica: Dry Valley... | reverse complement strand
CGAACCACCACGGACAACCTGACAGCGAGGTCAGGCGCTCACCCACGCCCCGCGACCCCAACACCGAATCCGGGGCAATCGATCACTCGAGCGCGGCCCCGTCGGTGGATCGAGGCTTAGAGCTCCTGGGCGTTGGTCAGCCCGTCACTTGCGCCTAGTCTGAGCCTCATGACGACTGGACCGGCATACCGCGTCGCGGTCGTTTTCGGTGACGGGATCGGCCCCAGCGTCGTCGAGGCGGCCTGCGCGGTTCTGGACGCCACTGAGGTTCCACTCCGGTGGATTTCGCTCGAGATGGGGATCCAGGCCTTCCACCGCATAGGACAGGCGCTCGCACCATCGATCCTTGAGGACATCCGGGACATCGGAGTGGTCCTGAAAGGCCCGCTGGAAACTCGCCCAGACTCTCCCTTCGCGTCTGTCAACGTCAGATTGCGACGCGAGCTGGGGCTGCGCGCCCAGGTTCGTCCGGTACGCAACATCCCCGGCCTGCCTTCTCGGTTTGTTGGTATCGACTTGATGGTGGTGCGCGAGACGACCGAAGACCTATATCAAGGCATCGAGTTCCACGCCGGGACGGTGGCGGCTACCGAGCTCGTCCGATGGCTTGGGCACCAGGGTCATCAGGTGGCTTCCGACTCCGGATTGAGCATCAAGCCGATCTCTGGCAGCGCCATTCGAGCATTTCTGGAAATCGCTCTGCGCTACCTAAACGTTACGGAACGTCGTCACGTGACCATCGTGCATAAGGCCACAGTGATGCGCGCCACGGATGCCCTGTTCGTTAGCGAGGCGAGCGCGGCGATGACCAAAGAATCCCGACTCGACTTCGACACCATGACGGTAGATGCCATGGCATCGGCACTGGTGCGTCGCCCGCAGGACTTCGATGTGATTCTTACGACAAACCAATATGGCGACATTCTTTCGGACCTGGCGAGCGGGCTAACGGGCGGCGTCGGGCTTGCCCCAGGCATGAACCTCGGTCCAGGCATCGCGATATTCGAGGCCGCCCACGGAACCGCGCCTCGTCATGTCGACGTCAACTCGGCCAACCCGCTGGCACTCATCCTATCCGGGGCGATGCTGCTCGATCACTTGGGTGAGCACTTAGCCGCAGGGAGAGTGAGGCTAGCGGTCGAGTCGGTTGTGGCCGAGGGCACTTCACTTCCAGCGGACCTCCGCCCTGGCACTGATTCGAGGCCGGCGGCCACGACGGACCAGGTCGCTGCGGCAGTGATCGCTCACCTCTGATTGCAACCTGTTGCCCGTCTGGCCAAAGAGGGCTCGGCGACGAGTATCCGTCGCTAACCTGGCGCCATGCGAGTCTTTAGCTTCGATGGGTCGGACCTCCGCGCAACCTACGAGACTCAGGGGTGGCTGCACGTTTCGGGAGGAGTGACAGGGGAGTTCCTCGATTATGCCCGCGCGGAGGTCGACCGATCGGGCGCTCTGCAGCCGCTGGACGGATCCGCGATCCATGGGGCGAAAACCCAGTACGTCTTCCGGTTCCCTGTTGACTTTGACTTCAAGGCCCAGCTCCTCGACGTGGTGGCTAGGCTCACGGGGTGGGAGCCCGGCACCGTCACCCTTTCCGAACGCCATATCAAGGCGTACCTCCCGGACGCGGATCCGCTACCGACGGCTCATAAGGACCGGTTCGCCTCCGCGATCGCCATCGGATTGACGCTGCAGGTGGGCGAGGGCAGCCATGTTGTGCTCTATCCCGAAACAGATAGGATCACCAACCCGCATCTCACCGCAGGTCTCAACGACACCCTCCTCGAACACGAGCGTCCTTCTGTCGTGCTCTCGTCGGCGCCCGAAGTGTGTGTTCAGGATCTGCCTGGTGACGTCCTAGCTTTCCCGGGCAACAACTTGTGGCACCTCCGTCGAAATTCAGCGTCCACCGTCCTGCTCTACCTGAAGTTCAACAATTTTGGGTCAGACCCGTTAGCCGAGGATCCGGAAACACTGAGGCGTCGCCGCGTGACCACCGACGTTCTCTCCCGGGATGGGGCTCTGCTTGCGTCGCATCCGGTGCTGTCACAGGTGTTCGACTCAGTGGGGTGTGAGACGGGAAGAGAACCTGGACGGACGATGTGGCACGTCAATGTGTGGCAGGACGGAGAACGTCAGGCAGTGGCGGTACCCGAGGCCTTCGCGTCGGTCATGCAGTCCCCGATCGGCGGCACCGTCGAACAGCTCGCCACAGACGGAGTTGCAGGACTGTACGGTGACGACCTTGTGCACGCCGTTCGTACGCTCGCTCGCGTCGGCGCCCTAGACCTGTTGTTAAGGGACATGGCAGCAGACAGGCGACCATGACCACGTCCAGGCGACCGGTTACAAAGCCGCGAACCGCCGAAATGTTCCCTGGCCCCGGCTTTCGGCTCGGAGCCTGCACGACGAGAGTGGACCGTGATCTCGTGGTGGGCATGGCGGACTTTGACACACCGGCCATCTCCGATCTCTTGAACCGGCTCTACACGATGTCGGCCGACATCAGACCGATGACGACGAGCAACCGGGTGGCCGGTGCCGCATGCACAGTCAAGGTCTTCCCCGGCGACAACCTCATGGTGCACAAAGCTCTCGACGTCGCGCACCCAGGCGACATCGTCGTCGTCGACGCTTCATCCTCGACTATGACCGCGGTGCTTGGAGATCTCGTCGCTACCAAGGCCAGGCATCGAGGCATCGCTGGCTTTGTCGTCGACGGCCTGATCCGAGACCTACCGGGCATCCTCGCGCTCGGTGACTTCCCGGTCTTCGCCAGAGGGACAACTCCCATCGGACCGCTGCACCGCGGACCCGGCGAAATCAATGGCGCAGTGTCGGTAGGAGGGATTGTGGTTCATCCCGGAGATCTCATCGTGGCTGACCCGAACGGTGTCGTTGTGGTGCCTCAGTCGGACGTGGCGGGGATCTTCAACAGGTTGCGCACCCGCGCCGCCGAGGAGCGCGACTACGTTGCCGCGGTCGCAGCTGGCAACTTCTCGAATGACTGGGTCGACGCTCTTCTGGCCGAGGCTGATGTGCACATCCCGAAAGCTGGCCCCGGGGTGGACCACGAATGACAGTCAACCGCCTGTCGTCCTGATAGGCGGGTCCAGGGGGTACAACGCACTGTCGGTGGCCCGCGCCTTCGGGCGGCGCGGCCGTATGGTCCACCTTCTTCTCGATCCGGGAGACGATTCCTTGGCCACGCGGTCCCGCTTCGTGCGGTCAGTGGCCCGGCCCGGTGCCGGGGACCTCACCTTCGATCCTTGGATGGACTGGTGTTACCGCAGCGCCCCTCCCGGTTCGGTCTTGATACCCTGTGCCGACCGGGGGCTGGAGTTCATCTCACGCCACCGTGCGCTGTTGCAGGCAGCAGGGCTGCGACCGGCGCCGGGTGTCGATGAGATCCTCCTTGCGCTTCTCGACAAGGAACGCACGTACGAGATGGCCCGCGAGGTGGGCATGGCCGTGCCGCGCACGGAGCGGGTCACCGGGGTCGCCCAGGCTTGCCGCCTGGCGCGGACATTCGAGCTGCCCTTCGCGCTAAAGCCTCGCGTCTCGCATCTGTTCGCCCCTCATTCGGACGGACACAAGGCGGTGGTCATTCGCTCCTACCAGGACCTCGAGAAACCGGTCCGCCGGTTTGTCGAGGCAGGGCTGGCGATGATCCTCACAGAGATCGTTCCAGGTCCGGAGGAGAACTATTGCTCGTACTACACCTACCTCGACGAGGACGGACGCCCATTGGCGGAGTTCACCAAGCGCAAGCTCCGCCAGTACCCGGTCGGCTTCGGGGAGGGAACGTACCATGTCACCGACTGGGCACCCGACGTCGCGGAAGCCGGCCTGCGACTGTTCTCCAGGTTGGGGTTGCAGGGGATGGGGAACGTCGAGTTTAAGCGGGACCAACGCGACGGGCGCCTGACACTGATCGAGTGCAATGCGCGACTGACGGCAGCGAACGAGCTCGTGCGACGCGCTGGGGTCGACTTCGCCGAGATCATCTATCAACGTGCCATCGGTGCGCATGTGAGCAGGCGCGTGGGGTCCTACACCGAAAACCTGGGCCTGTGGTTCCCGATGCACGATCTCTTGGCATTCGCGGCAATGCGCTCCGAGGGCAAAACGTCGACCTCCCGCTGGTTGTCGAGCATCGCCCGTCGTCACGTCTCGCCGGTACTCGATTGCAGGGACCTGGGACCCACCTTGACCAAGGGCGGCCACCTGGTGAAGTGGGCCAGCCGACGAGCAACGGCGACACTGCGCGATCGGATGAGTCGGTGAGAAACCAACGCTTCGTCATTCAGTCGGCTCTCGCTTCGGGGTGGTTGGCCTCTGGAAACAAGAGTCGAGCGGCCCGGATGCTGGGAGGGGAGGCAGCGTTGATGTCGGTGATCGGGCCCACGGCCGCCTTGCGGCGATGGCGGGCCGATGGGGCAAGGACAGTCATCGAGCGTTCCCGGGCGGCGCTATACCAGTGCTACTGGTCGGACGCGGCCCGAGTGCTGGGGGCGGACGTCACGGCCTTCGATGACGGTTCGCTGGACATCTCGCTCGGCGATCGGACAACCACCGTGTGGGGTAGCTACGTCAAGGTTGACGATCCTGTATCTGTGCAGTTGGCTCTCCGGAAGCCGAGCGCGCGGGCAAGATTGGATCGTGCGGGGATCGGCACATCTGATCAGTTAGTATGCGGACCCGGGCAGCTGCGCAATGCCCAGGACTTCCTCCACCGACTTGGCCGATGTACCGTCAAGCCTGCCTCCTCCGGCCGTGGCTTAGGTGTGACATGCGGAATCACGACGTCCGGCGAGTTGGCGCTGGCGATGTCGTTCGCTCTTCGGTGGGACAGCGCAGTCGTGGTCGAACGGCATCTAACCGGTTCCGAGTACCGCCTGTTGATCCTGGACGGAGACGTGATAAGCACAGTGAGGCGAACGCCGCCGCTGGTGACTGGCGACGGGACCTCGACGGTGCATGACCTGATCACCGCAGAAAACGCCCGTCGTTTCGCCGACCCCGCTGGCCAAGGACTCTATCCGATCACGATCGACCTTGATCTTGTCTTCACACTGGCGCGGTCGGGCATGTCGTTGGGCTCGGTGCCGGCCGCGAGTCAACGTGTTGCGGTCAAGACTGCGGTGAACGAGAACGGCCCGATGTCCAACGAGCTGGTCCGCGCCCCGGCGGCGATCGAGCAGTTGGCCGTCGAGGCGGCCCATGCGATCCAACTCCGTTACGCCGCGGTGGAAGTCATCGCCGAGGAGCCGTCCCAGGAGGCCTCACGTGAGCGTGTCTCCAGCACCATTGTCGAGATCAATGCGACACCGGGTCTGCACTACCACTACCAAGTCAGCAACCCTGCCTTTGAGCCATCGGTGGCCCAGATCCTGCTGTGTCGATTTCTCGGGGGTCCTCCCAGGAGAACAATTGGCCAGGGGTGAGGCGCGCTGTCGACCTTTGATCGCCTCGCCGAGGGGCCAGTTGACGGCACTCGGGGCAGCCGGAGGATGCATGTTAGTTGGCGCTCTGCTTGCTTGGGTCGTGCATGAGGATCGCGCAACACAGCTAGACCTGTTCGTTGACGACCTCCTTGTACCCACTCCGGCGTTGATCGCGGATCTTCTCTCTCCTGCGACAGAACTGGTCGGACCCTTGCGCGTGCTTGCGGCGGGCGTGACATTTTCCGTCCTCTGCCTGGTCACCGGCCACCGCCGTGCAGGCATCCTCGTCGCCGTCGTTCCCCCGGCCGCGTTGCTGTTCACCGAACTAGTCCTCAAACCCTTCGTTGACCGCCCGCCCGTCGCGGGCCAGGGGGACGCCTATCCCAGTGGCCATGCCACCGCCGTGTTCGCCCTCGGTTTCGCAGTGTCACTGGTGCTGCGGCGACGCGGTGCACTGGGACGGAGTCTGGGTAGCGCGATCCGGATGTCCGGGCTAGGGGCGGCCTTTCTCGTTCCCGTGTACCTGTCCTTCGCGCTCGTTGTGTTCCGTCACCACTACGTCACGGACGTGATCGGCGGCATGGCCGTCGCCATGGCCGCAACGCTCATGGTTGCATTGGCGACCGATCAATTGGCCGACCGAGTGATTGAACGTCGAGTCACCTCGAAGCCAGCAGCCTAGGGCCTCTCGGAGGTTCCCCGCCGAGGTCCTGCAGCACGAGGCGAGCCGCATGCCAGCCGCTCATTCCATGTACTCCCGGTCCTGGCGGTGTCGCGGACGAGCACAGATAAAGGCCCTTGACCGGCGTTCGCCAGGGGCGCAGAGACAGGGTGGGTCGTCCCAACAACTGGCGTAGATTAGTGCGACCTCCGAGAATGTCGCCGCCAACCATGTTGCCGTTCCTTTCCTCCATCGCCCGGCTGTCCGATGTGCTTCGAGCCAGGATGAGATCCCGGAAGCCAGGGGCATATCGCTCCACCTGGCGCTCGATGGCATCCGACATGTCAAGGGTAGACCCATGCGGAACATGGCAGTAGGCCCAACCGGTGTGCTTTCCCGACGGAGCCCGCCGGGAGTCGGCAACCCCCGCTTGGACGAAGATGACAAAAGGACGCTCAGCATGCTGACCACGCAACGCGAGCTCTTCCGCCGAGGCGATCTCTTCAAGAGAACCGCCGATGTGCACCGTCGTCGCCGAACGCGCCGCGCTGCCCAACCACGGTACTGGTCCGTCAAGCGCCCAGTCCACCTTGAACACACCCGGTCCGTAGCGGTATCGGCGTAGCCGGTCGGCGTAGCCGGTCGGCAGAACCGAGCTCGCGATGGAGGCCACTTGGCGTGGAGTTAGATCCAGCAGGACGGCGTCGGACTCCGGCAGCTGTCTCAGCGAGGAGACGGGTTGGGAGCACTCGACCGTTCCTCCTGACGCCACCAAGTGCCGAACGAGCGAGTCAGAGATCGCGCCCGAGCCCCCCTCTGCCACGGGCCAGCCGACGTGATGGGCGAGCATCGCGAGGAACAGCCCTGCCCCGGTACTGCCAACAGACCGCAGACTGAGCGCCGAATGCGCCGCTGAGCCGCCGAGGAGGGCGCCTGCATCCGGACCTACGAGTCGCATGAGGGACGAGGCAGGCAGGAGAGACGTCGCCATGAACGTGCCCAGGGCGGCTGGAAGCGTCTTTGGGACCGCTCTGGGTGAGAGGACTATGTCCACAAGTCCAGGCGCTGCGCGCACCAGTGGGCCCATGATCCCTTGCCATCGCGATGCCAGACGCCCGAACTGCGCGGCCGTCTCGCTGACCGAGCGGTACTGGACGAGTTCGCGGCCGCTCTCTTGAGGATGGACAAGTGGCACCTCGGCGTGGCGCCACACCACGTCCGTCAGGAGCCTGCGGAGCACAGGTGACGCCAGGGCCAAGGGGTGAACACTGGAGCACAGATCATGTCGGAAGCCCGGCAGAGTCACTTCCGCCGTCCGCGTTCCCCCGCCTGGGAACTCCGCGGATTCCAGAACGGTCACACGCCAACCGGCCTGCGCCAGGGTGATCGCCGCCACAAGACCGTTTGGACCGGACCCCACCACAAGGGCGGTCCCTGGGCCTTCGCGTCTTCCTCGCACGTCGCCTCGCTCGGGTCTGCGCCGCGCGAAACCGAAATCCGAGGACGATATTCCTCCGGTTTGGCGAAAGCGACGGCGGCCAAGAATTCTCTCAACTAGCATATCCAAGCAGAGCCGTAACCCCTCACCCGATTGGTGGGATCGATGGGTGTGCTGAGGTCCAGGCGTGGTGTCGCTTCCGGAGGGCCTACCGAACGGAGGTCGACTCCCCCCGTCGACGACCCCGGTGAACGCCTCGGGCTGTTCACGGCGTTGTTGGGATTAGCGGTCCTCTTTCACCAACAGCAGCTCGATGACTGGGCAGTTCCGTCGGTCGGGCTCCTCGTCACGGCCGCAGCCATCTGGTCGATCCTGCGCCCTACCTCGCTGGCCCGGCTGGTCACCTTGATGGGGCTGCACCTCACATCGGTGCTCATCGACTTGCCCTCCGTCGTGAACCACTGGCTGATGTTGGGGATTGCCGAGATGGGCATTCTCATCGCGGTTGCGATTGGCCTTGTGCGTCGCTCGCCGTGGGTCACATCTTCCGGGCTCTTCTACAATAGAGTCGCCCCGACCCTGCGAATCCAACTTCTCATCGTGTACGTTGCGGCGTCATTTGCGAAGTTCAACACCGACTTTCTCGACCCGGCCGTCTCCTGTGGCGTCGCCATGGTCGACCAGTTGATGACGTTCGGTCCATTGCGCTTATCCGGAGATTGGCTGCACCGTCCAGCGATCGTCGGCGCCCTGGCGGTCGAGTGCATGCTCGCGGTCGGCTTGGCCTGGCGCAGGACACGAAATGCAGCGCTCTTCTTGGGGCTTGGCTTCCACCTAACCTTAGCCTTCGCCGGCCACGTTCCGTTCTCCGGATTCGCCATCGCCTTCTATTCCCTCTTCGCTCCCGACGACTTGTTGCTGCGCAGCCGGACACTCCTCGCCAGGTGGAGACCCTTGAATGCCGGAATCTCGGCTATGTGTCGAGTCGGCTCCGGACCAGTCGGGCTGGTCGCGGCGTTCAGCATGTTGGCCGCGCTGACTCTCCTGCTGCAAGCGGAGCCGGCCAGAAGCCTTGTTCGGCAAGCCTTCGTTGCCAGCTTCTTGGTGTACAACATCATCATCATTGTTTGGCTGATGCTCGTGACGCGGGTCACCGGCGCACCGGTGTATCGACCCGGCGCACTGCGCCTGAGCTCAGGAATCTGGCTGATCGGCCCGGTGCTGATCGTGCTCAATGCGATAAGCCCTTATGCGGGACTCAAGACCCAGAGCACCTTCACCATGTACTCAAACCTGCAGACGGAGGGCCGCCACTGGAATCATCTGCTCCTCAGCGAAGAGGTGCAGGTCTTCGACGTACAAGACCATCTGGTTCGTATCGTCCACTCCAGCGATCCGGCGATGGCTGAGGCGGCGCGAGAGGGCCGGGCCTGGGTCTGGACCGCACTCCAAGGCTGGGCGCGTCGGAATCCGTCCGCATCGTTGACTTATGAAGATGAGAGCGGCGTGCATTCAGTGCCTCGAGTCGGCGCCGATGCGCGACTGCGATCGGACCGCATCGAAGCCATGTTGGCACAGTTCAGGGACGTCCCCTCAGGAGCGGGGAACTACTGCCGGACCGAGCGCCGTAACGCAGGAGATCAGCATTCCTGAGTCAAGGACAGCGGCGATCGTCGGGTCGTCGCGACGCCCAGTGAGGTAGGCCCCAGGTCGGTGCGGGGATGCTGCTCGCGGACAGGTCGAAGCCCTCGACTTTCTTCACCGTGGGGAAGCAGGCCTGCTTGCTGCGTAGCCGGGTGTTGCTGGCGTCCCGGGCGGGGATCTCGACCTCGACCAGTGCCCGCAGCAGTTCCTCCGGCGCCCAGCGTTGGGTCTTGGCCGTCACGAGCAGCTCCGGGGCGACCCGGCGCTGCTGGTTAGCTTGAGCCGGCGCAGCTTGTGCTCAAATCTGCGCTCAACGGGCCGGGTGTGGGGGCGCGCATCAAGCACCGCCGCTGAGGTCGTCGAGCTTGTCGTCCGCGAGAGAGCGCGATGCGGTGGGCGGCAGCTCGATCACCAGCGCGTCACCGGCTGCGGTGGGCTGGGAGACCCCGGCCCCGCGGCCAGGAACGACCGGACCCCGCTGGCCCGCCACCGGCCGAACGTGATCGCCCGCTCCAGCGCCGCCAGCAGGGCGTCGGAGCCGTGCGCCGCCTGCAGGGCCGCAAGCTCGGCGAGCTCCGGGCCAGGCGGGTGTTCCCGGACGCGGCGGCGCTGCGCAGCCATTGCTGCGCGACCGGCCCGAGCGAGGAGAACGCCAGCTCCGCCGCCGTTCTCGGGGTGACCTTGCGGGTGGGGGTGTTCGGTCGGGGCCGGCCGTAGTGCGCGTCGGTCACGCTCGTCTCACCCGGGGCCATCAACGGATGCTCGGCCAGCACCTCACCGGTGCCGGGGGCCAGGATCGTCACTCCGGTGCTGCTGGCCAGCACCTCGACGGTGTGGCCGAGCAGCCTGTTCGGCACCGAGTAGCGGGCACTGCCGAACCGCACGCACGAGAGCTTGTCGACCTTGTGCAGCTCCCGGCGGCCACCGAACACCCCCCAGCGCAGCAAAGACGGCAACCCCGCCAACAACCCAGCCTCGACCTCGACCAGGCGCTCGGCCGAGCAGCGGCGATCTCCGAGTGCCGGACACCGTTGACCTCCACGCACCATGCGAGTGCGGCAGCGTTCGCCGCATCCAGATCGCTGACCTGCTCGCCAAGAACGCCGAGGGGACTATCAGGTCACGCTTGGCGTAGCCGACCAGGTTCTCCACGATCCCCTTGCTCTCCGGGTCCTTCGCGTGACAGAAGTCGGGCCGAAACCGGTAGTGGGTGGCGAACCTGACGTAGTCCGGGGTCGGGATCACCACATCGGCGACGACCCCACCCTTCAGACATGTCATCCGGTCCGCGAGTACCACCTTCGGGACCCCACGGAGAGGCTGGAAGCACTCCGCGAGCAGCCCCATCGTGGTGTCCGCGCGCTCGTTGTCGGCGAACCTGACGAACCGGACCCGCGAGCACGCCAGGACGGCGCGGAACACGTGCAGCCCGCCCAGCACGCCCCAGTCGATGACCAGGTGCTCACCCGGCGACCACACCGCCGGGCGGCGCGATCGCTCCCTCGCCAGTCGCTGCCGGTAGGCGCTGCGTTCCTGCGCGACCAGACGCCGGAAGTTGCGGTCCGAGCCCGCATAGCCCGCGGCCCTGGCGGCGGGCAGCAGCCGCTTCGCTGATCTTCCCGCTTGTCTGCTCGATCTTGGTCGCGACCAGCGCCCGGACGCTCTCGTAGTTCCGGCGCCGAGCGGTCCGCTTCTCAGCTGCCTTGGCCCGGTTCACTACCCGGCTGACGGTCTTATGGGTGACCCCACACATCGCGGCGGCGCCGCGGTAGTTGCCGACCTCGCGGTAGGCGGTGGCGATCCAACTGCTTCCTCGCTGACAACAGTGGAGTCCCCTGGGCGGTGATCGGCGATGGCTTCGACACCGACACCCGTCACCGTCACCGGCCTCAGATCCCGACAGACACGAGGTGGGGACTTTCACTAACCACACGTCGGGACGTTTCGCGGCCACCAGCGGGGACTTTCACATGGCCACGGACAGGCGAGGGGCCCGATGTCTCGCTCGGGACCGGAGGCCCGGTGAATAGTTACCCCAGCAAGAGGCATACCCTCATCACGTCTCGAATGGATCAAACGGATCGGGCATAGACTGGGCCCCATGGAGTCACGACGTGGGCGGTGGCAGAGCAGAATGCCACGAGATATTCGCGAACAGGCACTCGTGGGAGCGCTCGTCGTGGGCGTCGTGGTGGGGGTAATGGGCGGTGCAGCCGTGATCGGTGCTATCGCCAACGAGCCGTTCAGCGTGTTCACGAAGGAGCCAGTCGAGCAATTCGCGCCTTCCAAGCCATACGCTGGGGTGCTCGCGCATCTCACCTGGTTCCTGTGGGTTATCGGCGGGGTCGCTGCTGTGCTGGCCAGTGCGGTGCTTCACCGAGTGGCTGCGGCCGACCGGCGCATCGGCTTTCTACTAACTAGCACATTGCTCACGAGTGCATTGCTGGCTGACGACTTTCTCCTCCTCCATGATCACGTGCTGCCTCATTTCGGAATGCCTAAGGGG
>Ga0136611_10003047_pt1 | contig 11702 bp, 10 predicted proteins | sample AntDrymUQ2232306_2_FD_106645 | JGI IMG/M metagenome (GOLD analysis project Ga0136611, IMG submission 106645) | Polar desert sand microbial communities from Dry Valleys, Antarctica - metaG UQ223 (23.06) | ecosystem: Environmental > Terrestrial > Soil > Desert | place: Antarctica: Dry Valley... | reverse complement strand
ATTGCCAACGGACGTAAAGCCGAAACGAACCACCGGTTCAGCCAAATCGCACTCAGGGCATTTGTAAATTTCGCTTACCATGCACCATAATTTACTATATCAACACCTTGAAACCCAATACCCAGACCTGACACTTGTGTGTTCCAAGTTTGGCGGCGCGCCAGATGTGCCCGTCTCGTTTGTATGGCCGACATGGTTTGATAAGCCACTTGGTTTTCTGGCTCAAATCAATTTGCAAGACATTGCGCCTTTTGATCTACATCATGTGCTACCACCAATGGGCTTGTTGTCGTTTTTCTATGATGGACTTGAAGGTTATAACAAAGAAGGTAACAGGGTTTTCTGGTTTGCAAACACGGTTCCACTCGCGCGTTCCCAAGCACACGGTCCTAATCTCGTTCAAACTTGTCAAATAACTTCCTCTCCTTACTTGGAACTCCTACATTTTATAGATGGGCATTGGCAGGAGAACGAATGGAGAGAAATATTGGATGCAACCACCGCATATAACTTTTATCCTGAACGTCCCATCGATTCCGCGAACAAAATGTTGGGGTATGGTGACGATTTCGGGCGCAATTCTGTTGTTCCTAACTTTAACGTGCCAAACGGTGATTATTTGAAGCGCATTTCTTCGATTCCCGAAACTGTGGATTATCACTTGTTGCTTCAGGTCGATTCAGACGATAGATTAGGGGTTATGTGGGGCGATGCCGGAACTGTGAACTTTATGATTCACAAAGACCACTTGGCGGCGCGTCACTTTAACGAAGCGCAGCTTACAGGAACGAACGGCTGAACCAAAACCGAGGCCGCTTTACTTCCGACGGAAGGTGCGCTTGGGGATGCTTCGCCCTTACAATTTCGATTTACGAACCGGCGCGCGTTAAATCGACTTGCAACAACTGAACATTTTTCGCGGCGATTTTAACATCGTCTTGCGCGAAAACTTCGCGTTCGATCTTCAGGCACGGCAGGCACCAATCGGCGCGAAAGTCGAGAACGACCGGCTGCTTTGTGGCGTGCGCTTTTTGTAAGGCGATTTGCGTCGCGTTCGGCCAATGCTTGCTGGCGGAGGAATTATCGACAGCCGGAATCGTCGCGGCGCGCACCGCCGTATAGCCGTAAAAGAGCGCGGCCAAAAGCAGCGGCACGGCGAAGATTTTCTTGGAGCGTTCGAGCCACGCGCCACTGCGCGGCAGAGACTTGATGGTGCCGCCTAATAGGCCAAGAAATAAGTACGGCAAACCAAGCCCCAGCGAAAGCGCGAAGAACAAAGAAAAACCCAGAAGCGCGTCGCCTTTGGTGCCGACATAAGTCAGCAGCGCCGCGACAACAGGCCCGACGCACGGCGCGGCGACAACACCCAGCAGCGCACCCATTCCCAACGCGCCCAGTCCGCCTTTTTTGGCGCCGCTGCGCTGCATCAAAAATTGCGGCGGCTGAATCGTGAAAAGCCCGAACATCGAAAGCGCGAACACAAACAATATCAGCGCGACCAGGCCGACGACAATCGGGCTTTGCAGCGCGCTGCCGAACAGCGTTCCGGTTCGCGCCGCCAGCACGCCGAGACTGGAATAAACCAGCGCCAGCCCTAAAACATAAAGCACGGCCAGCCCAAAAGTTTTGCTCATGCGCCCGCCGCTTTGCGCGCCGAAATAGCCGATTGTAATTGGAATCATCGGATAAACGCAGGGCGTAAGATTGAGAAGCAGGCCGCCGAAAAACGCCAGCGCGAGTTGCAGCAAAAACGGCGCATTCGCAAGGCGCGCCGACCAGCCTCCGGCGCTGTGCGCATCGGTTTCCAGGCGCGCGCCCGAACGCAAAGCATTGAGTTTTTCGATCATGCCGGCGCGCGTCAATTCTTCGCCGGCGCGTAAATGAGCGCGCTCGCGGCCATCGCCATCGAGAAAGACAATCGCCGGCAGGCCGACAACGTTGAATTGGCGGCGCAAAGTTTCGGCTTCGGAAAAAAACGAAGTCGTCTTGCCGATTTCGATGACATCTGTCGCGCCGCCAATCGGCGCCGACGAGCCGCCGACGGCGATGGTAAGCGCAAAGGAAGCATCACGTGGCAGCAGACAGGTTTTGTCGTTGCACGCCTGATAATGGACGGTTCCGCGCAAGGTGCGCGTGCCAGGCCGCGCGCTTGCCGATACGCTCAGCGGCACCCGAACGATCGCTTCGCCTTCATAAACCGAAACCGGCAAGGGCGAAAACAATTTCATTTTCACGCCCGCCGGATACTTCGGCTTGCCGATGATAAGGCCGTCGGTTTTTTGCGTTTCGACTTCGACGGGAATCAAGAATTCTTCGCTCGCCGGATTCGCGTTGACGTGAAATTTCGGCGCGATTTTGAGATGGATTTCCAGCGTCGCATCCGCGCCAAGGGCCATTTCGCGCGGCGCGACGGCGCGAATCGTCACGACTTTGTCGGGCGCGTCTTGCGATGATTGCTGCGCGCGCAAAGGCAGGCAGAAATTGGCGCCTAAAGTGGCCAATAGCGCGAGGATCGAGCTGAAACGTTTCATTGAGGTCATGGAAAAGAAAAGGCTGCCGCTTGGGGCGGCAGCCTTTCACGTCTTACTTCTTGCAACATGGCATGTTGCAGTTCGTGCCACACTTGGCGCAGCATTTGGCGCAATCGGCGCAGGCGCAGGACGCGCTTTCGGCGGCGCGCACGGCAGACGTCGAGCCGGCGGCCAATGCGACGCACAGCGCCACGATTTTAAACAAGCGATTCATCTTTGTCTCCTTTGAATGTCGGGGCGGGAAAAGTACGCCCGAATTCCGGCGTACTTTTCGGTTTATGCGCACGTCGCGTTTTGCGGCGGAGCGCGAGAAACGAAAGTCGCGCGCGGCGGCGGCTGCCAGTGCTGCGGCGGCGAAACCGCATTGCGAGCGACAAAACCGATCGCGCGCGGCGGCGCCTGCAAAATCACCGGCAACGCCCACTCTAATGTTCGGGTCGCCGCCAAATGTTTGGCCGGCGGCGCGACGATGTGTGCGCTGCTGCGTGAAGCGACGGCTTCGCGATTTGATTCGCCCGCCGGAAAAGGAACGTGTTTGCAGCAACGCGCAGTTTGCAGAGAAGCGGTCGCGGCGCAATGCGGGCAACGCGGCGCTTCTTGCGTCTGCGCGTCCTGCGTCTGCGCGCCCATCTGAGCGCAGGCGAGGCGCTGCGTCTGCGCGTTTCCAAAACCTGAGGACGGAAGCGGACAGGCGCACGCCACAACAGGCGCGCACGCGAAAATCACAGCGCATAGCGCCAGATAAATCGCAAATTGTGAACGCCATCGGGACATATTTTTCGTTTGCGTTGCGCTTCAACTGCGCGCGCCATCTGCACTTTTTATTTTACCGCGTTCGCCCCTGCTTGCGCGATGCCGGTGCGTGCGGTAAAACAAGGACGACACTTCAAGATCAAAGGCTCCCATGAATCATTTGCCCACCGACGATGCGGCAACTCTGGCCGAACCCGAAAACGAGATCGCATCGCCCGCGCGACGCCAGTGGCTGGCGCTCGGAGCGGCGTGCGGCACGGCACTTCTTCTGAATGCGCGCCCCGCCCATGCGACGAGCAGTGGCGATGCGCACGCGCTGCGTTTTCTGGAAGAAATGGAATTGATGCAAAGCGATTTTTTCGCGCGCGTTTCGGCTTCGTCGGCCTACGATTCGATGGAGCCGCACGAGCGCGAGGTTTTCAATCTCATCGCGATGCAAGACAAGGAACACGCGACATGGTTTCGCCTGGCGCGCACCAAGCTGGGCGTCGCCGAATTCGACCGCACGTATGCGCCCAACACTTCATCGTCGCGCCCACCGCGATTGTTTCGCTTTCCCCCAAGCGCGTTTGCGACACGCAAGAAATTGTTCCCGTTCGCGATTTCTCTGAAAGACACGGCGGTCGGCGCTTATCACGCGATGGTGACAAGGTCGCGCGACGATGAAATGATTCAGGCTCTGGCGGCGCTGGCCGGAATCGAAGGACGCCACGCCGCGACGCTGCGCGAAACCAGCGGCGTCAATCCGCTGCCATCGGCTTTTGAAGCCGCGATTTCGCAGCAGCAAGCAGCGCGCACATTTGCGAGCTACGGCTTCAAAGGAAACTCACAATGAAAAAGTACGCCCGAACTGGGGACAAAAACGCTGCGTCGCCGACAAATTCGATGGATTTAACTTCGACAGATGGGGCACGCCGCGACCTTTTGCAAAACGCCGCATTGCTCGGCGCCGGCGTTGCCGCAACGTTATTGGTAAAACCGGCGGCGGCGCAAACTGCGGCGCCCGCCACCGCGAAACCGGCCACCGCGAAAGACGCCGCGAAGCCCAAAATGACGGCGAAAGCCGGCGACCTGGCGATTCTCAATTTCGCATTTTTGCTCGAACGCCTGGAACTCGGTTTTTATTCGCAGGCGATGGCGGCGGATGCGGCGAAGCAATACTTGCACGGGCGATTGCACGAAATCGTGCCGCTAATTCGCGACAACGAAGCGGCGCACGTCAGCGCGCTTTCCGCCGCGATCACGCAATTCGGCGGCACGCCCGACACCTCGGCGCGCTTTCGCTTTCCGCGCGAAGTTTTTATTTCGCCCATCACGTTCGCGCGTTTTGCCTATACGCTGGAAGAAATCGGCATCGGCGCTTATCTGGGCGCGATCGGCCAAATCCAGAGTGACGCTTTGCGCGCCGCAGCAGCTTCGATTTACGGCAACGAAACGCGCCACGTCGCGCTTTTGCGCAACATCGGCGGCTACACGTTTTCGCCGCGCTATTACGAAGGCGCGCTTTCGGTTGCACAAGTGCAATCGCTGATCGCGCCTTACGTGGCTTAGCAATCAATATTCGCAAAGCAACATTGAGACCCCAAATTGAACTAAAACTGGATGTTAATTGACCTGAAAAGTACGCCCGAATTCGGGTGTACTTTTTTGTTAGCCGCTCGATTTGTCGATCGCAGCTCCAGCGTTCGTTTTCGGACGCAACATGGCGTTGTAGTTGCTCCTCTGGTGGCGCATTCATCAAGGCGGCGGGTTCACTCGCCGGCGATTCGATGGAGAAAATTTTTGAAGGAGTTGCTATGTCTGCTGAAACAAAACAGGCCGCAGACGCGATGCCCCAAGCACATTCGCTTGAAGGAAGCGAAGTCGCTTTGCCGGCGCGTCGCCGTTTGATCGTGGCGGGCGCCGCCGTGGGCGCTGCAAGTTTGCTGCTGGGCGCGACGCCCATGGGACCGACGGCGGGACACGCCGATCTGGTGCGCTCGCTTAAAGGTCTTTTGCACCTCGACCCGATCGTGATGAACTTCGCGTTCGAACTCGAAGAACTGCAAAAAGAGTTTTTCAACAACGCGCTTTTGGGCGATGCCTATGACGCCTTGCAGCCGCGCGAAAAAAACGCGTTCAACCTCATCGCGCGCGAAGACAAGGAGCATTTCGAGACGATCAAGAAATTGCGCGAGCGCACCGGAAACAAAAACGGCGGCAGGTTCAATTCGCCCAACGCTTCGTCGGGCCGCCGCCCGCGTTTTTTCAATTTCCCGAAAAACGCGTTCAAAGATCGCGCGAAGCTGTTTTCGACGGCGCTCGACATCAAGGAAACCTCGCTCTTCGCATATCACGGCGCGGTCGACTTAGTTCACAAGGACACGCTGATGCTGGCCGCCGCGATTGCCGGCGTCGAAGGCCGCCATGTCGCGCTACTGCGCGAACTGAACGGCATGGACCCGATTCCGTCGGCTTTTGAAGCGGCGATGGGCGCGCAGTCGGCGGGCGCGCATCTGGGCCGCTACGGATTCCGTGGAGGTGGCACCGATGGCGTCACAATGCAATAACAACCCCAACCACCTGGAGGCCAACGTGGAAGAAACCAATTCGCGCCGCACCGCGCTGTCGCAGGCCGGACTTTTGGCCGGCGGACTAATCGTCGGCGGCAGCTTGCTCGGTCGCGCCAAGTCGGCTCAGGCCGACGACAAAATGATGAACAAAACCGCGGGCATGATGGCAGTGCCGCCGATCGCGATGGCGACTTTCGGCAGTTTGCTGACACCCAAAAGCGACGCTGATATCCTCAACTTCGCGCTGATTTTGGAACACCTGGAAGCCGATTTTTATACGCGCGCGGTGCAGGCTCACGCGACGCGTCCTTATCTTAACGGGCGGGTTCCGGCTCTCGCGCAAAAGCTGCGCGACGACGAAAACGCGCACGTTCTGGCGATTCAGCAGCGCGTTACCGACCTGGGCGGCACGCCCGTGGGCAAGCCGACTTTTCAGTTTCCCTCGGAAGTTTTCGTTTCCCAGGTCGCGTTTCTCGATTTTTCGGCCACGCTGGAACAAACCGGCGTGGGCGCCTATCTGGGCGCGGCGCCGATGATCAAGTACCGCGACGTGCTACGCTTCGCGGCTTCGATCTACGGAATTGAAGCGCGCCATACCAGCATGATTCGCTTTGCCGCCGGACGCGTCGCCGCGCCGGACGCGCTGGAAGCGCCGCTTTCGATGATGGATGTCGCGACGCACGTCGCTCCGCTGATTCTGGCGCCCGCAGCCGGCATGATGAACGGCGCAATGACGACCGGCGATACACCCGCCGCGATGTAATTCGCGCGGTTCGCCAAGGGGCGATTCGTAAAAAAAGGAGTCTCAATGAAAATCACAAAAAGTTTGCGCCATTCGCTGTTCGCTTTGGCCGCGTGCGCCGCGTTGGTTCCGGCGGCGCGCGCGCAGGACGCGGCGATGATGGACGATTCCAAAATGGCCGAATCCGGCATGATGGGTAACATGATGTCGATGACGCCGATGGCGATTTCGGGCGCCGTCGTGCGCCAGTATGTCGATACGATGGGCAACATCAGCTCGGTCGACGTGCAGACCGCAGGCGGCGTGCAGCAGGTGCGTTTTTCGCCTGCCATCGCCGCGACCGACGCGCGCTTTGCCGGACTGGGCAAAGGCAGCATGATTAACGAAACGGGCGTCGTGACGCCGGGCATCGTCAGCTATTCGCCCGACGGCTCGATGATCAGCGGCCTGCTGATGCAAGGCGGCACCATGGGCGGCGCGATGGCTGCGGCTCCCACAACCATGATGGGCATGGCGATGATGCCGGCCCGCACGCTCGACTTGAGCGCCGTCGCTTCGCCGCCGAGCCAATATGGCGCGCTGGTCGCGCTGCCCGGTGGTCGCTTCACCGTCATTCGCTCGATGAACGGGATGATGTATTACGTCGATCCCGACAACGGCAAAATGACGGAAGTGACCGCCGACAACATGATGATGCCCAAAGGCATGAAAATGAAGCAGGGCACGCGCGTCATGACGCTTTCGCCCGACGGCATGATGGTGACCGGAACCATGGGCGGCGACACGATGAACAACGGCTCCATGTCCGGCGACATGAGCGGCGGGACGGGCGCGGCAGGCGGCACCGCAACCGGCGGTGCAACGACCGGCACCGGCGCGATGTAACAAATCACAAATGCTGGAAACCAAAAAGTACGCCTGAATTCAGGCGTACTTTTTCTGTTTAAAACGTTAAGCGAAGAATCGATATACTTGGAGTTGGGTGCAAAAATGAAAGCATTGGCTCGGTTTGCCGCTCTTTTGACATTGGGCATCGCCACATTTCTAGCGCGCGATATTGTGACTGGTATTAGTAGCCTGAACAAGCGCGCTGGTTTGGCCGCGCCTGGCGTTTATCGAAACTTCGATGTACTGCCCTACGACCAAGTGATGGGAAAAATAGCCAGCATCGTCATGCTGCTGGTGCTCGTTTATTTTCTACGCTGGGTGATCGAAGGTCTTTGCAAGCTGCAAGTCTGGTCGTGGTGGGCAGCAATTGGAACTTATCTGTTGTTCATCGCAGATTTAAACGCAAGGCTAAAAAGCAATTCTCCTACAGAGATTACAGACAGATGCATTTTTAATTACTGCACGTTAAGCGCCTTGATAGTGATTTTATCTGCGCCCGTTTTTTCAAGCGTGCCGAAAAAGCCAGGCCCGTCGTAGCGAAGTGGTGACGCCGCGCCCAGCCCCGGTAATGGAGCGAAAAAGTACGCCTGAATTCAGGCGTACTTTTTATTTTTGCGACTTTGGCCGTTTCAGCCACGCCAGCAATTCTTCGCGCGGCTTGGTATTTAAAATATCTTTTGGCTCGCACCACGCGCGGCGCGCGGTCAACAGGCCGATTTCCAGGTTGTTCAGCATTCGCGTCGAGTGCGCGTCGGTGTCGATGGAGATTAAAACATTCGCATCGCGCGCCATGCGGGCGTGTTCGTCTTTCAAATCGAGGCGCTGGCTGGCGTTGATTTCCAATGCCGTATCGAACTCGCTCGCGGCTTCGACAAGCGCGGCGACATCGACGGCGTAAGGCGCGCGCGCTCCCAAAATTCTGCCGGTCGGATGCGCGATCAGATCGACGGCGGGATGCGAAATCGCGCGAATCATGCGCGCCGTTTGTGATGCTTCGTCCAGGTTAAATGCGGAATGAACGCTGGCGACGACCCAATCCAATTCGTGCAAAATCTCGTCGTCCAAATCGAGCGAGCCATCGCGCAAAATGTCGCATTCGATGCCGCGCAAAATCTTCACGTCGGGAAAATCGGCCTGCACTTCGGCGATTTCTTTGGCTTGTTCGCGCAAACGCTGCGCGTTTAATCCGTTGGCCATCGCCAGGGCTTTGGAGTGATCGGTGATCGCGTGATATTGATAGCCGCGCGCGCGCGCAGCTTCGACCATCTGGCGAATCGTGGCCGAGCCGTCGCTCCAGTTGGAATGCGCGTGCAGATCGCCTTTGATGTCGGAAATTCGCACCAGATTCGGGCGTACTTTCAAATCCCATTCGCCCGTTTTTTCGCGCAATTCAGGGTCGAGAAACGGCATTTGCAGCGCAGCGTAAAGTTCGGTTTCGTCTGAATAATTTTCCAACTCGGCGTTGCGATTGCGCGCTTCTTCGACGTGCGCCGGCGAGCCGGTCGCGAAAAACAGCGCGCTGCCCCAGCCGCCCGAAGGCGCGATGTGAAGTGTGGCTTCGATTCCGGGACGCATTCGCACGCGGGCGCGCGATTCGGTCGTTTCCAAAACTTCCTGCACGAACGGCAATGAAAGGAACGCGGGAATAACAGCTTTGGCGTCGCCGGCCTGCGCGACCCAGTCGAGCGATTCGACCGACTCGCATCCGCGACGGACTTCGCCGGCGATTTCGACTCGTTCCACACCTTCGACATCGGCCAAAGTACGCGCGACAAGATTGGCCAACGGCAGCGCATCGATCAAAGGCAAGTTGGAACTGAGTTCGCCCAGACGCTTGATTCCGTCTTCGATTTTCGCCAGCGTCTTGCCGCCGAAACCCGCCAACCCCGTGAGTTCGCCGTTGGCAATGGATTCCTGCAAGGCTTCGACGCTCGAAATTCCGCGCTCGCGATAAAGTTGCTGCACGCGTTTGGGGCCAAGTCCCGGAACGCGCATCAATTCTAAAAGCCCGCGCGGATATTCTTCACGCAATTTTTCCAGAAACGCGACGCGACCCGTCGCCAGAAATTCGCGGGTTTTGTCTGAAGTTGCAGGCCCCAGCCCGGAAATCGCGCGCAGCTCGGCGGCGGGAACGTCTTCGATTGGCGTTGCGTGCGTGGCGACGGCTTCGGCGGCGCGGCGATAAGCGCGGATTTGAAACGGGTTTTCTCCCGCGATTTCCAAAAGATCGGCGATGCTATCGAACATTTCGGCGACGGCGGCATTTTGCATGGAGCGCAGTTTAGCGTTTCCGCGCGACCGAAAAACAGGATGAAAAGAGGAATCAGAATCAGGAAAAGTACGCCGTAATTCAGGCGTACTTTTCAGCAGCCTCGCTAATTGTCCTTTATTTGAGAGCCTCGCCCTGGTAGAAAACCGCTTTCCTGGTTTTCTTAGCCCAGACGCCCGGCCAGGCGGGCAATCAACTCATAAAAGCCATTAAAATAGGGAGACGGCACCGTCACGAGCGGATGTCTGGCGCGTGTCGTGTTCGGCCCGACGTAGGTTGAGATGACTGTTGCCGTCAGAGGAAATCGTTGAGCTTGATCTTTGTAAATAAATCCGGCTTCTTTTGAGCCTAGAAAACACCACCAGCCCACCGATAAGGTTCCTGATAGCTCATAAACATCATATCCATCATTGCCGCCGGCTGTTTGATATTGCCAGCGATAAACCCCGTTGCGTCCATCCATGAAATTTGTCGTACGATAGGCCGGAAATTGCGCTGTTGGTCGAATCAGCACCTTACTTAAAAATTGCTTGTTTAGCCCTGCTCGCGCGTGTTCGTAAAAGCGCCTTTCCGGTGCGCCGTCGTCATAAGCACAGGCTAAGCTCGTCAGCCAGAGCGGGAAACGCGTGCTGTGCGAACTATCCATCGCTATTTTAGGCACTGGAGATGGCTCCATGCCCGACACAATCCGCGCCCTTCCCGCGTAGGCAAAATCAGGGTGCTGCGACCATGCGCCGGGCTGCCAGATCCAGCCGCCATCTTTCTGAAAAGCGCCTTCTTGCCTGAAGGTTTTATAAGCAGCGGTGAGAATATCGGTGACAACCGGCGAACGTGGATGCCGGCGACCTGAGAGGCGCTCGTAGGCACGCAAATCGGATGCGATAGCCATGACGAACAACTCGTGATCGATAATGGCACGATAATAACTTCGATCTACACGCTGCGTCTGCAGCTTCCATTGCACGCGCTCTCGAATGCCTCCTGCAAATGGCTCCCGCTCCCACTGCCAAGCCGGCTCGACTTGCCAGGCTTGATAGATTTGTTCATACAGTATGTCGATCAAGGAAGGCGGAATTAAATGTTTCTGCTTGCTTTGGGCTGCCAGCACCGCAAAGCGGCTCCATACGTACAGATATTGAAGCCGGTCTAGCTGCGACTCGGGTAGATCGTCACGTTTCTGCGCCAGGCGCTGGGCATGGCGGGCAAATTCCTGCTGCCATTGCTTCTGCCTCAGCCGGAATGCCGCATGGAGCGGCACCATGAGATGGAAACCGGCATCATAAGCATCTCGCTGTTGCCATAATTCACCGCTCAAGTAAGGGCTGACAGTAATGTTCCATAGCTGCTGTTCGCTCTGCTTGGCAGAGAAGGCAGGCCGTCGGAGCATTTCAATTCGAGGACGCTGCTTTCTGCTCTGGCGAGCGTTGTGCCGGCGAACCAGGAGCATATAGCCACTCGCTGTCAGCACAGCAAGAGTTGCCAGCGCAACAAGCGTACGCCGCCGGATTAATCTTTGAAGCATGAAAAGAGTATAGTAGTGGATAGCCGCGTTACGCCAAAGCGATTTTCCACGGCGCGGTTGATTTTTGCGGCGCGATGGCGTAAAAACAAACGCGCTATGACGATTCTTTTCGAGCCGGCGGCGCGCGTGGGCGGCGAAGTCAGGGTTCCCGGCGACAAGTCGGTTTCGCACCGCGCCGCGATTTTCGGCGCCCTCGCGCACGGCACGACGCGCATAACAGGCTTCTTGCGCGCCGACGACACCGCCGCGACGCTCGCCTGCCTCCGTTCGCTGGGCGCCGAAATCTCCGATGACGGAATTCAAATCGTGATTCGCGGACGCGGAATCGAAAGTCTTATGGCGCCGCAGGCGCCGCTCGATTGCGGCAATTCGGGGACGACGATGCGGCTTTTGATGGGCGTGGTTGCCGGTCGCCCTTTCGAGACGATTTTGCAAGGCGACGATT
>Ga0136611_10003046_pt1 | contig 11707 bp, 11 predicted proteins | sample AntDrymUQ2232306_2_FD_106645 | JGI IMG/M metagenome (GOLD analysis project Ga0136611, IMG submission 106645) | Polar desert sand microbial communities from Dry Valleys, Antarctica - metaG UQ223 (23.06) | ecosystem: Environmental > Terrestrial > Soil > Desert | place: Antarctica: Dry Valley... | reverse complement strand
GCGGGCGCCGCGGCCGAGGAGCCGGTGTTCGCCCGCCTCGGCATGACCGGGGCGATGGCGCCGCTCCGGGGCGACTCGCTGGCGGTGGTGGTGCAGAACGCCAGCCCCAGCAAGATCGACTGGTTCCTGCGCCGCACGATCGACTACTCGGCCACCGTCGACCCCTCCTCAGGCGCCACGACGGCCAAGGCCACCGTCCGGCTGACCAACGAGGCGCCGGCCAGCGGCCTGCCCCGCTACATCATCGGCAACTCGGTGGGCCTGCCCTTGGGCACCAGCCGGCTCTACGTCTCGGTCCACAGCCCGCTGGCGGTGGAGGGCGCCACCCTCGACGGCCGGCCGCTGCGGCTCGATCCGGGGATCGAGCAGGGCCGGGGAGTGCACTCGGCGTTCATCGACGTGCCGGCCGGCGCCACGGTCACCCTGGCCCTCGACCTGACCGGCTCCGTGCAGATCGACGGCTCGTACCGGCTCGACCTGCACCGGCAGCCCTCGGCCGCCCCCGACCAAGTGACCGTGAGCCTGGCTCCGTCGGGTGCCTCCCGCCCGGCGGTCCGGAGGGAGATCGTCCTGACCGGCGACACGGTCTTCGCCGCGCCGCTCGGAGGGTGAACTGCAGCAACCGCGGACGGCATCTTCTGCGAAATCCTGATGTGCGGGCGGGACGCTTCATGCTGCGTGCCCACCTGCCCTCGCCTGCAGCACCCGTTGCGCCACGCGCCGGTGGGTTAGCATAGAACAACGGGTGTTGGAATCGCAGCACTCCTACCCTTCGGTGTGAGGTGGAGTATGAAGCGCCACGTCCGCCGGACGTATCGGGCCCTGGTGGAACACCGGCGGCTCGTGAACATCGCAGGGGACAGCGCCTCGTGGGCGGTGGCCCTGCTGTTCAGCGTCTTGTTCCGCTACGACTTCCGCCTTCCGGCCTCGGCTCTCGACGGCCTGCTCGTGCTGGTGCCCCTGGCCATGGTGGCCCAGTTCGTCTTCGGCCTGGCCGATGGCCTCTACGTGGGCCGGTGGACCATGGGGAGCTTCGAGGAGGTGGCCGCCGTCACCCGCACGGCCCTGGTCACCGGCCTGGTGCTGGCGGCGGTCGACCTTCCGATCCGCCTGGCGCCCTTCAGCGTGGTGCTGGGGGCGCCGTTGGCGGCGCTGACAGCCATGGTCGGGGCCCGCTACGCCTGGCGGCTCCAGCGCGAGCGACGGCAGCAGCCGTCGCAGGCCGCCAAGCCGTTACTGGTCTACGGCGCCGGTGACGCCGGCGTGCAGGTGATCACCAGCCTGGTGCGGACCCCGACCAGCCCCTACCGGCCGGTGGGCGTCCTCGACGACGACCTGCGCAAGGAGAACCTTCGGGTGCGGGGCATACCGGTGCTCGGCAACGGTCTGGCCCTGGGCCGGGTGGCGCAGCAGACGGGCGCCACCACCCTCCTGCTGGCCATCTCCAGCGCCGACGCCATCCTCGTCCGCGAGGTCTCGGCCCTGTGCCTGCAGCACGACCTCGAGTTCCGGGTGCTGCCCCCCACCTTTGAGCTGCCAGACGGAAAGGTCGACGTCGAGGACATCCGCCCCGTCACCGAGGCCGACCTGCTGGGCCGGCGGGAGATCAAGACCGACCTCGCCTCGATCGCCCACTACCTGTCGGGCAAGCGGGTGCTGGTCACCGGTGCCGGCGGCTCCATCGGCTCCGAGCTGTGCCGCCAGCTGAAGCCGCTGGGCCCCGAACGGTTGCTGATGCTGGACCGCGACGAATCCGCGCTCCACGCCGTGCAGCTGTCGATCGAGGGACGGGCCCTGCTCGACGGCGACCTGGTGCTGTGCGACATCCGCGACGAGCGGCGGCTGCGCGAGGTGTTCCACCAGCACCGCCCCCACGTGGTGTTCCACGCCGCCGCGCTCAAGCACCTCTCCCTCCTCGAGCGCTTCCCGGCCGAGGCGCTGAAGACCAACGTCCAGGCCACCGATCGCCTCCTCGACCTGGCCTGTGAGTACGGGATCGAGCGGTTCGTGAACATCTCCACCGACAAGGCGGCCGACCCGACCAGCGTGCTGGGCGCCAGCAAGCGCATCACCGAACGCCTCACCGCCCACACAGCCGAGCGGGCCGAGGGCGAGTTCCTCAGCGTCCGCTTCGGCAACGTGCTGGGCAGCCGCGGCTCGGTGCTCCCCCTCTTCCGGGCCCAGATCGAGGCGGGCGGCCCCGTCACCGTCACCCACCCCGAGGTGACCCGGTTCTTCATGACGATCGAGGAGGCGGTGGAGCTGGTGATCCAGGCCGGCGCCATCGGCAGCAGCGGAGAGGTGCTGGTGCTGGACATGGGGGACCCGGTGGAGATCGTCGAGGTGGCCCGCCGCCTCATCGCCCAGTCGGGCAAGGCGATCGAGATCGAGTTCACGGGCCTGCGCAACGGTGAGAAGCTGCAAGAAGTGCTGATGGGCCCCGAAGAGGTGAGCTCAGGCCGCATCCACCCGTTGATCAGCCATGTCGGCGTGCCACCGGTGTTGCCGGCGACGGTGAAGGAGCTGCGGCTGCCCATGACCGATGGCGAGCTCATCGCCTCGCTCAGCCGGGTGGCAAAGGGCTCGATCGAGTAGCGGACGACGGGACCGGCTTGGAACGCTTCTCGCCAGAGCGGTCGATTCGACCTTGACCGGGCGGCTAAGGGTGACCGGCCAAGCCGCCGCCGAACGCCCCTAGGCTGGCCTTCGCGGCCCGGCCACCGCCAGCACATCACTGATGGAGACCCTGTGACCGACGAGGAACTGACACGCCCCCCGGCCTCGCTCGGTACCAGCAACCCCACGCGCGTGCTGCAGCAGCGCATCTGCAACGGCGAGCTGCGCCTGAGCCAGGGCCCCCGCCCCAGCCGCACCGCGTCAGTTGTGGGACGCGGCTGATGGGGGGCGTCGTCTCGGTTACTCCGCTCGTCGTCACAGGTGCCACCGCAGCCGTCGTTCTCGCTGGGCTCCCGAGGTTGCTCATGTGGGCCTGCGTCCTGGACGTCCCTGGTTCACGGTCGTCGCACTCCGCGGCCACACCACGGGGCGCCGGCCTCGCCATCGGGCCGGCTGTCCTCGTTGGGATCTGGGCCGCCGGTAGTCACATCGCCCGGCCGGCCGCTCCACTGCTCGCAGCCAGCGCAGCAGCGCTTGCCCTCGGCCTGGCCGATGACCTGCGTGGCCTCCGGGCCGCCACACGTCTCCTCGCTCAAGTCCTGCTTTCCGGGGGAGCCCTTGCCGTTCTTGGAGCCCAGGGGTACCGACTGACGCCCGTCGTGCTGGTGATGGCACTCGTCTGGATCGTTGCCTTCACGAACGCGTTCAACTTCATGGACGGCATCAACGGGATCTCTGCCGGTACGGCCATCGTCACCGGTCTCATCTGGACGGCCCTCGCGCTTCTCGAGGACGACCCCATGCTCGGTACCGTCGGCGCGGTGCTTGCGGTCGCATGCCTAGTGTTCCTGCCCTGGAACGTGCCTCGAGCAGCAATCTTCCTCGGCGACTCCGGCAGCTACTTCCTGGGCACAATGCTGGCGGTCCTCGTTGTCGTGTCCGCTCGCCGTGGCGCGCCCCTCGTCGCGCTGGTCGGCCCGCTTGTCATCTACCTCACCGACACGGGTACGACCCTGGTGCGTCGTGCCCTCAGGAGGGAACGGCTGCTCGACGCCCACCGTGACCATATCTACCAACAGCTAGCAGCCCGCCTCGGCCATGTCCCGACATCGCTGGTCGTCGCAATGGCAGCAGCAACCACAGGGTGTCTGGGCCTGATCGCGGGGCGAGCGACCCCCGGCCGGGCTGCAGGGCTCATCGCAGTCGCGATGGCGATCTGCGCCGGCTACACACTGTCACCTCGCATCTTGGCGAGAGTCGCGTCGTGACCGTTTCAGTCCTCCCGAAGATCGCTTTCGTCGCCAATGGAGCGGCCTCCGCCGCAGCCGGGACTCGGGCAAGCTGGATAGGGAGGGCTCTGGGTATCAAGGCCATAGTCCTGGAGCTCCATCGAGGCGGGGGCGACTCAGAGACGCCTACGAGTTAGCCAAGCGGCTGCGAGGTTTCGCACCTGACGTCACCTACCTGGTCGACCTTGCTGTCGCCCCGCTGATGGCGTGGCTCTTGGCCGGTCGACCTGGGCGACTTCTCGTTGACACCGGCGACGCTCCGCGAGACTTTCTCTCGTTGGTGTCGGCAGGACGGCTGAAGGTCGCAGCGGCGGCCCTCCTCGAACGACTGGGCTACGGCTTGGCCCACCACGTCATCGTACGCGGCTCGTTCCACCGCGAGGACCTGAACCGTCGAGGCTACGACCAGGTGAGCGTCGTGCCCGACGGCGTCGACCTGAACGTCTTCACCCCACGAGACGCGTCGGCGCTGCGAGCCCGGCTCGGGCTTGCGGACGTCTTCGTCGTAGGCATCCAAGGGCACTTCACGTGGTACCCCCAGCTGGGTGGGGGGCTGGGATGGGAGGCGGTCTCGGCCCTCCAGTACCTCAGGGACCTGCCGGTGCACGTGGTGCTCATCGGCGATGGAGTTGGAATACCTGAGCTGCGCCTGCTGGCCGAGGAGCTTCAGGTTGCCGAACGCCTGCACATTCTTGGCCGGGTGGAGCTCTCCGCACTCCCCGACTACCTCGCACTGTGCGACGCCTTCGTGCTCACTCAGACAGACGATCCGTCGAGCTGGATCCGGACAACGGGCAAGCTGCCTTGCTACTTGGCCATGTCTCGTCCGATCCTCGCCAGCGAAGTCGGAACGGCCTCCACGGTGCTGCCTACGGAGCTGCTTCTCCCCTATCGCGGCACCTGGGACACGACGTACCCATTGCGACTGGCGGAGCGGCTCCGCGAGCTCCAGACAGACGCGAACTTGGCCGAACTCGGTATGTTGATGCGGCCTCTGGCGACACGCTTCGACTACGGCACGGTGGCCAGCCAGGCCGCCGGCATCGCCCTGCGGATGGTGGGCTGAGGTGTTGGAGCACAACGACATGGCTGCCCCATGAGGGTTGTCCTCGCCGGCGAGACAGGTGAAGGTGCGATGCTGCAGTCCCTCCTACCAGGCCTGCGCGACGGTGGTGAAGTCATCGTGGTGGATACCGTTGGCCCCGGCAAGACCACCGCCACCGGGCTCATCGGGCGGATGTCGCGCAAGGCTGACCGGCGGAGCGCAGGTGCCCGCATCGTCGAGGCCGTTCACCAGCTCAGGCCCGACGTCGTCCTTCTCATCAAAGGGCGTGGCGTAGGGGCCGAGGCAGTTGCCGCAGCACGCGCAGCTGGAGCGGCGGTCGCGTGCTACTACCCGGATAACCCGTGGTGGACGGGACAGCAGGAGCCGGATGTCCTCCACCGGCTTCAGGCATGCGACCTCGCAGTGACCTTCAGCGAGCGCCAGGCCGAGCGCCTGCGTTCGAACGGAACCCGGACAGCCGTGCTGCCGTTCGGGTACGACCCGCGCTGGTACCCCTCACGGGAAGCTTCGCCGGAGCGACGCGCCATCGTCTTTCTCGGAACCTGGTCTCGTCGACGACAGCGCTACCTCGCCGCCCTGGCTGACCTCCCGGTGCAACTTGTTGTTCGGGGCACTGGCTGGGACCGGCAGCGCGAGGTCGCCGCCCAGCCCCCTGTCTACGAGGATGCAGCAGGTCAGCTGCTCTCGGAGGCGCTCACTGGCATCAACCTGCTACACCCGCAGAATGCGGGGGCACACAACATGCGCACTCGGGAGATCACGGCCTGCGGCGCGCTGCAGCTCACCGACCAAGGCACCGACGGCACCCCGTTGCGGGATGGTGAGTCATGCCGATGGTTCGCCGACCCGGAGGACCTGCGGCGAAAGGTGCTTGAGGCCTTCGCGGACCCCGGGCACGCGGCGACACTGGCCGGGCGTGGTCAGGAGCTCACCGCAGCTGACACGTACCACCAGCGGGGCGTGGAGCTGCGAAGGCTGATCGAGGACTCGCTGTGACAATCCTCGTGCGCTCCTCGAGCCACACACCGGCGGAGTTGGTGTCAGCGCTAGACCCAGAAGCGCCGCCTGCATGGTCACGCTCGGCCCGGCGCACGAGCTGGGGTTGTGTGGCATGGGCGGGGGAAAGCGTCGAGGTAGTCGACAGATGGCTGATCCTCGGCGTGCCGAGCGCTGATCCGTGGGGCTGGCCCGGCCATCCCCTGGGGCCCGGGGAGCTGGCTAGCAGAATGTCGTTGTTCGGCCCTGACGGTGTCCGCACAGCGACAGGCCCCTTCCTGGTCCTCGACATGGGCGACGGCACTGTCACGCGGCCCGGCAATGGGCTCGTCCCGTTCTGGACACACGGACGTTTCGGCAGCACGATTCAGAAGTTGGCCGGTCCCAATGCGGTGCCGCTGCCGCATCTCGCCCACCACGGCTTCGAGCGGAGTGCTCGGACCAGCCTGAGCGGGCGGCGTGTTCGAGCCGAGCTCCTCGAGCACCGCCCCAGGGCCACCCCAGCCCGGGACGCCATCGTGCCAGGCCCCTTCGACCGCTTGTGGAGCGGCAGAGCGGGGGCGGCGTCTCAGCTCAGGGCGCTGCGGCATGAGGCGTCGCGTAGCTGGTGGTTGGGCCGCTTGGACGACCGGTGGCTGCATGCCCCGGTGCTCGAGCGACCCGTCGTGGACCGTCTGCTCCAGGCCGGTTCGTGAGCCTCCGGCCCCGTTGGGTGCTCGTCACCCTCGACTACCCGCCAGCGGGGGGCGGCATCTCCAGGCTGCTGAACGCACTGGTGGCAGGTTCGGCCGACGCAGTCGAATGGCGAGTCCTCACCACCACCCCGGGTAATTCCGCCGAAGGCGTGCGTCGCGTCAGACCCGCCCACCTCCTGCTGGCCCTGCGAGATGAGATGCAATGGGCTCGTGCTGCTGCAGGTGGGCGGATCGTGATAGGCCACCCGTTTCTGGCAACGCCGGTCGTCGCTGCGGCCAGACTCACCGGCCTGCCGTCTTCCGCCATCGTCTACGGTCGTGAGCTTGTCGCCCGCGGGCCGCATCATCGAGCTCTCCTGGCCGGGCTCTCGAGGGTCGAGCGCGTTCTCTCCATCAGCGACGCGACTGCTCAAGTGGTCTCCCGGCTGGGCGTACGTCCCTCCCATGTAGTCGTCGTGCACCCGGCTCTCTCCGGTGCATCTCGCCGATCCCCTCGAACGCCGAGGCCTCAAGGCCGAGCGCTTCGGATCGTGCTTGTGACGAGGCTGGCCGAGCACTACAAGAACCTCGACCTGGTGCATGCCGTCCTGCTTGTCCTCAAGCGGACGGCGACCGTCGAGCGTTGCGTCGTCATCGGCGATGGCCCCTTGCGCCATAGCCACATGCGAGCAGCGCGCGACGCAGGTCTCGCTGCGGTCTTGCACTACCCGGGGCGGCTATCGGACGACGAGATGCGGTCCGTCATGCACGACTCAGACATCGGAATCTTCCCAAGCAGGACATCTTCGGCCGAGGGCGGGTTTGAGGGCTTCGGTCTCGTCATTCACGAGCTCGCTGCGACAGGCCTTCCCGTGCTGGTGGGCGACACGGCCGCAGCCCGTGAGGCCGTCGGGTCGGGCTGGTCGCTCCTCCTCGATCCCGAGGACGTTGGAATGTGGGCAAAGACACTTCACAGCCTCTGTCTGGATCCGATTCGGCTCGACCGCATGACGACTGCTGCCGAGGAGTGGGCGGCTCGTGCGGACCCATCGGTGGCGATCCGGCAGATGGTGGCTGGACTACGCGGATGAGGATCCTTCTTCTCAGCCCGGCAAGATTCGCCGAAGGCGGCGCGGAACGGAGTGCCCGCTTGCTGGTGACCCACCTCGTCAACAATGGCCACCAGGTGCGGGTCCTCGGGGTTGAGGGCAGCGCGCTGCCCGCCTTCGCCGCTCTGGGCGCACAGACCGCAGCCCTACCGACGACGACGACCAACGAGCGCGTGATCCGTCACGGGAGTTCGCAAGGTTTCCTCGCCGAAGGGATCAGATCAGCCCCTCGGGTCGCCGCCGCCGTCGGCACCCTCGCTCGCGAAATTCGTAGGTACCGGCCGCACATCATCTACTCGAACGGCGCCCGGACGCATGTCCTATCGGTGTCGGTCCCAACCAGCGTGCCCATCGTATGGGCCCTTCGAGACGTTCCCCCTCGTGGTCTCCAAAGCGCCTTCTTGCGCCTTGCGTCACGTCGCACGACGCTGCTCCTGGCCAACAGCGCATTCACCCAGGACCACTACAGGACTCGAGGCGTTCGCTCCGAGATCGTCTACAACCCTGTTGCCGCACCCACGAAGACGGACCGCGTCGCCGCCCGTGGCGAGCTGTCGCTGCCCGTCGACCGGCCGCTCCTGGCACTCGTGGCCCACCTGCACCCGTCGAAAGGCCACCACGTGGCCCTGGATGCCTTGACCCTGTGGTCACCTGGGGAGCGACCATTCCTCGCAATCGCCGGTGGAGCAAACTACCCGGGCTCAGAGGACTACCGCTCCGACCTTCAACGACGGATCATCGAACTGGGATTATCGCGTGACGTAGCCCTCTTGGGCAGCCTTCGCAACGTCGACGGGCTCTACTCGGCGGCCGACATCCTTGTCCATTGCGCCGTCCACCCCGAAGGCTTCGGACGGACGATCTTCGAGGCCCAAAGCGCCGGGTTGGCCGTCGTGGCGACCGAGCTGGGTGCTGTCGCCGAACTATGCCGTCATCGCCAGGACGCGCTGCTGATCCCCCCCGGCGATGCTGCTGCGCTCTACACGGCGGTGGACGAGTTGCTCACATCCGAGGACCTGCTGGCATCGCTCATCGCTGCGGGCAAGGATCGGGTACGCCGGTTCGAGCCAGAGCTCCATACGTCACGAGTCGAGATGCTTCTGAAAGAGGTAGCCGGCGAATGAAGATCGTGCATGTCTACAAGGATGCCCTCCCGCCGTTGGCCGCTGGCATCACCCGCTACGTGGCGATGGTGGCGAGCGCTGCGGCCCAGAGGGGCCACGACGTGGAGTTGCACGTCGCCGGGGTGCGGGCAAGCCGACGCGACGTCATGCCCGATGGAGTCGTGATCTATCGTTGGGCAGAGTTGGGACGGGTATTGTCTAATCCTCTCTCACCGGCTCTGATTCGGGCTGCCCGCAGCGTCCAGGGCGACGTGCTGCACCTTCACATGCCCAACCCTGTGGGTGAGGCCGGGGCTTTGTCATTCCGTGGGCCCGTTGTATCCACCTTCCACGCGCAGCTCGGCAAGCAGAAGATCCTTGGCCCGGCCTACCGACCCCTCCAGCAGACATTGTTGCGAAAGAGTTCCACGGTGTTTGTCTCCAGCCCACCGATGTTGGAGCAAGAGGAGCTGCGAAATCACCGCAGTCGAGCCATCGTCCTACCGTTCGGTGTCGACCCGGCGCTCGTGAATGATCGAGAGAGGACGCGTCAGGACGATGTTCTGCGCCTGCTGTTCGTTGGCCGCCTTGTCTACTACAAGGGGCTCGACGTCCTCCTCGATTCGATGGCAGGGCTCGACCGGGTGCAACTGACGGTGATCGGGGACGGGCCTTTGCGGGACCAGCTCGAACACAGGATATCCGCCGATCCCGGGCTGGCCGGTCGGGTCGTCATGCGGGGCGGCGTCTCCGACGATGAGCTGAGGCGAGCCTATGACGAACACGACGTGTTCGTCGCACCAAGCGTCTCGAGGGCAGAGGCGTTCGGGATATCCATGGCAGAGGCGCTCTCGAACGGGATGCCAGCCATCAGCACTCGGCTGGGCACAGGCACCGATTGGGTCAACGAGCACGACGTAACGGGCCTCGTCGTCGAACCGAGGGATGGTGGTGCCCTGCGCGACGCGGTTGAACGGCTACGCGATGAGGGGCTCTGGCGTCGCCTGTCGGACAGCGCAAGGGAGATGGCCGCACGCCGCTACTCGTCGGACGCCCATTTTGAAGTGCTGCTCCAGCACTACGAGAAGGCAGCATCGTGAGCCTCACTCTCGTGGTCGGTGCTGGCGGCTTCGTCGGATCCTGCTACGCCGACCACGTGGAGCGTGACGGTCATCGTGTCGTGAGGGCGGGTCGTCGTCGAGGCCTCGATGTTGTGCTTTCGACGTCGGACCGCTTGGATGCGGTCCTTGCTGAGCACGAGCCCGACCAGATCGTGGTCACCGCTCAGCTGGCCGACCCCGCAACGGGATGGCTTCTAGAGCGCATCGATGGCCCCCGCTGGCTCGTGCTGTCCAGTGCTCAGCTCGCGTCTTCGGTGCCCGGTCCCGGGCACCGTCAGGCCCTGATTCACGAGCGCCTCGCCAGATCACGTGGTGCTGTTGTCTTGCGCCCGACGATGATCTTCGGTCGAGGCCGTGACCTCAACATCACGCGGCTCCTGCGTCAGATCGCCAGACTCGGATTTGCCACCCAGTTCGGCGGGTCGCAACTCGTTCAGCCACTCCACATCGATGATCTGTCTGTCCTGATGGAACAGCACCTCGCCAACCCCTCCACTCAAGTAGCCGGAGACCTCTTTGACGTCGGCGGCCGTGAGCAGCTACCGGTGGCCGAGCTTCTTGACTGTCTCGAGCAACTGGCCGGAGCTGCGGGCCCACGGTTAGTGCTACCCGCAGCCGCCTTAGTCGTCATAGCGAGAGCGGCAAGTCTCGGCGGACTTCGGTCAGATCAGGTCGCCCGGCTCATCGAGGACAAGGTTGTCGACATCACAAAGGTCTGTGAATTGTTCGGCTGGCAGCCGGAGTTCCTCCCGCTGCGCCTTGAGCAGGCTTACAGCGAGGCAGAGATCAAATGACGCCGGTCGACTTCACCGACTTTGGAAGAGCCGGGAGATGTGCTAGCGACGTTCGAGCCGCAATACCTCCCGGGGGGCTACGACTCGGTCGAATCGTGCAGGCCGTGGCTCTCGCTGCCAGCGGCTGGTGGTCGCTTCGCGATCCCAATGTGGCGGCCCAGAATGAACACCAGACGGCCCCTGTTCAGCACACGTATGTCGAGATGGCGACTCGCGCTCTTGGGGCCCTCCGACTTGTGTCCTCGCTCACCATGGCAACGGGGCGGCTCCCCCGAGTCGCACCGCTGACCGTGGCCGCGACGCTCCTCCCGAGCGCGGTCGTCGGCCATCGTTGGTGGCGAGAGGCCGGTGATAGACGACGCACGGAGCGGTCACGTTTCGCCGTCGACCTCGCACTGCTGGGTGGGCTGCTTGTCACATCCGCCTCGGCACTAAGGAGGCCAACGTGCGGGTCCCGACAGGCTGCCAGATGTGCCGCTGCCGCCAGATATTAGTCTGCACCTACGGATGTGGGAAACCTAGAGTTGGTACGCAGCCTCGGTCATGAGAGTTAGCTGCTCTCTTCTCGACTGAGGAGCGCCGAGGGAATCTTGAACTTCTCGACGAAGTTTTTTGGTCGTCAACGCGATGCTGCCCTTCAAGTACCTCTGGCTGACAACTTGGAACAGGGCGGCGGCGGCCTCGGCGGGGAGCGGCAGGTAGCCCACTTCGTCGAGCTATGCCGGCATCGGCATAGCTCGACCTATGCCGACACCGCGACTATGCCGACCCGGCGGCGTCGGGCAGCCGGGCGGCCTGATGACGGTGGGCCTCTCGGCCGAGGATGTCCCGAGTCCCGTGGAACTTGGGTGGCGGCCCGGTGGTGATCAGGCGGCTACTTCGTCATCATCGCATTGCGGTGTGACAGCTGCGTTGGCGTGAGCCTGAAGGGCGGCTCGT
>Ga0136611_10003045_pt1 | contig 11709 bp, 11 predicted proteins | sample AntDrymUQ2232306_2_FD_106645 | JGI IMG/M metagenome (GOLD analysis project Ga0136611, IMG submission 106645) | Polar desert sand microbial communities from Dry Valleys, Antarctica - metaG UQ223 (23.06) | ecosystem: Environmental > Terrestrial > Soil > Desert | place: Antarctica: Dry Valley... | reverse complement strand
GATGTGCGCATTATCGACCACCTGACCGACATCGCCGAGCGCAACGGCATCCCAATCCAGCACGCCGCCTACGAGTTCATCGGGGCCGATGGTGAGGCGCTGATAGAGCAGGGCATCCCAACCGCGGTGCTCGGCCCATCCACGCGCTACACGCACACCGCCTTCGAGATGATCGAGCTGGCCGACGTGGACCACACGCTGGCACTGCTGCGCGCGTTCGTGACGACTCCCCCGCCAGAAAACATGGTGATCACTAGCGACCACTAATGACAGTCGCCCGAAGGTTTGACCCACCACGAAATAGTGGCGATGCGTCCCGAACCTCGCGTGTTGATGGTCCGTCACGAATTGCCGTTTCACGACCTGGGGTCAATACTAACGGCTACCGTAATAAGTTCGCGTACGTGTACTGGCGTGGGGCACAAGAAAGGGATGGCAACGTGGACGATCTCGCCTTTGCATCAGCAACAAAGGTGGCCGAGTTGGTCCGCAACCGCGAGGTATCGGCGACGGAGGTGCTGGATGAGGTCCTGCGGCAAATCGAACAGCACAATCCGAGACTCAATGCGGTGGTGACGCTCGACGAGGCAGGGGCGCGAGCCCGGGCGCGGGAAGCCGATAGAATGATCGGGCACGGTGAGGTGATCGGGCCGTTGCACGGAGTTCCCGTCGTGCTGAAGGATGCGCTCGAAACCGCTGGAATGCGGACCACGGCAGGGCATTTGCCACTCGCAGATTACGTGCCGACAGCAGATGCGCCGGTCGTGGCCCGCCTGCGGGCGGCTGGCGCCGTCATCCTCGGCATGACCAACATGCCGGAGTTGGGCGGTGGCGGGCAGTCGATGAATGCCATCTTCGGTCGCACGAACAATCCCTGGGATCTCGAGCGTACGCCTGGGGGGTCGACCGGGGGTGGCGCGGCCGCGGTCGCCGCGGGGATGGCGCCCGTTGCCATTGGCAGCGACAACGGTGGGTCGGTGCGCATCCCGGCGCACTTCTCCGGCATCTGCTCGATCAAGCCGACGCAGCACCGGGTGCCGACGACCGGGCACATTCCGGAGGTACCCGGCAAGCCGCGAGGCATGCGGAACTTCAATGTCATCGGCCCGCTGGCCCGCGAGGTGGCCGATCTGGATCTCGTGCTACGCATCATTGCCGGACCGGACGGGCGCCAGTGGGAGGTTCCACCAGTTCCACTCGCACCGATGCCTCAGCGCGATATCGCCTCACTGCGCATCGGCTGGATTGACGGGTGGCAGGGGTTGGTCGTCAGCTCCGACATCCGTGCAACGATCCGAGAGCTAGCCGCGACGCTTGACCGCGCCGGCGCGGCGGTCGATGCAGTCGACCCGACCCTCATCGACATCATGGGTACCATGCGCACTGCCAACGATCTATTCATGGCGGAACTCGCGCCGTCGCGTGATATACCCGCTGCTGATCCGGTTCCGTCGATCGTCGATTACACCCGCCTGCTAGAGGAACGCGACACGCTGGCGCAGGTCTTCGAGCATCTGCTGACCGAGTACGACGCCTTCCTGCTTCCTGTGACCGCCTCCCCTGCGTTCCGGCACGTGCCGCACGAAGCTCCGATCCCCATCGACGGGCAGGACGTGGACTACTGGCTGGCCGTGACCGGTCACACCTTCCCATTCAACCTCAGTGGTCACCCAGCCGTTGTCATCCCTGGGGGGCAGTCGGCGGCCGGACTCCCGATCGGTGTCCAACTCGTTGGTCCCCGCTGGGGTGAGGCAGGGTTGCTGGGCGTGGCAGCGGCGATCAGCGAGTTGATTGGCCCATGGCGACGGCCACCAGGTTATTGACAGGTCGCTGACGTTCAGCGACGTTCAACAGGAGAGCCCCTCCTGGAACTGGAAGCCGCTCATGCGGAGAATGGTCCAGTCTGTGGCCCCTCCCCCCCCAACCTGTCGAGCAACCGCCATCCCTGCCCTCCCCAAACGCAGGAGAATCGGGACTGTTGCGAGTGATATCGCCCAAGTCGGTGGAAGCGACGGCACTCGCAGGAGTTTTTCAACAGGCTGGATTCTTATCTGCAACGCATTACTGCATGAGGCAAGACGAATATGCGATCGTGAACGCTGCGGTCTGCGCGATCATGTGCGAGCGCGATCGCCTCAGCTACCGCTTCGATTCCTGACCGTGATCAGCCGCTCTCGGATGCAGATTCGTGTACGACCAACACTACAGGACCCGGTCGCGGGCGCGGTAGTCGTCAATCGGCCATGCTTTCATTCCACCAGTGAACAGACTGATGACGTTGCCGTTCGCGTTGCGCTCGTAGTGGAAGCGTTCACCGACCGACGCGTACGGCGAACCGCTCATGATGCGCAGATCCTGATCCATGCAGACAGCGCAGAGCGCGCCGGGCCATGACGCCAGCGCACTGAGGATCGGCGGTCCAATACGGAGACGCTGGGCAGGCGATACGGTGACGACAACCCGCACAGTGAGCTCAGCGTCGCGATTCAGTAAATCCTCGAATGTCACGGGAATCGCGACTCCGCTCGCCGCGATACACGCGCGGTGATGGTGCTCGGTCTGGGCAAACAGAACGAGCACCATCACCGCATCGAAGTGACCTGCCGGTGGACGCGGTGGATGATGTGTTCGACGATGGCTCAAACCACTCGCTTAAAGAGGTACGTGTTCGCAGATGCGATGGTCGTGAGATCGTACACACTTCGGTCACGGTGTCGTCATGGGCTCGGTACCAACGTGAAAACGGTCACGTTTCTGCAATCCATGAGCTAGCAATCCCTGAACTCCATTCCCACTTGTGGCAGCCGGCTGCCGGCTGCCGGCTGCCGACACCGACGCTCTACCTGACGTGCATTCAGGCAAATAGCGACTTTCTATTTCTGGACAGCAACGATCTAGTTGAAGAATAAGCATTCGCAGTGATTACGGCATGTCATGCCCAATGCGGACACCACGATATTTGGGATGGCCTCGGCCCATAGCGGAAGTGCATGTGACAGCATTCTCTGCTTGGTCCAATCTTGGACGAAGTAGCACACCGTCCTACCACATAACCTCTCCACCGTTTGGTCCAAGTGTCTGCCCAGTGAAGTAGGATGCCGATGAAGAAGCTAGAAATACGGCGGCTGGGGCTACCTCCTCAGGCTCGCCAACGCGTGGAATGGGCAACTGGCTGATACGATCGTGCTGAGGAGATCCCGCAGTCTCTGGCACGATGCCGGTGTTGATCGGCCCTGGAGCGATGCAGTTGACGAGCACCCCGCGCGCCGATACCTCGCGCGCGAGTGACCGTGTGAACCCGATGATGCCCGCTTTGGCGGCCGCGTAGTGGGTGAACCATTCACGACCGATCTGTCCCAGTTGCGAACTCACGTTGATGATCCGGCCATCGCCCCGTTCCAGCATCCCAGGAAGGATCAGGCGCGTCACCAAGAACGTGCCGCGCAGGTGCGCTGCGATCATCTCGTCCCACGTAGCAATCTCCATCGACTCGATCGGGGCCAGGGTAACAAAACCAGCGTTGTTGACTAGAATATCGACGCGCCCAAGGTCCGCCATCACCTGGTCGACCATTCGCGCGACATCGTCCTCGCGGGCGACGTCCGCTTGGACAGTAAAGCCGTGCTGGCCCCGGCTGATGATCTGGCCGACCACGTCGTCCGCCGCAGCGCGATCATGACGATATGTCACCGCGACATCGGCGCCTTCCGCGGCGAAGGCGAGTGCAACTGCGCGACCAATCCCTCGGCTGCCACCAGTAACCAGTGCCATCCGCCCGCTCAACACATCCATGTTATTATTCTCCAATCAGCCCATTGCCAATGACGCGAGTATCACCGAATCCGTTCCTGTTGCAGATCGAGGACCTGCTCAGCCAGCGTTGCTAGCATCACCCAACCCCGCTCGTGACCACGCCGGGGCGGGTCATTCTCGTCCACCGTCGCGCCCAGCGTGCGATACCGCTCCTGCTCGGCTTGTGGCGTCAAGGTGATGTCCCCTCCCATTGTCGCAATCTCGAAGATCGTCTCCCATGTGTCGGCAAGATCGGCACCATACCCGGTTGGCGAATACTGCTCGATGCGACAGCCCAACTGCTGCAGTTCCCCAACCAGCCGACGAAGTGCCCCACATGTCTCGGCACTCACCGGCATACCGAAATCGTCCGTCCATGCCAGGAGCCAGTGTGTTCGTGGCTGTCGTGACGTTGTTTCCAACGGGGCAGGTGGGACCGCCCAGTCCTGTCCATCGGGGCCAGCGATCAGCCGGAGTGCCAACTCAATATCATCCAGCGACCGAGCCAGTGGGCCAATCATGTTGATATGACGGGTCGACTTCGCTGAGCCGGGGAGACCTGGAATGTGGCCAATCATCGGCACACGCCATTCACTCGACCGTAAGCCATACACGCCGCAGAAGCTGAGCCGGGATGCGGATCGGGCCGCTGTCGTCGCTGCCGATCTCCAGTGCCGAGAAGCCTGCGGCGATTGCCGCAGCGCTGCCACCGGAGGAGCCTCCAGGGCCATGCAGTTGATCTCACGGATTGTCGGTGCGCCCAAAGATCGGGTTGTCGCTCTGACAATCTCCAGACAGGATCGGGAGATTGGTCTTTCCAACCACGATCGCACCGGCTGCCGTCACGCGTGTGACGACGGTTGCGTCAGTAGCAGGGATATGCTCAGCCAAGGGCAGATACCCACCCGTCGTACGGAGTCCAGCGGTTTCGAGCGCAGCTTCGATCGTGATAGGGACGCCGTGCAGTGGCCCCAGACCACGCCACGTGCCATTGCCTGGCCAGCGTCATGCACCCTCGACCGTGCTTGTTCGACATCCAACGTCACGACCGCGTTGAGTGCAGCATTGTGCCGCTCGATCTACTCGAGGTAGTGATCCAGTACCTCAATGGCTGACACTTGTCGTGCGCGGATGATGGTAGCAAGGTGGTTGCCGACTCGAACACAAGGTCATGAACCACGGTCGTGTCTCCCTTTCGACATCGCAATGATCGGGTCGACGGCCCGTCCGCCTGGGGATCGCGTCACCCGTGCCATCACCGGCGACTACGTCATTCGCTGTCCCGTATACTGCCCGGCAGCATTCAGCGCACGGGCCATCCTCACACCACAAAGGAGGTTGCGATGACAACCAGCCGAGTGCCGGCTCCGAGCTATCTGGACTCCACCGGCCGTGACGATGTCCTTAGCGGCGGTGTGACGTTGATCCCCATCAGCACGCCCAAGGGCACCTTCCGCGTCTGGACCAAGCGGGTCGGCAACGCGCCGACGATGCGACTGCTCTTGCTGCATGGGGGACCGGGCGTGACGCACGAGTACTTCGAAGCCTTCGACAGTTACCTGCCGGCGGCAGGAATCGAATACTATTACTATGACCAACTCGGCTCATGGTACAGCGACCAGCCGGACGAGCCGGAACTGTGGGAGTTGCCGCGCTTCGTGGACGAGGTCGAGCAGGTTCGCCAGGCACTGGGACTAGCCTGCGACAGCTTCTTCCTGCTCGGTCACTCATGGGGCGGGGTGCTCGCGATCGAGTACGCGCTACGGTACCAGCACCACCTGAAGGGTCTCATCATCTCGAACATGATGGCCAGTGGCCCAGCCTACAATGCCTACGCGCACGATGTGCTGATGCCGACGATGGACCAGGCAATGCTCGCAGAGATCAAAGGCTATGAGGCGGCCGATGATGTCGAGAACCCGCGCTATATGGAACTGCTGATGGAACAGCACTATGTCCACCATGTGCTGCGTCTGCCTCCGGCGGAGTGGCCCGATCCGGTCAATCGTGCCTTCGCCCATATCAACCCATCCATCTACGTTCCGCTGCAGGGGCCGAGCGAACTCGGTCTCAGCGGCAAGCTCGTCAACTGGGACCGCACGACCGACCTTGCCCGGATTGAGGTACCGACGCTGGTCATTGGGGCACAGCATGACACGATGGATCCCGAGCATATGCGGTGGATGTCGGGCGCGGTACAACGCGGGCAGTATCTGCACTGTCCTGACGGCAGCCACATGGCTATGTACGACGACCAGCAGGTCTACGTCCGTGGGCTGATCGACTTCATCAACGCTGTGGACGCGGACCGTTCCTAGCGGTTGCACGGCCCATGGAATGTGGAGGCAGTCATGGATGTCATTGTCCGACCATATGTGGGGGACGACCTCGCCGCGTGCCGGCGTCTCTGGGCCGAACTGACGCAACAGCATCGGGATCTTTATGACGATCCACAGATCGGTGGCGATGACCCAGGTCAGTACTTGGACGCCACCTATCTCGTGATGGACGGCTTGCTGGGACCATGGGTGGCTGAACGCGATGGTTACGTCATCGGGCTGACGGGAGTCCTCGTGCATGGCGCGCATGGAGAAATCGAACCGGTCGTCGTCGCCGAACGTCACCGTTCGCACGGTGTTGGCACCGCATTGCTGACCCGTGCGGTCGATGAAGCGCGTGCGGGTGGAGTGCACCGACTGACGGTACGGCCTGTAGCACGCAACATCCAGGCGCTTGCCTTGTTCGTCCGCGAAGGATTCACGACGCTTGGCCAGATCGATCTCACGCGCGACCTGACCGGAACCTCCGAGGACCGCTGGAAGCCAGGCGTGACGCTGCACGGGCATGAACGACGGTATTAGCGGCATGGATCAGGTCGGTGAAGCCGTCGCTAATGTTCGATCGTGCGCGGGTCAAGCGCATCGCGAAGTCCGTCTCCGATGAAGGCAAAGGCGAGCACGAGGAGTGCAAGGATGCCACCCGGAATCGCAAGTTGATACCAGAAGGGGTCGATGTAGGCCTGCCCTCCCTGGATCATGCGTCCGAGGCTCGCAGTTGGAGGCGTCACGCCAAGCCCAATAAACGACAAGATAGCTTCGAGGGCGATGACATCGCTGAAGCCGAGGCTGATCAGGACTGCGGTCGTCCCGAGGATGTTGGGGAAGACGTGCCGACGAATGATCCACCAGTTGCGCGCGCCGTTGACGCGTGCCGCCTCGATGTACTGCGCCTCACGAATCGTGAGTACCTGGCCGCGAATAACGCGCGCGACGCCAACCCACAGGATAAGCGACAGCGCCGCCACCGTCAGATAGAGCCGCCCAGCCGGTCCAAAACGCTCGTACATCGGCTGGCCGAACGAGGCCCCGAGCAGCAGGGCAACCAGGATGGCGGGGAAGGCGAAGAGTACGTCGATCAGGCGTGACAGGATCAGGTCGACCTTGCCGCCGTAAAACCCCGCCAGGACGCCGACGCCGACGCCGAGGATGAGGGTGATCGTCTGGGCGATGATCGCCACCATGAAGCTTGTGCGGAGGGCAAAGATGCTCTGGCTCAACATGTCGGTTCCCGATGCGTCGGTTCCGAACCAGTGCTGACTCGACGGCCAGAGATTGATGTTGAGGAGGTCAATCGCGCCCGGATCCTGCGGAGCAAAGAGCGGGGCGAAGATAGCCAGTACGATAGCGATGAGCACGATGACCGCTCCCACGATCGCCAACCAGTTGCGCATATAGCGGCGGAACGCTCGCCGCCTCAGACTGACGAACGTCGGATGCGCGCGTCGGTCCGCGCGTGCCTCGTGAGCCTGTGCGGCGGACTTGATCTCGATCTCAGCCATTGCTCACGCTCCTATGCCAGCCGCACGCGCGGGTCAATCAATCCGTAGGCCAAATCGGTCAGGAGGTTGACCACCATGATCGCGACGGCCCAGAGAACCACTGTCGCCTGCATGACTGGATAGTCGTTCTGGATCAGGCTCGAGACAGCGTAGAACGCAACCCCCGGCACTCCGAAGAGCGTCTCGACGACGAAGTTGCCGGTGATGACAAAGGCGAGACTCGGACCGACGAAGGTGATGATCGGGATCAGGGCGTTGCGTAAGACATGTCCAAACATGACGCGTGACTCGGAGAGTCCCTTCGCCTTGGCAGTGCGGACGAAATCCTGATTAATCTGCTCGAGCACCGACGCACGGCTGAAGCGGGCGTATGCAGCGACACCGGTCACGGTGAGGGTGGTGATCGGCAGGAGCCAGTGTTGCCACGTACCCCAACCATGAATCGGCAGCCAGTCGAGTTTGATTCCGAAGACAACAATCAGGACGATCCCGATGACGAGTTGAGGCAACGCTCCCAGCCAGACAGCTATACCCATTGAGGCACGGTCGAATGCCCGGTTCTGGCGTGCTGCTGCCCACACACCGACAAAGCTGCCGATCACGAACTGGAGTGCAAGGCCGAACAGTGCCACCTGGGCCGAAATCGGCACCCCACGCCCGAGAATGTCAGACACATCCCGATTACGCTGCACGATACTCTCGCCGAGGTCGCCGCGCGCCAGGTTGCCGATATAGTCGAAGTACTGCACGACGAGCGGCCGGTCAAGACCGAGTTGGTGGCGCGTCCGCTGGTACTCCACCGGATCGACCTGACCGCGCGCGGTCGCATTCTGGCGCAGCACCGCCATGACCGGATCCTGGGGCGAGGCACGCGCGACAAAGAAGACGACGGTGACGATACCGATCAGCACGAGCAGACTGAAGAAGATTCGTCGAATGAGGTAGCCAAGCATGTCTTGCTCCAAGCCGATCCTGGGAACCGCCCTCGGCCCCCAGGATCACTGACGATCAGCTAATGCTTGACGACCACCACATCCGGCTCGAATCGCGACGGCGCAGAAAAGTTCCACCAGCCAATACGCATATTCCGGATCCATGGCTGGACGAGCAGATGCGGCACCAGATTGGCAATCGGCACGTAGACCGCGTTCTTGAGAACGAGCGTCTCCCCTTGCCGGTAGAGGTCGTTCATCTTGTCGATGTCCTGCTCGATATCGGCCTGAGCCATCAGTTCATCGAACTTCTTGGCGTCGGCACCCGGGTCGTAACCACCCTTGGCCGGGATGTCCGCCTGCCACTGGACGCCGCTCGCGTTGTAAGGCGCGTCAGTGCGGAAAACCTCCGAGATGAGCTGCGGGGTCTCAGTGATGTTTCCCCACCACCATTCAGCCATCTGGATCCCCTCTTCGCTCTGCTTCGTGGTGATTTGATCCTGTGTCAGCGACGTGTCCATGACGACCTCAACGCCGAGGTGCTCCTTGAACATGTTGACGAATGCCTGCCAGCGGTTGATTTCGTCGGACGCACTCTCGGACGAGACGTACCAGCGAATCTCTGGGAGACCCTCGCCATTGGGATAACCGGCATCAGCGAGCAGTTGCTTGCCTTTTTCGGGGTCGAACGTTGGGGTTTCCTCTTCCGGCGGGTCGTACCCTGGATCACTGTTCAACACGACTTTCGGTGTGTAGATATTGGCCGGAACCCAGGTGCCGCGCCAGATCACCTCGCCGAACGTCTCGCGATCGATCGCGTGCCCGAATGCTCGTCGAACGCGGACATCGTCGAATGGTGCCAGCTTGAAGTTCATCGCCAACGACCGAATCGAACCTGACGGGTCGATCGTGAACAGATTCTCGTTCAAATCGGAATCCTGCTTCACAGCGTCGAGCAGCGCGATCGGCAGATCGGTGAACGCGGTCTCACCTGACTTGAACAAGTTGAGGGCGGTGTTGTCTGCTTGTGGCCCGACCAACACCTGGAAACTCAGCTTACTGATCGACGGGTTGACGCCACCGTAGTAATTCTCGTTCGGTTCCATCTCGACGACGAGTTGTGGGTCAATCGTGGTGATCGTCCACGGTCCAGTGCCGGACGGATGACTGGCAAAATCTTCCCCGAACTCCTCGACCGCTTCCCGGTCGATGATGTCCCAGACAAAGGTGCCCAGATAGCTGAGAAAGAAGTTATACGGCTTCGTCAACGTCAACTCGAGTGTCTTCGCATCGATGACCTTGACGCCTTCGATCTCGTCGGCCGTGCCCTCGGTGTATTCCTTCTGGCCCTTAAGGTGCTCCATGAAGTGGAGCATCGGCGACGGGTTCTCGGGATCGAGTGCGCGCTTCCACGAATAGACGAAGTCATCGGCAACCACGTCGCGACCACTGGCAAACTTCGCGTCTTCGCGGAGATGGAAGGTGTAGGTGAGTCCGTCCTCGCTCTTCTCCCAACTCTCGGCAAGATCGGGCTGGATGACCGCGCTCTCATCGAACTGTACGAGTCCGCCATACGCGAACGGCAGGAGATACCAGAACGGTCCCCAGTTGGGTGCTCGGTGAGGATCAATCACCACTCCGGTACCGAATGTCTTCCATGGCAGCGACAACTCGACTCCGGTCAAGGGCTCGCCTTCTGCCTGGCTGACAATGCTGGTGACGGTCGTCCCCGTGCCACTTCCCGCTGGTGCCGTGGTTGCTTCACCAGACGCTGTGGTTGCCTGACCAGACCCTGTTGTTGCCTGACCAGACGCCGTAGTTGCCTGACCAGACCCTGTTGTTGCCTGGCCGGTCGCCGCGGCCGGCTGAGTTGCCTCGCTCTCGTCATCGTCGCCACCGCAGGCCGCCAAGGCGGTCGACGTTGCGACGGCGCCAGCGGCGATAGCGCTTATTCTCAGGAAGTCACGCCGGTTGACCGCGCCACGGCTAAATGCCTGAACCAACTCTTTCAGATCCTGATCGAACGCATGTGCCATCTGTTACCCCCTTAACGAACTACGTGCCGTTATGCTGAGCACGAGCCATCGCCGCCCAGTCGAACCGGTTTTTGTACAGGCCGAGGATGATGTTTACGTGGAATTCCACGATCGTATCCGATATGACCATCTGGGATGCCTGGAACGAACGAAGGTGTTCAATCGAGTGGAAGAATCCCTCTGCCAGCAGATTCATCGATCCCGTCGTCGCCGCAACCCAGCGGATCTCATCACAGGCAACGAGTTGCTGAATCACCTCTTTCTCATCGTGCGGCGCAATGCGCATCGCAAACGAAGCGTGTACCTCTAGGCCAAGCCGTGACGGATCCTCGACAACGGCGACGACGCGTACGAGTTCGTCACGTAGTAACCGATCGATGCGGCGACGCACGGTCGATTCCGGCGTCTCAACAAGCCGGGCAATCTCGCTTGTTGACCGCCGACCGTTCTCCTGCAGGAGAGCGATTAGCGCAAAATCAAGCTCATCCAGGTCTGCTGCCATACGCCCAACCTCAGCCTGCAAACGGAAGTTTTCCCGCCTCATGGCATCGTCTCATATCGGTGGTTACTGTCTGATGAGTGAATCGCCCACGGAATATATCATGTGTAGTAGATGTCGTCTACTAGTTGCAATCATCCAGCCGAAATCGCAACATTCGACTGAAAAAAAGACAAATTATAGTGATAGATAATCTAGGATCAGAAATAATATGTGTTGCCATAGCGGCGCTAACGTGAGGGGGTGACTGCCGCTGCGAGCAGAAATCCTGCGTTTGAGATGTCAGCGTGATGAAACACCCATCCAAGGAGATGGCGTTGCTGAGATCGGTATCCGGGAGCAGTGGGTTTTCCCTGGGCGGTGACCGGGTCATCGGTCACGCGGCATTTGGCAGGATCGAGCGTGGTGGACTGGCCTCCGCGGGAATGGATACGCGGGCAAGACGAAGAGCGTCGGCAGCATACGATGGTAGCTCCTCGAACGGGGCCACCTTTTGCAAGACGCTGGGTCGTTTCTGAGACGATTGTCGAAGGCCTCCACATGCATTGCGCGACGCGAGCTAGCAGTGGTGAGCCATGTGGAGAACTCACCGGTGTTCGATCATATCTGGAT
>Ga0136611_10003044_pt1 | contig 11710 bp, 7 predicted proteins | sample AntDrymUQ2232306_2_FD_106645 | JGI IMG/M metagenome (GOLD analysis project Ga0136611, IMG submission 106645) | Polar desert sand microbial communities from Dry Valleys, Antarctica - metaG UQ223 (23.06) | ecosystem: Environmental > Terrestrial > Soil > Desert | place: Antarctica: Dry Valley... | reverse complement strand
GGCCGGGCGGCGTCTCGGCTGCTGCCTGAAGCGTGAGCCCCAGTTCGTCCAGTTGCTCCCCAGCCACTGGCGCCGGGGCCCGGAACATGAGATCGATCCCGCGCTGGTTCTTGGGGAACGCGATCACGTCGCGGATGCTCGCCTCGTCGGCCAGCAACATCGCGAAGCGGTCGATGCCCATGGCGATGCCGCCGTGCGGGGGTGCGCCGTATTCCAACGCATCGAGGATGGCGCCGAAACGATCGGCCTGATCCTCGACCTTGTGGCCCATGAGCGCGAAGACACGCTCTTGCTTCGCCCGGTTGTGGATCCGCACGCTGCCGCCGCCCAGCTCGTTGCCGTTGCCCACCAGGTCGTACTGCTTCGCCCGCACGGACCCCGGATCACTATCGAGCAGGGACTCGTCTTCAGCGTAGTAGCCGGAGAAGGGATTATGCGTGGCGTCCCAGCGGTTACCTTCCGCGTCCCACTCCAGCAGCGGGAACTCGTAGACCCAGCAGTAGGCCAGTACGTTCGGATCGGCCAGTCCTAGACGCCGGCCGAACTCGTCGCGCAGTGCGGAAAGCGTCTTCGCAACCACCGTTGGCTGGTCGGCCACGATCAGAACCAGATCGCCGGTTCCGGCGCCGATGCCAGTGGTAAGCGCTGCGATTTCAGTTTCGCTGAGGAACTTCGCGATCGGGGAGCGGATGCCCTCGTCGTTAAGCTGGATCGTCGCCAGGCCCCTGGCACCGGCCTGTTTCGCCAGCTCGGTGACCTCGTCGATTTCGCGCCGGGTGTACCCGGCGCAGCCTGGGACCACGATCGCCTTAACCTCGCCGCCGGCCGCCAGTACCCCGGCGAACGCCTTGAACTCCGTCGACACCAACGCCGTCGAGACGTCCTGCAATTCGAGTCCGAACCGAAGATCAGGCCGGTCGTTACCGAACCGGTCCATTGACTCCTTGTAGGTCAGGCGTGGGAATGGCGTCTGCTGGATCGTCTTGTCGCTAAAGGCGGTCGTCAGTTCGGCATAGAGCGCCTCCATCATCGACATAATGTCTTCTTCCTCGACAAACGTCATCTCTATGTCGAGTTGGGTGAACTCCGGCTGGCGGTCGGCGCGTTGCGCCTCGTCCCGGAAGCAACGCGCGATCTGGTAGTACCGGTCGAGCCCGGCCACCATCAGCAACTGCTTGAGCTGCTGGGGCGATTGCGGCAGGGCATAGAACGATCCGGGGAAGCCGCTGCTCGGCACCAGGAAATCGCGCGCGCCCTCGGGCGTGCTCTTGATCAGGAGGGGCGTCTCCACGTCGACGAAGCCCCGCGCGTCGAGATGGTTCCGGATCGCCTTGACGATCTGGTAGCGGAGGAGCATGTTCCGCTGCATCCGTGGCCGCCGCAGGTCGAGGTAGCGGTGCTTGAGGCGCAAGCTCTCGTCGACCTCGCCCTCTTCGTTGATGTAGAAGGGTGGGGTCTTCGCCTCGTTGAGGATTTCCAGCGTGTGGCCTTCGAGCTCGATCTGCCCGGTCGCCATCTTCGCGTTCTCGGTGCCTTCGGGCCGGATGTTTACCGGGCCCGTGACCGCGATCACGTACTCATTGCGAAGCCCGCTCGCGATCTCATGCGCCCCTGGAGCGACCTGCGGGTTGAACACCACCTGAGTGATCCCGAACCGGTCCCGGAGGTCGATGAAGATCAGTCCGCCCAGGTCGCGGCGACGGTTGACCCACCCGCGGAGCGTGACCTGCACCCCGGCCTGCTCGGTCCGAAGCGTCCCGCAGGTAATACGTCCGATGACATCCGGTGATACGTCGAGTGCCTGCATGCGTTGATGGTCTCCTGGTTCGAATTCGCGCCCGCATATTGTAGGGGAACCCACAGGGGGTTCCCCTACAATTGTTTCGCCACATGGTCCCGCAATTGTTGCCGCAGCACGGTTTCCGGGTCCTCGCCGCGCGCGACGATCTCGCTCACGAGACGCAGCAACTCAGGCGCGTTGTCGTCGGCAACTGGATCCTTCTTCAACACGCGCGCCGCCCGTTCGAGCGCCGGCATCGAGAACGGCTCGCCGTCAATATCCTTGCCGCCCCGGTCACCCGAGACAGCTTTCTCCTTCGCCTTGGCCTCCGCCCAGACGCCAGACAGATCGGCCTCGGTATCGACGACCGCATCGCCGAAGACATGGGGATGACGACCGACGATCTTGGTCGCGATCCCGCTGTAGACGTCCTCAATCGAGAACTCGTTCGCCTCATGGGCGATCTGGGCCTGCATCAGGATCAGCAGGAACAGATCGCCGAGTTCTTCAGCAAGATGGGCGGGGTCGCCACGATCAATTGCGTCGACGACTTCATACAGTTCGTCGATCATCGGCTTCCGGAGCGATTCGCGGGTTTGTTTCCGGTCCCACGGGCAACCATCCGGCTGGCGCAACCTGGCGGTGATCCGCTGCATTGTACGCGGGTCGGTTCCGGCTTCAAGATCATCCATGGCCGGAATCCAGAACACGACGACGTTGCCTCCAAGCGCCCCAAGATCAGCGAGGGGGTGTTCACTGATTCGCTCGCCGGGCATTCCGGCCGCTTCGATGCGTGTAAGTGAGTGCTGTGCGGGGAACAGGTCACCGAGGATTTGGTGCAGCCCTCTGCAAATTGTCGCATCGTAGGCATGGGTGAAGAGCATCGGGCGACGAGGCGATCCGGTAAAGCGACCGCCCGCAAAGGGACGCTCGGCAGCAAGGACAGCAATCTTGCGGGCATCGAAGAGCTGCACGCTCTCGGCGATTGGGTCGACACCAAGCGATGTTGAGACGAGATCGAGGACGCTGATGCCATCCAGCACCCGGACCGACAGACCCCGGTGCCGGGCCGCCTCGATAGTCTCGGCGACCAGCATCTCGCCGAATCGCGGATGACCGGGTGTAGCCAGGACCACCGGTCCACGAGCAGTCGCATCGCAGATAGCATGCGTTGCCGCGGCCCATCGACCTCCGGATACGGCTCTGGGATCGCGAAGGGTGAGGACGTCGGTCACGTTGCCGCGGGACAACAGATCACCGAAATCGATGCCGTCGTGTGTTCGGGCGAACACCTGTCCAGCCTCATCCAAAACTTGCTGGACCGCGACCGTCTGCCGTCCAACCGCACCGGGCCCGAGTCCAACGATGGTGATATCCACCTGCGCCCGGTTCATCCCTTTGCCGTCGCCTTGTCGCCGGAGCCGAGACTGAGCACAGCCATGAAGGCCTCCTGCGGAATCTCGACACTACCGACCAGCTTCATCCGCGACTTGCCCTCTTTCTGCTTTTCGAGCAGCTTGCGCTTGCGGGAGATGTCTCCCCCGTAGCACTTGGCGAGCACATTCTTGCGCATCGCCTTGACCGTCTCACGGGCCACGATCCGGCTCCCGATCGAGGCCTGGATCGGCACGTCGAACATCTGCCGCGGAATCAGGCCTCGCAACACGGCCACCAGTTCCCGACCCTTGTAGTAGGCGTCGTCGCGGTGCGAGATGATCGATAGCGCATCGACGGCTTGGCCGTTGACCAGCACGTCGAGCTTAACGAGGTCCGCCTTCCGCATCTCCGCCAGCGTGTAATCGAGGGAGGCGTAGCCCTGGGTCCGGCTCTTGAGCTGGTCGTAGAACTCCACGATCAACTCCCCGAGCGGGATATCATACTTGAGCTGAACCCGATCCTCGTCGAGGTAGATCATTTCGTCGAACAGCCCACGCTTCGAACTGGTGAGTTCCATGATCGGCCCCACGAACCGCGCCGGGGCAATGATGTTGAGGTGCATCCACGGCTCGAGGATCGCCTCAATCTCACCCGGATTGGGGAGCTCGGACGGATTGTCGATCCTGAGCTTCTTGTCACCACGAAGGTGGACTTCGTACTCCACGCTTGGCGCCGTCGCCAGCAGGTCGAGGTCGTATTCGCGCTCCAGCCGCTCCTGGATAATCTCCATGTGAAGCAGCCCCAGGAACCCGCAGCGGAACCCGAACCCAAGCGCCAGCGACGATTCCGGTTCGTAGGTCAGCGAGGCGTCGTTTAGCTGCAGCCGTTCCAGCGCGTCACGCAAGATCGGGAAATCTTCACTGTCGGTCGGGTAGAGCCCGGCGTAGACCATCGGCATCGCTGGCCGATAGCCCGGTAGCGGTTCCGTGGCCGGATTCCTGGCCAGCGTAATCGTGTCGCCAACCTGGCAGTCCTTGACAACCTTGAGACCGGTCGCGATGTAGCCAACCTCACCCGTCTTCAAGGTGGGCGAAGTCGTCATCGCCGGGCCAAAGTAGCCAACCTCCAGAATGTCGGCCTCCTTGCCGTTGCCCAGAATCCGCATCCGGTCGTCGCTGCCGATCTCGCCATCGACGATCTTGACGTACGCAATCACGCCCTTGAATGAATCGAAGTGGGAATCGAAAATCAGCGCCCGCAACGGCTTTTCCAGGCCGTCATCGGGCGGAGCGGGCATCTTGGCCACAATCGCTTCGAGGATCTCCTCGACCCCGATCCCGGTTTTGGCCGAGGCCGGGACGATCTCGTCGTCCAACAGGCCGATGAACTGCCCGACCTCTTTTGACACCCGCACCGGGTCGGCATTCGGGAGGTCGATCTTGTTGATCACCGCCACGATCGCCAGCTCGTGCTCGAGCGCGAGGTAGACATTCGCCATCGTCTGCGCCTCGATCCCCTGGGCGGCGTCGACGACCAGCAGGGCGCCCTCGCAGGCGGCGAGACTCCGGCTCACCTCGTACGAGAAGTCGACGTGGCCAGGCGTGTCGATCAGGTTGAGCTCGTACGTCTCGCCGTCCTTCGCCGTGTAGGCCATCCGAACGGCGCGGGCCTTGATCGTGATCCCCTTCTCGCGCTCGAGATCCATCGTGTCCAGCATCTGGGAGCTGAGGTCGCGTTCGGAAACCGTCCCTGTTTTCTGCAGGAGACGATCCGCCAACGTCGACTTGCCGTGGTCGATGTGGGCGATGATGCTGAAATTCCGGATGTGGGCGGTGGCGGACGATTGGGTCATGGAGGGGTTTGCACGCTCTGGTTTCACGGTGGGCAATCGGGTCAACTGGCACGAAAGGGGCCGGGGCGGCACAGTCATCAGCCCCGACCCGGTTGCTCGCATCAGTATAGCGAATCGTGCCGTACTCCGGTCGGCCCTACATGGCAGGGCATTACAGCAGGTCGAGTCGGACGAGCGTCGATCGGATCGGATCTGGCAGGCGATTACCCACCTTGCTAACCAGTTGCTGCAGTTCCGGAATGCGGAACATCCAGGCCGAGGCCATGAACGCGAAGGCATAGACACCCATCGCGTAGGCGAACAGGGCAAAGGCCGGGAGGTGCGATCCATCCCGCTCCAGGGCCGATTCCAGCCACGGTGCGGTCAGCACGATCACCGCTGTCATCGCGATCGAGGCCCCGGTGACCTTGAAGAGCCATTTGCCAAACCCGGCTCCGACCACGTGCCCGATCCGTACCCGGAGGAAGAGCAGGAGGATCACGGCCTCGGCACCGGTTGTCACGCTCAGCGCCAGGGCCAGGCCAGTGTAGCCAAGTGATTCCATGAACAACACGCACAGCAGCAGGTTCAGCAACACCGTCAGCACCCCGGTGATCACGGGCGTCATGGTGTCCCGCAGGGCGTAGAAGACCCGGGTCAGGATCTCGGTCAGGGCGTAGCCCAGCAACCCGGCCGCGAACGCCGCCAGCGGCGCGATTACCAGCCGGGTCGACGCGGCATCGAAGTTCCCGCTTTCGAAGATGACCTGCACGATCGGCTTCCGCAACAGCAGCAGCCCTGTCCCCGATGGGATCGACAGGAAGAGGAGCGGCCGCAACGTCCGGTCCAGCGTCGTCGCGAACTGCTCCTTGTCGCCCCGCGAATACAACGCCGCCAGCGTCGGGAACGCCACGGTCGAGATACTCAGCGCCAGAACGCCGTGCGGCAGCATCAGCAATTGCCAGGCGTAGTTGATCGCCGACACGCTCTCATCACCGGTCGTCGAGGCGAATGCGGTCACGGCAATGAAGTTCACCTGGAACACGGCCAGCCCGACTACCCGTGGCCCGAACAGGCGCGCCACTTCACCGAGTCCATCCACGTTCCGGTCCAGGCTGGGCCGGAACCGCATGCCCGCCCGGATCAGGCCCGGCGTCTGGATCAGGAAATGCCCGAGTGCCCCAAAGATGACCGCCCAACCCACGGCGTAGATGCCGTACTCGGGGACGAAGAACACAGCCCCAATGATGATCGCCACGTTGTAAACCAGCGGCGCGATGGCCGGAAAGGTGAACTGGTTGTGCGCTTCCAGGATGCCCTTCGCCGCGATTCCCAGTCCGAGGAACACGGGCGACAACAGCAGGATCCGCATCAGCTGGACCGCCATGTCCTCCGTCTGTTGATCGAATCCGGGAGCCACGACGAACATCAGAGGCCGGGCAAGCAGGAAGCAGAGTCCGCTCAGGACCACGACGCTGACTCCCGCCCAGGTCAGGACCGACGACGCCAGCCTCCATGCCCGGTCCTGATCGTCCGCCTCCAGGTACTGACCGAACACGGGGATGAAGGCCGCACCAAATGCCCCCGCCATGACGACGAGGAAGAGGAGGTCGGGTATCCGGAAGGCGCTGACGTAGGCGTCCATTTCCGGACCGGTCCCGAACTGCCGGGCCAGAATGATCTCCCGCCCCAGCCCCAGCACGCGGCTGAGCACGAACGCCGCCGCCACGATCAGGGCGCTCGTCGCGAGCGTCGACCGGCCGCGGACACCCGTTCGGACCACCTGCTGGGACTCCGGTTGCTGCGGCAGCTCGTCGATCACTTCATCTATGGAAAGTGGTTGTTCCAGGCGAATCACCTGCGAGGCCTGACTCATGCGCATGATTATGCAACACACGACATGAATGCGTGGCCCGGCCACGGCCAACGGCGTGCCTCGATTGCCATATCGGGATGCGTTGAGTGGACCCCGCCTGCGTGGTATGATTCACGGAGTCGCCCGCCCACCGGGCGCTTTTGTTGTGTACTCCGTCTTGAACTCCACGCAATCGTCCCGGTCCACCGGCAGGTTGCGATGTATGAGGAAGGTCCAGTTTGGCTAATAGCAAATCCGCCAAGAAGCGCATCCTGGTTTCGGAACGCCGCCGGGTTCAGAATCGCCCGTATCGTTCCGCTGCCCGCACCCTGGTGAAAAAGGCCGAGTTGGCCATCGCCTCCGGCGACAAGGGGGTCGCTCAGGAAGCCGTGCTTTTGGCAACCAGCACGCTCGATCGCGTCTGGGCCAAAGGCGTCATCCACAAGAACAACGCATCACGGCGCAAGTCCCGACTGATGCAGAAGTTCAATGCCCTCGGCGCTTAAGCGACCATAACCCAAGGCAGTCACAAAAGCGCCGGTTGCGGGGAATTCCCGCAACCGGCGCTTTTGCCGTCACCTCGTCATTTCGAGCGGGTTCGAAATGGCAACATGGTGCGCTCGTCATCGCGGGTCGGCGCTACGACCCGTACCTGAGACTGGAGATGCTCGCCAGTGCAAAATACAGCGCGTCAACCGGATCCCGCAATTCGCCCGTCTTGATCTTGCGATCCGTCTCCTCGAGCACCCGGGCGACGCGCGGCGCGAAGTTGCGTGGCTGCTCCCTGACCGTCCGCGCCACCGCATTCATCCGGCCCACGTTCGGCAAGCGCAAGTCCTTGCCGACCTCGGCGGGATCTCGCCGCTCGGCCCGGTTCATCACCACCGCCAGCTCGACCGTAGAGCAGAGTTGGGACAGGATCTTGAAGGGATCCTCCCCCGCGGCCAGCAATCGGTCGAGCTCCGGCGCCGCCCGGTCGATCGCGCCAGAACTTGCCGCATCGATGAAGGCGAAGATCTGGTCGTTGTCGCCCGTTTCGATCAGCTCGCGGATGTGGTCTTCCGTCACGGGCCCGGGGTAGGCGGCCAACACCAGTTTGTCGACCTCATTTCCGAGTCGCTCCATGTCCGGGGGGCGATCAAAGGCGGGATTCCGTGATTTCTGTGACCAGCCAGACGGGTAAAGGGTCATCGCCAACCCTTGGGCAACATTACGGTCGATGCGTCCTCCCCCGGATCTGGAGCGGGCCGCAATCCATTCGACTAACTCGCGGCCGCGCGGCGGATCGCACAGGACAACCTCGGTATCGGCGGGCATCGCCTTCTTCACCGCCGCCGGTACGCTGAGTACGCTGGGGTCGGCAAGGATCAGGGTCGTTTCCGGGGGGACACTGGCGAACAGGGGACCCCAGTCAGCACTGTTGCCTTTTTCGGTTGCCTTCGCATGTTTTGCAAGCAGGCCCTCGACAACGATCGTGCGGCCCGCCGAGAAGAACCCAAGGCTGGCAGTCGCCATCTTCACGTCCTGCATGGAAACCGAGGCGCCATCCATGACCGACGTACTTTGGCCATCCGGATCGGTGGCGTGCATCCGCTGCCGCATTGCCTCGCGGACCATTGAATAGTCTGGGCCGAGGATGAGATGGATCATGTGCACACCAACGTGTGGCCCATTCCCTTAACTATCGTTTCGAGCTGGCGACGAATCGTCCGGCGAAGCCGGTATGTTGTCATTCCGCTACGAGCCGCAGGCGAGTGGAGGAATCTCTTCGCCGCAGCGAACGCGCGGCCACCGAAGCGATATTTCGTCGGTCTGCGGACCTCCTCAAGAGAATCCTCTGGTCGCTGGCGCTCCCGTCGGAATGACGTTCTATCGGCTTCGCCGCGTGTATCGTCGATTGCGTTGGGTGGGAGTATGTCTCGCAGCCCGCAGGGGCAGCTCGGAATGACAACCTGATTGTGGCGGAGTGACGGGCATGGCTTGACTCGATTAGGCGAAGAAGATGGCCAGACCTGGCGATGCCGAACGCGATGGGGAACCTTGAACCTGCATTAGCAGGTGGGTGCCGCGGACCATCGCAGAACTCGTCCCACGACAGAGCAGCTCCCGGTTCTCTGAAAGTTGGCTCAAGACCACATCAAGCGTCACGGTCATCGCCGGCCCAGCCGAGCGCTGAGCGTAGCATGGGCGGGACCGCGATTCAACCCGTCAGGGACCAGGCGGGGGCCGTCATGTACACTCGATCGTGACGGTTCGAGAACCATGTTCACCAAGAGATATTGGGCGACGTTCACTTGTCGCGTTCAGGGATGAAATGACGATGTCTTCGTCAATCGATGGAATCGCAGCAACGCGGCAGCGGCGCGTGGTCGTCACCGGCCTCGGTGGGCTCTGCGCCGTCGGCAACGACACTCCGACAATCTGGAATGCGATCGCGGCGGGGAAATCCGGCATCACACCCATTACCCGTTTCGATGCCGTTGATTTCGAAACCCGGTTCGCCGGCGAGGTGAAGGGCTTCGATCCCGCGACCGCGCTCGGCCGCAAGGAAAGCCGGCGGATGGACCGGTACACGCAGCTTTCGGTGGCCGCCGCGCGCGAGGCTGTCACCCAGTCTGGACTCAATATCCCGGCTGAAGCCACCCGCGTCGGCGTGCTCATCGGCACCGGCATGGGCGGCATGGAAACCTTCGAAGCCGGTACCGAAACGCTGCTCAAGAACGGTCCCAAACGGATCTCGCCGTTCTTCGTCCCGATGATGCTGCCCAACATGGCGTCCGGCGGAGTCTCGATCGACCTCGGCGCCAAAGGGCCGAATTTCGGGACCGTGTCTGCCTGCGCCAGTTCGGCCCACTCCCTGGGTGAGGCGGCGCTCATGATCCGGCACGGAACCGTGGACGTGATGGTGGCAGGCGGCGGTGAGGCCGCGATTACCCGGATGGGGATCGGTGGCTTCAACGCGATGGGCGCTCTCTCGACCCGCAATGATGATCCCGAGGCCGCCAGCCGCCCATTCGACCTCGAACGTGACGGTTTCGTGCTAGCCGAAGGCGCAGCAGTGCTGGTGCTCGAGGAGCGCGAACACGCGCTTGCCCGTGGTGCGACGATCCTCGCTGAAATCGCCGGCTACGGCACGACGGACGATGCCAACCACATGGTCCAACCTGCACCGGGCGGCGAAGGCGCGGCTCGGGCGATGAACATCGCCCTCGACGATGCCGGCATCACGAGTGCCGAAATCGACTACATCAACGCCCACGGTACATCGACGCAGCTCAACGAGAAACTCGAAACCCAGGCAGTCCAGCGAGTCTTCGGTGAGCGGGCCGCGACGGTGCCTATCAGTTCGACCAAGTCGATGACGGGCCACCTGCTGGGCGCGACCGGATCCCTGGAGGCACTGATCACGATCGCGGCGATCAATGCGGGCATCATGCCGCCGACCATCAACCAGGTCACACCCGATCCAGAGTGCCCGCTTGACACCATCCCGAACTTCGCGCGGGAGGGCGAGATACGGTACGCCATGTCGAACTCGATGGGTTTCGGCGGGCATAACGTCTCGCTGGTGATGGCTCGTGCGGACCAGCGCGCATCGTGAGCAGCCGGACCGCTACAGATGAGTCACAACGCGTGGTGGTCACCGGGTATGGAACCATTTCCGCGCTCGGCAACACGGCAGAGGCCCTGCGTTCGTCCCTGCGCGGCACGATGTCCGGTCTCCGAACGATAACCCGGTTCGACGCCTCGGACTACCCAACATCGTTTGCCGCCGAGGTGGTCGATTTCGACCCCGAATCTATCCTGGACCGCAAACAGTCGCGGCGGATGGACCGGTTTACCCAATTCGCCTCCGTTGCCGCCCGCGAGGCCGTCGCTCGGGCTCGGCTCGATGTCGCCGCCGATCCCACCCGGGTCGGTGTGGTGCTCGGAACTGCTTTTGGAGGGGTCGAAACCTTCGTGCAGACCGCTGAAGTGATGCTGTCCAAAGGGCCGAAGCGCATCTCGCCGTTCGCGGTACCGATGACGATTCCTAACATTGCCCCTGGCATGATCGCCATCGATCTTGGAGCAAAAGGACCGGCCTTTGCCTACGCGTCCGCCTTCGCCAGTTCGGCCAACGCCATTGGCGAAGCAATGCGCATGATCCAGTCCGGCCGGGCAGACACCATGATCGCGGGCGGGACCGAAGCGCCAATCACCGGTCTCCTGATGGCCGGGTTCGCTGCGCTGCAATCGTTGTCCCGTCGAAACGATGACCCTGGCCAAGCCGTGCGCCCGTTCGATCTCCACCGCGATGGCTGTGCGCTTGGGGAAGGGGCGGCAATGTTGGTGCTGGAACGGCGCGACCAGGCGCTTTCACGCGGAGCAACCATCCTCGCCGAGTTCGTGGGCTATGGGTCCACCGCCGATGCCTGGCACGATGTCCAGATCGCACCCGCGGGCGAGGGCCTTGCGCGGGCGATGAGTCTCGCGCTCGATGAGGCCGGTGTCGCTCCCGGCGACGTCGGCTATCTGAATGCCCATGGTACGGGCACCACCATGAACGACGAACTTGAAACGGTTGCGATCAAGACCGCGTTTGGAGACGCCGCCTGCCACTTGCCAATAAGTTCTACCAAATCTCGCACGGGTCACTTGCTGGGCGCGGCCGGCGCCCTTGAGGCGGTGATCGTGATCCAGGCCCTGGAAGACGATCTTTTACCGTCCACCCTCAACCTGAAAACACCCGATCCTGCCTGCGATCTCGACTACATTCCGGGATCGTCGCGATCAGCGCCCATCGACCTCGCAATGACCAACTCGATGGGGTTCGGTGGACATAACGTTTCGCTCGTATTTCGCGGGCCAGATTCCCGGTAGGGTG